>Ga0310696_10007462_pt1 | contig 12829 bp, 6 predicted proteins | sample AusTroGonzalo_MG_4_FD_203885 | JGI IMG/M metagenome (GOLD analysis project Ga0310696, IMG submission 203885) | Bovine rumen microbial communities from tropical cattle in Woodstock, Queensland, Australia - Gonzalo_02 (v2) (version 2) | ecosystem: Host-associated > Mammals > Digestive system >... | reverse complement strand
GAGGAAGTCATCGGTGCTACCGTCATTGCAGTACACGAGCCTTCTGGTACTCGTTACACTGCTGTGACCAACACGACAGGTCGTTTTACCATTCAGGGTATGCGTACCGGTGGTCCGTATGATGTAACTATTTCTTACATTGGTTTCCAGCCTAAGACTGTCAAGGGTATTACCCTTCAGCTTGGTGAGACCTACAACCTTACCGTATTTCTCTCTGAGGATGCAAACGAATTGGCAGAGGTCGTTGTAAGTGGTAAGGCTTCGAAGTTTGCTGCAGAGAAGACAGGTGCTTCTACCAACATTAACAGTACGCAGATCACGAATCTGCCGACGGTCAGCCGTTCGATTACGGACGTGACTCGTCTGTCTCCTTATGGTGGTAATGGCATGAGCTTCGCCGGTAGCGACGGTCGTACAGCTAACTTCACCGTTGATGGTGCTAACTTCAACAACAACTTCGGTCTGTCATCGAATCTTCCTGGTGGTGGTAACCCCATCTCTATCGATGCCATCGAGGAGTTGCAGGTGGTGATTTCTCCGTATGATGTCCGTCAGACCAACTTCATCGGTGGTGGTGTGAACGCCATTACCAAGTCGGGTACGAACACCTTCAAGGGTAGTGCCTATGTCTACCACAAGAACGAGAATATGCAGGGTGATGCCGTGAACCGCCAGCAGATTGCAGGTGCTCGCGATAAGGCCCAGACCACTACCTACGGTTTCACCTTTGGTGGTCCGATCATCAAGAACAAGTTGTTCTTCTTCGTTAATGGTGAAATGATTAAGATTCCTTCTATCGTTAACCGTTGGAGAGGATCTGATGATGGTAAGGCTGATGCCGACAATTACGTTTCCCGTACGACGAACAAGGATTTGGAGGCTGTTTCTAACTATGTGAAGAATAAGTTTGGCTACAATACTGGCAGCTGGACCAGCTTCCCCGCTGATGAGAGTAACTACAAGTTGATGGCCCGTCTCGACTGGAACATCAACGACAAGCACAAGTTGGCCCTGCGTTACAACTATACCAAGAACAATGTTTGGAATGCTCCGAACGCCACTTCTATGGATGGTGGTACACGTATGAGCGGTGCCCGTATGTCACAGTATTCTATGTCGTATGCTAACTCTATGTATTCGATGGAGAATATCGTACATTCTTGGTCACTGGACTTCAACAGCCGTCTGACAGAGAATCTCTCTAACCAGTTCCTGGCTACCATCTCTAAACTTGATGACGTACGTGGAACCGACTCTTCAGAGTTCCCCTTCATTGATATTACGAAGGACGATAACAACTACATCGCCCTCGGTTATGAGCTGTTCACCTGGAACAATGCCGTTCACAACACCATTTGGAATATTAAGGACGACGTGACCTATTATATGGGTGCCCACAAGATCATGGCCGGTATCTCCTTTGAGCATCAGATGGCTGATAACCAGTATATGCGTAATGGTTCCGGTTACTATCGTTACAACATCACCGATGATATGTATGTAGGTGGTGTACTTCAGCCCGATATGCTCTTTAACAGTACTCCTGAGATCTTCTGTCTGACCTACGGTTACGACGGTGAGACAAAGCCTGCTGCCCGTGTACAGTTCAATCGTCCTGGTATCTATGCCCAGGATGAGTGGAACATTACAGATAAGCTGAAGCTGACCTATGGTCTGCGTGTTGATGGTCTGTTCTTCAACAATAGCGACCTGATGACAAATAACGCCATTCTTGAACTTGATTACGATGGCCGTAACATCGATACAGGTAAGTGGCCGAAAAACAGCATTACCTTCTCTCCGCGTTTGGGCTTTACCTACGACGTGTTTGGCGATAAGTCACTGAAGGTACGTGGTGGTACAGGTCTCTTCTCTGGACGTCTGCCTCTCGTGTTCTTCACGAACATGCCAACCAATGGTGGTCTCGTACAGTATCAGGCTCAGATCAATGCTGCCAATGCAAGTAAGAAGGGCTTCTCCATGGATACTTTCGCTGGTGGTCCTATGACTAGCGTTGAGCAAATGCTGAATAAGCTGCAGGGCCTGGGATATCCACAGACTGTTTCTCCTGAAGACGGTACTGTTCCTTCTGCTGTAAATGGTGTGGATCCTGACTTCAAGATGCCTCAGGTTTGGAAGACCTCTCTGGCTGTTGACTATCAGTTCCCTGTGAACTTCCCATTCACCGCTACTGTTGAGGGTATCTTCAACAAGACCATTAATGGTGTATCTATCTCTGACTGGAGTATTCCTAGCGTAGGCGGTTTTGCTCGTCTGAACGGTGTTGACAACCGTCCTCTCTATCCTGCTGGTTATCGCACCAACACCAAGGCATTTGTCCTTGAGAATACTAGCCGTGGTTACGGATGGTCTGCAACTGTAGAGTTGAAGGCACAACCCGCAGACTGGATTAGTTTGATGGCTGCTTATACGCATACTGTTAGCAAAGAAGTAACTGGTATGCCTGGTTCTGCAGCAGAGTCTGCTTTTACATATGTTCCCACAGTGGAGGGTCCGAATAATATCAAGTTGCACAACTCACAGTATGTGACTCCTGATCGTTTAGTAGCCAGTGCAACTATCCACGATAAGTGCGGTAACCACTATAACCTCGTTTACGAAGGATGGCGTGGTGGTTATAACTACTCTTACATGATGCAGAATGATATGAATGGCGATGGTTACAACTACGATGCCCTCTATATTCCGAAGGATGGTGAGGTCGGCGTAGGCACCGGTGAGTTCCGCTTCGTTTCTCAGGATGATATGCAGCGTTTCATGGACTATGTTCATAATGATGGCTACCTGAGCAAGCATCAAGGTGATTATGCAGAGCCTTACAGTGTTTACTCTCCTTGGGTACACCGTATTGACTTTGGCTACAAGCACGACTTCACGCTTAATATCGGTCAGACCAAGCACACTCTGCAGCTGACCTTCGATATGAAGAATGTCCTGAACTTCTTCGACTCTTCTTGGGGCGTTGCCAAGTACCTGAATCCTGAGATTGGTTCTGAGGCTCGCATCCTGAAGTATGAGGGTGTCGACGCACAGGGGTATGCAACCTTCTCTACGCCTGGTTCTATCAGTGGCAAGACAGATACCTGGACTACCAATTACTCGCTAAGCCAGTGTTGGTATGCTTCTATCGGTATTAAGTATTATTTCAACTAATCAATAAAAGGTAAGACAATATGAAACTCAGATATTTCATTCCGTCTCTCATGGCAGTTGTTGCTGCTATGTTTACAGGCTGCTCTGACAATAACGACCCGACTTATCTCAGTGAGATTCGTGTGTCACAGTCTTATGTGGCTCTTAATACCAGCGGTGGTTCTACTTCTATCGATGTGACAGCAAGCGGAAGTTGGACTGTTACAGGTGCTCCTAGCTGGTTGACTGTTTCACCTGCCTCTGGTACTGGCAACGGCTCTATCACCTTCTCTGCTGATGCTGCTGAAGGTCGTACGGCCGAGGTGCTGATTGCTTGCGATGGCAAGACTCAGCGTGTAAATATTATCCAGGGTATTGCACAAGTATCTACAGCAACTTGCGCTGAGGTTATTGCTGGTCCTGATTCAAAGACTTATCGTGTAACTGGTACTGTAACTGGTATTGCTAATACCACCTATGGTAACTGGTATTTGAACGATGGTACGGGTGAGGTCTATATTTATGGTACACTTGATAGCAAGGGTGCTACGAAGAACTTTCTGAGCTGGGGGCTTGAGGTTGGCGACCAAATTACTGTCGAAGGTCCTAAGACTACCTATAATGGCACTGTTGAGCTCGTTGACGTAACTGTTGTAAAGATTGTTAAGTCTCTCATCAAGTGTGACTCTCTGAGTACTGCCGATCCTCTGCCTGTTGAAGGTGGTGACGTTACTGCTTATCTGACTTGTAAGGGTCAGGGCGTGGCAGTGGAGATACCTGCTGATGCTAAGGATTGGCTTGGTGTTTCTTCTACCACTGTTGGCGCTGTTCCTACGGTAACCTTCCATGCAGCAAAGAATGAGGGTGGTAATCGTGAGACCACTGTTACCTTCAAGACTACCGATGGCTCTAAAGAGTATACAGCTCAAGCTACTATTTCTCAAAAGGGTGCTGTTGTTGCTTGCACGGTTGCAGAATTCCTTGCAGCTCCTGTAGGAACATCCGTATTCCGTTTGACAGGTGTTGTTACAGAGCTTTATACTAGCGATAAGAATGGCGAGAGTTTCTATATTCAGGACTTCTCAGGTAAGACCCTCGTTTATCGTGCTGCTGGTTTCAAAGCTTCTGGTGCTAAGGTTGGCGATATCGTAAGTGTCGTAGGTCAGCGTGGTGCCTATAAGGACAGTCCACAGATGGTGTCTGGCAGTTTTGAGGAGCTGAAATATGCTGTTACTCAAGTAACTATTGAGGAATTCTTGAAAAAGCCAGATAATAAGAATGTATATTATATGGTAACTGGCACTATCAGTTCGCTGAAGGGTAGTAATGGTAAGGATAATGATTATGGTAATCTCTATATTACCGATGGCACTAACGAACTCTATGTTTATGGTTGTTATCCTGGCTATGGGGCTACTGGCGATGCTCGTAAGTTCTTCATTGCTGACAACGATATTAAGGTGGGTGACGAGTTGACCATGATTGGTTATAAGGATACCTATAATGGACTTGTTGAGCTTTGTGGTGGTATCAACTTCTCGTTCAAACATGCAAAGTAAGTAACTCTATAGTTTTTATCTGCTCCCGATGCTGACAGTGGCGTCGGGAGCACTTTTTACCTTTTACCAAAAACTATCATGTAATGCGAAGATCTCTACTCCTATATGTTTCCATCCTATCATTTTTAGCTGTTTGGGCACAAGGTCCTAACAATACAGGAACCTATTATCAGACTGCTGATGGCAAAAAAGCCGCAGAGTTGAAATCCGCTCTCTTTGCTATCATCAGTCCGCATATCATCCAGTCGTACACTCCTGGTGTTTGGGATGCCATCAATTCATATGATCTCCGCGATAACGGGAAAATCTGGGAGATATATTCTGGCATAGGAAATTATACCCCTGTGACCGATCAGGATAAAGGCGAGGAAGTAGACGAGGGGCTGAAATATAATCGCGAACATGCTATGCCTAAGAGTTGGTTTAATGAAGCAACGCAGGATAATTATACTACCAGTGTTTATCCGATGTATACTGATTTGCATCATTTGTTTCCAACTGACCGCTATGTTAACACCATGCGTTCCAATTACCCTTATGGTGAGGTTGGTGACAAAATTACCAAGCAGTCGGAAGGTGGTTTCTCAAAATTTGGTCGAAGTGTAGATAGCCTTGGTTATAAAACTTCAGGTCAAAACGGTCGTGTTTTTGAACCCAATGATCAGTATAAGGGTGATTTGGCCCGTGTTTATTTCTATATGGCCACGGCCTATGAGTCATATAAAAATGAAAAAGGTGCAGAACGTAGTCCTAAAAATTGGACTAGTGACATGCTTACCTCCGACATCTATCCTTTCTTTACCGATTGGGCCTTAAAGATGTTGCTTCGATGGTCTGCCAATGATCCTGTCAGCGAAAAGGAAATCAAACGCAATAGTGCTATCTATGCTATTCAGGGTAACCGTAATCCTTTCGTAGATTACCCTGGCCTAGAGCAATATATCTGGGGAAGTAAGAAAGATGCGGCATTTAGTTACGATAATTATGTACCTGTATCTACAGGCATTTCTGAGTTGCATAAAGTTGTGGTGCAGGATAATGATCATATTTATGATCTCCGTGGTCAGCGTGTAGTAGGAAAGAATCTTCCAAAGGGTATATATATTCGTAAAGGTAAGAAGTATATTGTGAAATGAATATGATAAATAAAAGATTGTCCATGTTGGTTGTCTCATTGCTGTCATTCGCGGTGACAACCATAGCTCAGGTGACTACTTCTGGAATTACTGGTGTTGTAATGGCTGGTGGCGAAGAGGCTATCGGTGCTACTGTAACAGCCAAACATGTTGCTTCGGGATCTGTCTACCGTGCTGTCACAAATATCGATGGCCATTATACGTTGACGGGTATGCGTGCCGGTGGTCCCTATGATGTGGAGATCTCATACATAGGCTTTCAGTCGGCTGTGTTTTCAGATATCCAGTTGGCACTGGGTCAGAATGCGGTCATCGATGCCACGCTGAGTGAGGGATCAGAGATGATTCAGGAGGTGGTGGTAGTGGCAAAGGCCAACAATACCATGCGTAGCGACCGTTCGGGAGCCGTTACCAACCTGAATGCTCAGCAGATGGCGGCTGTGCCAACCGTAGGACGTTCGATGTTGGATATCATGAAGATGACACCTCAGTCGAGCTCGGCCAGTGGCATGGCTATCGGTGGTGGTAACTACCGTCAGTCGAGTGTTACTATCGACGGTGCTTCGTTTAACGACTCATTTGGTATGGAGCCCAGTCCACTCCCTGGTGGTGGTACTCCTATCTCTATTGATGCGCTCGAACAGATGACGGTGTCGATTACTCCATACGATGTGCGCCAGAGTGGATTTACGGGTGGTGGTGTGAATGCCGTTACCAAGAGTGGTACCAACACCTTTAAGGGTTCGGCTTATACCTATCTGACCAGTTCGTCGCTGAAGGGTAGTAAAGTCGGAGACGTTGAGCTTCCAATTGCCGATGGTCATAACTCTACCTTTGGCGTGACCTTTGGTGGCCCCATCCTGAAGGATAAGCTCTTCTTCTTTGTTAATGGTGAGTATGAGGACAATGTGGTTACTGGCCCTGCAGTAATGGCTGGTAATGGCAGTGCTCCATATTCGGCTACGAATCGCCGTCCCCGTCTCTCAGAACTTGAGAGCCTTTCGAACTATATGTCTAAGCAATACGGTCTGTCCACCGGACCATGGCAGGACTATAATCTGAAAACGCCCGCCTATCGTATTCTGGCACGAATAGACTGGAATATCAATGACAACCATAAGTTGAATGTGCGTTTTACTAAGTCAAACCGTAAGGAGTCTAATCCTGCTACCGCCTCACGTTCCATTGGCAGCAATCGTACTACGATTATATACGGTGGTAACCAGAACTCATACGGAAGTAATACAGACTACAGTATGTCATCGCTTTCCAGCCGTTACTATAATGAGTATCGCTTTACGTCGTTTGCTGCTGAATTGAACAGTAAGTTCGGCAAACTTCATAATACGTTGCGTGGCACCTATTCGTTCCAGGACCAGCCCCGTAGTAATGAGTATGGTGAGTCGGCTCCCGTGGTTGAGATTGTGATGGATAACGGACAGGGACTGTTCCCTTCTTGGGCGCTGACGGGCGACCTGTTTACTTATCAGAATGTGGCACAGACCAAGACCACCGTGATCACTGATGAGATAAACATCCAGTTGGGCAAGCATAATCTGTTTGGCGGTATCCAGTTTGAACATGATTACGCTGCCAATGGCTATGCCCAGGCTGCTGCTGGCTATTATGCCTTCCAGGCAACCCCGGAGCAAGTGGCAGCTGGAGACTGGGCTTCGGTGTTTACTCCCGCCAATACCCGCTTGTTTGGTATCACCTACGGTAATAATGCAGACCACTCGGGATTTGTCGCCAAGATGTCAACCAACCAGTGGTCGCTCTACCTGCAGGATAACTGGAGTATCTCCGACCGTTTCCGCATGTCTTTGGGTTTACGCTTTGAGTTGCCCTCGTATCCGGAATTGAAGGATAATTTCAATGAGGGTTACTATAAGATTGACTTCGGTGGTCAGCATTTCCGTACCGATAATGTGCCCAACGCCAGCATATCAGTTTCACCGCGTATAGGTTTCAACTGGGATATCACCGGTGAGCGCAATCTTATCCTGCGTGGTGGTACTGGCTTGTTCGTGGGGCGTCTACCGTTTGTGTGGCTGATCTCTGCAGTGGGTAACTCTGGTATGGGTCAGACCTCTTATATCGCTTCGCAGACCAAGGGCGTTATCCCGACCTTTACCACTAGTCAGGAGGATATGCTGCGCCAGATTGGTGCTACCAGTAAGACCACTATCCCCAGTTCGCCTACTATCCTGAGTGAAGACCTGCGTATGCCTAAGACCTGGAAGGCTTCCTTGGCACTCGACGCGAAGCTCCCCGGTGATATCGACTTTACTCTGGAGGGTATATATAATAAGGATATGAACCCCGTAGTGGTGTCAAACCAAGACTTCTACTGGGATGGTAGTTCTACCGTTGACCTCGGACATGGTGACGTGCGTCGCAAGATGTCTTACTACGATGCCAATTCGTCTGCCTATGTGTTGGAGAATGCAGGCTCAAAGGCCTACTACTTCTCTCTGAGTGCTCAGTTGCGTAAGTCGTTTGCCTTCGGTCTGGACCTCTCTGCTAGCTATACGCTGTCAAAGGCTAAGACCTATACTGACGGTATTGGTAACCAGGTGGCCTCGGCCTATAACAACTATCGATACTCTGTGAATGCTGTCAATGATAACGAGACGGGCTATGCCACCTATGTGGCTCCAAACCGTCTGCTTCTCTCGGCTTCTTATACACTGAAAGAGTCGAAGAATGCTACCTCACGCTTCTCGCTGGTTTATGACGGCTATCAATATGGCTATCTCAACGACTATGCGTTCAGCCGTTATTCGTATACTTTTTCCGCGAATGTCACCAACGATGCTCTGGCTCCCGCCAACCTGATCTATGTACCAGCCTCGCGTCAGGAGCTCGATAGCTGGGATTTTGCAGAGAGTACCTACGGCCCAGATAAGAAAGTGTATACGGCTGAGATGCAGCGCGATGACTTCTGGGCTTATATTCAGCAGGATGACTATCTGAAGAACCGCAAGGGTGAATATGCTGAGCGTGGAGGTGCCAAGATGCCTTGGCATCATCAGATCGACTTCAAGTTCCAACAGGATCTGGGTATCAATGTAGGCAAGACCAAACATACTATCCAACTGGGTGTCGACATCCTGAACCTGCCCAATTTCTTATCCAAGAAGTGGGGCCTCTACAAGCAGGTCTCTGAGACGTCCCTGCTCTCCTATAGTAAAGGAAAGTATGTGTATAATACGGTGGATGGCGAACGTCATCTGAAGACTTATAGGGATATGCTAACCACATCATCCACTTATCAGATCATGTTCACAATCCGTTATCTCTTTAATTAAAACCTCACACGTGAGCAGGAGCCGTACTATAGTATTGATATTAGCCTTTTCAAGCTTCCTGTATGCTTCTGCACAGGAGAAGAGGTCTTTTTGGGATCATGGCATAGGGAAATTCCTGAAATCTGCAGATGACATGCTTGATCGTTGGCAGGAAGAAGGTGTTGATACCAATTATATCCGTAAGCCAAAGTTGAGTCGCATGGTGTATCTCGGATATTACGGTTATTTCCAGCAGCATGACATGACTTTCCCTGTGTTGGTTAATAATGCGGATATACCTCTGGATGGGCAGTATATGCCGCCCAATATGTCTGAGAAGAAATACATGGCGACCGATATGCACACTTACCAGACGGAGTTTGAGTTGGGCATAGACTGGCGAGGCATATCATTGGAACTTCCTATCCCTATCCGCAACCGCTACAGTATGTCCTTCGGCCTTGCGAAGAACGGCTCTGTATGGGGGGCCCGTATTCGCTACAAGTCGCTCAAGAATATGGAGGGCGTTCTGGATGACGCATTTAACCAGGGGATGTCTCAATGGAAACGCAACGTGGATAACCAAACGAACGATCCGGCTGTAACATCGGAAAGCACTATTCCTGCGGGCAAAATGGATCTTAAGATTTTCTATGTGGAGGGATACTATGTGTTTAACCACAAGAAGTTCAGTCTTGCGGCGGGTGCTTACGGGGATATGGTGCAGAAACGCAGTGCCGGCAGCCTGTTCGTGATGGGTAACTATTACCAGAGCACGTTCGGGGCTAACACCCTTTTTAACCATGAGCGTGACGAATTCCGCAACTGGAAGCTCTCTTTCGGTCCCGGATATGGATACAACTGGTCTATCAATGAGGGAAAAGTGTGTATACACATGTCGGTGATTCCTATGATTTCCATCTTTAATCAGATGGTACACAAGTATGACGATTTCAGTGGCTCATACTCATACGCCGCCACATCCGCTGACCCTGCCGTCAGAGAACAGCAAATAGAGGCAGAGCGTTTGCGTTGGAGCAATTATGATACTCACTATTATGATGCGGTGGATAATGGCAAGAGCCGCTTTGTGTTCAACTACTTCGGGCGTTTTGCCGTCAGCTATAGCTTTGACCGCTTTCTCCTCAATTTCCTTTTTAACTATCGCCAGTATCTATACAGGAACAATGCTGATACGGAGATAAACAATAGGGATTTTGATGCTCAGGTGAACATCGGGATGCGATTTTAATAAAAAAATCCCACAGTGGGTAAGACTGTGGGATTTTGTAGGGACACCCGGGCTCGAACCGGGGACCTCTGCAATGTGACTGCAGCGCTCTAAACCAACTGGGCTATGCCCCTGAATTGCTGTTTTGCGGATGCAAAAGTAGCAAATAATTTTGAAACAACCAAATCTTTCTATGTTTTTTTGTTAATTCTTAATTCTTAATTCTTAATTCTTAATTAAATGTTGTATCTTTGCACGCAAATTTGCAAATAAATAACGTTATTATGGCACAAGAAGATGTATTTAAGAAGATCGTAAGTCACTGTAAGGAATATGGTTTTGTGTTCCCCTCAAGTGAGATTTACGATGGATTAGGAGCCGTTTACGACTATGGTCAGAACGGTGTGGAGTTGAAGAATAACATTAAGCAGTATTGGTGGAAGGCCATGACGATGCTGCACGAGAATATCGTGGGTATCGACAGCGCCATCTTTATGCACCCTACCATATGGAAGGCTTCTGGTCACGTGGATGCTTTCAATGATCCCCTGATCGACAACCGTGACTCTAAGAAGCGTTATCGTGCTGACGTGCTGATCGAGGATCAGATTGCCAAGTACGATGAGAAGATCCAGAAGGAGGTTGAGAAGGCCCGCAAGCGTTTCGGCGACAGCTTCGATGAGGCTAAGTACTTGGAAACCAGCGAGCGTGTGAAGGAGACCAAGGAAAAGCGCGACGCTCTGCATGCCCGTTATGCGGCTGCCATGCAGGGTCCTGACCTCGATGAGTTGAAGCAGATCATCCTCGATGAGGAGATTGTAGATCCCATCAGTGGTACCAAGAACTGGACGGATGTTCGTCAGTTCAACCTGATGTTCTCTACTGAGATGGGTGCCAGTGCCGATGCTTCGATGAAGATCTACCTGCGTCCTGAAACGGCTCAGGGCATCTTCGTGAACTACCTGAACGTTCAGAAGACCGGTCGTATGAAGATTCCTTTCGGTATCGCTCAGATCGGTAAGGCTTTCCGTAACGAGATTGTGGCCCGTCAGTTCATCTTCCGTATGCGGGAGTTCGAGCAGATGGAGATGCAGTTCTTCGTACAGCCCGGTACGGAACTGGAGTGGTTCCCGAAGTGGAAGGAAACTCGTATGAAGTGGCATCAGGCCTTGGGCTTCGGTGCAGAGAACTACCGTTTCCACGACCACGACAAGCTGGCCCACTATGCCAACGCCGCTACCGATATCGAGTTCAAGATGCCATTCGGCTTCAAGGAGGTGGAGGGTATCCACTCACGTACGAACTTCGACCTCTCTCAGCATGAGAAGTACTCTGGCAAGAGCATCAAATACTTCGATCCTCAGACCAACGAGAGCTACACCCCGTATGTCATCGAGACCTCTATCGGTGTCGATCGTATGTTCCTCTCTATCATGTGTCATGCTTACGACGAGGAGAAGCTGGAGAATGGCGAGACCCGTGTGGTGCTGAAGTTGCCCGCAGCCCTGGCTCCTGTGAAGTGTGCCGTGATGCCGCTGGTGAAGAAGGATGGTCTGCCCGAGAAGGCTCGTGAGATCATCGACCAGCTGAAGTTCCACTTCAACTGCCAGTATGATGAGAAGGATTCTATCGGTAAGCGCTATCGTCGTCAGGACGCCATTGGTACTCCCTACTGCGTCACTGTCGACCACGACTCACTCACTGATGGTAAGGTGACACTCCGTTTCCGTGATACGATGGAGCAGGAGCGTGTGAACATCAGCGACCTCAACGCCATCATCGAGGATAAGGTTAGCATTGCAAGTCTTTTGAAGAAACTTCAGTAAATGAAAAAGCTGAGCTACATATTCCTGGCCGTGATACTATTCCCGTTCGTGGGGATAGTATCATCGTGCTCAGAGGATAGTAAGGAAGAAGACGAGTTTGACAAGTGGCAGGAGAAGAACGAGGAAATTCTGAATCAGTGGGTTGCCAATCCCAGCTATAAGAAGATTCTGACCTTCTCGAAGAATGAGAGTACTATCGCTTCCTTTAAGAATACGGACTATATCTATGTAGAGGTGTTGGAAACGGGTGATGGAGGTGAATCACCGCTCTATACCGACACCGTTCGCGTAGCCTATCGTGGTCATTACATCCCTACGACGTCTTATCCAGAGGGCCTTGTCTTCGACCAGACCTATCTTGATGACTTCAATTGGAAGACGGCTGGTACTGCGAAGTTCCAGACAGGTGCTTTGGTGGATGGCTTTGCCACAGCCCTGATGCACATGCATGTGGGTGACCGCTGGCGCGTTCGTATTCCTTATATGTTAGGCTATGGCAAGAGCGACTATAATGCCTCTTCAAGCAGCACCATTCCAGGTTACAGCAATTTGGTGTTCGAGATCGCCATGTACGACATGTGGCACCCAGGTGAGTATCGCTCAATCTTCAAAACCAGATAAGTAATTCAACAAA
>Ga0310696_10007460_pt1 | contig 12832 bp, 8 predicted proteins | sample AusTroGonzalo_MG_4_FD_203885 | JGI IMG/M metagenome (GOLD analysis project Ga0310696, IMG submission 203885) | Bovine rumen microbial communities from tropical cattle in Woodstock, Queensland, Australia - Gonzalo_02 (v2) (version 2) | ecosystem: Host-associated > Mammals > Digestive system >... | reverse complement strand
CTTGTAGAAGCCGTCGTACGACAGTTCGAAGCACACCTTGCCAATCAGCACGATGCCAATGGCGAGACCTATCCCTAACGATAGGATTTTGATGAGTTTGTCTGTTAATCTGTTCATTTTATTTGATGTCTGATTGTTTGTTCGTTTATTTGTTTATTTGTTTATTTGTTTGCCTACCGGACGCTGCCCGAAGCTGCGCTGCGCTTGCATCGGGTTAAGGTAGTTTCGCCCTTTCAGGGCTGGGCTTCGCTCCCGCATCGCTTTGCGCGTCCCCCTTTGCAAAGGGGGGCAGGGGGGATTCAGAAGACCCGCTTCGCGCTATTCTTAATTCTGCATTCCGCATTCCGCATTCACTGATTAATATACGGTGTTCCCCCATAATATGTTACAACGCTGCATTTAATAAAATATTGGAGCCGCGCGTTGAGGTGCTCGGCGAGAGCGTTGAGGTAGGTGCTTGAGGCGGTTTGGTACTCGATAGACGAAATCAAGCCCTGCTCAAAACGTTTGGTATTCAGTTCAAAAGCCTCGCTTTGCAGGTCGGCGCGGGTGGCGGCTTGGCGCAGGGCATCGGCGCTACCGTCGCGGTCGGCGATGGCGCGGCGCACCTCGGCCTCCACCGTTTGGAGGGTTTGCTCATAGTCGGCTTGGGCGCGGTCGTAGGCGTTCTTCCGCTTGGCGATGTTGGAATGGCTCGAAAGACGGTCGAAGATGGGGATGCTCAACGAGAGTGACACCGACTCGCCGCCGTTGTCCTTCAACTGGTCAAAATAGGGCGTGGGCACATAGCCTTCCCTGCCCGGATAGGTGAAGAAACTTGACGACCAGCCGCCAGAAAGCGAGAGTCTTGGCAGCAGTTGCCAGCGGGCCGTCCTCAGCGCGAGTCGGGCGTTTTTCATCGTGCCCTCGGCCAAGGCCACCTCGGGCAACCATTGTTTGGCCCGATTGACTAACGCCTGTGTCTCAACTTCTTGGATCGTCAATTGAACCTGTTGCGCCATGGACACGTCCACCTTCAAAGGTTCTTCAATAGGCCAAAACATCACATCCTTCAGGGTGATCATGGCGTTGTTGAGGTTGTTGCGGCAAGTAGTAAGCAAATACTGTTTTTCGGCGAGGTCGCTCTGCACCTGCACCACATCGGCGTGGGATTTTTGGCCTAATTGCTCCTGCTTTGTGGCCAATTGCACAGCCTTCTCCGCCGTAGCGACTTGGGCTTGCAACGCCTTCTCCATTTCGGTGTAATACAGCACATTGCAATAAGCTTCCATCGTGGCGAGGCAGATTTGGTCTTCCAACTGCTGCTCTTTCGTGAAGCCCATCTGTTGCGCCGTCTTGGTGATTTTCATGTTGTTGACGGCCCTGAAACCGTCAAACAAGGTAATCCCCGCCGAAACGCTGTAGCCATTATAAAAAGAGGTGACTACGCTATAGGTGTTCGTCTCGGGGTCGAGGCTTCGGCCAAAACTATACGAGGCGGAACTGTTGCCGCTCACTGAGGGTGTAAAGGCCGCGAGGATGGCGTCGCGGCGGTCGATTTGTGCGTCGCAGTTGTCGGCTTGCTGGATACGGATTTTGGTGGAATGCTCCACGGCATAGCGCATACATTCCTTGAGGTTCATCGTGACGGTATCTTGCGCCACGAGGTTCGCGCCCGCCATTAATAATAAGGTGGTTAGGGTAATGATTCGTTTGGCTTTCATAATGCACATAATTTAATGATGCAAACGGATAAGCAATCCGCGTGCCAAACTCACAAATCACTAATTATCAACTACTTGAAAAATACACCCTTTGTAAAAAGTGTAAAGTTTCTTTACAGTGGTGTAAAGAAACTTTACAATGAGTTCCTATTTCTTCGTATCATCAACGATGCAGGCTACTGTGGTGTCACCAGTGACATTGACCACCGTCCGAAGCATGTCCAAAGGCCGGTCGATGCCCAAGATGAGTGCCAAACCTTCAATCGGAATACCTACTGAATCAAGGACAATCATCAGCATAACGATGGAGCCTCCTGGGATGCCTGGCGTGCCAATTGAGGAAATGGTGGCCGTGGCCAAAATCAATAGCATCTGACCAAAGGTCAAGTCCAAACCAATCACTTGAGCGAGAAACACCGCCGCCACCGCTTGATAACAACTCGTACCGTCCATGTTGATGGTCACGCCCACAGGAAGGACAAACGATGAGACTTCTTCCGAAACACCCAGATGCTTCTGCGTCCGATCCATAGTCAAAGGCAAAGTGGCTGCACTTGAACTGGTCGAAAAAGCCAGCATCTGCACTGGAAACACCGCCTTGAAGAACTGGCCGAGCTTCTTCTTGCTAAAAATGCGTAAAAGTGTAGGATAAACCAAGAAAATGATGACCGCCAAGGCCAAAACCACCGTCAAGGCATACATGCCCAAAGCGGAAATGATGCCCAAATCGCCCGCATAGTCCACAATCAAAGCCGCCATTAAAGCAAATACTCCAATGGGTGCAAAGGCCATAATGAAGTCAATGATTCTCAGCAAGATGAGATTTAGTTGTTGGAAAAAGCGCACCACCGAAGTCGTCCGTGATTGTCCCACACAAATCAAAGCCACACCAAAAATCAGGGCAAAGAAAATGACTTGCAGCATGTTGGAATTGCTGCTGAAGGCCTCAAAGACATTTTCGGGCACCATATCAACGACAAACCGCAAAGGCGAGTCTTCTTTCACCTGTTGCATCTGGTCATGGCGTTCCGTAACCGTCTGTTGGTAGCGTTCCACAAACTCGGTCTGCTTGTCCTTCGGGAATAATTGTCCAGGTTTGATAAGGTTCACCGTGACAAGTCCGATGCTCACCGCAATGATGGTCGTACAGACATATATCAGTATGGTTTTCAGCCCGATGCGAGACAGATTGCGAATATCCTTCAAACTAACCACACCCAAAACAAGTGAAACCAGCACCAAAGGCACTGCAATCAACTTGAGGAGACGCATAAAGATGGCCCCAAACGGAGCCACCCAATCGTGTACAAAGCCTTCCCAATGCAAGGCTATGGCCAAAAAGCCAAAGCCTAAACCCAAGCCCATGCCAAGCAGAATCTTGGCATAGAGCGGAATGTGTTTCCTATGTGCTTCTCCCCTACTCAATCAGATTGATTTTCTGTGTTGACACGCCGTCCTCGGTCACGATGCGGACGACATAAATGCCCTTGGAATAGCCTTCAAGGTTCAGCTTCACTTGTTTCGCGTTGGTCTTTCTGTCCTCCAACATCACGCCGTTGATGCTCATAAGCTGCACATTCTGAATGGTTTTCGCTGCCTCAATGCAAACGACATCTTTAGCGGGATTGGGATAAACATTGAGTTTCAGAGCGGCCAAATCGTTCACATTCACATCAGTAGTGTCTGTCGGAACCACTTTCACATCATCCACGAACCAATCGAAAGCCAAAAACTCGCCAAAGGTGTTGTAGCCCCTGAATCCAATCTTGATGTTCTTTCCTATGTATTCGTCCAAATTGATGGAAATCGGCTCATCGTATGCATTGATTTGTCCATAAGGCATGTCGGCGGCATCCCATTTGTCGTCCCACGTGCCGTTGTAAGTGTCGTACACACGGACGGCAAAATGGTCGTAGCCATCGGTGCCGTATTGCACCCAAGTCCAGAACTGTAACACAGTGGGTCTTGTGATGGTCAGGACAGGAGTAATCAAAGTCTGGTCTTGTGCCGAAGGATTCTCGCTGCTATCCCACTCCAACACGGCTTGCTTGTTGCCACGATGAGGCGACACGATGAAGTCTTCTTCGTAATAATCAACATAATACACCGTTCCTTGGAAGCTCCAGTCCCACCAAGTCGGGTTGCCATCGGTGGTCCAACCCTCTGGAAGACCGTACAATGTGCATTCCTCAAAAGTTTCATAAAGCAAAGGACGCTGATAGTCCCAGCGAATCGGGATATTCTCCGATGTGGCACTATTGCCCAAAGCATCCACGAGTTGCACAGTCATTGTGCCGTGGGTATGGTTGTCGTATGCGGGGATGGTAGCCGTGTAGTCATAATTACCTTTACCAGCACGAGTGAAAGTCAAATCGTGGCTCACACCCCAGATGGTATAGGTGGCAGCCAAGGTGGCAGGCATTTCAGAAGCATCATGGACGCGCAAAGTGAGGTTCATCTCAGTATCAGCGTAGGTTTGGTTGCCAGTGACAGAGACTATCGTAGGCGGGTTGGTATCAATCGAGGAATTATCAATGAAAATGTCGTCAATAAGGACATCCCATCCATAGCCACTCACACCCTCAAAGATGATAAAGCCGTAACCCGTTGGGCTGTCGAAGGTGAAGGAATACTCATACCAGTCGTCCACATCGGCAATGACGGGCTCCATATAGGTGCAGCGGTGGACGGTGCCTAACAGCTGGCCGCCTTCCGAACTCGGCACCGAGTTGTAATACACATTGATGCGGTCGGGGCGATTGATATTCGGGTTGCTGTTGCGGAACATCCAGAAGCTGACGAGGTTATCCTGTGCGTTCAGCTCCAGCTTGGGCGAGACCAACTCAGCCGAGCAGCCTTCGGGATTGGTGTAGGTATAGAAACGGGCCATATATTGGCTTTCATTATGCGGCATAGCACTCGGTGTGGAACTTGATTGGCGCCTGTCGAAAGCGTATGTACCGTTAGTGATGTTGTTCTGCCAACCCTCAGGCACAAAAGCGTTCTCGAAGCCTTCCTCCAAGGGGAAATTGTTGACAGGTGCCAATGCCGTAATTTGGAAATCAGCACTTTGTGTCGGCGCGGAATGGCTTGAGGTCACATCGAAAGTGGCATGAACGATTTCGTTGTTGTTCAGATTCATGGGCAAAGTCGCCTTGGCTACCAGTTCCACCGAACCGTTGTATGGCAAACTGACCTGATTCACTTGAGTGCCATTTTGATAAAACTCCATCGGCAGGCTGCTGGTGTTAGTAAATTGATAAGTGTCGGCTTCCAAGCCCGAATTGACGAGGCGGAAACGCAGGTAAGCAGGCTCGCCAAAATAAACGGAAGTGTCGGCAGTGAGTTGCTCCACATTAAAATAGTATTGCGCAGTCTGCTCAATGATAATGTCATCGATGGACAAATACCAAGGCCCATTGTCGGCAACGCTGTGGAAGCCAACATAGAACGAGCCGGAACTTGTGGCTTGGAATACGCCCGAAGCCTGTTCAAACTCCTCATTGTCAACAACCATCATCGGCACCGCCGTGACCGTCATAGCCGAGGCATTAGCACTGGCACCGGCCTTGACTTCTAAATTAAAGTGGTCGACATGCCATGTGGCATACCAGAACGAAACACGATAGTAGTTTCCAGCAGTCACGTTGATTTCTTTGTAAATCCACACGTCGGTATTGTAAGTGGCATACATGTACCAGTCGCCAGTATGCGGCTTTCTTCCACGAGCTTCGTTGTCGTCAGGAATGGTGATACCAGCTTTCCAGCCACCATCGCCAATCCAGCCCACTGGGGTCTGACCTACCGTGTTTCCATTTTCAAAAGTCTCATTGACAAGAACTTGGGCGAATGTGCTTCCCATCAGAAGCCACATCGCAATAAAAGCATACAGTTTTTTCATATTTGATATTTTTGATATTTGGCTACAAAAATAAGGATTGTTTTGATAACAAGGTCAAAATTAATTGCAACCCTATTTCAAAAACATAGTTTTATCCAGCGGCGAACGGGGTAATTTGGCCGTTCACCGCTGGATAAAAGACATTTTCTGAAACACAACTGATTTATTATCAAAAATTTGTCATTTCTCAAACAAATCATCAATGGTGACTACATTTTGGAAAACGCCACTGTATTCATTATAAGTCAAGCCTTCAGTGGTCACTAACACATTATGAACAATAGCTCGCCGTGGTATCATTTCAGCCAATAAGTTTTGTCGATGAACAATCTTTGAATGATAAGCCTTATTGACCGTAAATTTCTCGTTGTAAAACTTCATCTCGCAGAGGTTCACAACGTTGTCTTTGCGATTGATCAACATGTCAATTTGCGCTCCTTCGGTCTCGTCGTCCCCTTTAACCACCCACGCTGACTCCGTTGAAGAAACACCAAGAATATTGAGTGCCTTCTTAATCTGTCGAATGTGCGTAAAACACACTTCCTCAAACGCAAAGCCCCTCCATGAGGACACGCCTTGCGAAGTCACATTGTGCATCCAAAACTCGGGGTCAATCTCCTTTCTGCCCTGCACAAACTTCATGTAAAACAGGCAGAAATGGTCAACCAACTTGTAATGCTTCTCACGCTTCCCCTTCCCGAAAGGAATGTACGGCTCAATGAAATCGCCAGCGACGAGTGCCTTCAACATCGTGCTGAAAGAGCCTCCCCCTGTCAGCCCTGCAGCCTTTGCAAGCTCTTCCTGGGTATAGCCTGCTCTCCTATTGCCGAGAACCTTCACGATTTGCTTCATTTCCTCTGGTCTAGAAAACACGGAAGAAAACAAGCGGTCGAACTCATCACCCAGCACTGCATTCTTCTTAAAGAACAAGTTATCAACATTCTGCGCAAGACTTCGGCCTGACTCAAAATAACTCAAATAATACGGAACGCCGCCAAAAATCATGTAACTTTGCACAATGTCATAGCGCGACATTCGGACACCCTTGCTGTGAAAGAACTGCTCACACTCATTGAGGGTAAACGGCGACAGTCTCAACTGACCAGTAAGCCTCCCATACAAGCCTCCATGATTATTAATAAGGTTGTCGGTAATCCAAGAGGTTGCCGAGCCGCAGACCACCAACATGAAATTGTCGCGATGGCAACCCCAGCCGTTCCACAAGGCCTCCAAAGCCGTGACAAAGCCCGACCGAGGTGTGTCCATCCAAGGCAATTCATCAAGGAAAACCACCTGCCGCGAGCCGTCATCAATCGACTGAAGGTGCATTTCCAACATAAAGAAAGCCTCAAGCCACGATGTCGGACATTTGCTTTTCTTCATGCCTTGCCGCTGCAACGACAGATAAAAGTGCTTCAGTTGTTCTTTCAGGCTGTTCTTGTGGTTTTGCTCATCCACAGGCGACAATCCCGAATGACGGAAGGTGATTTTCCCCTTCAATGCCTCGTCAATGAGAAAAGTCTTTCCCACCCTGCGACGGCCATACACTGCTAAAAATTGAGGCATTTTACTGGAATACAGTCGTTTGATTTCCGAAATCTCGTCCTTTCTGCCAATGATATTCATCATAAAACATTGTTTTATTCAGCGGCAAAGATACAAAAACATTCGTTCACCGCTGAATAAAACACATTTTTTAGCCTATTTTTCTTCAAAAACATGCTTTTATCCAGCGGAGAACAGAGTAAAATTGCGTTTCACCGCTGGATTAACTCGCTTTGTAACTAATTATTTCTAATAAAATGGCGATTTGACCAATTATTTTGTAATTTTGCATGAAATAAATCAATTTATTTTCTAATAAAATCACAAGTATTAATCAAAAAAACAACCATCATGTTCAACCCAATAGCCGACTGGATAACTGATTTTCCCAGTGTCATAAACAACATAGAAGTTCTCAAAGACAAGAAAAAAAGGAGAGCAATAGGAAGAGCAATTATTGCCATGGAACAGAAAATCTATGATTTGAAAGAAAACGCAATCTCTGTTCGAAGCGAGTTGGAAGATTTGATATGCCGACTTCGTGAACAAAAGGATTTTTATTTGTTTCATTTTTGTTCTTTATTGGAAATGCAAATTAGAATAATGAATGAAATACAAGAAATCTTATACGGAAAATATTCGTATGATTCGATTATGCGTATATATGGGTATGATAGAAGAATACTATCCTCTTTGATTGAAGGGAAACTGACCCTTGTTGATTTGATGAGAGCTAGTGTATCAAGCCAAAACCAAGAAATCCCGATGACTTTTGATTTAAGTACATATGCTACTGTTTATCAAGATGAAAACGGAAATCGCCACCTGTATTATCCCATGACTCTATTTAAAGAAATGCATAATGGGAAAATGAAATTTACAAGCAAAAATCGCAAAAAGCTATTAGAGCATTTGTCGTTTTTATACGACCAAGTAATTGAATTCGATTCGGTTAACAAACTAGAAGAAGCCCAAAAGAAGTTGGACGAAATCATTAAGAATAACTTTAGCATCGAAGACATTGTCAGTGAAAGAAACGATTAAACCCATAACACTTTGCATGTAACTGTTCATTCAAAATGCATAATATATCGAAGCTCCCTGCTCGGACACTCATCTTCACGCACGATGTCTTTCATTCCTGACTTTTTTAACAGAATTGGTTTACATTCACTTTGCTTTTTCGTTGGGAACTCAACTTTGAACCATCCTTCGGCATCAGTTTGAGTGGTCATCCCATCAATTTGAACTTCAACCTGATTCAAAGGGTTACCGTTTTCATCTATTATTGTTCCTGCAAAAGTCGAAAAAGTACCATCACGCTTCAAGTTAATCTGATAGATTTCTTTTGAACCTATTCCAATCTTCATTGGCTGGTTTATGGAATCATAATAAGTTGCAACAAACGAAACTGGCAATTCTCTACCACGATAATATCCAGGAATATCCTCGATTTGGATTATTGTGTCAAGGTTATTCAATGGATATTCAGCACCATTTACATTCAAGACTGCATTCTCGGGTAATGGGAGATGGTGCTGGTCATCTCGAGTCTCAATGGCAAGTGTGACAGGAACCGCCAAATAATAAAGCAATGCCATTACAACTGGTGTTCCTATACTCCATGCCAGCAATCGTCTGCGCCGTTCTCTCTCATGTCGTCTCCATAGTTCATCAAAGCTGACGCCAAGCATCTTGGAAACCACGCGGATAAACGCCTTTTCTTTCCCTACCTCGTTAATGTTAACGCCAAGCAGTTCACGATCCGGATGCTCCGCTACATAATCTTGTAGTGATAACGGAAAGCATTCTTTTTCATCTCCGCTATTGGGCGTTCCGTCAATAATAAGCGGAATGATATACTCTATCCGCCCCCATTCAATGAACTCCTTGACTTCATCACTCACCCACCGCGAGTTGGACGAATTGGGAGAACAGATAACAATGAGATATTTTGAGCTTTTCAAATGCTTTTTCAACTCATCTGAAAGCACGCCTGTGTTTAGGTCTTCTTGGTCTCTGAATATAGGTCGGAGGTATCTTGAAGCCTCAATCTCATTGTATTTTTTTGTTGGCAGTTTGTAATATTCAAGGCGTTTGTGCAACCATTTAGCCACCTTTATATCACGATGGTTATAACTAATAAATGCATAGTATTTATACAACTTTCCTGACATCTCAAGTGATTCTCTTGGTTATTTTATTAACCCTTTGAGTTTAAGCTGTTTGTATAATTCGGAATTACCATTTATTTCTTGCACAAAATTCGGATTACAATTAATTACCATTTGCCACATTTTCAATGCATTATCAATATCATCATTTGATAATAGAATTTCTCCTTTAGAATCATAATAGTTTGCATCTTCTGGCATTAATGAAATTGCTTTATCAATACTCTCGATGGATTTTTCATAATCATTCTTTTTAAGATACAAATATGCCAAAGAATTATAAACCGAGGCCAACTCCTCCTTGCAACTATCAGGAAATATCGCATATAAATATTCCCATGTGCTTATACTCTCCAAAAGATGATCTATTGCGTCTTCATTTTTCCCTTCTTCAACCAAAACTGATGCTAGATTTCTCTGACTCCAAGCTAACCTATCGGAATATGGAACTGGATTATAATCAAATAGTTTTTGATAAGTCATCATAGCATTTCTAAAATGTTGTTCCGAATCAAAAAATCTTCCCACCTTACTATATAAAGCTCCAAGAGTATGCTCAATATTGGCAATTTCACTTTCCCTATACCTTTTTAGTTCCAAATCATCATCTTCGGTGTGTTCTATCAACTCTTGATAAAGTTCTAAAGCCGATAATAGATACCCTTCTGATTCTTCAAAATTTTCAGTATAATAATACAACATACCTAAAGCTAAACGCAATTCCGCTTTACTAATCCTCCAATTATCTGGATATTTATCCTGAAGATGTTCAGCTATTTGGATTGATTGCATTATACATGCCTTCGCTTCATCATACTTTCTGTCATCAACATAAACTGCAAATAAATTATTTAATACCAACTGACAAATCTGATAATAAGCATCGACTTTATTTGTGAAAAGCCAATCCACATACCTAAGTGTGATTAAATAGTATTTCTCCGCATTTTCGTAATTTTTCACATCTCTATAGAGATTACCTATCTCAAGATAAATTATCCACTTCAGATTATAATCAATATCGCTATTTTCTAAGTATTTATAAAAAGTAAAAGCATCTTGGTAATTACTTTGCTCTGCCGCATACCTTGCGTATTCCCATACCGCATTTAAATTAGTTGTATCTGCCATTGCTACAACTTTTAAAACAGACCCGATTTTTTTTATGTTTTCTTTACCTCCAATCAAATAATATGCATTAACCTGACGGTCTAGTGCCGCTTTCAAGCTGTCACAACTATGTCTTTTCTCATCCTCTTTTTTATCAAGTTGGTCCTTGGCTATTTGAATTGTTTTTACATCATTTATTTCATTTTGGTACTTTTCCAATAAATGTAATTCTTCATATTGAGCTATTGCTGTTTCTACATCTCCTTGCTGTAACAACTCAATAATTGCTGCTTCTGAATCTGACAATTCACTTAAATCAATACGAGAGAACTTATCAATGTAATTATCTAAATTTTCTAACTGCTTATCGTATTCTTCATTCAACCTGAATAATTCATACTGATACTGTTCTTCTTTAATCCTTCCTTCTTTTCTTTCCACTTCAAGTAATCTCATTTCCTTTTTCATCTGCTTCTCATAACTAGCTGAAGAAATAGCGCTGTAATTATCTCTAATACGCTTAAACTTTTCGCTTTTACACATCACAATAGAAAACGGTTGATCGTCATTTGAGATAACCCAATGATCAAGAACATCTGTATTAAAAACCTCATAGCCAATTTTTTCTATTCTCCTAACAGAAACCTTATCTCCAACTTTTAAAGTTCTGAACTCCAAGACAAAGTTACCAAGAGAATCAGACACTGTTGATCCTGCATTTGAAACAATTATCTCAACTTGATCAAGCGGCGTTTTTTCCATCCTTTCATTATACTCTTTAACACAGCCTGTTTCAACAATTTGCGCCATAGAACAAACGGCGAATATTTGGAAAACTATCAGCAACAATAGAATTTTGAAATATCCTCTCATCAATTTATTCATTTTAATCAATTTGCAAAAGTACAAATTTCCTCAACACTAATTGCCAAAATGTCAGTTTTTTCGATGGCACACAATTTGACAAAGGAGGGGCATCTTCTGGTTTGCTTCGTACCTCGCAATGACGCGAAGCGAGTCCGAAGGCAGCGATAACCAATTCGTACAAATCCAGACGCTTGCGTCTTCAATTTATAAAAGAAATTCGAAAAATTCGTGTAATTCGTAGTTAAAAGTAGAAATCTAAAATCAACAAGATATGCAACAAACAGGTAACATTGGAGTAAAGACAGAAAACATTTTCCCTGTCATCAAGAAGTTCTTGTATTCGGACCAGGAGATTTTCCTGCGCGAAATCATCAGCAACGCCGTGGATGCCACGCAAAAACTGAAAGCCCTCGCTGCTTCAGGTGAATTCAAAGGCGAACTGGGCGACCTTACTATTAAGGTGGAAGTCGACAAGAAGAAAAAGACCCTCACCGTCCGCGATAGAGGTATCGGCATGAACGCCGAAGAGGTCGATAAGTACATCAACCAAATCGCTTTCTCGGGCGCCGAGGAGTTCATCGCCAAGTTCAAGACCCAAAGCGAAGCCGAGGCTGCCAACATCATCGGACATTTTGGCTTGGGATTCTATTCCGCTTTCATGGTCTCCTCTAAGGTGTCGCTGATTTCAAAATCCTGCAAGGAAGAAGGCAAGAACGGCGTCATTTGGGAATGCGACGGCAGTCCAGAGTACACCATGAACGAAATTCCGAAGGGCGACCGCGGCACCGATGTCATCCTTTACATCGCTGACGATGCCGCAGAGTTCCTCGAAGAAGGCCGCATCCGCGAATTGCTCAACAAATACTGCAAGTTCCTGCCCATCCCGATTCAGTTTGGCACGCGTAAGGTGCAAGAGGAAATCGAGGGCGAGACCGACAAGGACGGCAAACCCAAGACTAAAGAGGTTGAAAAGCCTTGGATCATCAACGATGTGGCGCCATTGTGGAAGAAAGCCCCTGCCGACATCAAGGACGAGGAATACAACGACTTCTACCACACGCTCTACCCGATGAATTTCGGCGAGCCGCTGTTCCACATCCACCTCAACGTGGACTACCCCTTCGACCTCACGGGCATCCTCTATTTCCCGAAGGTGAAAAACCGCTACGAGTTCCAACGCAACAAGATACAACTCTACTGCAACGAGGTTTTCGTCACCGACAGCGTGGAAGGCATCCTGCCCGAGTTCCTCTCGCTGCTGCACGGCGTCATCGACTCGCCCGACATCCCGCTGAACGTCAGCCGTTCGTTCCTGCAAAGCGACCAGAACGTGAAGAAAATCTCGACCTACATCACCAAGAAGGTGGCCGAAAAACTCGAGGAACTTTTCAAGAAAGACCGCGAAGCCTACCAAAAGAACTGGGACGACATCCGCGTGTTCATCGAATACGGCATGATGAGCGACCCGAAGTTCTACGAGCGCGCCGAGAAGTTCTTCCTCTTCAAGGACACCGACGACAAGTACTACACCA
>Ga0310696_10007459_pt1 | contig 12832 bp, 10 predicted proteins | sample AusTroGonzalo_MG_4_FD_203885 | JGI IMG/M metagenome (GOLD analysis project Ga0310696, IMG submission 203885) | Bovine rumen microbial communities from tropical cattle in Woodstock, Queensland, Australia - Gonzalo_02 (v2) (version 2) | ecosystem: Host-associated > Mammals > Digestive system >... | reverse complement strand
CGATGCCAACCCCAGCAAGGGACTGACCCCGGCTGGACAAGTGTACCGCGACCACCGCGCCACCTTCGCCTACAACGCCAAGTACACCAAGACGCCCACGTGGTGGGCACCTTCGGCAAAGACGCCCTCGCTCATCGTCAAGCAGAATACGACTACGGGCAAACTGACCTTCCAGATTACGAACCCGAACACGGACTTGACTGAACTCATCGTTATCGAACGTCTGGGAAAAGACGGCATGACATGGGAACCGTTCACGGAATTTGCTGACCGTTACCGTTTCGATGCAGAGAAGATTACGCTCACAGGTATTGACGCTCAGGATGTGGATATAGAGGTTGACCAGTTCCGGGTTACGGTTACAACCCTCACGGGAAAGACCGTCAGCAGTTCTACGACTGACACGGGCTACATCCAGAATCCCCGTATCGAGGCAGATTCCAAGGACAAAGTTACAGGTTGGACCTGTTCTCGCGATGCCTCCAACGGCTACACCAAAGCCACAGGCGACACCTACTTCGAAGTCTGGGATGCCAATGCCGCAAACATGAACTTCAACTACTATCAGGATTTGACCGAGCTGGAAGATGGTATCTATGAGCTTTCTGCCGTCGTGTTCAATTCTACTAACAACGCCGACGGTGCCTCCATCAATGGAGCCGTAGGCCTCTATGCTCAGACGGACGACCAGCTATACTTTGCTCCCGTCACCGAGGATGCGACTCTGGAATCCTCCGCCACCGACATAACGAACCTGCCTCGTCTGACCATTTCCAATATCATCGTCAGCAACGGCAACCTGCGCGTTGGCTTCCGCAATCTCGGAACAATGACTGCCCGCTGGGCGGGAGCCGACAGCTTTGTGCTTCGTCGCAAAGGAAACCTCACGTCGGTAGACCTTGAGCAACTGAAGTCCGACCAGCAGATGGCTCTCTACAGGTTGATGCCCGCCCTGTCCGACGGCGAAGAGACGGAAGAACTGACAACACCCCGCGACGCTACTCGCTTCCTCGTCAATACCGACTGCAACCGAAAGACCAATTATGGCTGGACAACCTCGAACGCCGAAATCAAGACCGACAACGAAGCCTACGATGGTGTTGCGACTAATAGCTACTGGAATATCTGGAAGAGCGGAGCTTTCAATTCCTCGCTCAAGCAGGAAGTATCGGGATTGCCCGAAGGAACTTATAGCTTCAGTGCTCTTCTCCGTGGACAGAACACGGCAACGATGACGCTCACGGCCACAACGCCCTCTGGCTCGACCAGTCAGTCCTTCGTCGGCACTGGAGCAACCGCTCAGGAAGGAGCTGCCTATCCCAAGGGTTGGCAACTCGTAGCAACACCGGCATTCACGGTCAAGCGCGGCGAGACGGTGACCTTCGAACTCTCTGTTGAGTGTTCGGCTACGGCTTGGTGGAGCGCAGACCATTTCGCACTTACCCTGGAGAGCATTCCTGGGGTGCTGGTGGGCGTTGACGATAAGCTCTCTGCTCCTGCTTCTTCGGGAGTCATCCGCTATTACGACTTGTCTGGACGTTCGTTCACGACACCGCTTGCTCCCGGCCTTTACCTGTTGAATGGCAAGAAAGTACTTATCAAATAGGTTGTGAAAATACTTCTGATAGGCGAATACAGCAATGTCCACTGGACGCTGGCCGAGGGTCTTCGTGCCCTCGGTCATCAGGTCACCGTCGTCTCTGACGGAGACCGATGGAAAGCCTATCCGCGCGACATCGACCTGCGTCGACGCCACATGGACGACCCCTCCCGGACAAAACGTCTCGGAGGGGCTGTCCGTTACCTTTTCGACCTCGCACGCATTTGGCCGACCCTGAAAGGCTATGATGTCGTGCAGCTTATAAATCCCGTTTTCATCGACCTGAAAGCCGAGCGCCTTTGGCCATTTTACCGTTTCCTGCGCAAACACAACGGCAAGGTCTTCCTCGGGGCCTTTGGCATCGATTATTACTGGGTCAAGGTGGGAATGGATTGCAAGACGTTCCGCTATAGTGATTTCAACTTCGGAAGCCAGTTACGTTCCTACCCATTCCTCGATGAAATGGTTCGTGATTGGCTGCACGGGCCGAAGGGAATACTCAACCGTCGCATTGCCGAGGACTGCGATGGAATCATCAGCGGTCTTTATGAATACGAAGTCTGCTACCGCCCTTTTTTCTCCGAAAAGACCCGTTTCATCCCATTTCCCATAGACCTTTCTACCGTTTCCCCCGTTCCCCTTTATACTGACTCAACCCTTCCTGTTCGCTTTTTCATCGGCATTCAGCGAACTCGTTCTGCCTACAAGGGAACCGACCTGATGCTCTCTGCCCTTCAACGGCTCCAGCGCGATTTCGGAACCGGACGAGTAGAAATTGTCAAGGCTGAGAGTGTTCCCTTCACCCAATACCAGGAAATGATGAACAGCAGCCACGTTCTTCTCGACCAGCTCTACAGCTACACCCCCGCCATGAACGCCTTATTGGCAATGGCCAAAGGGTTGATTGTCGTAGGAGGTGGCGAACCAGAGCACTATGAACTACTCGGTGAACGCGAATTGCGCCCCATCATCAACGTACAACCCTCAGAGCAGGATGTCTACGACCAAATTGCCAAACGCCTGCTCAGTGGCAATGAAGACATACGCCAACTGCAACTCGACAGTATGGAGTATATTCGCCGACACCACGACCACATCAAGGTGGCACATCGGTACGTCGAAGCATGGCAGAAAAACTAACAACTCCCGGTTTTTATGCTAACAATATACCCAGCGCCAATCGCCAAGCTCCTCTTCCTCCCAAGGCTACATAAATGGTGAGCATCGCGCCGAATATCCGATGGCGGAGCTGGGCATGAGGCATGACTTCCGAAGCTAAGATGCGATAGGCTTTCTGCCCTTCACGATTGCCCTCGCGACGCAACAGTCCGCTGAAGATCATTGATCGATAGTACAAGGCAAGTAGCGCAAGCGAACGTTCGCGTTGGGTAAGTTCTTTGCTCTCCTTCACTTCGGTTACCACACAGCGCATGGTCCGTAAAGTACCTGCTAACGTCTGGCTTAGGCTACCGCCTGTTACGCTGTCTGTATGGACGAAAACGTGATGATAGGCCTTTTCGCAAAGCCATACCATACGGGGCTTGTGCTGCAAAGCCCTGATGCCCAGTTCCCAATCCTGCCAGACACTTAACCTTTCGTCCCAACCGCCGATGTTTTGCAGCCACTTGGTTCTGAAGACCATACTTTGAGTACAACACATGGCCGACAGAATCTGGACGTGTACGGCCTGGGATTTCCGATAGGCACGCACGTTCACGTGGCCATTGTATTCTTGCTCCGTGGGCAGGAACAGCAGGTCGGGTCCTACGCTTTCTTCGTTTTTTCTTGAAGCGTTTACAGCCTTGGCCACATCGTCAAGAGCCGTTCCGCAGAAAAGGTCGTCACTGTCGAAAAAGAAAACATAGCTTCCTCTGCAAGCCCTGAGACCGCAGTTTCGGGCTGCATTGCCTCCCGGCTTGGATTCGGATAACACTTGGACATCAAAGTCTTGAAGTTGACTTCGATGCTGGCGGCTCCATTCTTGGCATACTTGATAGCTGGAATCCGAAGAGGCATTGTCTACAATCAGTAACTCCAAAGGCCGATAAGTGGATGCGACAATGGAATCTAACGTGCGCGTCACGCAATGAGCGCGATTGTAGACAGGAACAATGATAGAAAACAACGGATTCATCGGCGGATATACTTTACACCATACCAAATATTTCTGAAGATGAGGAAAAAAGACTGACGATTGCGCACGGCCAAAGACAATGCTTCGCGACAACTGCGGAAGAACGCTTTGATCAGCGGAAGGCGATAGCCATAGACTGCTCCTTTAGAGCGCAATACCTTTTTATCCAATACACGTGAACCTGTTGTCTGTGCCTTCGTAGAACAGAGTACGTGCGGACATATCCAAACTTGAAGTCCGTGCCGAAGGGCATCAGTGAGAAAGACGTCTTCCTCGCCTGCTGCCAATTTCTCGGAACCTATGCCAAAACGTTCGTCAAATCGAATCCCCATAAGGGAAAGCCTGCTCCTGAAGGTCATCTCAACAGAACTGGGATAATAATACCGTGGGCACAGGGCAAAAGAAGTCATGGTTTTCGGATATCGCTTCAGGAGACAACCGTTATCAATATCCTTCATCCGAAACAGGGAAACGTCTAACTTTGGATAGCGAGAATAGAGTTCTCGTATGTTTTTGAAAGCGTCCTTCTCTATCCGTTCGTCATCGTCCGCGATGATGAAGACGGCGTCTTCCAAAGCGTCTTCCTGCAACGATATAGCCACTTCTATGGCATGGTTGCGGTTGCGGCACAATCCTCGACCTTCAAGCGGTGAGATGACGACATCTTTTCGTCCAGTCAGTTCTTGAGGAGGAGCTACGAACTGCGACGGTGTTGTCTGCTGCCAGCTAACGACATAGAAAACTCCGTCTTCAGGAGGAAGCAGCACCCCCGGAACATGATGGATGCCATTGTCAATCGTGGAGATGAGGACATAAAGACTGAGAGGCTTCATCGCGACTACACATTAAATTGATTCATGGCCTTGATAACCTGATCTATTTCTTGCTCTGTCATCAACGGAGAGATAGGGAGACTGAGGATTTCCCGATGAATCATCTCGCTGACAGGTAGCTTCAAGCTTGCTAATTCAGGAAGGGCTTGCTGATGGTGAGGGGGTATGGGATAATGCACGATGGTCTCGACACCTTGCTTCTTCAGCCAATCCTGCAATTGATCTCGATAGCTGCATCTGACGACAAAGACATAGAAGACGTGCTCACATTCGTCCTTGGGGAGGGTAGGGAGGATGACCAGCGGATTGTCTATTGCTTCGAGATAACGGTGTGCAATCCAGCGGCGACGTTCGTTGTCAGCGTCCAGACGAGGAAGCTTGACATCCAACACGGCGGCCTGTATTTCGTCGGAACGTGAGTTCAGACCCGCGACTTCATGAATGTATTTCTTGGCGGAACCATAGTTAGCTATCTTGCGAATCAGTTCTGCCAAGGTATCGTCATCGGTGGTCACACAACCTGCATCGCTCAGTGCTCCCAGGTTCTTACCTGGATAGAAGCTGAAGCCTGCGGCATGACCCAAATGTCCTGCACGGAGTTCGCCCAGCATGGCACCATGAGCCTGAGCTGCGTCCTCAATAACCAACAGACCATGTTCTGAGGCAAAAGCATTGATGGCTTTCATGTCACACACGCGTCCGTAGAGATGTACGGGCATGACAGCGACAGTGCGCTCCGTTCGCATTTTCTCCAGGAGACTGACATCTAATAGATAATCTGAGATTGACGGCTCTATCAGCACTGGTTTCAGCCCTGCCTCCTTGATGGCAAGGATGGTGGCGATGAAGGTGTTCGCGGGAACGATGACTTCACTATCGTCGTCCCAGAGATTCAACATCTTACAAGCCCGGAGAATCAGCGTAAGGGCTTCCAGCCCGTTTCCACATAAGATGCAATGCCGTGTGCCGATATAGTTTGCGAAATGTTCCTCGAAAGTCTTCACACATTCTCCTTGCAGATACCAGCCACTATGGACAACACGCAGGATTTCCTCCGACAACAAAGGTTCAAAGCTGGCGGTAATACGCTTTAAGTCCAAGAATTTCACTGGGGTTTGTACGGTTTCCTTATGTGGAAGTATTTGGGCAATGACAGTACGGTCAAAATCCAGTTCATAGGTGTCGTAACAGACGGAACGAGCTCCAAAGCCTTCTTTCTGGAAGATGAGGCCTTCGTTCAGATATAGGCCTCCGCGCTCTGTGGACACACCGAAATCCACATAATCCATCTGTTTGAACCGTTCGTTGATGAGGTGTCGAAAGAGTAAATCCAATGCTCCAAGCTCGCGTCCTTCCTCGGAGGCGGCTATGTATTGGATATGAGCAACCTTGCGAGTGAGGAATACCAGGCATCCGGCCACCACTTGCCGTTCCTTACGAACCAGATAGAGCTTGATTTGATGAGGGAAACGTGTCATCAGAAGGGTCATTTCTGCCACGGTATGTACTGGAGCAACTCCATGATGGCGTTGGAGAACATTTGTCAGCACTTCCCAGAAAGCTTCCAAAGTCGGCCAGTCTTCTTCGGACATTCGGTCTATGTAGAGATCGTTGTCGATAGCCTTTCGTGCTCCACGCACTCTCAGCTTTCGCATCTTCAAAGGATTTGCCATGCAGACAGCACTACTGACACAACGGTGTTTCAGTTTGGCACCAGCTCGGAACAACGCATACAAATCTTCCGAAGCGGCACACGTACTATATATATATGGTATAGGTTTATAAATCATGCGGCGCGCTTGCAGGTAGTCTATGAACCACAAGGAGACCGTCTGTAGCATTTCCAAGACCTGCATTTGCGTAGCTTCTTCTGACACGATGAGACCACCATAGGTCAGTCCCTGATGGGACCACACCACGTGCTGTGTTTCATCCCAGTTGGCAGGAAAAAGACCTGTCAAATGATTATCTTCATACAACATCAACGAACAATCAGAGAAACGTTCTGAATGGTAGTCCATGAAACCACGTTCCAGCAGGAATGTCCCGTTCTTCGATGTGCGGACAAAAGCATCCCACTCTCCACCGAGTACATTGGTATATTGTACAATCTCCATGATGCACTAAATCATTTATTCAATTCTTTCAACCAGCTCTCACGATCCAAGGCATAGCCCGAAGCGTCATATTCTTGAGAAGCCATGACCAGACAGATGGTACCAGGAGCAAAGTGGCGCAGCTCACACCAAACACCTGCCGGAATCGTAATTCCAAGGGATGGCTTGTCTAATGTAACCGTCGTACTGACCAGACCATCGTCCAATTCTATCTCGAAACTACCCGTGACAGGGAAAACAGCCTCATGGCACGTCCAATGAGCATGACCACCACGTGTCTTGTCAACAGGAACGTCTGAAATCCAAAAAACTCGCTTCACTTCGAAAGGAATATGTACATCTCCTTCCAAAAAGATAAGTTGTCCTCTTGCATCCACATACTGAGGCAATTGGATGAATTTCACGCCTTGCGGCAATATATACTTTTCCATTATCTGTTCATAAATTTTGGTGCAAAGGTATATTTTTTTTCGCAAATTACTTGCACAATTCACAAAAAACATCTACCTTTGCACCGCAATTGAGAGAAAGAGTTCTCCCGACGACCTGAAAAGGCAATTGCAAAGGCTGGGAATCCTCCCATGGAAGTTTGGGTGAGTGGCTGAAACCACCAGTTTGCTAAACTGACGTACGGGTTACCGTACCGGGGGTTCGAATCCCCCAGCTTCCGCCCTTGACCGAAGACATAGTTCTTCAACTTGGCGCTTTCGTCTAGCGGCTAGGACACATGCCTCTCACGCATGGAACACGGGTTCGATTCCCGTAGGCGCTACCAAGGGGATTCTCGCAAGAGAATCCTCTTTTTTATTAGCCTCCAAAAGAGGCCAAATGGACTCAAAGAGGCTAAATTATTTAATCATTAATTCTCTCTCTCAAAGTTAAGGGCAAATTAGTATTTGATTTGCTCCTTATGTTGTTACTTGAAAAGTATGTACCTTTGTGCCCTCAAATCTTAAATAGTCAATGATAAGCGTTTCCAACCTGGCCATTCAATTCGGCAAACGCGTCCTTTATAAGGACGTCAATATGAAGTTCACCAACGGTAACATCTACGGCATCATCGGTGCCAACGGTGCTGGTAAATCAACCCTGCTGAAAGCCATCAGCGGCGAACTGGAACCTAACAAGGGGACAATCGAGATGGGTCCTGGAGAGCGTATGAGCGTGCTCTCGCAAGACCACTTCCAGTACGACGACCAGACGGTGCTAGACACCGTGCTCATGGGTCACACCGTGCTTTGGGACATCATGCACGAGCGCGACGCATTGTATATGAAGGAGGATTTCAGTGACGAAGACGGCATCCGCGTGGCAGAGCTGGAAGAGAAGTTCGCCGAGATGGGTGGCTACACGGCTGAGAGTGACGCTGGCGCTCTGCTCAGTGGCCTCGGCATCAAGGAGAAAAAGCACCAGATGCTCATGCGCGACCTCTCGGGTAAGGAGAAGGTGCGCGTGATGTTGGCAAAGGCGCTCTTTGGCGAGCCCGACAACCTGCTGCTTGACGAGCCCACCAATGACTTGGACCTCGACACCGTTCAGTGGCTGGAGCAGTATCTCTCGGAGTTCGAGCACACGGTGCTGGTAGTCTCGCACGACCGCCACTTCCTCGATGCCGTATGTACCCACACCGTGGATATCGACTTCGGCAAGGTGACGCTCTTTGCGGGGAACTATTCGTTCTGGTACGAAAGCTCGCAACTGGCTCTGCGCCAGGCTCAGAACCAGAAGGCGAAGGCCGAGGAGAAACGCAAGGAGCTGGAAGAGTTTATCCGTCGGTTCAGTGCCAACGTTGCCAAGTCGAAGCAGACGACTTCCCGTAAGAAGATGCTTGAAAAACTCAACGTGGACGAGATTCAGCCTTCTACCCGCAAGTATCCGGGCATCATCTTCACCATGGACCGCGAGCCCGGCAACCAGATTCTAGAGGTCGAGGGCCTGAAAGCGGTTGCCGAGGATGGCACCGTCCTTTTTGACAACGTCACCTTCAACATCGAGAAGGGGCAGAAAACCGTTTTCCTCAGCCACGACCCGCGCGCGATGACCGCCCTCTTCGAGATCATCAACGGCAACCGCGAGGCACAGGCGGGCACTTATAAGTGGGGCCTGACCATCACCACGGCCTACCTCCCGCTAGACAATACCGAGTTCTTTAAGTCGGATAAGAATCTGGTAGACTGGTTGATGCAATATGGTGACGGCAACGAGGTGTTTATGAAAGGCTACTTAGGACGTATGCTTTTCTCTGGCGAGGAGGTTCTGAAGAAGGTCAATGTCCTATCGGGCGGCGAGCGTATGCGCTGCATGATTGCGCGTATGCAGCTGAAGAATGCGAACTGCCTCATCCTCGACACGCCGACGAACCATCTTGACCTCGAGAGCATCCAGGCCTTCAACAACAATCTGAAGCTCTTCAAGGGCAATATCATCTTCGCCTCGCACGACCATGAGTTTATACAGACCGTTGCCAACCGCATTATCGAGCTGACGCCCAATGGCACAATCGACAAGCTCATGGACTATGACGACTACATCAGCGATGACCGCATCCGCGAGCAGAAAGCGAAGATGTACGGCGAGGAGCTATAACATATTTGTGAGTTCCTTTTTTCCGCAGGATTTTGTCTCAAGGAATTCGTTTATTTGAAAATGAGGCGTATACTATTTGCCAACAGGGCATTTTAGGACAACTCGTTTCAATGCGGAGGCTTATTCTTGGTGGTCAATCGTCATACTTTTTCACCTTGACAGCCTCTGTATGAAGAACCAACACTCTCTTTTTATGCTCCTTCACCACCCAATTGACACAGAACCAACAATTTATTCTCTATACCTATGTAATGGTATGGCTGGATAGGTTATTGAAAAATCAGTCAACTGAACAAGCCATAGAGGTTGGCATCAATCTTATCGGTAATGGAGCGGAAGTCCTCGGGGTTGGCTTCGAACTTGCAAGTGTCGCCATTGACAATGATAAGGTTGCCTTTGTAGTTGGCAATCCATTCCTCGTAGCGTGCGCCGAGACCTTGGAGGTAATCGATGCGTATGCTCTGCTCGTATTCGCGTCCGCGTTTCTGGATTTGTCCGATGAGGGTAGGAATACTGGCACGGATGTAAATCATGAGATCGGGCAACTTTACGAGAGACATCATAAGGTCGAAGAGGTCGCTGTAGTTCTCAAAGTCGCGGTCGCTCATATACCCCTGTGCATGGAGGTTAGGTGCGAAGATGCGCGCGTCCTCAAAGATGGTGCGGTCTTGGATGATGGTTTCCGTTGACTTGGAGATTTCCACGACGTCTTTGAAGCGCTTGTTGAGGAAGTAGATTTGGAGATTGAACGACCAGCGCGCCATATCGGCGTAAAAGTCGTCGAGATAGGGGTTAAACTCCACGGATTCGAAGTTGGGTTTCCAGCCGTAGTGGCGGGCGAGCATCCGGGTGAGGGTGGTCTTGCCGGAGCCAATGTTTCCTGCGATGGCGATGTGCATGGGGAGGGCGCGACCTGCGGCCGCAGTTTGAGGTTTATAGTTTATGAACACGGCTTACGCCGTAGTTTATGGTCTGAGGAGGGCTGCGCGATTGTTATTTTGAGTGGTCTATGGGAACAAGCCGAAGAGGGTGGTGTCGATGCGGTCGATAATGGTGGCAAAGTCGGCAGGGCAGTGTTGGTAGTCGAGGTTGTCTACCTCAATGGTGAGCACACGACCACGGTATTTCTTGAAGATGAACTCTTCGTAGAGTTGGTTGAGATTGCGCAGGTAGTCGATGGGCATGGATTGTTCGTAGTCACGTCCACGCTTCTGGATGTTACTGACGAGGTGTGGCACGCTGGCACGGAGGTAAATCATGAGGTCGGGATAGCGAACGATTTCAGTCATCTGCTCGAAAAGTTCCATGTAGGTGTCAAAGTCGCGGTCTGAGAGATTTCCCATCGCGCGGTTGTTGGCCGTGAAGACATAGACACCTTCGTAGATGCTTCTATCTTGAATGATAGTTTCCTCTGAATGAGCAATCTCAAGCAAATCGCGAAAGCGTTGCTTCAAGAAGTACACCTCCAGATTGAAGCTCCATCGGGCGATGTCCTTGTAGTAGTCTTCCAAGTAAGGATTGACATCGACCGGCTCGAAACGTGCCGTCCAACCGTAGTGGCGGGCAAGCATGTTGGTGAGGGTGGTCTTGCCTGAACCGATATTTCCAGCTATAGCGATGTGCATGGTTATCTCTTGAGTAGGATGTCTGAGAGGGTGTAGGAATCCATGAAGCAACTGCGGTCTACATGGGTGTTGATGCCATTGAGGCTTCCCATTGCGGAATACTGCCACATGACGAAGGCGGCATTGTCGCAGAGTTCCGGAACGTCGGTATGATAGCGCGCAATCATGTACTTATAATCCGTAAAAGGACCTGAGAGATACTTATTATAGAAGTCCCGGGAGGTATAGAGGATTGGACGGACACCATAGTGATGTTCCACGGCATCGAGGAAGCGCTTCAGCTTCGTGCGGAATGTCGCGAGGGGTTCCTTGCCACGCAGTTCTATGTCGATGATGGGTACCAAATCCATCTCAAAGAGGTTCACGTTCTGGGTGAAATTGGCCAACTGCAACTGGGGACTCACATTCGGACGGTAGAAGTGGTAGACACCTACATGGATGCCTACCTGACGCGCACCTATGAGGTTTCTTCGATAGGTATCATCGACGAGCGTGGCACCCTCTGTCGCCTTGATGTAGGCGTAGGATACTTCTCCACTTTTGGCAACCGTCTTCCAGTCAATATGCCCCTGATAGTGAGACACGTCGATGCCTTCCAAACCTGTATTCGGGGCATGGGGAAAAGCCGAAGCCTGAGTGGGACGGTCGTCGGCAAGGGGACGCTGTGGTGTCAGAGAACGAGGCAACTCGTCGGGCATAGGCAAGAGGTCATTGTTCATCGGTTTCTTATTCGGCATCATCGCAGCCACTCTCGGCGAACAGAGGACACAGGCGATGATGACAATCAGAATGTTCCTCATGCCAGTTCGGAACCGTCAAAAGTGAGTGGGAGAAGGGACTGGATGCTGGGGATGACATAGATGCCTTCCGTCCCATAAAGCAGCACGCGGATAGGTTGATGGAAGCGTGTCTCGGCCTCCAGCAATGCCTGACGGCAGGAACCACAGGGAGTGACAGGGCGTGCCGTGAAGGCTCCTTCCGTCTGCGCGGCAATTGCGATGCTCACAGGCGGTACACCAGGAGACGAAGCCGAGGCGGCAAAGAATGCCACCCGCTCGGCACATAAGCCTACGGGAAAGACGGCGTTCTCCTGGTTGCTGCCTCGGAAGATGCGGCCGTCTTGCAGACGGATGGCAGCACCCACCTGAAAGCGAGAGTATGGCGAATAGCTCGTGGCTGTCATTTCCTTGGCAGCCGCAATGAGTTCTTGGTCTTCTTGTGGAAGTTCCTCGAGAGTGCAAGAATGGAATTTAAGGTTAATTTGGAGCTCTTTCATACGCTATTTGCTAGAAATTTGGCACAAATATACGAAACCATTTTCGGTATTCAAGAAAAAAGCGTTACTTTTGTGCGCAGAATCTGTTATTTTCCCGTATGAAACGTTCCTTACTCTCTATTTTGGCCTCTTTGCTGGTGGTTTTCCAAGGATACGGACAGTCGCAAAAGGATTCCAGATGGCAATATATCGAGACCTACAAGGACATGGCCGTGGAGCAGATGCACCGCCATAAGATTCCGGCCTCCATCACGCTGGCGCAAGGCATCTGCGAGAGCAATGCCGGACGCAGCCGTCTGGCGACCGAAGCCCATAACCACTTCGGCATCAAGGTGGGTTCCGGCTGGAAAGGTCCTTACATCGTTATTGCGGACGACCGTCCCGACGACCGATTCCGTGTCTATAAAAGCGACCAGGAAAGCTTCGAGGACCACTCGCTCTTCCTATGCAACAACAAACGCTACCGTTCTCTTTTTCAACTGAAAATAACGGACTACAAAGGCTGGGCAAACGGCTTGAAGCGATGCGGCTATGCCACGAACCCGAACTATGCTCCGATGCTCATCGACGTCATCGAGCGCTACAACCTCTCGCAGTTCGACACCCGGAAAACGGGCACAGGCAGCAAGGAAGAGAGCATCTTCTACCAGCAACATATCGT
>Ga0310696_10007457_pt1 | contig 12834 bp, 5 predicted proteins | sample AusTroGonzalo_MG_4_FD_203885 | JGI IMG/M metagenome (GOLD analysis project Ga0310696, IMG submission 203885) | Bovine rumen microbial communities from tropical cattle in Woodstock, Queensland, Australia - Gonzalo_02 (v2) (version 2) | ecosystem: Host-associated > Mammals > Digestive system >... | reverse complement strand
GGTTTGTGGTTCCTGCCATCGGATCCTCTTCACCCTCGGAAAATCTCTTTTTGCATTTGCGCCTAACCATATCCAAAACTCCAAATCATTGTTTCAATTTATCCAATAGGGCATCGACCAAGGCGTCGAGATTTGAGAGGTCTTCCTCATACCACCTACGTCTGATTTTTGACACGAAATACCCGACGGCGCCTGCACCGATACCTACAACTGTAGTGTCGAATGCAACGATGATAGCGCTTGCCAATGTGTTGACATCCCCTGCGCCCAAAGCGGCAAGCCCCGGACCCATCGGAATCAGTGTCCCCATAAGACCTAAGGTCGGACCGATACGGGTGACAATATCAGTTCTCTCGATTGTCTTTGCACGTTTGGTTTCCTCAAATTCAATCAGCTTGCGGGCAAGGGTCTGCCTTGAATCGGCAGTGAGAGATTCGGCACGCAATACCTTAACCAAAATGACCTTCTGATTTTCATATAGCTTAGCATTTTTAATTACATTCATCAGTTCTTCAGAAGAGCCGGCCTTTGATATTTCATAAATCAGCTTTTCAAGCATGTCCGGCGTTACTTTCTTTCTTGAAGTATATTCGGAAATGAGACTTCCCAATACAAGTATAGCGAAAAACGCAAAGATTACAAGAAATATGATTACCGGAATCTGCAGACTCTGGGCAATCATATTCAAACCGGAAGTTAATACTTCGCTTCCGGGAATTGTTGTTACCATATAATATCACCATCAATCTAAATAACTGTTGTTTTTAAAGTAAAATCCGCCTAAAAACATTATCATCAGCATCAAGCCGATTACCGCCAATACATATTCCGGAGACTGGATTGTTATTGCATCCATCGGATTTTGCAGAAGTGCAGTAATGTTCGGCAGGAACAGGGCGGATATCAGGAAGTATATTCCCAAAAAGAACATGAAATTTCCCAAAACAATCGGATAAGGCTTATTGATAAATCTGACCAGATAATTTGAAGCGTAATAAGTCAAAATTATAGTCAAAACCAAAGCGACAGCAACGATTACGCTTAAATTCATAAGCCCCAAACCGACGGTAGGTGCAACCAGCATGATACTTACGATGATGGAACCGAAACAGCACGGACATGGTGCAACAACCGCCATGCATGTAGCTGCAGTAGTGTTCTTTTCAAACACCTTGTATTCCCTTATGGTAAATATTCCTGCCAGTATCATTATGACCGCCATTATCAGGAAAAATTCAAAATTATAAGTATAAATCAAATCAGTAATCTGGGCAGTGAAAAATGAAGAGATTTCTGTTAGAATCAAAACTCCACCACCATAACCTATTGAAACCAATGCCAAATATCTTTTTGACATGTTGGCAAGCCCGGTGGCCAGGCCCAACTTTATTCCAAATATCAAAACGGCAGACAATATTCCCAACTGCCATAATAAACTAATTACTTCCATTATTTCCCTCTTTTTTTAAAAATAAAATAAAAAAATGAACTATAGCTTTTGATTGAATAGTTCATCTAAATTGCTTGAATTTTTATCTTTGTCTTTGTCTCTAAAGTAACCGACTCCAATAATGAGAATCAGACAGATTACACCTAAAACCGCAATCAGACTCATTCCTACTTCACTTGCTGACTGCTGAGTTACAGGATTGATTTCGATTGACTTTTTAACGTCTGCTCCTTTTGAGCTGGCTCCGCCAACATCACCGGCAGAACTGCTTTCACCTGCATCAGACACAGACTGTCCGTTTGAAGCGGAACTGCTTTGTGAAAACTGATTGGTGCTTGTAGTTGAGTTGCCGGATATTGTTGATGAAGATGTGGAACCCTTTTCAGGATTTCTAGTGGACGGATCTTCATTTGAAGGGTTTGTATTTTCAGGAGGCACATTATATGAATTGTTCAAGAATACCGGGTTTTGAGTTGCCTGATACAGTTTAGGCAACAGCTGTGCCAAAATATCAGGATTTACATACTGAACCGCCCATTGCATCATAGCAATGTTACCGCAGCTGCAGTCACAGCAGGCAACACCGTTTTTAACGGTAGCCTGAGCCCAGGTATTTGCAATGTCACTTAATGTTGAACTGCTTGCATCCCAATAGCCTTCATGAATGGCTGTCAGCATTGTTCCACTCATGGAAATAAGTGAATATGCATTGTTTCCACTGGACAACCAATCCTTGACTCCAAGACCATACTTATCCTTGTAATATGTATCGTAAACTCTGTTCCATAAGTCGTCTGAAACAGCAGCAGGCCTTGTTACTTGCCAACCGTATAAGTTGCTTACAAACTTGTTTGACATATAACGGGCTCCGCTGTATCCTTCATTCATCATTCCTTTAATCCAATTCGGATTGTCATATCTTGAAGCGATTTCCTGATACATTACCTCTTCAAGAGAAGAGATATATGCGTTGCTTTTATCGGCATACATCAGTACCTTCATCTTTGGAGACTTACCGGATACGTTTTCAACAGCCATTGAAAGGCCTCCCCAGTAATCGAAGAAGTCATCATTGTCCAGTACACCATACTGGTTGGTGTTACGGCTTGTAATGATAGTATCAGAGTTTGAAAGTGCCCTCAGGAATACCAGTGAGTTTGTATCTCCCCAGTAGTTTTTGGAATACATGTTCCCCATCCTTCCAAGGTAGAACTGGGCCAGCTCATCGGTATCGTTCCATGTCCATGACATAGAAACCAATTTTGAAATTCCTGCACCGTAATCCCCGTTAGGCGGTGCAAAAATCCTTGTGATTGCACATTCACAGGCATAGGTTGCATTATAGCCTATGCTTAAATAATACAAACAATCCTCAATCCAATGCTGAGCCACATAATTGTCGCTTAAGGCCTCATTTGAAACGCCGTAATAGTTGATACCTTTTATTACACCGTCAAGAGCTTCTCTCAGCTGGCTTCCATATTCTCCCCCCATCAGTGTCTTGTTGTTGATTAAGGTAAGATATGATCTTGCCAGGGTTACCCTGTATGCATTGTCCAATAGAATTGCCTGTGAAGAATATAAATCCCTGAACAGTCCGCTTGTAATAACGGTTACGTCGATTCTTTTCTTGTCCCATCCTTCAGGACGGGTCAAATCCTCAAGCTTGATTACTTCAGGCATTGCCCCTACCTTTTTACCTGTAGGGTTACCTTCATCATCAAAGCCTGCACTGGATGAGTCTGTCCATACCGGTTTCATACCAAGCAGGTAGAGAACGCTTGAAACCAGTGCTCCGTCATCCCTTGCGGTTTCAACACACCAGATTCCCATGATGACCTTTTCGGTTGTATCATTCAAATCTGCCAATGTCAAGAGTGCAAGGGTTTTGGCATAGTTCCATGCATCCTGGGTTGGAAGCTCGCTTGACTGGTCCTGGAACATGTTTCCGCCTGTAGGAAGTACGGAAGGTTTTACGACAACTTCCCCTCCTTCAGAAACAGGAATGTATTTTCCATTCAATCCATTGAGCATGGATTCCAGCTCTGTAGAAATTGACAAATTAATCAAATCCACATAAGTCTTTCCAAGGCTAAGGCAAGCCATGAAAGCTGTCCTGTTGAATTTAGGATTTTGACTGATTAAAAGGGAGCTTACTGTATCGGCATCCCAATAAATCAGAGCTTTGCAAATATCATATGACTTGTTTAAAATGAATTCACGCTCAAAAGCGGACAGGTCCGCATAATCCTTGGAATAATAGATGTCTGAAAGTTCAGTGAATAGATTAAGAACTCCCTCATTATTATCCAATACCAGATCATGAGCAAGCATCGCACTAACAGTATTTGCAATGTCGGCTTCGCTCCAATACTCACCAATTGCGTGAAGGCCCAGAGGATATAAAGTGTCCTGAGTTGATTTTAAGAATGTATTCAACTTTTCAAACAGCAAATCATCAGAAATGCTTTTGACTTCACTTTTATTGAGGCCCAAATTGGTTGAATAGTCATTGGAGATTATTAAATCTCTAATGTTTTGTGAGATTTCCGCTTTTTTGGAGCTATCACGAGCATTTTGATACTCATTAATCAGATTGGCTGCAACTGTCAGGTTGCCATATAAATGAGTATATGCCATAGGAGAGGTCAGGTGTGATATCATTACTGCAAAACCTCTTCTTTTAGCCTGGATGGCTTCACCCAAACCGTCACTGATATAGAAATACAGCTGAGGAACATCACCGACTACAACAGATCCGTAATCTGTTGCAGAAAGGAGAATCTCTTTTCCAGGCAGCCATTCGTGAGTTGCGTGCCTTCCAACAAACACCATTGCATTTGAGTAGCGGGTCTGCATATAATAATATGCCGCCAGATACTGGTGTGTCGGAGCAACAGCAGTACAGTGATAAAGGTTTTCAATGTCAGATTCCCATCCCCTTTGAGGTTCAGGTGCAATGAAAACATTTCCAAAGGTCAAGCCAGGAATTACAAAGTAATCCTCACCATTCCTATTTACCACCATAACATTTCCAGGAGCTTCGCCCCATCCGTTCAGTCCAGAGATGTTTAAAGCTTTAAATTCTTCAAAATACTTTAAATACAAATCATAATAATCCCTATCTTGAGTTTTGGCATAATTCTTTAGTGCATCCACTATATTGTTCAAAACCCTTTTTGATTCCGCTGCATTTTCATCAGGAAGCAGTGAAACAACCTGATTGAGCCAGTCATCGATTGTATCTGAAATGGTTGCAGTATAGTTCAGCTCCACTGCCCTTCTTGTCAGCTCACCGATGTATGCAACGGTTCCGTTTGAAACCTGTATCTTTACAATATCATCAAGTGAGTTAAACCATTCAGTATACTCGCTAACTGGAAGCAAGGTGACTCCACTTCTGTTGGCCAGTTTTTCAAGCTCTCCAGGAGCCCATGTAGCCACGTTGATACCGCAAGCGATAATTAAGTCTTCAAGTTCAGAAACGTTTTTAGGCAAACTTCCAACATCATATCCTGCATCCTTTAAAGTATAAAGCATATTATAAATACTTTTGATTGTATCCAAGTAACTTGAACCAATATTCTGTTTTCCAGGAGGATAATTGTAATAGATTATTGAAATCAATTTCTCATCATTAGCTGTGTACTTTAAATCCACCCAAGAATCAATCCTATCAGCCAAAAGCTCAATATTGCCCTTATGGGAGATATATGTGGAAATTTTAGCGCCTGTCAGATTTGAAATGTAGCTTGAAGCTCCTCCAACAAAGGTCGCATCTATTATACCCTGGGTCTCGGCTATGGTAATGTGCCACCATTTGTCACTTTTTTCGGTGGTCAGACCTGTAGAACCAAGCTCCCATCTTTCGTTTGAAACATAATCAGAGTGAACTGCTCTGAAAACAGGCACACCAGCCTCTTCAAAAAAGTCTGTTGCCTTTGTGAAGTTTTCACCACCAACACCATATGCAACCATGGAAACTATTGCATCGACATAAACATCATAAGCAGATGAGTTTGCCAGAAAACCGGCAATGTCGCAGCCTGCACTTGTCCATGATTCAACCATTACCGCCAATTGCTCGGCAGACCCACCAGCCGCAAAGACCGGAATGACATTATACCCTCTTGATTCAAGAGATTCGATGATTGAATAGCATGTATGCAACTGCTGGGATTCAATATACATTGTACTTTCCAGAATACCGACTGTACGTGTATTTGATGTGTTGAAAAATGCTTCAACATATTCATCCAATGAATACCATCTGTCCCTATAAATTCCATAGGTTTTGGATCCTGTAAATGTAGGGCCCTTATAATCCACATCAAAGCCCAAATAATCCAAAATATAAAGAATTTGATTTTTCAGATTATCCTTATCGTTGAGGTCCTTGTAGAGAACCAGCTGGTTAAAGAATGCGTTGAAATTGCTTGCAGAGGTAGCCACATAATTATAGACATTTGAATAGGCAAGTCCCCTTTTGGTATTTTTGAAATAGCTAATCAACTCTTCATTGCCATATGTGGAAAATATTTTGTTATAGTTCAGGGTGTTGTTTTTGAGCAAATTGATTGAACTGGATTCGGAGTTCAAATTGCCTGAAGGAGGTTCCAAAATAAGAAATATCTCCTTATTTGATAACTCAGGGTATTTGGTCAAAACACTTGTCAAAACTGAATCCACATCACTGCTTATCCATTCACCGATGAATACATCGCAATCAGACAAGTATCCGATCAATTCAGTCTCACCCATTGTTTTTATCTGATCACCGCTTCTTACAACAAGATTTACATGGTTCAGGCAATTCTCATTCTGAAGTTCGGAAGCGGCAGCATCAATTATATTAACACCAGGATTATCACTGATTATAAATATATTAGTATAATTTTGACTAGAATCCTCATTTGAAATCTTTTCAGAGACAACATCATTTGAAACTTTTAAACCATTGCTGTTAGAAGATTGTTCAACTTCAGTGACATTTTCACTAGCAAAAGCCAACTGAAGAGATAAACTAAGAACAAGCATTATCAAAAGTATCAAAACAATCCGTTTGTTATTTCTAAAAGAATTCATAAAAATTCACTTTATTTTTAAGCTTTGTAGTAAATTTTAAATTAAAATTATTACTACATTTTATAATTTTGTAATAAAATTAAATATAAAATTTTCTAATCAAAGTAATACTAAATCAGCTAAAATTGGCTAAAAAGTAATACTTTTAACAAATAATAGAAAAGAGTAATAATCAGTATTTAAATAAAAGAATAAAAAGTAATACTTTTAGATTAGGTGATGAAAAAGAAAAAATGAACAAAAAAAGTAATACTTTTTAAACATCCCATTACTTCCAATATCCATATGAAATATATCCAAAATGCATACAAAATGGAAAAAAAATAAAAATTAAAATAAAGATTTACATTAATTTTCAACGATTTTCAAGCCGACTTCACGGCATAATCTCGGAAGAACTTCAAATGTCCTTTTGTTTAGTATTTGCACGTCCTCCTTCAAATCATCCCACTCGACCAGATTCGGATTGGTCTCTGCGGTTTTTTCATCACCATAATGCCAGCCCAGATTCAATTTGCTGTTATACCATTCGGCATGGTCACGTTTGGCGAGATATTCAATCTGATTATCTGTCAGCTTCTCTATTTCACTGGCAGGATCATCGATTGAAACAAGGTCAAGCTTAAGTTCTCCCAATGATTTAATCAGCACATCGGTTTGCCTGAAGTTCAGGAACTTGACATAGAAAGGCAAATCGTCGAATTCCTCCACATCCTTTTTTGTTTCACGATAGAACTCGTGCTTTCTAATGGTAAGTGCCCTTAATTTTGACATCACAACCTTCATGCCGATAGATTCCAAAAGCAACGGAATATTTTTAACTGTATTCACATCCAGCATTTTCCTATCATCCGCCAATCTAGGCACGATTTTTTCAGCTTCCTCACTGGAAACATACCTCATATCAACCCATTCGGCAATATCGGGATGTATCTTGTTGTCATCATCACGGGGCTCGCCATAAACCCAGCCGTTCTGGATTTTGTGTTCGCACCACTCTTCATGCTCCATGATAGACAAATCCACAATTTCATCGGCAGAAAACTCATAAACTTCTCTCGGGTCATCAAGAGGAGCCATTTCACAGCCCACCAGACTGAGTTTCTTTGCAATGGATTTTGCCTGTCTGACATTTGACATTTTTATTTCAGGACTTAACTTGCTGAAATCCCTTTCAACGGTTTTTCCTTCCTTTTCCTGATCCAATACATATTCCTCATGGATCTTTCTAGCCAATATCTCTACATTCCTAAACAAAACGCTTGGTGCCTGCAGGTCTTCCTTTTCCATCTCCTTGATGATGCTTGCATATTTTACATCAGTCTTTATATGCAGCCCTAAAGGAAACAGAAAATATAAATCCAAAACATCTTTCAATACTTCTTCTTTTTTCTCTGAAAATCCAAGGCCCAATGCACCTGACTTGACAATATAATTTAAATCCAAATTAAAATCAGTTATTTCTATCTCCAACTGATTGACATGGCTTTTCTTTTTGTCTTCTGAACCTACCGGTCGTCTGTTCCATTCCTGAAGCTCATCACATAATATCAGCAAAAATGCCAACGGGCTTTTTTTTGGAGACAGACTTCCCAACTTAAATTCACCTTCCTTATCCATCAAAACATTCCTGTAGTAATTATGCAGCAGTATGGCAGTTGCACTGTCTACAATAGGATAGAAGAAGAAATTGAAATTTTTTGAATATTTCTGTATAAGATAGCCATATGAATTCAAAACCAGTATTGAAGAAAAGAACCCATGGTCGATGAAACCGTTTTCGCCCATGATATCTATGAATCTGTTGAGATGCTTTTTTAAATCATTCACGTCAACATCCGGCAAATCCTTGCTGATTTTAAAAGCCATCAAATCAGTCGGTTTAAACAAATCAAGGAATTTTGCATCCGGATAGGCTTTTACAAAATCATCCGCAAAGTCATAGTTTATTCTTCTGATTGTGTTGAATTCGTTGAAATCCCTGAATTCAATGGCTGTGGTGACGTCATATGAAAATGAAATGGATTTTACACCGTCATTGATGAACTTTTCCATTTGCCTTCCGATAATCTCAACGGGATATCCTATGTCATGGAAAAGGGAAGCGATTCCCCAACGGTAGAGGAATTCCTCATGGGAAAAATACTTCTTTCTGATTTTATAGTAATTTTTATATTTGCTCCTTTGGACATATCTTTTAAACAACGACCTATATTCATTGTTTTGGGAATAGATTGCCAAACCCAACAGAAAAACATTCACAGAGTGAATGAAATGGTCCCTCTGCTTTTTAATCAGCTCACCAGTGTATTTCTCATACTTCTTCATTATCTTGACCAAATCCAGAAGGGTGTTGTGCTCATTGCTCATGGCTCCGTCGGAAACATTGAATTCAGACTTGTCTTCGGAAGTAATCTGATAAATCATGAAAAAGGTTTCAAAAACTTCATAAGCGTTTCCGTCATTTTCATTTTCAAGGAAATTGAAAATGCTTGCCTCCAAAAGCTCCTTATAACGGTGCCCCTTATTGTCATCGTAGAGTTCCACCATGTTAAAGAAGTCACTTACATACTTTTTTAGATTGCTGTTTTCCATAGATAAACCCCATAATTTAACCTTATTGTGCAAGAATTCTCCGGCTTCTTTAAGCCGGAGATGAATTGCACTTTATAGAGCATTAGAATTTATTTTCATTAAAAAAAAATAATACTTACCAAATGCTCTCTTGGATAAAATCTTTTTATTATAAGTATATATAACTATAGTTTAAAAAAACATGGTTATTGTTTTTTGTCTTTGAAAAAAAATATGCAGATTCATTTTTGAATCCTGTATTTTTTTAGGTGAGGATATAAAAATTGATAACTTAAATGTTTTTTGTCTAAAAGATATGAATGAAATGTGCGGATTTGTGTTTTTTTATGATTGAAAAAAATTTTATTTTGACTGATAAAATTGAATTTATTCCTGATAAGGATTTAGAAGGGGAATTGAATTTCAATTTGCGTGCCGCTGGTTATGTATTCAATAAAACATTGGAGTACAGTATTTACCGTGAAAACCTAGTCAAAGAATTTAATATTGGCAAACTATATAAAGTCAATCGCAGTTACACACAAGAAATTGTGAAAAATCTAAAAAAACAAAAACCTTTCTTGAAAAAAGCAGATTCCACATGCATTCAAGCATCCACTGACCGCTTAATAAAAGCATATGAAGGATATTATAGTCGAAGAACTGGGTTTCCCCAGTTCAAATCACTTAAAAAGAATCCAGTACGATCTATCACACTCAGAAACAACGAATACATGACTAAAGATGGATTTAAAGGTTCTATAAGATGGGAAAAGAATAAGTTGCGCTTAAACAAACTTGGATACATTGAAGTTAAATATAAACGAGTAATTGATGGAAAAATCAAAGAAGCAACACTCCTGAAAGAAAACGGAAAATGGTTCGTTTGCATAGTCTATGAAATGGAAAAAATACACTCCCAAGAGCATTTTCATGATCCTGGTTTATATGTGGGCATTGATGTGGGATTAACAGACTTTCTAACATTTTCCAACGGCAAAACTGTTCCCAAACCTGATTTGAAAAGAATCAATGGCAGAATACAATATTATCAACAAAAACTATCCCGTCAAAAAGAAGGCGGATCCAACTGGAAAAAAACCCTACGAAAACTCCACAAATGGATAAACAAGAAAAACAACGTAGTCAACGACTATTACCATAGAATATCTTATAATATTGTTAAACACTGCCAATTCATCGCCATGGAAACACTCAATATCCGTGGAATGATTAAAAGTAATTTAAGTCGTAGCATTCATGAAATTGGATGGAGAAAACTCATAGAAATGATAAAATACAAAGCACGATGGTATGGATGTGATTTTGTACAAATCGACCAATGGTTTCCTTCCAGTAAAAAATGCAATGTTTGCGGTGAAATAAATCATGATTTAGGTCGTGGTGAAAGTGAATGGGAATGTCCACATTGTCATACTGTACTTCAAAGGGATGTTAATGCGGCTAAAAATATTTTAGACGAAGGTTTACGTGTCGCTGGTTCAACGATGTTGTGCTTAGTAGATTTCATGCCTGTTGGTCAAGATAAATTCATATATTCATATGAATGGAAATGTTTTGACGAAACAATATGCATGGCCTAAGAATCTCCGGCTCCTACAAGCCGGAGAGGTTCAAGTAATTAATTAAATGTCTATGGAAAATGGTTAATAAATATGATAGAAAAAAAGAAAAAAATTGTTAAAATTATTTTTTAACAATCTTCAAACCTACCCTGTCGCATAATGCAGGAAGGTTTCTGAATGTGCGTCTGTTCATCTCCTGGGTTTCAAAGCCAAGATCCTCCCATTTAACTAAATTAGGATTGGTTTTGGCTTCTTCATCCCTAACTGAATCATATCTCCAGCCCATATTGATTTTAAGGATATACCATGCATGATGTTCCCTTTCAGCAAGATAATCAATTTCATCCTCATTGAATGTTGAGATGGCATTTCCTTCATCTTCCTTGTCGACAATGCTGTATCCAAGCTCGGATATGATTTCCACCAAAACGTCTGCCTGCTTATAGTTCGAATACTTGACATAGTCAGGCAGCTTATCGAAATCTGCCTCTTCATCATAGAAATTGTGCATTTCAATTGTAAGCATCCTATGTTTTGTTCTGACAATCTTAAGGCCCAGTTCATCAACCAGATGAGGAATGTTTTTAACAGGATCGATGTCATACTGCTGGATTTCAGGTGTCAAATCATCCCATGGAACTATGCAGTTATGGATGAATTTGGAATCGTCCCTGACCGGCCCGTATGTCCATCCGGTACCTATCTTTTCCTGGCACCATTCATCATGTTCAAAAATGGCCAGATCAATTACCTCCTCTTCAAGAAACTCGGTTATAGGTTCTCTTTCATCATCAGGATATGCAAGTTCACATCCTATAATGTCAAGTTTGGTTGGAATGGACCTTGCCTGCCTGATATTGGCAATCTTTAGCTGCGGAGAGAGTTCATCATAGGAAGTAAGACTGTTATATGATTCCAGGAACTTCTCATCAAGAGTACCGTTGGCTTCCCTTTTCTTATATTCTTTCTCTTTTGAGTCCAGATATTGCTGATGTGTCATCTTTGCCAATTTTTCAACGTTTCTAAGTAAAATGTCTGGAGCCTGAGATTCTGAACGGACAATTTCCTTTAATACATTGTCTTCCGAAAGCTCCGTACGAATTTTCAAACCTGAATCGAAAACGCTCTGAACAGATAAAAGACGGTTAAGCAATTCGACCTTATCTTCGGAAAATCCAAGCCCCATTGAGCCTGCCTTTACGACATATTTGATATCCAAAGAGACATCATCGACCTTGAGTTCAAATTCATTGACATTGCCTTTCTGCCTGTCCATTATTCCCAAAGGCTGTCTGTTCCACTCCTGAAGCTCATCGCATAGAATCAAAAGGTATGCGAGAGGAGATTTGGACGGATTAAGCTCTTTTAGATTGAAAGGATCCTTTTGCAATACGTTTTTGTAATAGTTATGCAAGAGAATTGCAGTTGCACTGTCCACAATCGGATAGAAGAAGAAATCATTGCTTTTGGAATATTCCTGTATCAGATAGCCATAGGAGTTTAAAACCAGAATGGATGAGAAGAATCCATGGTCTATAAATCCGCTTTCACCCATGATGTCGACAAATGAATCCATGTGCTTTGCAACGTCATTTATATCAACCGAATCAAAATCAAGGGCAATCTTGTGGGCCATTATGTCAGTCGGCTTGAACATGTTGAAGAACTTTGACTGAGGATATTGCTCATTATAATCATCTGCAAAGGATGTTTTCATCTTTACGATAGTATTGAATTCATTGAAATCCTTGAAGTCAATTGCGGTTTGCGCACCATATGCACTTGAAATGGACTTGATGCTGTCATTCAGGAATTGTTTCAGCTGTTTTCCTATGATTTCAACGGGATAACCGATATCGTGGAAAAGTGATGCTACTCCCCAACGGTAGAGGAATTCCTCATGGGTCAATTCACCTTCTATCCTGTAGTATTTTTTATAAGGGCTTCTCAATACGTACTGTTTGAAATACTTTTGATAGTTCTTGTTCTGGGCATAAATTGCAATACCCAATAGAAATACGTTTACTGAATGAACGAAGTGATCCCTCTGCTTTTCCAGCAGGTCGCCTGTGCTCTCTTCATATTTCTTCATTATCTCAACCAGCTTTAGAAGAGTGTTCGGCTGTTTTTCAAGTGAAA
>Ga0310696_10007456_pt1 | contig 12834 bp, 12 predicted proteins | sample AusTroGonzalo_MG_4_FD_203885 | JGI IMG/M metagenome (GOLD analysis project Ga0310696, IMG submission 203885) | Bovine rumen microbial communities from tropical cattle in Woodstock, Queensland, Australia - Gonzalo_02 (v2) (version 2) | ecosystem: Host-associated > Mammals > Digestive system >... | reverse complement strand
TGGTCACTTCCGTGAGGAGTATCAGACCGAGGAAGGCGAGGCTAAGCGCGACGATGAGAACTACTTCTATGTAGGCTGTTGGGAGTACAAAGGCAAGGGTAACGAGCCTGAACTCATCAAGGAGCCACTGGAGTACGAGGCAATCAAGGTACAGACACGTAACTATAAGAATTAATTAGGTATGGCAAAGAATATTTCATTTACAATAAAGTTCTGGCGCCAGAATGGCCCCAAGGACCAGGGACATTTCGACACCCACGAGATGCACGATATTCCCGATGACACCTCGTTCCTCGAGATGCTCGACATCCTGAACGAGGAGCTGATCAACGAAGGTAAGGAGCCCTTCGTGTTCGACCACGACTGCCGCGAGGGTATCTGCGGTATGTGCTCACTCTACATCAATGGTACACCTCACGGTCTCACCGAGCGTGGTGCTACTACCTGTCAGCTCTACATGCGTCGTTTCAACGATGGTGATGTTATCACCGTTGAGCCTTGGCGTTCAGCAGCCTTCCCCGTAATCAAGGACTGTATGGTTGACCGTGGTGCCTTCGATAAGATTATCCAAGCAGGCGGTTATACCACTATCCGTACAGGTCAGGCTCAGGATGCTAACGCTATCTTGATTCCTAAGGAGGATGCCGACGAGGCTATGGACTGCGCTACATGTATCGGTTGCGGTGCTTGTGTAGCAGCTTGTAAGAACGGCTCAGCCATGCTGTTCGTATCGTCTAAGGTGTCTCAGCTCGCCCTGCTTCCCCAGGGTCGTGTAGAGGCTGCCAAGCGTGCTAAGGCTATGGTTCTGGCAATGGAAGAGGCAGGTTTCGGTAACTGCACCAACACTCGTGCTTGCGAGGCTGTCTGCCCGAAGAACGAGACCATCGCCAATATTGCCCGTCTGAACCGCGAGTTCATCAAGGCCAAGCTGGCTGACTAATACGTACGTACATTATTCTATATAAGAGCGCTGCAGGTTTCAATCTGCAGCGCTCTTGATTAACACGTGGAGGAAGATAATGCATGAAAGGAAACAATATAATAATAAGGTGTATGCTGTTAGGGCTTCTGATAGTCCAAAGCCAGAGTGTTGAGGCACAGCAGCCAATTATCATGCCTGCATCATTGAAGGCGGGTGATACGATAGCAATTGTGTCGCCATCGAGCAAGCCGGATTCGATGACGGTAGTCAAAGGCTGTGAGACGCTCCGTGAGTGGGGTTACGTGCCTGTGGTGGGACCTCATTCGCTGAGCAACTATCATGGTTTTGCAGGCACGGTTGACGAACGGGTGTCAGACCTGCTTTGGGCACTTCGTGACTCTACCGTCAAGGCTATTATGTGCAGTCGTGGCGGCGATGGAGCCGTACAGGTATTGCACCGTATTCCCTTAGGTGAGTTTCGCAAGCATCCAAAATGGGTGATGGGCTTCAGTGATGTGACGGCCTTGCACAGCGCTGAGGTGGCGTCAGGAGTTATGAGCATCCATTGTTCCATGTGTGACGGTATAGCCCTTCGTGGTGAGCGCGATTCCATAAACGCTATTCTTCGACGATTGCTACATGGTAGTCTGCCCAGTTATCAGGTACCTCCTCATCCGCTGAATCAGCAGGGTGAGGCCGAAGGTATTCTCGTAGGTGGAAACCTCTCGGTGCTGTGTGGTCTGGCAGGTTCTGATTACGACTTTCTGAATCGTGCCGATGAGGGTCTTATACTCTTTATCGAGGATACAGACGAGGGGATGTCGAAGGTGGACCGTATGCTCCATCAGATAGAAATCCGGGGTATCCTCCAACGCCTGAAGGGTGTTATCGTGGGTCATTTCTCCAAGTACAAGAATCCGGAGAATGATTTTTCAGATATGTACGAGATGCTCCATGAGTATCTGCAGCACTACGATATCCCTGTATGCTATGACTTTCCCGTAGGTCATCACAGCGGTCTGAACTTTCCGATGGTTGAAGGCTGCCGGGTGGTTTTGGGCGTCAGTCCGTCAGGCACTAGCATTATCTTTTCTGAGTAATGTTTCCGTGAACAAGTGTGGGTTATGCCACCCAAATACACATCATTGTCAAGTCGTCATTAGGCTCTGTGCCGTTGCGGTGTTGTTCCACCTCGGCAGCGAGGGTCTCTACTATCTGTTTCGACGAGTTGAAGTGCGTGTTGCGCAGTATGCTAAGTAGCCGCTCCTCGCCAAACTGCTGTTGTTCGTTGTTCTCGGCTTCATTGAGGCCGTCGGTATAGATGAACAGCGGGTGTCCCTTGATGCTTTCCATCTCTTCTCCCACATATTTCAGGTCTGTCCATAGTCCCAGCGGCGCATTGGTTTCCATCTTCAGGAAATGAGATGCCGAACGTGAAGACTGATCAATGACGACAGGCGGATTATGGCCGGCATTGCAGAACGACAGATGACCGTTATGTAGGTTTATCAGTCCTATGAAGAAGGTGATAAACATACCACTCTTATTATCCTTGCCCGATAGTGCGTCGTTCATCTGTGTGCAGATCTCAGCAGGTTGTAACCCTTGGTTGGCCAGCGACTGGAACATCCTTGTGGCCTGTGCCATGAACAAGGAGGCAGGCACACCCTTGCCGCTGACGTCGCCCAGACAGAAATATAGCAGGTCGTCATGTATCACATAGCCGTAGAGGTCGCCGCCTACCTCGCGGGCCGGCATCATCGTGGCATACATATCCAGCCCATCTCGCTGGGGGAAGGTGCTGGGCACCATCGACATCTGGATGTCTCTCGCAATGCGGAGCTCACTCTCCATACGCTCCTGCTCGGCTTTCAGTGCCGTCAGTCGGCGAGTGGCCCGTTGGCGCAGGAAGATAACGACGATGATACCTACCACCACAATGATTCCGAAGATAGAGAGCAGGTACATCCGCTGGCGTTCGTTCTCTATCTTTTCATGCTCATGCTGCAGTTTCTCTCGTTCCTGCTGGGCTCGCAGCTCGTCAATCTCAAAACGTTTGTTTAGCTCGTTTAGCTGCTGGCGCGTCTCGGTCTGATTGATAGAGTCCACCAGTTCATAATGCTGAGTCAGAAAGCTGTAAGCCTCTTTCCATTGGCCTATGTTCGACAGGATGGTGGCGCGCTGTTTCAGTATTTCCGAGTAAGCGTTGATGTCCAGCTCCTCGGCTCCAGGCAACTGCTGGTCGTTCAGCTTCAGCGCCTCTGCATAGTTCTTGCGTGCTATGGCCAGCTGCACCTTGTAGCCCAATACCTCGTTGCGTGTCACCTGTGACCATCCTTGTCTGTCCAGATGCATTACCACCGAGTCCACATGTTGTTCAGCTTTGTCCAGGTCTTTCTGGCTCATATAGTAGAAATAGCACGAATGGTGGTAGTAGTAAAGCCAGTTGTCAAACTGTCGGCGAGGGATGGTCGGGTCCAGACGGCAAGTGTCTATATAGGCTTTCCATTCGTCCAACACGCGGTGCATCTTCTCCGAGTCATCCAAGTCTCTTAGTTCATAGGTGTAATACACATAGATGCTGTTTTTCAGGAACGAGCTGGCGCTGTCGGGATAGATTTTCAGCGCCTGCTCAAAGCTGCGTGCTGACTCCTCACGGTTCAGCTGGCTGTCATACACCAGCGCCTTGATGAATTCGGCTGCTGCCAGACCGTATCCGTTGTCACGCATGGCGGCATCGTCGTGAATCTCCTGCGCTACATCAATGGCTTTGCTGTGTTCGCCGCTGAAGTTATACTCCTCGCCCAGCAGCATCCACACGTCGTAGTAGTCGGCCCATAGCTCGTGCTCCTTGCAGAAGTCCTTCTCGGCAGGCACCGCCATCACTAGCGAGTCGTGAATATTGTTGTTATAATAGTATGCCACCTTCATATAGCGATTCCTTGCCGAGTCGCTCCAGTTGATGTCATTCTTCTCAGCGTCGTCAGCAGTATTGTCACTCTTTTCCTGAGGTTGGTTGCAGCCACATGCAAGCCCTATCAGGAGGAATGCCCAAAGATGATGCAGTCTTGTCATATATACTTACCAGTTTCCCTTTCTGTTAGTTATTCTTTTTTGTTTCTAATGACTACTTTTTGTCCGTTGTAGAGGTAGACCCTCGTGGCGGTAGGTCTGTTGGTGCCTAAGTTAACGCCTTGCAGCGAATACCAATGACCATTCACCATTGACCATTCACTATTGTGGATGCCAGTCAGTTCGTTGATATCGATGACGAAGGGCTCCCACCCATCAGGACTTCCTGCTAACAACATCTGCTTGCACTTTATCAGGACGGCCTCAATAGCTGGTTTTGTGTACTTCGTCTTCATATATTATAGTTATTATTGGCCTAAAGATACCTGTTAATAGATAGTTCAACATGCAAAGATATAAATAATTCGGTTAAAGACCATTATACAAATATTAATAATTGTTAATCACCATCGTTAAGTGCTTGGTTTTTTGATGAAATAGGATTATCTTTGCACCGCGATCAATAAAAACCTAACTTATGAGTAAAAAACTATTTGTTACCTTAACGCTTGCTATCGGTATGTGTGCAAGCATGTTTGCCCAAACCAATGAGACTGTTCTCGAACAAGGTGGAACAGGTCCCTACAAGGCTGTGATGTACGAAGTGGAAGGATTCAAGGAGCACACCATCTTTGCCCCTAAAGACCTTTCTGTGTTTAACGAGAAAAAAGCGCTGCCCGTGCTGGTATGGGGTAATGGCGGATGTGCTAACTCGCCCCGAGGTCATGAGAAGTTCCTCAACGACATTGCCTCTTACGGCTATCTCGTGCTGGCCACAGGTATCATGCCGAAGGAGGATGCACCTCGTGGTATGGGCGGTATGGGACGCGGCAACCAGTCACGCTCTGAGCAGCAGGTGGAGTCGATGGACTGGGCCTTTGCACAGAATGCTGACAAGAACAGCCCGTTCTATCAGAAAATCGACACCAAGAACATCTGTATCTCTGGCATGTCGTGTGGCGGTCTGCAGGCACTCTTCAACTGTTTCGACCCACGTGTCACCTCGATTATGATTTGCAACAGCGGCCTGTTCGACCAAGTGGAGGACGAAGGTGGTGCTGCTGGTGCCGGTCGCCCAAGGATGGGTGGTATGCCCAGTGTGGCCAAGTCGAAGCTGAAGGATATTCATTGCCCCATCATCTATATCCTGGGCGGCGAGAGCGATATTGCCTATAACAACGGTATGGATGACTTCAAGCGCATCGATCATGTGCCCGCCATCGCCTGCAACCTCCCCGTAGGTCACGGAGGCACCTACAACCAGCCCAATGGCGGTGAGTTTGCCATCGTGGCCCGTGCTTGGCTTGACTGGCAGCTCAAGGGCGACAAGGAGGCCTCGAAGATGTTTACAGGCGACAAGCCTGCCATCCTGGACCGCAAAGACTGGAGCCTGCAGAAGAACGACAAGGTGAAGTAAACCTGATATATTGTGGATAAAGAGAGTGGGGTTATCGACTCAAGAATCTCTCTTTATCCACAATGAATCTCAGATGTGTGCCTTCGCCAAGGAGGATGTCCCCAGAATAAGCTGATACCTTGAATTCTATTTTCTTTCCTTCAACGTTTGTCACTTCAGCCGTTGCTCTTACCACATCCCCAATCTTCGAGGGCTTCAGGTGGGAAGACTCAATATGACCGCCAACGGTTGTGCAACCTTCCGGCAGTTCATCCTTGACGGCAAGCATGGCCGCATTTTCCATTAATGCCATCATCATCGGTGTAGCCAACACCGGCATATCGCCAGAGCCCACAGCAATGGCGGTTACAGCATCCGTAACCGTCAACTCACTTGTATGTTTCAGTCCTGTCTCTATCATCTTAGTAGGTTCATTTCCTAATTACATTTAAATCGGTGCGCAAAGATAGTGAATATTAAGGAAAAAAGCGTATCTTTGCACAGATTATTGAGATTCTTTATGAATTGTCAGTCAACCGATAACACAAAATGATGAAAAAGATTTTTATTTTGCTCCTGATGGCCTGCTCGCTCACAGCGACAGCTCAGGAAACAGCCGACCCGAATATGGCTCGGGCAGAGAAGATGTTTGGCTTTTTATTGAAGAACCAGGCCGACAGCCTCTATGATAACCTGTCGGCACAGGTTAAGCCGATGGTTCAGAAGCAGCAGTTCGAAGGCCTTCTTAATAAGATAGAACCGCAGGTAGGCAAGTACCTGAAGCACGGCGCATGGGAGATCCAGCAGGTGATGGGACAGAAATGCTATGTCTCTATGGTGCAGTTTGAGAAGACGGAACTGGGTTCACTCGTCATCTTCGATGCAGAGGGCAAGATGCTTGGCATACAATTGGTGCCAGCCGAAGCCGTAAAAAAAGAGTAGCCCCTGCTGGCGAGCAACCGTCAGCAGAACAGGAAGACACACTTTCAAGGCAGACAGCAGGGGCGTTTCATGAGGTAGCCGACATCATAATTACTGGCGACATACATCTGCCGGCAACTGTCATGATGCCTCATCGTTCGTCTCAGACGCAGTCCAAGGATGTGCCTCTTGTGGTGATGGTACATGGTTCTGGAGCCCTCGACCGTGATGAGACGGTCTATGCCAACAAACCTTTTCGCGATATTGCCGAGGGATTGGCAGCCAAGGGCATAGCTACGCTGCGCTATGACAAGCGCACATTCGTCTATCGGCAACCTGTTACTACGATGGACGACGAGACCATCCTTGATGCCCTGTCGGCCATTCGCCTTGCCCATCGTTACAGCAATAGGGTGTATCTGCTCGGCCATAGCCTTGGAGCGTTGCTTGCGCCGCTGATAGCAGAGCGTGCAGAAGGACTGTTGTCGGGTGTGATCATGATGGCAGCTCCCGCCCGAGACTTAGAGGCCGTTGTTCGCGAGCAGTTCGACTATCTGCTGCCATCAGGTGCCAGCGCAGCGTTCAAGGAACAGCAGGTTGAGAGCCTCCGTCAAAAGTCGCCACACTATCTTCAGCCACAAGGCCAGACGGCTGTGGCTCAGCGTCTCTCGCTACCAATGTTCATCATCCAAGGCGAACGCGACTATCAGGTGTCGATGCAGGATTTTCGCCTGTGGCAGCAGACATTAGCTGAAAAAAGTAATGTCAGATATCACAGCTATCCCAAGCTTAATCACGTCTTTATCGAGGGCGAAGGTAAGTCAACCCCTCTGGAGTATCAAATGGAGAATCATGTGGCAGCTTATGTCATTGACGATATTGCTGCGTTTATCAAGTGATACAATCCTAAGACCTTTATCTTACTGCCTGCTTGATGTCCTCTAACAGGTCCTCACCGGCTTCGAGGCCGATGCTGAGGCGCACTGTGGTATCTGGCACAGACATCTCGGCACATTGCTCTGGGGTGAAGAGACCGAAAATCGTTGAGGCTGGATGGATGGCCAGCGACTTGCGGTCAAAGAGGTTCGTGGCGCGACGGATAACCTGCAGCTTGTCGATAAATGCCCAGGCGGCTTCCTTCGATTCGAGGTCAATGGTAAAGACGGCGCCAGGTAATGGACCGAATTGCGCTTTCGATAATTCGTAGAAGGGGTTATCCTCCAAGCCCGTATAATTGACGCGCTTGATTTCGGGTAGCGTCTGACATTGCTGGGCGAGCCACAACGTAGTCTCAGCCTGTCGACGGAAACGGATATCGAGTGTGTCGAGGCCAAGCGTCTCCATATAGGCCACCTGTGGCGTCATCAGCGCACCGAAGTTCGTCACCAGTTCGGTCTTTACACGGGCAGTAAATGCCAGTTTCTTTCCCACTTTCTTCGTGCGACTCTGTAAGGCAGGGGAGGGCGATTGCGACCAGTCGAACAGTCCATAGTCGATGAGCAAACCTCCTAAGCCAGTGCCTCCTCCAGAGATATACTTCGTGCTCGACACGACCTCGATATCCACACCGAAATCAACGGCATGAAAGGCCGGAAACGGTACGATGGTGGTATCGGCTATCAGGGGCACGCCCTTCTTGTGAGCAATCTCTGAGAGCTTCTTGATATCGGCTACGAACAGTTGCGGATTGGTGATAATCTCGAAGAACAGGGCGGTGGTCTTATCATCTATCAACGCTTCTACCTCTTCCGGTTTCGTAAAGTCCGCAAATCGTGGCTCTACACCAAAGCTGCCTAAGGTGTCACGAATCAGCGAGACGCTGTTGCCAAACAGGTGTTTCGAGGCTACGATATTTAGGCCAGCACCACTGACTGCCGTCAAGGCGTAGGCGATGGCAGCCATACCTGTGTTCAATGCCGTCACGCTGGTGGCTCCCGTTATCTGTCTGACACGTTCCTCCAGATAGGTCGTCGTGGGGTTGGCGATGCGGGCATACGACGGGTCCATCGAACGACCACAGAAGGCATCGTTCATCGCCTTAGCCGATGGAAACTCGAATGCCGCCGTCAGATACACTGGCATCGAGAGAGCCCCATATGCGTCAGGCTTCTGATACTTAGTTGTTAATACTTTCGTTTCGTATTGCATATTGTCGGTTTTGATTTCACGCTGCAAAATTAGGGCGATTCCGCGAGATACGAAATCGCCCTATTATGGCATTTTGCATACCATGAGTTAGGTATATCCGCTAAATCATATATCGACGCCCGATTTCTTCCCAGTTGATAATCTGCCAGAGAGCGCTCAGATGGTCAGGACGGCGATTCTGATAGTCCAGATAGTAAGCATGCTCCCAGACGTCAAACGTCAACAGGGGCTTCAGTCCTTTCTGGATAGGATTAGCAGCATTTGCCTCCTGGGTAATAACGAGTTTTCCGTCTTTGTCAGCCGACAACCACACCCAGCCAGAGCCGAAGAGTGTGGCACCCTTCTTCTGGAATTCCTCCTTGAAAGCCTCGAACGAGCCGAATTGCCCCTTAATAGCCTCCGCCAGTTTGCCAACGGGTTTATTCTCCTTCTTGGGGGCTGCGAACTGTTGGAAATACAACTCATGATTCAGAATCTGACCTGCATTATTCAGCATACCACCCTCGCTCTTCAGAACAATCTCCTCCAAAGATTTGCCCTCTAACGGACTTCCCTCCAACAAACCATTGAGGTTATTCACGTAAGCCAACAGGTGCTTCCCGTGATGGAACCCTATTGTCTCCTTACTAATCACCGGCTCCAGCGCATTCTCCGAATACGGCAGTGCCATCAGCTCAAACTTCTTCATATCTTATGGTTTTTAATTATTACGTTGCAAAGATAGTCATTCTTTTGTAATTAACTACATAAAACCTCAAAAAAACGCTGCTGCATTTCCATTTGTGTTTGAATATTGTTCAGAAGAAGGCCCTGTGATCTACGCCTCGCCCCGAGCTACCCTCAAACGGTTACACGGGTTACAGCTGTAACCATATAGTTGTCGATTGCCCTATGCCTATCTGTTTCCTACGATTTTGCGGATAGCGATGACCAGTTTGTCCACATCCTCGCGGGTGTTGTAGAGGGCGAAGGTAGGTCGGACGCTCATCTCGTAGCCAAGGGCACGGAGGGCGGGCTGAGCGCAGTGGTGACCAGCACGCACGGCGATGCCCTCCTTATCTAATAAGGTACCTGTTTCGGGCACGGGGATGCCGTCGAGCACGAAGCTCACAACCGACACGCGGTTCTTGGGATTGCCGATAAGAGTAAGCCCCTTGATCTGAGCCAGTTGCTCGCGGGCATATTCAGTGAGCTGGTGCTCATGGTGCTCGATGTTACGGATGCCGATACGACTCACATAGTCGAGGGCGGCACCGAGTCCGATGGCATCGGCCACGTTGGGCGTACCAGCCTCAAAGCGAGCAGGCGGCACGTTGTACTCCGTGCGTTCGATAGTCACGTCTTTGATCATGTTGCCACCGCCCTGCCAGGGCTGCATCTTGTCGAGCAGGTCCTTACGACCATAGACCACACCGATGCCGTTGGGACCATAGATCTTGTGGCCTGAGAAGACGAAGAAGTCGGCACCCAGCTGTTGCACATCGACAGGTGTGTGGGCGATAGACTGTGCACCGTCGATGAGCACGGGGATGTTGTGGCTGTGGGCGATATCAATGATACGCTTCACATCATTGATGGTGCCGAAGGTGTTGTTCACATGCCCCACGCTGACAAAGCGTGTACGGGGCGTGATGAGGCGCTCGAACTCCGAGAGAATCAGGTCGCCGTTCTTGTCTGTGGGGATGGCCTTCAGCGTGGCACCCTTCTCGTGGGCCACCTGCTGCCAGGGCACGATGTTGGCGTGGTGGTCCAACTCGCTGACGATAACTTCGTCGCCAGGGGTCAGGTACTGTCGTCCGTAGGTCTGCGCCACGAGGTTGATACCCTCGGTGGTGCCGCGCACAAAGATGATCTCCTCGCTGCTGGCGGCGTTGATGAAGCGCTGCACTTTCTCACGGGCCTCCTCATAGGCATCGGTGGCGCGGGCAGCCAGCGTGTGGGCACCACGGTGGATATTGCTATTATAGTTTTTATAATAGTCGCTGATCTTGTCGATGACCTGAATGGGCTTCTGCGTGGTGGCGCCGTTGTCGAGCCATACGAGATCGTGACCGTTCACCTGCTGATTCAGCACGGGGAAGTCCTTCTTGATCTGGTCTGAGTTCAGCGTGTCGGCCTCCTCGTAGTGCAGGCTACGAAGCTCGCGCTCTCCGAAAGGCTGAACACCAAGAGCAGACCCTCCCCCTTGCCCCTCCCTGTGAGGGAGGGGAGTGGTTAGACTTTCCCCTGATGAAGTGGGGGGAAAATCCGTTCCCGCAAAAGTCTGAAGCAGGGTCGTTAGCGACGAGAGGTTAAGCGCCTCGTCGGGGATGACTTCCTGCCGGACCTGTTGCAACTCCTCAGGGCAGTATTTCTGCGCCACTTGCCGCAACAAATCGAAGCCAGGATCTTGAATGCCGTAGCCGTCAATATTTTGTATATTTATCATACGCTTATTCTATTTCTCCCCTCCCTTACAGGGAGGGGCCGGGGGAGAGTCTTTTATCGATGCTGATAGTCGTGATAATAACCCACCTCCACATTCTCAAGTACGGCGATGGCGTCGTCGGTGAGGGCGGCCAATGAGAAGTATTTCGTGAGCAGGTAGGAGGCCACGCCAAACTTGTCGAGACCCATCAGACGGGCACTCAGGCTGGGGGCAATCTCGCCGGGGATACCGCTCTGGTGCAGACCGATAACGCCCTGGTTCTGCTCGCCGGTACGCACAAGGATAATCTTCGTGGTGCCTACGCCGCGACCTGTCAGGTACTGACCTTCCACCTCTACCTTGTCGCTTGGAATCAGGGGCACACCACGCCACAGGATGACCTTGGTGCCGAAGAGGTCAGTGGTCACAGGGGGCACACCGCGCCAAGTACACTCACGCTCGAAGGCGGCGATGGCGCGGGGATGGGCGATGAAGAAGGCGGGCTCCTTCCAGACGAGACTCAAAAGTTCATCAAGATCATCAGGCGTTGGGGCGCCGTAGCGGGTGGTGATGCGGTAGGCAGGATTTGCAGCAGCCAGCAATCCAAACTGCTTGTTGTTGATGAGTTCCCACTCCTGACGCTCCTTGATGCTCTCGATGGAGAGGCGCAACTGCTCTTCCAACTGGTTGTAGGGGTTGTTATAGAGATCGCTCACACGGGTATGTACACGCACCACAGTCTGCAGGGTGTTCAGCGAGTATTCCGTGGGGTTCTCCTCGTAGTCGATATAGGTCTCGGGGATGATGTTATCCTCCTCATGACCTGAAACCAGGTCGATGTGCTTCTCGCCGTTGTCGTTGACAGAAGCCTTCAGGCGCAGCTGCTTATCGACGGCCTTGTTGAAGGTCTCGCGGAAGTCGGGCACCTCCTTGATAAACTTCACCAGTTCCTTCAGTTTCAGACCGAGGAACACGGTGGGTGTGATGGCACGAACGCTGACAGTAGATTCCTGCTCGTCCAGCAGATCGGCCTCACCAAAGTATTCGCCGTCGCCCAAGAGCGCAATCCGAAGTTCCTCGCCGTGAGGCCCCTTGCTGATGACCTCAGCCTGACCGTTGGCCACAATGAAGAAGCGTTGCTTGTCCTTGCCTTCCTCTACGAACAGCTTATCGACGTCCACCTCCTTGGCCTCGAACGAGTTTACGAGGCGGGTCAGAATCTCGTCGTCAAACTCAGAGAACAGCGGGATGGCCTTCAGGTTCTTTGCCGTAAACGACGGCACACCATTCACATACTGGATGGGTAGGCGGTCGTTCTTGCGGAGCTCCACCTTGGTGCGGTTCACGCGGAATGTGCCGCCACTTACCTGTACCCAAGGCAGCAACTTGAGGAGTAATCTCGGGGTGATACTGCCCATCTGTGGGGCGGTCTTCGTGGTCGTCGCCAGTCTTCTGGCGGTAGCAGTGGTCACACTGCGCTGTAAATTTGAATCAGCCATAATCTCGATAGTCTTTATGTTAATACTGTTTTTATTTTTTAATTGTCACTTTGTGAGTTGTTCCTTCCACATGTTCTACTGATAGCACGTTGTAGCCTTGCTCCTTGGCGTTGCGGGGAACGTTTTCGAGAGGTTCGCCCTCGGCCAATAGCACTTCCAGAATGTCGCCCTCGTTGAGCTTCGAAAGCTCAATCTTCGTCTTGACGAAAGTCATGGGGCAATGCTCTTTCGTGATGTCTAAAACTTTTGTTGCCATAATGTTGTCGGTTTAAATAATTATGAATGATGTATTAGATGAACAGCGTTTGTCCACCTTCTGAGAGGTTGAGGAACGAGGCTACGCCGAGCACATCTTTGACCTCAGGGATGAAGTCGTCTTTCGTCAGTCCGAGCACGTGCATCGCCATCTCGCAGGCATACAGATTTATACCTAATGCCTTAGCGGCCTCGACGAGTTCCTCGAGGGTGG
>Ga0310696_10007455_pt1 | contig 12835 bp, 13 predicted proteins | sample AusTroGonzalo_MG_4_FD_203885 | JGI IMG/M metagenome (GOLD analysis project Ga0310696, IMG submission 203885) | Bovine rumen microbial communities from tropical cattle in Woodstock, Queensland, Australia - Gonzalo_02 (v2) (version 2) | ecosystem: Host-associated > Mammals > Digestive system >... | reverse complement strand
TGGTAATGCAGAATAGTTAATAATTTGTTCAGCTTTGATTTTATTTAAAGAAATATGCTCGGCAGCCAATTTTCTGAGACGTTCGGGTGAGTTTAAGACTCCCCACTCGGCTTTTAAAATATGAATATTGCGAATATCGGAGGCAATATTTTGATTAATTTTGGACAATTCCGATTCCAAATCATGCACCTGATTTTTCAAAACAAAACATCCGAAAATAACAATGCAGGTTAATGTGCACCATAAGGCCATAAAAGCTGTTTTTGTATTAATCATCATTGACTCCTTTATTTTTGATAGCAAATCTCATTTTTGCCGATCGTGCACGAGGGTTTGAAGACAGTTCCGATGCAGACGGTAAAATGACTTTAGAAACGTAAGAAAATAATTTATCAGATGTCGGTGCCGATGCACCATAACGTGAAACATGCGTTTTTTTGTTTGAATTTTCTTTGAAAAATGTTTTAACGATGCGATCTTCAAGAGAATGAAAATCCACAACGACAAGATGTCCTTCGGGCTTAAGAATGCGCGCGGCAGCTTGCAATGCATTTTTGAGTTCATTGAGTTCGTTGTTAACGGCAATGCGGATAGCCTGAAAAGTACGAGTTGCCGAATCAAGCAGACCGATTTTTTTCTTAAGGACACTATGAACAATATCTGCAAGTTGTGTTGTTGTTTCAATAGGGTGAAGTTGGCGCATTTCAATGATTTTTTGCGCAATTTGACGTGATTTTTTTTCTTCTCCGTACAGATACAAAATATTGGCAATATCTTCTGCGGAATAAGTGTTTACAATGTCATATGCGCTTAAGCCTTCGCAAGACATACGCATGTCAAGATAAGCCGATTTGGAAAACGAAAAACCGCGTGAAGCTTCATCCAGTTGCATTGATGATACGCCGATATCAAAAACAATACCGTCTACCGGAGACGAAACCAATGTTTCCAGATTTGAAAAAAGCCCTTGTCTGAATTGAAATCTGTCTGAATATTTTTCTTGTATTTCACGGGTGCGCGGTAAGACGGTCGGATCTCTGTCTATGGCAATAACAGAGCAATCGGCGCTTTGTAAAATGCCTTGTGTATAGCCGCCAAAGCCGAAAGTTGCATCTACATAAAGTCCGCCCTTTTTGACATTTAAAGCTTGAATGACTTCAGGCAACATAACCGGAATATGTTTGGCGTTTTGAGACATTAAACATTTCCTTCCGATTTGCGAGCGTTAAGAATGGGGCGCTTTTTCAAAACTTCGGCTCTGATACGTGCTTCTTCTTTTTGCCAATTTTCGGGAGACCAAATCTGGAATTTACGACCTTTACCGACAAAAACGGCAGTATCCGTAATGCCGGCATGAGAAAGCAGTTTTTCCGTTAAGACAATACGTCCGGTGCTGTCAAATAAAAACCGTTTTGCATCACCGAAAATTAAATTTGTTAAGTCGTCTTGAGTTTGAGAAAAGAAATCGTTGGAATCTTCAATTTCAGCGGCCAATTTTTCAAGCAAATCTTCAGGACATCCTTCAATGCACGGTGATACGAGACTGCGGTAGCAAACAATTTCAGAACCTAATTCTTTAACAATGGCACGATAATCTGCAGGCAATGAAACACGGCCCTTTGAATCAACCTTGTTAAAAACGGTGTCCATAAAGAGAAATGTTTTTCTCAACAGATTATCTCCTTTGATAAATCAAAACAATATCCATGGTATATCATGGTAATTTATGGGAATCAATGGAAAATTTTAGGAATTTATTAACGGTTCACTGTTTGTTCTGTATGCGATTCGCTCAATGCTTACAGGCTGTAAGCAAAAAAAAATTAAAAAAATGTTGATATTTTATTTGAACACTGTCAGCGCTTGTGTATAAAAAATGTTTTAAGCAATTCGGAGGCTTCTTGAGCCATAATTCCGCTTTCAACTTCAGGTTTGAAATGGCAGGTTTCGTTTTCAAAAAAATGTACACCGTTGAATATGGCACCGCCCTTAGTATCCAATGCTCCGATAAACAGTTTTTCTATTCTGGCAAAAGAAATGGCGGCCGCACACATGGCACAGGGTTCTAATGTAACAAACATGGCGCAATTCCATAGGCGTTTGGAATGTCGTTTTTGACATGCTTTTTGAATGGCTGACATTTCGGCATGCTTGGTAGGATCAAGGCCGTGTTCCGTCTGATTGTATGCTTTGGCGATAATTTTGTTTGTTTGTAAATCAACAATGACGGCACCGACGGGCACTTCATCTTTCAGAAAGGCTTTTTGAGCTTGTTTTAAGGCAACAGCCATGAAATCGGAGTTTGTCATAAATAACCTTTGATTTTTGATTTAAGTTAAGTTATATTAGCGCAAATTTCATAAGGATAAGTTAAAATGGTACAAAGATTGGCAAAATTTATTGCACGGACAGGTGTTTGTTCTCGCAGACAGGCCGAGGAATATATTCTTCAAGAGCGAGTGACGGTAAACGGCCAAATGATTGCAACACCGGCATTTAATGTTAGCGGTGATGAAACGATTTTGCTTGATGGGGAGAAATTGCCTCAGATTGAGCAAACTAAACTTTTTTTGTACCATAAGCCGGTTGGATTGATTACAACGCACAAAGATGAAAAAGGTCGTGTAACGGTATTTGATTCTTTGCCGAAGGATTTACCGAGGTTAATCAGCGTCGGAAGGTTAGATTTGAATTCGGAAGGTTTATTGCTCTTAACAAACAACGGCGAACTGGCACGCGAGCTTGAATTGCCTAAAAATGCATGGTCGCGGAGATATCGCGTACGTGTTCACGGAAAAGTTGATGAAGCAAAATTACACGGTTTGGAAGAAGGAGTTATGATAGATGGCGTATCTTATGGTAAGGTTTCAATCAGTGTAGATCAAAAAAACGGTACGAATGCATGGTTAACAGTGTGCTTGAATGAGGGAAAAAACAGAGAAATCAGAAAACTGATGAAATTTGCGGGGTTAGAAGTGGCGCGTTTAATAAGGGTTTCTTACGGACCGTTTCAGCTTGGAAATTTGAAAAAAGGCGAAATCAGGCAAATACCGCAAAAAGTTTTGAAAGAACAACTCGGCGGACGATTTGAGATATGAGAATTATTGCAGGTAAATATCGCGCTAAAAAACTGATTGCGCCGGAAAATATGAATGTGAGACCGACTTCAGACAGAGCAAGAGAAGCGATTTTTAATATTTTATATTCCGTTGCCGAAGGTGTTGAACAAAAAAAAGTATTGGATGTTTTTGCCGGTACGGGGGCGTTAGGTTTTGAAGCTTTATCCAGAGGAGCTCAAAGCGTATGTTTTATTGATAAAGATACAGGCCTTTTGCAGAAAAATGCAGCCATGTTCACTTCTGAAAAAGAGAAAATCAGCATTGTGCGTGCTGATGTGATGAACCTGCCGTTGTCAAAAGAAAAATTTGATATTGTTTTTTCGGATGCGCCTTATGATAAAGGTCTTAATGAAATTGCATTTAACCAACTTAAAGATAAAGGATTTTTAGAAAACGGTGCAATTTGTATTATTGAAACACGAAAAAATGAGATCTTAAAACTTCCGATTGATTTTTCGCTTTTTGATGAGCGTATGTATGGTATGGCAAAAATCAGCTTTTATACTTTTTGCAAATAATTTTGTCATAAAACTGTTGCAATGATTAAAAAAATATGCTATATTGCGCTCGTATTGTAAAGTTCATTCAGTGAAAGGCTTATCAAATGGCTCGCAGATTTTTGGAAGTTGAAAATATTTGGCATAATTTTGAAGAATATTCTTCTGATAACGTAAAAAAACGCATTAAACGTTTACGCACATTGTGTGAGGATGAGTCATATGTGGAAAAGTATCCGGAGGAAGCCGAAAAATACGCCAGAGAAGCTGCAGAGTTAGAAAGATGGTACGGAAAATATCAAGATCAGTTTTGCGCTTTGTTGCGTATTAAAGATAGAGCTGTTGTTGATGAAGAAGAAGGCGAAAGCCTTAAAATGGAATTTCATGAGGCTCCGTATGAACGTCCCGAACTTGAAACAGAAAAAAATAATGCCATTTTGCCGGATTCCCAATTAGAACTTGAATGTACGTTTGAAGACGGAACGCGTTTCGGTTTATCTGCTAGAGAATCTTCTCCGAAAACGGCAGATCCTGATGAACCCGTACAACTTCAAGGACAAATTCACATTCCGGAAGATACGCTTGAAAAATTGAACGCGGAAAAGTTCAAACGTATTGTTGAGTTTTGTGACAGATACGGATTTTCAAGTTTTTCTTTGCATGTTCCGATGTATGGCGGTGAGATTGATGTTGATGAAAAATTGGCGGATCTCTTGGCAAAATATCAAGAGGAATTGAACAGCAGACAAAGAGTTATAAACGAAGATGAAGAAGACACTAAGGCCGAAACCAAAGAGGATGAGCATGAAGACGAACGAGAGGGGAAACTTGAACGGGAAGATATTGAGGAAAGAGCAGATGATGAAAAAGGTGCCATAAGGTCTGCAGATTTTTGCATGTTGGAAGATGAAGAAGCGTCTTTGGCAGATGATCCGGTTGTTGATGAAAAATCAAAAACTTCAACACGCAAGATGACCTTAAATGAGATGCTCGGTAATATGCGCCACTTTTTGGAAAAGGATTTGCATAAACGTGAGGGTTTGTCGTATTGGCAACATATCAGAAACATTAACGGGCGCAAAAGTTATGTTTTCAGTGTTTATGATAAAGAAAACCCGTTCAATTGGCGAGATGACGGTCGTAAGGGAAAAGATGGCGGATACGTGACGACTGCAAGTTGTCGGTTTGTTGTTTCTCAGGATGAAACAGGTAAGTTTCATTTCGGATATTGCACACCTCCCGGGGTTGGTATGAAAGACAATATTGCAAGTGATTACTTAGGTGAAATTAAAAAGACGGGTATCACGCATCTTAATTTTTCAAATATTCCGAACTGTGATAAAAAGGTATGGTTGGAAGCTTGCGGGGAAAAGGGTATTGTACCGAAGGGTATCAGTCTGACAAAAGATAAGATTGAAAAGATGATACTTCCGAAAGCAGAAGCTAAGTTATCTACGGAGGAATATGCCATATTTGTTGAACGTTTGATGAAGCAATGGGAGAAATCTGCTGCCGAGAAAGGAACACCTTTGGCCGTCAGTGACAAGCAATTTATGAAAGCATGCAGAAACAGTGCTCAAAATAAGCGCGAAGCACAGTATGTGTTACTTGAAAAAGAAGAATTTGAAGAGAAATTTAAGAATTTCAGGGATGCTTATGATGCCTCCGACGGTTTGCATAAAAGAGTGAAAAAATTAATCTTAAGCGGTGGTATGGATAAGCGAACCGGTGCTGCAACTTCAATTGCTGCTATTGGTACCTTGGCGCGTACATTTGATATTGTGCTTGGTGTACAAGATAAGAAAAAAGGTGCGCTTGACGTTACGCTCGGTGAGCGCTTAGATGAATTAATGAAAAGTCCGTTTAATGATTCTTGCGGAAAACCGACTAGGATTCGTATTACCGAAGAAGAAAAGCTGGCTATGGCATCTATGGCAAGTAAAACCGTTAAAGATTTAACGCAGGCGGATTATATGGCAATCTTTGATATTCTTTATAAGCGTCAGTTTGCGGAAGCAAGAAACAACGTTATAGAAGCTGTTAAGATGGATAAGCTCAGCAATGTTCACGCCAAAGAGCATGTTTTGATGGGTGAAGTTTGGAATGCACCTTTAGCTCAAATCAGAGAGTTTGTCGGAGATTTGAAAGATTTGAAGGCAGAGCCTTTGGATGTTATAGAAAAACACTCAGGGCTTCGTGCTGATGAATATAAAGAGCTCGGTGAACGATTGGCGGCAGAAGAAAAAGCAAGAAGAGAGGCCGCAAAAGCCAAAGCAGATAAAGCCGTTCCGAAAACACCGGAAGGACGTGTTCGCTAATAAGAAAGCTCATGATATTTATAAAAAAACGCCGGTTATACCGGCGTTTTTTTGATAGATTGAAAAGAAATTACATCGGAGAAATAATCATAGACATCTGCTTACCTTCAAGTTTTGCGGCAGAATCAACTTTTCCGACATTCTCCAAATCTTCAATAATTTTATCTAAAATTTCTTTTCCCATATTATTTGCGCTGAGCTCACGGCCTTTGTAACGCATCGTAAATTTAACCTTATCGCCTTGGCTTAAAAACTTTTTTGCCTGTTTCAATTTAACTTCGTAATCGTGCGTATCTATGGCCGGTCTGAGTTTTAATTCTTTAATATTGACCACTTTTTGATTTTTTTTAGCTTCATTCTTACGCTTTTGAATTTCATATTTGTATTTGCCGAAATCTAAAACTTTGCATACCGGCGGATTTGTTTGAGGAGAAATTTCTATTAAGTCAAGACCTGCATTATCTGCAATTGCCAAAGCTTCTTTAATAGATACAATACCTCTGTTTTCACCTGTTTCATCAATTAAACGAACTTGTTTTGCTTTGATGTCTTCATTAATGCGCGGTCCGTCATTTTCGCGTATTGGCGCATTGTTATTTTCTGTTGCTATAGGAACCTCCATAAAAAGTTAAAACACATTACATTGTATGAATGTAACGATTATCCTCCAAAAAAGCAAATAAATAATGAACGTTTTTAGATTTTTTTTCGTTATATATTTTGTTCGTAACTATTTTTTATTGAGGTAAGTAAAATGAAAAAACTTTTATTGGCAACTCTTTTGGTGATGAGCACCTTCAGTGTTAAAGCCGAAACCATTATTGTGATTGATGATAACGGTATCGTAAGGCAGCAAATGACAACAAATTCTTCGGCAACAATTGTTCAGCCGACGGTCGTAACAACCGCACCTTCTCAGATGGTGAGCGTGGTACGTGCCGTTCCCGAAGTCAGTAATACCTATTATTACGACAGTTATTCAACTGGGTCGGCCATTGTTGCCGGTGTAACAACAGCTGTTGTGGGAGCATTGTTATTTGATGGTTTCAAGGTTCATCATAACAAAAAGCACCATGCGCCTGTGCATGTGACAACGCATCCTAAAAAGCACAGTTCGTCGGCACATATTACACATAACAGCGGGCATCATCACTAAAAAAAAGCGGCAAAAATTTGTTTGCCGCTTTTTTTATTTTAAGAATCTCTCTTGTCTTGACACGGCGTTTTTAGTGTTTATAATTTGATGAGATTAAAAACTTGGAAAGGATACAAGAATGACTAAAATAGAAAATTTGAATGACATGAAATCAAACGATTTAAAGGAACGTCGCTTTCATCCGATGCGTATGCATAAGGCCCGTGGAGGAATGAGGCATGGACATGCTGCTGTTGTTTTGGCCTTGGGTATTGCTTTGGCCGGTTTTTTTGCCGGTTCATTTTATTATCAGGCAAAAATGAATGCCAACAGCGTTGTTGTTAAAGGTTTGGCCGAAATGGATGTTAAAGCGGATTTGGCTATCTGGGAAATGAAATATGTGGTAACGGGAAATGACGTGATTGAAGCGCAAAAACAGATTTCTGGACAGACGGAAGTTATTAAAGCCTTTTTACTTGAAAACGGTTTTGATAACAACGAAATTACCATCGGACGTTTGGAAACAAATGATTTAAATGCAAATCCTTATCGGAATTCATATGAAAATAATGTGCGTTTTATTTTAAATCAAACAATTACCGTTAAATCAAATAAGGTTGATTTGGTTGCTTTAACGCTCAATAAATCCGGAGATTTGGTTGCAAAAGGTATTATTTTTAATTCGGATTACGGTTCTCCCGTTTCCTATTTATTCACAAAATTAAATGAGATTAAGCCGAAAATGTTAAAACAGGCGACTGAAAATGCCAGGGAAGCTGCCGCACAATTTGCTCAAAGTTCACAAAGTACGGTCGGGCAAATTAAATATGCCAATCAGGGAGTGTTTACGATTTTACCGCGCGAACAGACCTCATCGGCAACGGAATCTCAACAGATTGATAAAACGGTACGCGTTGTTTCAACAATTGAATACAGATTAAAATAAAGAATGTATTCAAAGTCTATAAAAAAAGCGTCAGCTTTATGCTGACGCTTCTTCTTTTTCTCGTTTCTTCAAGGTTACTTTAACGCGTTTGACACGCATTCTTCCGGCAGCAATCACTTCATAAGTACAATACTCATCTTCTACTTTATCACCGACTTTCGGAGCATGGCCTAAAAGTGTGAATACATAACCGCCGATTGTGCTTTCTTCACGTTCGCAAGCGGGTAAAGACATGCATTCATAAGCATCTTCCACCAAAACTTTGCCATCAAATTCGCAAATGCAATCGTTTAATTTTCTGATTTCGGCGACTTCGTTAATATCATGCTCATCCATAATATCACCGACGAGCTCTTCTAATATATCTTCCATTGAAAGCATGCCGGCCGTTCCGCCGTATTCGTCTACAACAACGGCAACGTGGGTATGTTTGCGCATCATTAAGTGCAATACTTCGGAAATAGATTGATTTTCAGGCACAAACAAAATTTGACGCGCGATTTTATTTAAGCGGCCTCTTTCCAAGTGTTCTTCGGAATGCTCCAATAAATCTCTGATGTGAATCATGCCGACGATATTATCTTTATCTTTATCACACAAAGGATAACGCGTGTGTTTGGTGCGCTTAACGAGGCTCATCACACTGTTAAAATCATCTTGCAGATAAAGGCATTGCATATCCTGTCTCGGAATCATAATTTCATGAGCGAAAATTTCAGAAAAACTGATGGCGTTTTGGATGATATCGCGCTCGGTATCATCAATGACGCCGCCTTTTTGCGAGGCATTGACAATCAGTTTAATTTCTTCTTCGGAGTGCGCCATATCTTCTTCTTTGGCAGGCTCAACGCCCATTAAGTGCAAAATTTTGATGGTTAAAACATCCAAAATCCAAATAAACGGATAAAATGTGCGCTTAAATAAATAGAGCGGGTATGCGATATGGAGCACAAAAGTTTCCGTTTTTTGAATGGCAAGAGACTTCGGAATCAGTTCGCCCAAAACAACGTGAAACAGTGTGATTAAACCGAAAGCAACACCGAAACTGACCGAATGGAGTAAAATCGGGTTGTTTTCAAAAAAACCGCCGAGCAAATCTTCAAACAACTTGGCAACTGCAGGTTCACCAATCCAACCTAAACCGAGCGAGGCAAGCGTAATACCAAGCTGAATGGCGCTTAAATAAGTATCCAAATGCTCGGTGATTTTAAGGGCAATCTTAGCGCGCTTGTTGCCGAGCCCGACGAGTTCTTCCAACTTTGTGCGGCGGATTTTGACAATTGCAAATTCCGAAACCACAAAAAACGCATTAAATAAAACTAAGATGATAACAAAAACAAACTTAAAAAAATAAATATAAAAAGGGTCCATCTCTTTCTTTTATTACCTGATGAAATTAAACATTAAGCACATCATACGACTTTATGATGCGCTTGTCAACAAGGATTATTCAAAAGCAGACGTTGCAATAAGATGATTTTTGCAATGCTTGCTTGGAGACAAAGTGCTAGTTTTCAAGAGATTTTTTTGCTTCTTTTAAGGCTTTTGCCATTTGAAAGGATTTTTGAAGCGGGCTTAATTTTTTAACAACCGTTTTTTCAGGTGTTTTGCCTTTGGCTTCGGCAGCTTGTCTCATCTTTTCACTCTTGGCAACCTGCCGTTTGGCAACTTTATGCAAAGCGATATACTTTGCGGTATCTTCCACACCTTTGGTTGCATGATAAGTAATTTTTCCGCTTTTTTCATCATATCTTGTTTCTGTGCCATCAGGAAATTTTTCTACTGCTTTATACCCATTTAACAGATACCACGAACGCTCTGTACCATCAGAAAGATGTTCATATACTTTCAGGTGTAAATTGTTCCCGTTTATATACCAATCACGCTTCGTTCCATCGGGGAATTGTTCGTGCCTTACTTTTCCGTTGTCGTAAAATTCACGTTTTGTGCCATCGGAAAGGTTTTCGAATTTTAGAATAAATTTATTGTCTTTTAAGAGGTAAGTTTGCGTTTTGCCATCATCAAAATAGCGTGTGACTATTTCGTTATTACGAATACCGTAAGAACCATCGGCATACATCTGTTTTTGAACTTGTTTGCCGTCTATCGTCTCGGTTACAATCTTTTCAACTTCAGGTAATGTTTGAAGTTTTGTATCCATGTTTTTTATCCTTTTGAAAAAAAGTGATGAATGATATTTGAATTCAGTATGACATAAACGAACGTTTAAATCAAGTACTTTTTTGAGAAAATAAAAAATTTTGACGATATCTTTTTAATTTCCATAAAATAAAGCATAGTTCTGTTTTTTAAAAAATATTTTCGGCAATTTTCCCTTATGTTTAGACTGCTCAATTTAAACGTTCGTTTTTGACGGGTGTGATTATGGGTATAAGATTCTCGGCACAAGGCCGAGAATGACAGGGGGTGTGTGGCCGAGAATGACAGAGTGAGGGTGCACGGTGTCTGATAAGATTGTTGCGCTTCGCTCGCAATGACAGCCTAATACTCAGGGGATTGCTACGTCGGACGAATGTTTTTAACATATTTTAGGAGATTTTATGAAATGGTAAATATCGGATATATCAGAGTGAGTTCAAATAAACAAACGCTTGAGCATCAACGTTTTGAGATTAATCATTTTGCACAAAATGAACATCTTAAAATTGATATGTGGGTTAAAGAAAAACGGTATAAAAAAATCGTCGTTTCCGACGATTTTTTTGACTTGAGAGAAACAATGCTTTTATATTTCGGCGGTCATGATATTACGGCGGCCTTCCAAGGCTTCGTCAATAAAGGCGACCTGTTCCATAATCATGGCATTATCTTTGAATTTTTCATGCGCCAGTTTTAAGCGCTCTTCAAACGTGCCTTCTTTGCCTTTGAAAAGATACATATAAGCACGTGTAATCGCTTTAACGCTTGCTTCATCAAACCCGCTACGCTTTAAGCCGATGACGTTTAAACCTCTGAGTTTGGCTCTGTCGCCCGTGACGATACCAAACGGAATAACATCGCGTGTGACACCCGATAAACCGCCGATCATGGCTTTGCGACCGATGCGGCAGAATTGGTGAACGGCGCAGTTGCCGCCCAAAATTGCCCCGTCGCCGACGCGGACGTGCCCGCCGATAACGGCATTGTTTGTCATAATCACATTGTTGCCGACAACGCAATCGTGCGCTACGTGAGAACCGGCCATAAACATACCGTCATCTCCGACAATGGTAATCAGTTTTTGGGGCTCTTCGCCTTTAATCGGGTTTTGGCCTTTCGGTGTGCCGGCATGCATGGTTACGTTTTCACGGATGACGTTGTTTTTACCTATGACAAGGCGTGCACCTTCCTGAAATTCGTTGCCGTGATCTTGCGGACCGGTGCCGAGACAAGCTCCCGGAAAAACAACGGTATCTTCGCCGATGGTTGTGTCTCCGTATATGATAACATGCGATAAGAGTTTGACACGCTCGCCTATTTTGGCTTTGGAACTGATAAAACAAAACGGACCGATTTCGGCTGTTGATGCAATTTGTGCGCCGTCTTCAATAACGGCAGAAGGGTGGATTTTAACCATATTTATCATCCTTTATATATAAGTTTATACTGCTCGCAAGAATATGCAAACTTTAGATTTTTGTAAAAACAAAAAACATAACCAATTATTACATAAAAATGAAAAAAATATGCAAGTTTTTTTTCTATATCATCAGCAAAAAAAATACCGACACACGAAAGTGTCGGTATTATTAACAATATCATAGGGTATTATTTTCGTCTTAAAAACGAAGGAATATCCAAATTATCAACATCCACATCCGAGGAAAAATCAATAACATCGGAATTTGAAGATAAAGCGGAAACGGACGGTTCTGTATAATGGTCGTCATTGCCCGGAATATCTTTGCGATTCTTCCTTGCTCTTGAAATACCTAAAATTTTATCAATTAATTTTGGTTTGGAGGGTGTCGGAGCAACAGGCTGTTCCGGTATGGAAGAGCTCATATGCTCGGAAAAATGAGGCTCATTGTTTTCGGGAAACAGAACCGGTTCATTTTCAAAGTTGTCTATATCTGTGCTTGCAGAAAAGATATCTTTATCATCCGGCAAAAAATCGGCAATGGATTTTTCTTGTGCAGGCGTTTCTTCATGAGAGGTTGTTTTATTGATAATGGCATTAAATAAAGCAGTTGCCTGAGGTGCTTCCGAAATAGCAGAAGACGCTTCCAAATCGTCAAAATCTTCAAAATCTGTTTTTGAAACGTCATTTTCAAATGAAATAGTGTCTTTTTCAACTTGAGAGACGGAAATAACATCCTCTTGAGTATTTTTTTCATCTTCGGAGGTTTGATCATTTTCCTGCATTTGTATGGAAGAATCCGTATCTTTCGTTTCAGATTGTTCGGATATGATACTGTTTGTGTCGGATTCTGAAAAAATGCTTTCAGATTTATCGTCCGTGTGCGTTTCAAAACTTTCAGCCAAGTACGAAATGTTTGTACGCGGCTTTTCTTCGGTATATGAAGCTGACTGACTGTCAATACCTGTGACCACAATGGATACGCGAATTTTGCCCGTAATGGAACTGTCTAAACTTGATCCGAAGATAATATTTGCATCTTCATCAACTTCTTCTTTGATAATGTGTGCCGCTTCATCAATTTCCATCAAGGTCATATCATCACCACCGGTAACATTGATTAAAACACCTTTGGCGCCTTTCATGGAACATTCATCCAAAAGCGGATTGGATAAAGCTTGTTCGGCGGCAATACGGGCACGATTATCACCTTCGGCCTCGCCTGTACCCATAATGGCTT
>Ga0310696_10007452_pt1 | contig 12839 bp, 8 predicted proteins | sample AusTroGonzalo_MG_4_FD_203885 | JGI IMG/M metagenome (GOLD analysis project Ga0310696, IMG submission 203885) | Bovine rumen microbial communities from tropical cattle in Woodstock, Queensland, Australia - Gonzalo_02 (v2) (version 2) | ecosystem: Host-associated > Mammals > Digestive system >... | reverse complement strand
CGGCTCCATCATTTGAGAAACCAGCCGCGGCGGATGATTCTCCGCAAGCACTGCTTTTTCCCATCCCTCTGATGAGCCTGCCGCACTGCACCAGTCTTTGACTTCTTTGTTGGCATCATAGATCTCACCCGCGTAGATATTGGAATCCAGCACGGGACCTTCATGCCATTGCCAGTTTTCATCGCTGGCTACGATCTGCGTGGAACCGTCTTTATACCGCAGTACGAGCTGTGTGATGAAAAGCGGCTCACCATAGCTGAAATGACCTTTGCCCCAGACACGGTCCTGATTGTACCAGCCGTCGCCCAGCATGACTCCTACGCAGTTGGCACCATCACGGAGTCTCGATAAAATATCCAGCGTGGAATAGAGCGCATAGCTTTCATAATTGCTCTGTGCCGGATCCAGAAAACGATCATCCGGACGCTCGCCATTGATATAAAGCTCACTGCATCCCAGACCGCAGATATATGCTGTGGCCTGTACCAGCTGCTCCGCGGATTGTGTCAGCTCGAATGTCTTCCGGAAATACGGCAGTGTGTGTTCCGGCGGCCAGGGACGAGTGATCCACTTCGCGTCCCACTCCGTCAAACCGGTCACAAAAAAGGCCGGTTCGCTCCAGTCGGATTCGCCTTTGCTCGTCCAGACCTTGACACGCCACCAGTATTCCCGTGCCGGCTGGAAACCGCATCCCTCCACGTGTTGTCCGATCTGCTCGGCTGAATCGCGTTTCCCCGAATCCCAATCCGGCGTGTTTGCCAAAAGCTTCTCACGCCTGGCGGATATTTGCACCTGCCAAGCTTCCTGTTTCACCTCATAAGCTCCGGAACGGATCTGCCAACCAAAAGCAGGCGATGCCGCTTCCACTCCCAGCGGATCTGTCCTTTGCTCGCAGGTCAGACCGCTCACACTCACAACAGACTCTGCCGCGTTTGCCAGGCTCCCCAAAAGCAGAATACCCGCAAAAATTAAACTATATATTGTCTTCTTCATTTTAATTCTTTCTCTGTAAATTGTTTTTTTGCTGCTTGGCTTTATATTTTTGTCCAGGATGATTCGGAATGTCTTTATACATTCTTTCCAAAACGTTTTCCATCTGAGGCAATATCTTATTCCTGATATACCCCTTGTCTCTCTCAACGGAAACAGCTATTTCTTCAACTGTTTTCCAATCTGAACATATTTTTACTATCAACTTCTTCAATTCATTCGATTTATACCATTTTTTCGAGGTTGCTATACTTTTCTCAGAGGTTGCTATACTTTTCTCAGAGGTTGCTATACTTTTCTCAGAGGTTGCTATATTAGTTCCATAAATATGATATCTTGTTCCCCTTCCATGACCAAATGCTTCCAGCAGCTTTTCATGACACATATCTTTCAGCATATGTGTGATATCTGCTCTATGGATATCCAGCGTATATTGCAACCGTTCATTGGTGATTTCTTTTTCAGAATAAGTTAACGCTAAAGTTAGCAATTGATCACGAGACAGTTTATTGATTTTTTTACCAAAATATCTTAAAAGATCTTCTTTTACATTTTCATCTAAAAGAGACTCCATCGACATTGTTAAAATAACCTTATTGGGTCTGCTTTTTTCTATGATATAAGGTCTTTTCCAATTCTGTTCTTCCCAACCATGAATGATTTTATCCGCACCACTCCCTGCTTTTTCCGCGGAACCTAAGAATGTAAACATTGTTTGCAAATATTTATTTCTGCATACACTTTCCCCGCCTTGATAATATTGTTTTAACGAAATCAGCATAATACCCGGATTGGAAAACACTATTCTATTTGGATATTTATAAATGTTCAGAGAAGCGTTCTCCGTATAATCGGCATGAACAAGTGCATTAACAAATGCTTCTCGAATTGCTATATGTGCAGAAGTCTCATTCTTTCGTTGGTTTTCTTTTAATTTAAAAGGTTTAGGCAAAAAATTCTGCAATATAGGGAGTACTTTGTTATAAAACTGAAATAAATTTGATTCCCAGTTACCATCTGGATATACACGGTTCACCCATCTTTCCTGGATTTCTTGTATCTCTTGATAATCAGGGAAAAAATTAGGATTCTCATCCATGATCGCGCTGTAAGTCCCAAACATTAACAATCCCGCATAAGTCAATCCCAGTTTTCCTGTCTCTCTGTCTCTTCTAAAAACATTCAGTTTTTCCAGAAACTTATCTTCTGACAACGCATTCCAAACATGATCAGGATTGGCTTGAACAAATCTTTGCCGATATTGTTTGATGGAATCAGTGTCCAAATCTTTTTTATTAAAGTTCTTTAATATCCTTCCATCTACAGGACTTGCCAGATTCGCGTCAGCAAACATACTGTTCACTTCCTCACGGGAGCAGTGATAGTCTCCATCCAAATCCCGACGGTATGTTCCCGTATAAGGATCAAGTCCGCAATATATCGGTCTAAGGTTTCTGTCAACTCTTGTTATATAGAAGAATAATAAAAAATTCCTTTTAAATGAAACAATCTGTACATCATTTTCTGTCAATAACGGAATATTTACTTGTTGTTTGCTATGCATATTACTGAAAAAGTCTTTCTGATACTTCTTCACCTGTTCTTCCGTCAAACCATCAAGTACAAATTCTCCATCTTTTTCTCTTATGCCAAAAATAATAGCCCCGCCATTTGTGTTGGCAAATGAAGAATATGTTTCCCAGAATGAATGAGGAAAACCACCAGCTGCCGACTTGAACTCTATTTCGTTAGATTCTTTATCCTGTAACAGTTTTTCCAAAAGTGGTTGTATATCTTCATATTCATATATCTTCTTCATAGCCAAACTCCAGATAATGTTCTAAAATTCTCTAAGAATGTTGTTTCAGCTTTGCCTTTCCTCTTAACCTTTTCCAAAGATCATTCCACGCTGCACAATCTTCAACTTTTCCATTTAAGAAAATGACTCTGATTGGATATAGTTGAACATACGTTCCATCAGTCCATGTTTCTCCATCCACTGGTTCTCCTAGAAATTTTTTTACTTCTTTAAAACCCATGTTCTCTATAATTTCACTTAATTTAGCCGAATCTTCTTTATTCTCACTAAACCACCCAGCGATCATATTGCTATTATCGCAATCTCCAACTCTTACGACCTTCCCTTCCTTGAAAAAGACAAGAAAATTATATATATAGCTTTCTACTTCTCCATATTGTTTTATCTCTGATGGAACTCCCAAAATCCCCTTTACTTCATCCATGGACACTTCCGGTGTAATTAAACTATTTATTGAAGAAATACCAACATCTGTTTTCGCTAGAATTAGCTCTTTCTTTTCTTGTACTGTGTCATATATTCTCACAGAAATAATAGCTGATAGCACAACCACATATATCCATATTCCTACTAATCCTTTTGGGAAGGTCAAAAATTTTCTGAAAATGAAAAGCAAAAAATTCAGTATTCCAAAAAAAGCCATTAAACAAATGACAAATACAACAGCGCCAAATGTATAAAACAATACCTTCACATAGTTTGGAATTTCATCATCATAAGGCACATACATGCTTTCTACTGGTAGAAATAATCCAAACCAAACTGTAATACTGTATAATACGGCCAGCAAAAAAGCTAATAACCAATAAGTTTTTTCTTTCTTTTGCACATTTTCCATAATCTTTTTTATTTTTAAAACCCCGATATCACATTCCTCAAGATCATATAACCAAGTGCGATCAGAGCCGCGGCTATACAATAACCCGGATGGTTCTTCAGGCTGTTCCATACCTGCCGGGGCTTCCCCCGGAAAACGGACACACTGTGCCAGATCCACACTCCCAATATCACCGGCAGCGCAACAACCCACAGCACATTATAATGCAGTGCCTCCAGCCATTCTCCATGCGCCAGCGCGTGAGTCGCTCTCAGCATCCCGCAGCCGGCGCACTGCCATCCGGTCATTTCCAGGAATCCACAGCGCGGATAAAATGAATGTTCCTCCGGGGCGTATCTCCACAGGATATAGATAAACGTGCAAACCGCGCACCAGCCGGCAATCACCGCACATTGATGCCAAATCAATGGAATGCTTCGATCTTTCTGCGGTCTCATCGAAACATTCCAAGGACTCAGCGTCCTATTTTCCACTCGATGTGTTTTTCAAAATTTTTATGGAAACCATCCGGAAAATCTCCATGCGTGCTCAACATTCCTCCGCATCCGCCTATCCCGCAGATGAGGATCAATATCGCGCTGACGATGATTCCCGTTATGGCCAAACCTTTCCCTTTGAGATGCGGATTCTTCTGAATCTCCAGCAATCCCAAGATACAAAGGATCACACTGATAATGGGACCCCAAGGCCAGAAGCAGCAGCATGAAAGACTGATCATGCTGATCCAAAATCCCCAGAACGCCAGCTCGCTTTCTTCGGATGTTTTCTTCTCCGCGGGTATGACAGGCGGAGGAGGAAGACTCATCCCTCCCAGCAGCCCGGCCAGCTCCGGAATATCTTTCAGCGGTATCCATTGATCCGCGCCTTCCGGTTTTACCAGCGTAACGTCAACGACCCGACACTCACGGATCCACTGCTGAAGTTCCACTATTCCAATGGGTCCGTATTCCTTACCATCTTTTCCAATAATATAATACATTGTTCAAATCCTTTCTCAAACAGGCCCGCCGGAACGATACCGGCGAGCCATTTTTTTATTTTGTAAAAGCCTTACTTGGCTTTGACCGGATAAGCCGGCGGAGGCGGGACTTTCCGCGCGCTGGTTTCCAGTGCTTTGAGAGCTTCCACGATACCGCGGCTCAGCTGAGCGTCCTCGCCCAGGAATTCACGAGCCGGATCGTTTTCCACCTCGATGTCAGGATCCACGCCATGACCTTCCATGACCCACTCCTTGCCATCCAGGCTGTATTTCGCGAATTCCGGTCTGCGGAGCATACCGCCGTCCACCAGAGGCAGACTGCCGCGGATACCCACAACACCGCCCCAGGAACGTTTACCGATCAGCGGTCCCAGCTTGTAATGTCTGAACCGGAAGGAGAAAATATCTCCATCAGACGCGGAAAACTCATCCATCAGGCAGACTTTCGGTCCTACCTGCATACCGGGTTCCCAGCCGGGGATCGTATTGCGGACGATCTTGATCATGACCGAATCACGCAAGAGACGTTCCATGACCTGCGGAGAGATATTGCCGCCGCCGTTGCCGCGCACGTCAATGATGAGCGCTTCCTTGGTCAGCTGCGGATAGAAGTGTTTGACAAACTCATTCATGCCCGGAACGCCCATGTCGGGAATATGGATATAACCCACACGGCCGCCCGTGGCCTTGTTCACCTTCTCAATGTTCTTCTCTACCCAGTTGTAGTAGCGCAGATCCTGCTCGTCCGCAACAGGCACCACCACGACTTCGCGGCCGCCTTCGGACTGCGGTGTGGAGTTCAGGACCAGTGTCACCTGTGAACCGGCTGTGTCGTTCAACGCTTCATAGATATTCTTGATCTCTTTGGCGCACTTGCCGTTCACCGCCAGGATGTAATCCCCTTCTTTGGCATTGACGCCGATCTCGGTCAGAGGCGAACGGGTATTCGGTGCCCAGTTTTGACCGCGATAGATCTTCTTGATCTGATAGACTCCGGTCTCTTTATCCTTCACGATATCCGCGCCCAGCAGACCCACCGGGATCCGGTTCGGCTTGGCATAGTCGCCGTCACCCACATAAGCGTGACCGATATTGAGTTCGCCGATCATCTCACCGATGATGTAGGTCAGATCCTGACGGACGTTCACGCTGTCCAGCAGTTTGGAATAGCGCTCGCGCATCAGTTTCCAATCCACGCCGTGCAGATTGGGATCGTACATAAAATCGCGCATCTGGCGCCAGCATTCATTGAAGATCTGCCGCCATTCCAACTGACGATCCACCGTCATCTTCAGACCGCTCAGGTTCAGCGCGTCTTTCATTTCCACCTTGCCGGCGGAAGCGTCCATGATGGCGTAATCTTTGCCGGAATGCACCAGCATCTTTTTGCCGTTGGCGCTGATCTGGTAACCGCTCACAGTACCCAGTTTGTTTTCTTTGCGTTCCTTCAGGTCATAGCTGTACAGAGTGGAACCACTCTCTTTGCGGCTGGTCCTCATGTAGAACAATTTATCACCCTGGCTGGTCAGTCCGTAGTAGGAACCGGGCGCGCCGGGCAATATCGCGATGCGGTCAATGATGCCGTCAACATCGATCTTCACCGTCACTTCTTTGGCTTCTTCTTTCTTCGCGTCTTTTTCGTCCTTGGCCGGTTCGGTTTTTTCTATGGCGACTTCATCGCTCTTCGGTTTGAAGGGTGATTCCGTATCCGCGGCCAGTGTGACCAGGTAAATGCGTTCCATATCGAAATACGCGTAGTTGAACTCCGTCTCACTGCTGACCGGACTGAAATCACGCGCCGACACAAAGAACAGATACTTGCCGTCTTTGCTGAAAACAGGTGTGCTGCTGTGATACCAACCGTCCGTTACCGGCGCGGAAGCCGCTGTTTCCAGAGAATAAACATAAATGCGGTTCAGGTCTTCCTCTTCCGGATGTGCCCAGGCGATCCACTTGGAATCCGGCGACCAATCGAACTGCGTGATCTCCCATTTCGGCGAGTAAGCTACCTGCACCGTCTTGCCGCTCTCCACTTCTGTGTAATAGAGCCTTTGCGTGCGATCGCTCCAGGCGATCTTGGTGCTGTCCGGCGACCACTGCGGCGCGTATTTGTAGACCATGCCGTTCTGGGTCACCTGACGGGCGGGCATTTTGCCGTCCTGAGCCTGTACCCAGATCTCGTCCTCACCGGTGCGGTCGCTGATATAGGCGATCCACTTGCCGTCCGGGGACCAGATCGCGTCGCGGTCATGCGCTCCGGGGCTTTGGGTCAGATTACGGGTCTCGCCGTACTTGGCAGGAACAGTGAACACATCGCCGCGCGCGACGAACAAGGCACGGTTTCCGTCCGGGGAAACGCCGTATTCCCTCAAGTAATTCACAACGCTCTCGATGCGGGTACGTCTCTGGGAATGATCCTCTGCCAAAGTGATTTCCACCTTTTCGGCTTTCGGGTTATCCACATCCAGGAGCATCTTATAAACAAAACCTCCGTTCTCAAAAACGATCTCCTTGTCGCCCAGAGAAGGATACTTCACATCATACTCCGTAAAATCCGTCAGCTTCTTCGTTTCCTTGCTTTGGAGGTCATAGCAGTACACGTTCATCCGTTTGTTCTCGTCTCGGTCGGACACGAAATAGATCTTGTCGCCGTGCCACATCGGGAAAATATCCTGAGCCGGGTTCTGGGTGACGTTCTCCGTCTGGCCGCTCTCAAAATCATAGACCCAGACATCATCGGCCTGACCGCCGCGGTAGCGCTTCCATGTACGGAACTCGCGGAAGACCCGGTTATAAGCTATCTTCTTGCCGTCCGGCGAGAGTGAACACCAGGCACCTCTGGAGAAGGGCAGCTGATCCGGCATACTGCCGTCAACAGGTGCCACTAACAAACGGCCTTTCCAGTCATTGAACTCCAGCCCGCGGGAACGGAAGATCACACCCTCATTCCCTTTCCAGCCCATCACGATGTTATTGGGGCCCATGCGGTCGGATACATCATCACGGCCCAGTGTCGGGGTCCAGCTGATCCGTTGAGGCTCGCCGCCTTCAGCCGGGATCAGATAAACCTCGCTGTTGCCGTCATATTGACCGGTGAAAGCGATCGTCTTCCCGTCCGGGGAAAACTTGGGGAATATCTCATACCCCACGTCAGAAGTGATACGCCGGGCAACTCCGCCCTGGGCACTGACTGTATAAAGATCACCTGAATAAGAAAAAACGATTTGATCCCCGTGGATTGCCGGGAACCGGAGCAGACGCGCTTCCTGTCCCTGGGCATCATTACCCAGGACTGAAACGGCTCCCACAGCCATCACAAAGGCCGTGATTCCAGTTAGAAACCTTGTGTGTCCAAACATGGGATACAGTCTATCTTTATCTCCCCTTTTGGACAACTAAAAACACAAGGATATACGCAGATAATCCCAAAATCGTCATTAGGATTTCAATTTTTTTCAAAACATATTCAAAATCAATATGTTCCGTAGAGACGCGAGATCTCGCGTCTCCGAGACGAGCGGGTCGCTCGTCTCTACGGTTGAAATCCCGGAGAGATTCTGACTGAAACCCCGGAGGGGTTGCACGATAATAGCCGGGGGTGAGCGCAGCGTAACCCCCGGTAGCGGATCCCCCCTAAATCCTCACCCTGAAGGGGTGACCAGAAAGAACTATATATAACCTATTCAATAACAATAAGATAAACTGTAGAGACGCGAGATCTCGTGTCTCTACATAACACATTGTTATTCAATAATTTATCTGTGAATATATGCAGTTCTTTATAATTCCGTCTGTCACCCCGTCGGGGTTTAATTTTGTGGGGAATCGTTACCGGGGATTTCGCTGCGCTCCATCCCCGTCTGTAATCTGTCGTCCCGTTGGGACTAAAAGAATGAGCCGCGCGTGCGCGGCTGTCATTTACATCCCGAAGGGATCTTTTTTAAAAGCCTGAAAGGCTGGCAGATTACAGGCAGGGGTGCAGCGCAGCGGAACCCCTGCTCCGATGGCAACACATATTAAAGTCCCGAAGGCGACGACAGACGAACCTCCTTTCTGTCACCGGTTCCCGGTGAGAAAATATGTGCTGACATTACCGGGGGTTACGCTGCGCTCACCCCCGGCTATTATCTCAAAACCCGTTCCAGGTTAATAAAATGGAGCCGTGCATGCACAGCTCTGCATTGAATAGAAAAAAATCCCCGGCGGGGTGACCGTCGGGGATTTTGTTTTGATCGGGATACGATCGTTATTTCACCGGAACGATCGCTATGCGGAAACCGATACCGCGGCTGCCTTCGCCGGGTTCGCCGCCGCCCCGGGACGCTGACCGGCAGAAACGCGCGGCGAGACCCCAGTTGCCGCCGCGTGCCATGCGGGACGAGCCTGTAGCAGGACCTTTAGGATCTGTTACAGATGAAGTCGGATAATCTCCATTCCAGTCCAAACACCATTCCATTACATTTCCGTGCATGTCATACAGCCCCCAGGCATTCGGGTTTTTCTCTCCTACCGGATGGGTCTGGGTGCTGCTGTTCGATCTATACCAGCCCACCGGATTCATTTCGGGACTTTGCATCAGATCTGACAAATCCCGTCCATTGTTCAGGGCGGTCGTTGTTCCGGCACGGCAGGCATATTCCCATTGCGCTTCGGTGGGCAAAGTGTATTCATACTTCTTTGACAGGCGGCCCGCTGCCTTCTCGATTTCTGTCAGCTTCTTGCAAAACGCCATCGCGTCATCCCAGCTAACCATCTCTACCGGCAAATTGGCTCCTTTGAAACTGGAAGGATCGCTGCCTGTCACGGCCTTATATTGAGCCTGAGTCACTTCATACTTGCCCAGCCAGTAGCCCTTAGTCAGGGTCACTTTGTGCTGGACTTCACCAGCCTGTCTGCCCAGTTCATCTGACGGACTGCCCATTGTGAAGGAGCCCGATTTGATCCAGATCATGTTCAGACTCACACCACCCGGCAGGGAAACAGTCATGTCTTTACCCGGCACCAGCGGATCAACCGGCTCATCGGAAGACTCCGCGCAGAAAAAGAGTTTTTGGCTGCCCAGTGTCACTTTGTACGGACTGGACGCGGAGGTGACCTCTGTCCAATTTACCGCGTCAACGCTTTGGAGAAGCGTACCGGTGTAGGTAATAACGAGATTATTACCATTGATTTCGTAATCCAAAGTTGGTGCCGCGGCCTGCGCGGTTACCGCTGTTAAAGCCAAGCCCAGCAAGCCGGCAAATAATTTTGTATTCTTTGACATAGATTCATACCCCATTTGTTCAATGGGTTCCCGAAAAGGAAGATAGCATATATTTTGTCCAACCGCAAGGCCGAAAATAAAAAATATCTGTGTGTATCTGTGTCCATCTGTGGTTCTTATAAATCATCTGTGGTTCCTGACTTCCTCATAGAAGCGGAGCAGCGATGCTGTCACCGTATCCCAGGAATATCGGTCCAGAACCTCCTGATAAGCGTTTTCGATGATTTGCTCCCGGCTGCTCATTACCGCATGATAGGCAGCTTTCATGGAGCCAACATCCTGAGGATCAAAGTGGAAACCGTTCCGGCCCGGTTCGACCAGTGTCCGGAGTCCGCCTACCTGTGAGACGATAGCGGGCAGCTCTTACCCTGGGGATGAACAGGATCAGAGACGGGCGAGCGTTTCCTCGTAAATCGAGATCAGCTTGGGATACGTGAAGCCTTCCAGGACCTTTTCGCGCCCCTTGGCGCCCATTTCGGGCAGACGGTCGCGACATCCGTAGCTCTCCAGCATCCGGTCCGCCAGCGAGGGCACGTCTTCCGAGGGGAATCGCCACCCGTTGACGCCCTGTTCGATCAGATCGGGATCGACAGCGTCGCTCTGGATGACCGGAGTACCGGCAGCCCACGATTCCACGATGACCGCGCCGGAATTCATGAACCGGACCGGGACCAGCATCACGTTAGAGATCTTCAGGAATCCGATCACATCCTCGCGGTCGATCATGCCGGTGAAGATCACGCGGTCGTCCAGCCCGGCGTCATGGATGGCCTGTTTCATACCGGCAAGAAACTCCGGTTCGTAGTCGCTGCGGCCGACTACGGCAAGTACGGCCCCGGGCATTTTCGCGGCCACCCGGATAAACGCCTGGACGGCGATATCCTGGCCCTTGATCCGGGAAACGCGCCCGAGCACCAGGAACACCATGGCATCGGCGGGGATGCCATAGCGCTGACGGAACGCCACGGCATCGACCGCGCCCTCGTATTCTTGCGTCTTCACCGGAACTGGTGAGAAGGAGACGCGGGAGTTGTAACGGCGGAATACCGCGATCTCGCGGTTGGAAATGGCGAAAATATGGCTGCACATGGCCAAGAGACGCTGGCGTTTGCGGCTCGGGGTATAATGCTCCAGGCAGTGCGGATCGATGGCACCGGTCGTCTTCTGGATCTCGGCATAGTCCAGCAGGTCGAACGAGCAGAGGACAAAGGGAATCCGGCGGAGCTTCGCGGCGAACAGCGCCAGAATGTTGTTGCGGTTCAGCGCGGGGAATGCCATTACGACTTCGAATTTTCCGAAGAGTATCCGGAAGAAGATGCCCGGCATGAACGTGTCGCGTCCGATATTCGGCAGGCGGTTCTTCACGTCCAGCAGCCGCCGCACCGCGAAACTTCCGATCGTCTCCTTCTTCAGGGTCTCCGGGAGCCGACGCGGCGTGAAGACCGTGACGGTGTGGCGTTTGGAGAGTTCCTGGGCCTGGAAATACAGATTCGTCTCGGCACCGCCAACTTCGGGGTAAAAACGATTGAGTACCAATGCTATTCTCATACTTCAGCGCTTAAAATCTCAAAAAAAATTCATTTAAAACCGGTTGTAGCTGACGATCTCCTCAGCAGGACGATACTGAGTATGCCTAGGAGAAGGTTCAGCGTCCGGCGCGGGATAGCCCATGACCAGCAGAGCGACTTCCACGATATTCTCCGGGATCTGGAATTCACTGCGTATAGCCTTTGGATCAAAAGCCATGACCCATGTGGAGCCAACCCCCAAAGCGGCCGCCTGCAGCATGAGATGTGTCGTCACAATGCTGGCATCCACTTCGCCGCTAGGCTTTTCATCCGCTCCGCGCTTCCAGCAGAGATTTTTATCGTAACAAACCAGCATCGCAGCCTGTGCGTTGAAAAAGGAACGGGTACACCGGCTGAGTTTTTCCAAGGCCTCCCGGCTGTTGATGACCAGGATCTTCTGAGGCTGGAAATTGCAGGCGGTCGGTGCCAGATGACCCGCTTTCAGGATCTGATCCAAAACCTCCTGTTCAACGGGGCGATCCGCGAATTTGCGCACAGAATAACGCCCTGCCGCCAGTTCTAAAAAGTTTTTATAATGATTCATTTGTCAGCTTTCTGTTATCTCGTCTAACCGCTTTCAGGATAGAGAATCACCCCGCCTCCGTCAAACAGAAAACAAGCCAACTCTATTGACATTTACGGTCTGAAAATGTTACAAGCCTTGTGTCCGCAGGTTATAGATCCCTGCTCCCGATAAAATATGAACGCTTATAAATATTTCCTCGCCCTTGTCCTGACAGCCCTGCTGAGCGGATGCTGTTCCTCCACGACCTCAACGTGCAGTACCGCCTCAAAGAAAACCGATGCTCCCCGCATCGTCAACATTATCAATTTTATCCGCCAAACGGAACCCCGTATCGCGGAATTCACGGATGAAGTCCTTTATCAGACGACAGCTGAACAGGTCAAAATTATGACACGGTACGACTTAAAGGGAACTTTCCTGCTGCAGTACGACGCGCTGATCAATCCTCAATACCAAAGCCTGATGAAAGAGGAGCTGGCTCGCGGCTCGGAAGTCGGTGCCTGGTGGGAAATCACTCAACCGCATGTGGAAGCGGTCGGCCTTAAGTGGCGCGGACGCTATCCCTGGGACTGGCACGCCAATGTCGGTTTCGCCACCGGATACACTCCGAAAGAACGGGAGATGCTGGTGGACGAATATATGCGCAAGTTCAAGGAGATCTTCGGATTTTATCCGGCCTCCGTTGGTTCCTGGTTCATTGACGCGCATTCTCTGGCCTATATGTCCGATAAGTATCACATCATTGCCTCCTGCACCTGCAAAGACCAAATCGGGACAGACGGTTACACCATGTGGGGCGGCTACTGGGGAGGCGGTTACTATGCCAGCCGCAAAAACGCTTACATGCCGGCTCAGA
>Ga0310696_10007451_pt1 | contig 12841 bp, 12 predicted proteins | sample AusTroGonzalo_MG_4_FD_203885 | JGI IMG/M metagenome (GOLD analysis project Ga0310696, IMG submission 203885) | Bovine rumen microbial communities from tropical cattle in Woodstock, Queensland, Australia - Gonzalo_02 (v2) (version 2) | ecosystem: Host-associated > Mammals > Digestive system >... | reverse complement strand
TGGTACATGAAGGTCCTCACCGCCATTCCCGGCGTGAAGAAGGTCATTTACAAGAAGGTGGTGGACAAGGTCAAGTCCAGCTTCGGCGGCAATGTCCAGCAGTTCATCATGGGCGGCGCGGCGCTCAATCCTGACGTCGAGAACGCCTTCCGCAAGATGGGTCTCCCTTACAGCGTCGGCTACGGCATGACCGAAGCAGCGCCGCTGCTCGCATTCTCCAACTGGTGGCTCTACGTCCCCGGTTCCTGCGGCAAGCATGTGGATACCGCGGAAGTGCGCATCGACTCCCCGGACCCCGCCAATGTGATCGGCGAGATCCAGGCCAAGGGCTCCAACATCTGCATCGGCTATTTCAACAATCCTACCGCGTCGCTCAACGCCTTCACCGAAGACGGATTCCTCCGCACCGGTGACCTCGGCGTGATGGACGAGGACGGCAACATCTTCATCAAGGGACGCTGCAAGACCATGATCCTGTCCGCCAACGGGCAGAACATCTTCCCTGAAGAGCTCGAAGCGGTGCTCAACTCCCTCGACTACGTGGGCGACTCCGTCGTGGTGGACCGCAGCTCCAAGCTCGTGGCCCTCATCACCCTCGACAAGGACGCCATCCGCAAGGCCGGTCTGGACGATGCCGCAGTGGCCGAACTCCCCGAAAAGATCCGCGTCAGGGCCAACAGGACCCTGCCTGTATACAGCAAGATAACCAAGGTGGAAGTCAAGACAGAGCCTTTCGAGAAGACTCCGAAGGGCAGCATCAAGCGCTTCCTCTACTCATAAATACGGATTATGTCTGAACTGGAAGAAATAAGAAAGCGTATCAACGCCGTCGACAAGGAGATGGCCGGGCTGTTCGTCGAGCGCATGCGTATCGTCGAGAAGGTCGCCGCCTACAAGAAGGTCAACGGCCTGCCCGTCACCGATGCATACCGCGAAGCGGCCGTGCTGGACACCAATACCCGTCTGGTCGAGGATCCCGTGCTGCGGGAGTATTACATTCCTTTCGCCAAGAAGGTCATGGAGTCCTCGTCGGAGTATCAGGAGCGGCTGCTGGAAGGGATGAAGGTGGCTTATTGCGGTGTCCCCGGGGCGTTTGCATATATCGCTGCCAAGCATCTGCATCCTACTGCGCGTCTTGTTCCTTTCCAGGATTTCGAGTCGGCCTACAAGGCCTGCGAGTCGGGTGCTGTGGACGCTGCCATACTTCCGATCGAGAACAGCTCCGCGGGAGATGTAGGCAACGTCATGGACCTGGCATTCTCCGGCAGCCTCTATGTGAACAAGATGATCGACGTGGACGTGTGCCAGAACCTTCTCGGCGTCAAAGGAGCCACCAAGGAAGGCATCAGGAAGGTCGTAAGCCATCCCCAGGCCCTGGCGCAGTGCCTGCACTATATCCACGAGTGCGGCTTCGACATCGTGGAGATGTCCAATACTGCAGTGGCGGCCAAGTACGTCGCCGGGCTCGGCGACCCTTCCGTGGCCGCCATCGCCTCCGCGGAGGCCGCGAGTCTATACGGCCTTGATATCATCGAGCGCCGCGTGAACACCAGCAAGGGCAATACCACTCGTTTCGCCACCTTCACCAGGACGCGCAACATGCCTGCCGGCAGCAGCCGCATGGACGAGCATTTCATCCTGGTCTTCACCGTGGCGAACGAAGCCGGCTCGCTGGCTAAGACTCTGAATATCATCGGTTCGCACGGTTTCAACATGTGCAACCTCCACAGCCGTCCGATGAAGGAGCTGATGTGGAACTATTATTTCTTCGTAGAGCTCGAGGGTAATGTAAATACCCCCGACGGCGAAGACCTGCTCATACAGCTCGGCTCCGTCTGCGAGAAGCTCAAGCTGCTCGGGACGTACAGGCGTGATACTTTTACCGGGGAAGAGTGATGCTGGACAAGGATACACGGATACTGATAGTCGGCCTGGGACTGATAGGCGGCAGCTACGCGGAGGGCCTGAAGAAGGCCGGATACGAAGTAGGCGCCGTCACCCGCTCGCAGGGCACGCTCGACTATGCCCTGGAGAAGGGCATCATCGACAGCGGGACCATCGAGGTCACGCGCGAGTACGTCTCGCGCTTCGACATCGTCGTGTTCGCCCTGTATCCGCACGTGTTCCTTTCCTGGATAGAGAAGTATCAGGATTTCATCAAGCCCGGCGCGCTCCTGACCGATGTCACGGGCGTCAAGCGGGCCGTGGTGTACAAGGTCCAGGAGATGCTCAGGCCCGACCTGGAGTTCGTCGGGGCGCATCCCATGGCCGGCCGCGAGGTCTACGGCGTGGAGAATGCCGACTGCGCTATCTTCAAGGGAGCCAATTACATAGTGACCCCGACGGAGGCCAACACCGAGGCTGCGATCGAGACCTGCGAGGACCTCGGCCGTGCACTCGGGTTCGGCTGCGTCTCGCGGCTCTCGCCGGAGCGGCACGATGAGATGATAGGCTTCCTCAGCCAGCTCACGCACTGCATCGCCGTGGCGCTGATGAACAGCAAGGATTCGAGGCATCTGGTGGACTTCACCGGCGACTCGTTCCGTGACCTGACGCGCATCGCGCGCATCAACGACGGCATGTGGAGCGAGCTGTTCATGCTCAACAGGGACGAGCTGCTGTCGCAGATGGACCTGTTCGCGGAGCGGTTCGGTGAGCTACGTGAGGCGCTTGCCTCAGGTGATACCGAAAAGATGAGGGAAATGATGAGGATCTCCACCGAAAGGAGGGGATATTTCGATAAAAGGAATTGATTATGAACATGGTTTTCAAGCGGGAGCTTTTCAACCCCCAGGAAGTCAAGGACATGTACCCGGTCTCTCCCGAGGCCAGGGCGGCCAAGCAGGAGAATGACAGGGAGATCAGGGACGTCCTCACGGGCGCCTCGGACAAGCTTCTTTTGATAATAGGCCCCTGCTCGGCCGACCGCGAGGACGCCGTGCTGGACTATATCGGCCGTCTGCGCCCCGTCCAGGACAAGGTGAAGGAGAAGGTCGTCATCGTCCCCCGCATCTATACCAATAAACCCCGCACCACCGGCGAGGGTTACAAGGGCATGCTCCATCAGCCCAATCCGGTCGCCAATCCCGACATCATCAAGGGCGTCCTGTCCATCCGCAGGATGCACATGAAAGCCCTGAAGGATTTCGGGTTCTCGTGCGCCGACGAGATGCTCTACCCCGAGAACCATCATTTCCTTTCCGACCTCATCTCCTATGTGGCCGTCGGCGCCCGCAGCGTCGAGGATCAGCAGCACAGGCTCACCGCCAGCGGCCTGGACGTGCCCGTAGGCATGAAGAACCCTACCAGCGGCGACCTCTCGGTGATGATGAATTCAGTGAGGGCCGCTCAGGGCTCGCACATCTTCATCTACCGCAACTGGGAGGTGGAGAGTACCGGTAACCCCTTCGCCCACTGCATCTTGCGCGGATATGTGGACAACTACGGCAAGACTCATCCCAACTACCACTACGAGGACCTGATGACCCTTGCCAGGATGTACAGCGAGGCTCCTTCGCTACGCAATCCCGGCGTCATCGTCGACTGCAACCACGCCAATTCCGACAAGAAGTACATCGAGCAGATCCGCATCGCCAAGGAAGTCCTCCACAGTACGCGTCACAGCGCCGACGTGCTGCGTCTGGTCAAGGGCATAATGATCGAGTCCTATATAGAGGACGGATCGCAGAAGCTCGGAGAGTGCGTCTATGGCAAGTCCATCACCGATCCCTGCCTCGGCTGGGAGAAAACCGAAAGGCTCATTTACGACATCGCAGACCTGAGATAATATGTGGAGGAAATTCAGCCGCCTTGTAATGAAGATATGGGGATGGGAGATGGACGAACATCTTCCTGAGGAGCCCAAGTGCATACTTCTGGGTGCGCCCCATACGTCCATCCTCGACTTCGTCGTGGCTTATTTCTACTATCAGGCCATAGGCGGGACCTGCCTGTGCATGGTCAAGAAGGAGATATTCTTCCCCCCGGTGGGATGGATCGTGAAAGCCATGGGCGGCATCCCCGTCGACCGTACCAATGCGGCGGCCTTGCTGCGCTCGGTCATTCACGAGATGGAATCGCGCGAGCATTTCCATCTGGCCATTGCCCCTGAAGGCACCCGCAAGCCCGTAGCACGCTGGAAGAGCGGCTACCATATCATCGCACGCCAGGCCGGGATCCCGGTGTATCTGGCTTATTTTGACTGGAAGCGCAAGCGTATAGGCTGCGGACAAAAGGTGGAGCTCACCGACGACGCTGCCGCCGATACCCGCCGCATCCAGGAGATTTACGAATCCATGGATCTGGGTGGCAGACACCCCGAAAAGTACAGGACCCATTAATGAGACATAGCTTCAAGACACTCTCGGACATTCTGGAGTATTCCACGTCCGTCTATGCCAAGAGAACTGCTTCCGACTTCGTGGACGGAGGGCAGCACTATACCTATTCCGGCTTCAAGGAGGCCTGCGACCGTCTTTCCGGCGTCCTCGCGACCTTTGGCATCAACGCTTCGGACAAGATAGCGATCCTGTCCGAGAATATGCCCAACTGGGGCGTGGCGTTCTTCTCCATCACTTCCAACGGCCGCATCGCTGTGCCGATGCTCCCCGAAGTTTCCCCCAACGAGGTGGAGAACATCCTCAGGCATTCCGACGCGAAGGCCATCTTCGTGTCGCGCAAGCAGCTCCCCAAGATCAGCGAAGAAGCCTTGGAGCGGCTGCATATCGTCATAGATATCAGCGATTTCAGCCTTATCCGCGTGGATGAGACCAAGTATACCTGCGACGGCACCACCAAGCACCCTGAGCCTATGGACATCGCCGCCATCATCTATACTTCCGGCACTACCGGCAACGCCAAGGGCGTGATGCTCAGCCACAGGAACTTCTGTGCCAACGTGGAAGAGTCGTGGCACGCGCATCATGTCTATCGCAAGGACGTGTTCCTCTCGATACTGCCGCTTGCGCATACGTACGAGATGAGCATCGGAATGCTCTATCCTTTCGCCCGCGGCGCTTCGGTGTATTATATCCAGAAGCCTCCGACCCCGACCGTGCTGATGGGGGCCATCAGCAAGCTCAGGCCCACCACGATGCTCTCCGTGCCGCTCATCATCGAGAAGGTGGTCCGGAGCAAGGTCAATCCTACCATTGCATCGAGCAAGTTCCTGACCTATCTTCGCGACAAAATGCCCTGGCTGCTCTACTGGCTGGTGGGCACAAAGCTCAGGAAGCAGTTCGGCGGCCGCATCCGTTTCTTCGGCATCGGCGGCGCCAGGCTGGACGTAGAGGTGGAGAAATTCCTCAAGAAATGCCGTTTCCCATATGCCATCGGCTACGGTCTCACCGAGACCGCGCCGCTCATCTGCGACGCCGGCCCCAAGAAGACCCATGTCGGCACGACCGGCACCGCGTCATTCGGCGTGAGCGTCCGTCTGGCGAACGTCAATCCCGAGACCGGGCAGGGCGAACTGCAGGTCAAGGGCCCGAACGTTATGCTTGGATATTACAAGGATTACCTTCGTACTCAGGCAGTTATGACCGAGGATGGGTGGATGCGCACCGGCGATATGGCCACGGTCGACAAGAAGGGCCGTTACAGCATACTCGGCCGTATGGGCAATGTCATCATCGGCTCGTCCGGCGAGAACATCTATCCTGAAGAGATCGAGAGCGTGATCAACAATTTCGCCGGAGTGAACGACTCGCTCGTGGTCTCACGCGCCGGCCAGCTGGTGGCTCTCGTGCAGTTCAACGAAGGCCAGATAGACTGGAACCTCGAGGATCAGGACAAGTTCATCGAGAACCTCGAGCAGAAGAAGAAGGAAGTGATGGACTTCGTCAATTCCAAGGTCAGCCAGTTCCTGAAAATCAAGGACGTGGAGGTGATGAAGGAGCCCTTCAACAAGACCGCCACGCACAAGATCCGCCGTTTCCTGTATCAGGAGAAGCAGCAGAACAAGTCCCAAGAGAAGTCTCAGGACAATTCTCAGCCGAAGGAAGGCAAATAATCAGATCAGCAGCAGCGTGCGGAGCGGAGCCACCCTGGCCCATTGCATGGGCGGGACGGCGTACGCTTCGCACGCGCGCGTTTTCCTCGAAGGAACGCTTTCCCTTATTTCTCCACGTATGCCCATCTCACCGAGGATGCGGACTATGCGGTCCTCGAACTCGTGTTCGGCAATCTTGCGGGTGAAATGTAGGTTCAGGCGGTCCCCGTAACTGACGCAGGAGCAGGAGCCCGATTTCTTCTGCGTACGGCCGAGGATGAAGTCGATGTCGCGCACGTGCCTGCGCATGCCTTCCGGAAGTTCGATGCCGCCGATGTTGGAGAGTGTCTGGGTGCAGTAATTGTCGCCCTTGTGGCTGTTGATGAAGTTGATGACGGGCTTCTTGATGAACAGGGGAATGCTGCGGATAGCGAGATTGTCTTCGAGGGCTACATTGGCGGCCACCCTGGTAGTGAGGCGGTTAGGATGTACATAGAGGCGCTTCTGCAGCCGTACTTCTTCCAGGATGTCCTTGAAAGGCATGTCGCCGTTGCGCACGTCGATGCCCAGGTGGACGTAGGAGGAGAAGTTGCGCAGAGTCCTGCTGCTGAATATGGGGCGAAGGTTCACGGGCACTTCCACCTTGAGGAAGGGGCTGGCTCCCAGGGCGTTGTCGCGGGTGCGCACTTCCTGCGCAGCCTGCAGCATCACTGCCGTAAGCAGCTCGGTGACAGTGCATCCGTACTTTTTCGCACGCTCCCTGGTCTCGGAAAGGGAGATGCTCAGACGGAAGTCGTTCAGCACTCCCGGCAGCTCTTCGCGTCCGGGTATGTGGTATGCGTTCGACTCCTTGTCGAGCGAGCCTTTTGTGCCGGAGAAGCGGTCGAAGCTGTCTTCCATCTCTTCTTCTGCGGGCTCCTGCTCAGGGTCGAGCACCCATTTGTTTGCCGGGACTTCGATACCGTAGCGCAGACGCAGATATTCTGCCGTGAGGCTCATCAGGAAGGTCATGGCGCCTGTCCCGTCTGTCAGGGCGTGGAATACGTCGAGGAAAATCCTGTTGTCCTCGTAGCCGGTGCGGAACATATATCCTCCGTTCTTCTTGAAACTGAACGGGCGCATAGGTGCGACGGGCGTCGCTTTGGGATCGTTCTCCAGGCGGCGGAGGAACCACCAGAAGAATCCCTTGTCCAGCGAGTAGCGGAATCCCGGGAAGCGGTGCGAAGTGTTCCTCAGGGCTTCGTCCAGCAGGACGGGGGAGACTGTCTCGTCCAGAGTGACGGTCATACGGAATATAGTGGCGTATTTGCGGGTCCTGCAGGAGGGGTATATGATGGAGGCATTGTCGAGCCTGGTCCAGGCGGGTGCTTTCATGTCTTTGTTTTTTCTGTTTGGCGAGAGCAAAGTTACCCAGCACCGCCCGTTCAGAAAAATGATTGCCACGAGCGCTTGTTTTTTGTTATGAAAACAGTAAATTTGTGACGGAATAGCGGTTTTCAGTGACGTAATCGCCCCTATGTATTTTTCGTCACTACAGTTTTTGTGACAGATATGCAGACTTATCCCAAGGCTCTCTCGCAGTTTTTGCCCAATCTCCTGTATGTTTTCACCATACCGGCGTTCTTCCTGCTGTTCGTCCTGCTCTACGAGCCTTCGAATCTCTGCGAGCTCCTCCATACGGGCGAAGCGGCCGGGGCGGCAGGCTCCCTGTACTCCTTCAATATCTCCATAGTCACCGCCATCATCTTCACGGTGATGCTTCTGAGCCGTCTGCCGTTCTACCTTATGCGCAAGCATCTGGACATGACGCTCGGATGGTTCTCCCTGTGGTGCGTGCTCGAGGTCGTTTTCATCTCCGCCTTCGTGGCGTTGTACCTTACGCTTATGTCCCGCGGAACTGACGGTTACTTCGCCTTCTTCGGGCGTTCGCTTTCGACACTGGCCGTCATTCTCATCTATCCTTATGTCATCCTGACTCTGGCCTTCTCGCTTCATCACGCCTTGCACGCCACTCCGCTCGAGGGCGAGTCGCGCCTCAAGTTCTATGACAACCGCCATCAGCTCAAGTTCATAACTACTGCATCTTCAGTGCTTTACCTCGAAGCGAATGAGAATTATGTGATTATCCATTTTCTTGAGAACGGCGCGGAAAAGAAGTATTCGCTGCGCAATGCCCTGAAGAGCGTTGAGCCGCTATGCGAACAGGCCGGATTCGTCAGGACCCACAGGGGGTACATCGTGAATCCGGCCCATGTCAGGCTGATCAGGAAGGAGCCCGGCGGCTTCTATTTCGCGGACATCGGGACGGAGCGCTCCGAAGGCATCCCCGTCTCCAAGAAGTACTACGAAAACGTAGCCGCTGCCCTCTAGTAATTCTCTGCGTTTACCTCGAAGAATGCCTGAGGATGTGCGCAGACGGGGCAGACCTCGGGGGCTGCGGTGCCTACGACGATGTGTCCGCAGTTGCGGCATTCCCAAATCTTTACCTCTGACTTGGCGAATACTGCTGCGGTCTCTACATTCTTTAGAAGGGCGCGGTAGCGCTCCTCGTGATGCTTCTCGATGGCGGCGACACCGCGGAACTTCGCGGCCAGCTCGGGGAAGCCTTCTTCCTCTGCGGTCTTGGCGAAGCCCTCGTACATGTCGGTCCACTCGTAATTCTCGCCATCGGCGGCGGCCGCGAGGTTCTGTGCGGTGTCGCCTATGCCGTTCAGCTCCTTGAACCAGAGCTTGGCGTGCTCCTTCTCGTTCTCCGCTGTCTTCAGGAAGAGGGCGGCTATCTGCTCGAAGCCGTCTTTCTTGGCCCTGGATGCGAAATAGGTGTACTTGTTGCGGGCCTGCGATTCTCCTGCGAAGGCGGCCTCGAGATTCTTTTCGGTCTGTGTGCCGGCGTATTTGTTACTCATAGCTTGTTATGTTGGATATTCTTACAAATTTAAGATAATTATCCCTGATTGTCAAGTTTTTCCGCTGCATAATGCCAGGCCCAGAAATGGTCTACGGGGCCGTGGCCGTGGCCGATTGTGTACTCTGCCCCGGAGACGATGGCTGAGTTGATGTAGTCCTTGGCGGCGCGGGCGGCGTCGTCCAGGCCGAGGCCCTGTGCAAGGAACGAGGCGAAGGCCGACGACAGCGTGCAGCCGGTTCCGTGCGTGTTGGGGGTGTAGAGCCGCTTGGAAGGGAGCTCGAGGATGGTGTCCGCCTCGGCGTTGTAGAAAACATCGACCAGATGGTCTTCCGAGAGGTGGCCGGCCTTCATCAGGACCGAGACGCGGCCGCCGCAGGAGAGGGCCCGCGCGATGCGCGGGAGGTCTGCCTGCGAGGCGATGCGCTCCCCGGCGAGGATTTCCGCTTCGGGGACATTGGGGGTTATGACGCGCGCCAGGGGCACCAGCTCTTCGGACAGGACCTTCACCGCCGAGTCTTCGATCAGGCGGTGGCCCGACGTGGACACCATCACTGGGTCGAGGACTATGTTGGTCATCCCGAATCTCTGAAGCTGCTCCTTTACGGCCAGGACCACTTCGGCGCTGTGGAGCATGCCTATCTTGACGGCGTCGGCGCCGATGTCGCCGAGCACGGCCGCTATCTGGGCGGAGATGACGGGTATGGGCACAGGGTGGACGTCTTCGACGCCAAGGGTGTTCTGGACTGTGACGGCAGTAATGGCGCTGGCTGCGTAACTTCCTGTGGCAGAGATGGCTTTGATGTCGGCCTGGATGCCGGCGCCACCTCCGGAGTCGCTGCCGGCTATGGTCAGTACTACGGGATACTTCTTCATTTCCATTCCTTCAGGGAGTTCATATAGGAGTAGTCCTTGTCGGGTCCGTTGTAGCCGAAGTCCCAGAAGGCGTACTCGAACAGGGCTGCCTCGAGGTAGGCTTCCGTCATCTTCGCACGGGTGTCGTCGTCCGCGGCGGCGGCCCATTCGTCCGCAAGGGCCAGGACGGCGTTCACGCCTTCGGTGAACTCTTCGTTGCCGTACTCTAGGACCCACTCCTTGTAAGGATTGCCTTCTAGCGAGGCGATGCTGAGAATGTACAGTCCCACTTCGTTATAGATCCACATGCAGGGAAGCATGGCTGCCAGGGCCACTTCCTTGCTGCCGCTGTCGATGGCGGCCTGGGTGTGGCCGTTATATGTGGAAGTCACAGTAGACGCTTTCACCTCTGTATCGATGCCGAAGCGGGCGATAAGCAGCTCGTGCATGGCCTTTTCGCCGTCGATTCCGGTCTGCGCGAAGGCGCGGAACATCTCCCGCTGAGCAGGGTCCGTCATCATGTCGGCCAGCTGGAACATCTGGCGGCCGTAGTTTCCTATGTAGACTTCATCCTGGGCGATGTATCTGTCGAAACGGGACGGGTCCAGGCTGCCGTCCGCCAGTTCCTTTATGAATGGAAGGCCTTTGATGCCTTCGAAGATCTTGGCTGATTCAGCCCAGACGTCTTTTGTCCAACTCATTGTCTATGATTGTTTTAAGATTTTTACTCGCTAAACAGGGGTCGGGAGCGCTCACGATGGCGCTCACTACGGCCACGCCGTCCGCGCCGCAGGCGATGGCGCGGCCGGCGGTGCCGGCGTTCATCCCGCCGATACCGCAGATCGGGTGGCGGGTGAGCCGGCACGCGCGCTCCAGCCCTTCGTATCCGAAGGGGGTAAGGGTGTCGGTCTTGGTGTGGGTGGCGAAGACGGGGGAGACTGCGACGTAATCGACATCCAGTTCGTTCGCCTGGAGCACTTCGTCCATCGTCTCCACGGAGAGGCCGATTATCTTGTCGGGGCCGAGCAGGCGGCGCGCCATCTCGTAAGGCATGTCGCTCTGGCCTATGTGTACGCCGTCGGCATCGACCGCCAGCGCTACGTCCACGCGGTCGTTGATCAGGAGCGGCACGCCGCTGCCCGCGAGGGCGGCCTTGAGGCGCAGCGCCAGGGCTATGAACTCGCGGGTGTCGATGTTCTTCTCGCGCAGCTGGACTAGGGTGACTCCTCCCTCAACTGCCTGAAGGACAACGGTCTCCAGGTCCCGTCCAAGGGACAGGCCACGGTCCGTCACCAGATACAGTGCAAGGTCTTCTCTTCTCATATCCTGATGCTCCCGGCGTAATCGGACGGGTCGTAAGTGCTGAGCTCGTCGATGAAGTGCATTTCCATGGAGCCGGTGCCGGCGCAGCGTTCCGCCGCGCGCTCGCCGGCGATGCCCATCAGGGCCATCGCGTTGCGCGCGGCCAGCAGGGCGTCTGCGCCTGCGGCCACGAATGCTCCCGTGATGACCGACGCGGTGCATCCCATCGCGGTGATGCGCGACATCAGGGGATGCCCGTTGGCAATGGTGTATACTGTGGTGCCGTCTGTGATGTAGTCCACCGGACCGCTGACCGATACGATGGCTTCGCTGCTGAGCGCCAATGCTTTAGCGGCTTCTACAGCGTCGGAGCTCAGTGCCGAAGTGTCCACTCCGCGCGAAGTGATCTGCTCTCCGGCGAGGCAGAGGATTTCCGAGGCGTTGCCGCGTATGACGGTGGGATGGCTGTTACGGATGAGATCCAGTGCAGTCTGCGTGCGGATGCGGCTGGCACCGGCCCCGACGGGGTCGAGCACCCAGGGCTTGCCCAGCCGGTGCGCCGCCGCCGCCGCAATGCCCATCGCCTCGATTTCCTGGCGGTCCAGGCAGCCGATGTTCACCACCAGAGCGGAAGCTATCCCTACTATCTCTTCCATCTCTTCCGGACAGAAGGACATCAGCGGAGAAGCCCCGACGGCAAGCAGCGCATTCGCGTTGATGCTCATCGCGACATAATTGGTGATACAATGTACAAGTGGAGATTTTTCGCGTACCGACGCGCAATCCCTGATAAAAGAATCAGATGACGTAAACATAATTCCCTACGCTGTAATTAAACAAATCAGGTTCCAAGGGTATGATCTCAGCTCCGGTCCCTAATCCCGGGGCACCCCTATATTTCATCTGCAAATATAACACTTCCTCCCCGTAAAACCAACACCTCTCCTTCTCCTTGTGTCATCCCGAGCGCCCCTCTGTCATCCCGTGCGCCCCTCTGTCATCCCGGGCGCTCCTCTGTCATCCCGAGCGCCCCTCTGTCTTCCCGAGCTCCCTCTGTCATCCTGGGCGCCCCTCTGTCATCCCGAGCGCCCCTCTGTCATTCCGAGCGCAGCGAAGGAATCTTGATCCAAATCAGCCCCTCTCCCAATTAAGTCTGGCCCATTTTACTGTCCAGCTCTTACATCCTCCCCGTCCTCTCCCGGTTTCTCACTCCGTTTTCCTTAGCCCTATAGGGCATACCATCTCCTCCATCTGCCCTTTTCTCTGCAGCACCTTTTGTCCTCAGGGTCAATAAGATAGGCTCTCTCCTATAGTCAATATTGCCCGGGTTAAGATGCTTAAATATCTTATAATCAATCGATTACCTGCCGCGGGCATTCTCTGGGCAGGGCGCGCGGAGAGCCCTCCAAGGCTCTTCGCGACGACCAGCCGCCGAGCATCGCTATCGCGAGGCGGCGTTGCCCTCTAAAAAGTATGTTCTGGATCAGAAATGCCATTCTCGATCCCTTCAAGGCTTATTCCCTTGTTGTTCTGGATCAGAAATGCCATTCTCGATCCCTTCAAGGCTTATTCCCTTGTTGTTCTGGATCAGAAATGCCATTCTCGATCCCTTCAAGGCTTATTCCCTTGTTGTTCTGGATCAGAAATGCCATTCTCGATCCCTTCAAGGCTTATTCCCTTGTTGTTCTGGATCAGAAATGCCATTCTCGATCCCTTCGAGGCTTATTCCCTTGTTGTTCGGGCTTTGAAATGGCGTTTTCAATCCCGTCGGGGCTCTTCATCTGAGGTTA
>Ga0310696_10007450_pt1 | contig 12842 bp, 15 predicted proteins | sample AusTroGonzalo_MG_4_FD_203885 | JGI IMG/M metagenome (GOLD analysis project Ga0310696, IMG submission 203885) | Bovine rumen microbial communities from tropical cattle in Woodstock, Queensland, Australia - Gonzalo_02 (v2) (version 2) | ecosystem: Host-associated > Mammals > Digestive system >... | reverse complement strand
AGAACGAAGTTTTTTCATAAGCAGAAATCCATCCTTTCTTTTTATGGTCTATCCTATTTCCTTTTCAGGAATCAGAACAGCAAAATCAACCGGCAACAGCCAGCTTTTCAAGTGAAAAGCCTTTTGAAGCACAACGCAGATATACTTCCGTGCAATGCCTGCATTTTGCAAATTTCCGGGCCGCATCGTCCACATCATCGTATACTTTCCAGATCCCGGATAGTTTGCATGCCTGCTTGCGATGCATGAATCCCTCCACATCTGCCGGTGGATATCCGAGGAACAGCCCGACCTCATGGGGAAAACCCGGGTTACTGCGAAGCCTGGAAATAAGCTGAGCAATGCAGCTGTTCGGATTGCCGCAGGAATACCCGCACTCGGCAAGAAGCTGCGCGGCCAGATCGTTTTGAAGATCCTTTTCCAGCATTTTCGGACGGTAAAGATACACCAACGCATGGCCATCGCTCCATCTCAAGGGAAGAACGCGAAGCCCTTTACATCCCAGAATCTGGTTCAGTCTCCTCAACTCAGCCGTCATTTCTTCCCTGCTGCTGAACGGGCAATTGAACATGTTACCCGTTTTCAGGCTGGCCATCGTAGGAGCGCAACAGCGGATCAGCATTTCATTCGACATGAGACCTCCGTTGTTAGCAAAGGCTAACCATTGTCTTAAAATAAAATCCGCAATTCATAACAGCATTGTAAATAAAAAGCGGAGTACAGTTAGTAAAAACTAACGATATATTAAATATCACAGAGCTGTATACAATGTCAATTCTTTTTGAAAACAAGCCAATATCAAACAAACGTGATTCATTTTCTGTTCCATGATCAGTTTTTCTTTGTCATCACGGCTACTGCACACGGAATCCTGCCATCCGCCAGTGTGATCTTCACATTGTCATATCCTGCATCCAGAAAAAACTGTCTATAGCTTTCAACCGTAAACTGCCGTTTGAAATCCGCTCCCGCTTTTCCCACGACGGAAGCGAAGTTGCTGGTCTCCCCTTGCTGGGTCTTATTCATATAAGTCGGGATAATCAGCATTCCTCCGGCTTTACATACGCGGTTCAACTCGTTCAGCGCCTTCATCGGCTCATCCAGCAGATGGATCACATTCCCGGCCACAACCTTATCAAAAGTGTCGTCCGGGAAATCAAGCGACAGGATATTTGCCTGCCGGAACAATACATTATCGAATGCGGCGCAGTTTTTCTCCGCTCTCTGCAGCATCTTCGGAGCAAAATCCGTAGCCGTGAGATGTCTGCATTTTTCAGCAATTACAGTGCTTAACAAACCTGTACCGCAGGCACATTCAAGAACAGTATCCCCGGGTTCAATGCAGTCTGCCACAATCCGGCGCAGCGCCTTATGCGTTTTCCCGTTGATCACATTTACAAATACATCATATACACCGGCAACGCTGTCCCAGAACACGATGAAATCTCCTCCGTCAGCATTTACTTAAAGTGCTAAAATGATCGTTAGTATTTGCTAACCATCCTGTGTGCATTATAACTCAAATACATCGGAAAGCAAGACGTTCCTGTATTGTCCCATCGTGAAAAAAGATTGCCGCTTTAACACGACAATCTTCTGATAATATCCGAAGTAGTTCTGTCTGGATTTCAGATACTCCACTCTGCACTGGCAGTCTGCAGCTGCGCCATGCGGTGGAATGTGCTGTTCTCCGAAGCCAGCAATTCGGCCGGCCTTCCTTCCTCAGTAATCGTTCCGTCAGACAGTACCACGATCTTGTCTGCACCGCTGACAGTGCGCATCCGGTGGGCAATAACCACCACCGTCTTGTTTTGAATCAACCGGGAAAGTGCTTCCTGAATAGCCGTTTCGTTTTCCACATCCAGACTGGCGCTTGCTTCGTCCAGCAGAATAATCGGTGCATCCTTCAGGAAAGCCCGGGCAATGGAGATGCGCTGGCGCTCACCGCCGGATAGTTCACTGCCGTTTTCACCGATCACTGTCTGATATCCCTCCGGCAGTTTCAGGGCAAATTCATCACAGTTCGCAAGTCGGGCTGCCGAAAGCACTTCATCGTCTGTGGCATCCTTCTTCCCTACGCGGATGTTTTCCAGAATGCTGTTGTTAAACAGCGTCACATCCTGGAAAACAATGGAATAAACCGTCAGCAGCGTTTCCGGATCGATTCCGGAAACATCCTGTCCTCCGACTGTAATCTTGCCTTTGCTGATATCCCAGAACCGCGCTGCCAGGCGTGACACCGTCGTCTTTCCTCCGCCTGATGGGCCGACCAAAGCCGTCACCTCACCCTGCTTTGCGGTAAAGCTCACATCTTTCAGCACTGTTTTCCCGTCATCATAGGAAAAACCGACATTTTCAAAGCAGATATCATATCCGTCGGGATGGAAGTCGGTTGTTCCCGTCTGCGCCGGGTATTCAGCAATCTCGTTCATCCGTTCCACAGGGACGGTGAGCAAGTTCAGCATGCCGAGGTTAATCAGGTTGCCGCTCATGGGTTCATACAGGCGGGAAGCCACCAGCAGGAAGGAAAAGAATTCCATCACGTTCAGCCGTCCCTGCATCAGCAGGATGCTGCCGACTACAGCAACCGTACCGATACCGATTTTCAGAATCAACTGGGCGGACACAATGAAAGCCGCCTGGCCCAGTTCTGCCCCGATGGCCTTTTTCTCCACATCATCAATCCTCCCGTCCAGATCAGCCAGATAGGCTTCCTCGGCATTGCAGCTTTTCAGGTCCCGGGAGGTTTCAATAAATTCCTGCACCGCATCGTTCAGCCTCACTTTGGATACCGACTGCCGGCGGATGAAATGCGCCTGCACTTTTCGGGATGCCGCCACAATAAAGATGGCGATCGGAATCGGCCATACAGCCGCCAGCGCCATTTCCCATTTGTAGAAGAACAGCCCGATACAGATCAGTGACGTGGAAATCAGACTGCCGTAAAACTGCGGAATCTGATGGGAAGAAGCATGTTCCAGCGTCTCGGCATCCGACATAATCGTGCTTGTCAGATCCGCCAGGTCTTTCTTGCCGAAAAACGACAGCGGCAGTTTGCGAAGCTTTTCGGCCAGAGAAATACGCCGCTTGCCGGATTCAACATAGGTTGAGAAAAACGTCGCGTTATACTGCCAGTAATTCGGAATAAAAATCAGGATCAGACAGGCTGCTGCGAAAAGCAGGTAATAAGCCCACCGCCCGGCTGCCGTGCCGGCAAGATAATCCCCGGTGAATGCAAACAGCAGCCAGACCGGCGTCATCAGCGCAATATTGGAAAGGGTCACCGCCGCAATCGCCTTGATCATATCCGCGGCGCCTTTTTCCGTCAGCGCGAACCGCTTCATCATATACCGTTTCATACCGCTTCACCCACTTTCCAGTTGACAGCTCTCTCATATTCCGTCCACATGTCGGCATAGAGTCCGTTCTTTTTCATCAGTTCATCATGTTTCCCCTGTTCTTCCAACTGTCCTTCCTTCAGCACATAGATGCGGTCAGCGTTACGGATCGTGGAAAGCCGGTGGGCAATCATGATCACCGTCCGTCCTTTCGCCATTTCTTTAAATGCCATCTGCACCTGCGCTTCACATTCCGGATCGGCAAATGCGCTGGCCTCATCCAGAATCACTACGTCAGCAGCCTTCAGCATGGTACGGGCAATGGCAATACGCTGCTGTTCACCGCCCGAGAGATAAGTCCCCCGGCTGCCCAGAACCGTATTGATTCCTTCCGGCAACCGGTCAATAATATCCATACACTGGGCTTTCTTCAGGGCATCCAGCATTTCGGTTTCTGTCGCGTCCGGCTTTGCAATCCGCAGGTTATCCGCGATGGATCGTTTGAGCAAACGGCTGTCCTGGAAAACATAGGCTACATGACGCATTAATGTCTCCTTGGAAATCTGACGGACATCCGTGCCGCCGATGAGTACCTGTCCTTCCTGCGGATCAAAGAATCGGGAAATCAAACCGGCCACTGTGGTTTTGCCGCTGCCGGAAGGGCCTACAATCGCCACGATCTCATTCCGCTCCGCCTTCAGTGAAAGATGCGATACCGCCGGCAGCGCATCCGGCGTGTACCGGTAAGTAACATCCCTGAGTTCCACTGTTGCGGCATCCGGTTCCTGACCGCGTTCCGGCTCCGGCAAAGGCTGCAGGTTCAGAATAGAATCCATTCTCTCTACAGCGTCCTGGGCTTTCATGTTGTTTTCACTCATGAACATCACTTTACTCATGGTTGTCGCGATGGCGGGGGTAAAGATGACGTAGAACAGGAAATTCAGCAGGATATCCATTCCGTAGTTTTCGCCGCGGATCAGGAACAGCGTCAAACCCAGGATAAAGACAAAGGCACTGTTGATCAGTACGATATACCCCACCATGGACTTTCGCATCATCCGGGTATAATGCATGCAGAATTCACAGTAATCGTCGATCGACGCCTTGAAACGGTGGAAAGAGAAAACCGTCTGTCCGAATGTTTTCACCACCGGTACACCCCGCACATACTCGACAGCCTCATTGCTCATCCGTTCCAGCGCGTTCTGGTACAGCCGCATATCTTCCTGCATGGCCGGGCCTGCCATACGCATCATCACGGCAAAGCTCAGCGCCACCGGGATCAGGCAGGCAATCCCGTACCGCCAGTCATACACGAATAGCATAACAGCCATACAAAGCGGCATGACAATTGCGCCCGCCATATCCGGCAGATTGTGTGCAAGCAGAGTTTCCGTAGACCCCGTCACTTCTGTCACAATTCTGCGAACCTTGCCGGATCCCATCTCATCCGCAAAGCCGATCGGGAGGCGGGCGATATGACGCATCAGCGTCTTCTTCATATTGGCTGCCGTGCGGAACGCACTGCCGTGAGAGCAGACCAATGCGCTGACATAAACAATCCAGGCCAGCACGGCAAACAGTACCGCCATCCATCCGTTATGGACAATACCTGTCGCCTTTGAGAAATCCGGCTGTACTTCCAGTACTTCCCGGATAATGCGCCAGATGAACACAAAGGGCATCAACGCCAGCACGCTGCTCAGGCCGGACAGGATCAGGGACAGATAGGTCAGGATCCGGAAATGTCCTGCATACTCCATCAGTCTCCCGAATGCCGACGGTGTTTTCTCTTGTTTTTTCTTTTCCAAATGGAATCCCTCGCTTTCCGTCAGTTAACATTTGATTGTTAGTGTTAACTAACCCTATTGTATGCATATCGCCTGTCCCTCAGAAGGAACAGGCGGTATCATCAGATTACCATGAACTCAAAAACCGAATAATGATTTCCATCCCGGCATGAAGAAGGTTTCCACGGTTTCCAGGCAGCGCATTGCTTCATCCGGGGAATATCGATGGATCACCGGTTCAAACAGTGCCGTCACATAAGCGCTGAACAGCAGATGCAATTCTGTCGGGCTGATTTCCCGGATTGCCAGTCCCTTCTCCCGCAGAATCGGAAGAAACCGCAGCATCTGATCCTGGGCGGTCTGTGTCAGATCATGCAGAAAACTTTCATATTTTGTGCCGGAAGAACATACCAGAAGCAAATAGTAGTCATCCACGGATGGATAAACCACTTCACGCATCATATCAATCCATGAGTCCTGCCACTGAAAGTTCCCTTCCTTCTGCACCGCGTCCAGATATTTCCCCAGATGAATATCCATCCAGGAATTCAGCTTTTCGAGCGCCGGAGCAACCAGCTGGTCAAACAGATCCTCCTTATCCCTGCAATGCCGGTACAGGCCCGCTGCCGTCAATCCGCACCGTTCCCCGACGCGGCGCATGGAGGCTTTTTCGAAGCCGTATTCCATGAATTCATCCCTTGCGGCTGCCATCACCCTGACATGACTGATGGTTTTGTCTTTCGGCATACATCCTCCAAAAGATAACATCGTTAGCTAACGTCATTAACTATAAACCCTTTTCCTGCGGATGTCAAGCCGTTAAATTCAGTTCTCTTCCAGAATCCTTAATCCTTCATGATAATCCTGCCCCAGAATCTCCTGGGTCTTGGCAAAATCATACTTCTGATGCAGCCGGTCACGTACCTTCAGGAATTCTTTCTTCCCGTGATTCCGGATGTACAGTGACTGTGCTTTCGCCGCGTTCGCTCCGTCATTTGAAGGGACATAGAACCCCTTTTCACAGGATTCCAGGTTGTCACATTCATAACACCCGTCGTACCCCTTTTCTTTACAGCATTTCACGTTGGGGCAGATTCCATCCGGCGAGATAGTCGCATTAGAGCAGGTGTTGTAGCTCGTTCTGCAGGAACCGCACCATTCGCCAAGAAAACAATGATTGCAGGACAGTCCGCAGTAAGCGACCGGATCGACACCTTTCCGGGCTGTTTTGCACAATTTGTTCTTAATGCGGCGCATCGCTTCAATATGCATGATCCAGTGCCGGCTGAAAGGCATTTTGATCAGTCCCCGGACATCCTTGCCGCACCAATAGGCAATCAGCCAGTTTGCGTTTTCATCTTCGCTTACACAGCCTGTACCTTGCAGCTTTGCGATCATTTCTTCCCCGAATCTGCGTTTCAGATCGGCATACTGCAGTTGTTCCAGGATCTGATGTGTGGATTCCATTACTGCCTGAGCATAGCGATACAGTTCCTTTACATTCAGTTCTTTCGAGAACTCAGCAATCTCATCTCCGGAAAGCTCATTCCCCGTTGTAATGATCGGCGAGTGAGCTGTCTTGTCAAAACCCTGTGCGAAAAGAACCTGTTGATCTTCGGCGATCATTTCGTGCGCCACGATGTCTTCGATCCGGAAGATGTGCCAGATCGAATAAGCGAGTGTCTTGCTGTGATAGCCGTCCGCACCTGCAAACGGCATCTGCCAGAATGCCTCTTCCGGGAAGGCGTTTACAATCTGAGTAATCTGTTCAAACAGACTTTCCCTGAGTTCGATCAGTTTAGATATCGCATCCTTGAAAGTTGTTTCTTTCGATAGCAATGCCTGCATCTCTTTGTTCATCTGGGCCCAGTCTTTATCCATGATGTTCTCCCCTCCTGACGATTTCGCTGTTGCGCAACAACTTCCGCTTTTCTGTCCGTTTTTCTTTAGGATGTAATAATCCGGTAATGTGTACTGAAATACTCGGCATCCACAAAGTTGAAGTCGACCGCACTGATTTTACCTTCCGGATCATTCTTGACACTATAGAAAACAACCACAGCATCAGAAGCAGCTGTTTCCTTTGTACCCCACAGCAGGGCGGAAAAGCAATGCTCTTTATCTTCCGGATGAATGGAGATGAAACCATTGTTCAGTAAAAAGCGTAATTCTTCGCATTCCGGATCACCAAGACGCCAGATTTTCAAAGGCCGAGCAATCTGAATAAACCAATTGCCTTCCAGATGCTGATGGTTTTGCAGAAAAAACTCCCTTTTATTCGGGCATGGAAAACCTCTCTCATCCACCTTGAAATAGTCACCGGCTTTGGCTATTTGGCCTTTGGTTCCTGTTGCTTCCTTTGTGAAAACCTCAAAAGTTCCATCACTGTGAGCGATGATTTTTCCGTCCCGAGACATTTCCTTTTCTTTTTCGGAACCGGCGCCAAGCTCCCAGGCTTGAACCTGAGTAGTCGTCTTAATTGCAAATGTCATTTGTTTTATTCTCGCGTTTTCTCTTATCTTGGCGAAACAATCACAGCCGTTTGATCATCATATACTCATTCACATACGTACCATCTCTCATCCGTATGGCATCCGGTTTTACGCCTGTGATACGGAATCCCATTTTCTCGTACAAACCCCTTGCACGGCTGTTCCCTTCGATAAAGTCCAGCTCGATCTGGCGAATTCCATCCCGTTCCCTCGCTATACGGAACAGTTCCTCAAACATTCTTGTCCCTATTCCAAGATTCCAGTAATCCTGTAAAAGGGCGATTGCTACAGAAGCCCTATGGCAATCTTTCATTCCTGTTCGAAATGAAATCTGGCAGTTCCCGGCGATTTTTCCATCCACAAGACACGCAATCATCATTCCGTTCGGATTGTCGTAGTCTCCGCGGATGAACGCCTTTTCCTGCTCAAGGGTAAAATCGGAGAATTCTTCCGGATATTTCAGAAGAAATTCTGTCTCTCCGGATGCTTTCGTAATAAACCGGAGCATTTCTTCAGCATCGTCTTCACATGGACTCCGGAGAACAGCGTTCCGGCCATCTTTCAGTATAATTTCCATATCTTTAAAAACCATAATTCTCCCCCTCAATATTCGGATACTTGCTTCTGGTCTGTTCCGTGGGGCTGATCAAAAAGGAATTGAATAGACTTCAGAACCATACCATGACAATGCTGACGTCTCCTTCTAATCTACCTCTCCATCAAAAATCTTACAAGTTCTATGTCGCAGTCTTTTTCTGTGTCGACAATCTGAAATCCACATTTCTCCGTATAGAATCTGACATTTTCACGTTTGTATAAAGGTGTTACCAAGGTCAGACGCTTCCAATCATCATAATAGTCCTTCACAAACTGAATAGCCTGTGTACCTATTCCTTTTCCCTGATAATTCGGGATGACGCACAGGCAACCGATTTCATATTCCTGTTTCCCTATCAGATGGCACGATACGCAACCAACCGGTTTATGATCGCACAGTATGATATGCTTCGGATTTAACCGTATGGATTCTTCCATCATTTCGATCGTCTTTCCATATCCCGGGCAAGTTCCGAACCGTTGGTAATCACTGTAGAAGGAAGCGTTATATATTTCAACCAACAGTCGGGCATCATCCTTTGCTGCCTGCTTAAATTCTATGATCATGGTTCTGCCTCATTTTGCTTTCCTTGCTCATGATGGATTCCTCACTTTTTCTTCTGCTTTGGCACAGGCAGTTCATCAAACATCGCCGTCAGCAGTTCCTTCAGAAACTCCCGGTTGTCAACATTGTCCACAAGCAGCATTTCCTTTGCCCCTTCATACGGAAGTTCTCGATCCGCATCCGGCATCATGGCCATGGCTGATTTTGTCGGCTTGACTAGGAAGCGATCGTCATAGATGCCGCCAAAGATTTTTCCGTACATGTACAGGATATATTCTCCCATCATCGGTTTGAAAGTAATCCCTTCCAGTTCAGAGAGCTGTTCCAGGATATAATCCAGATATTCTTTGCTTGATGCCATAATTACCTCCCGTTTTTTCTCATTCAAAAGTTTTGTTTATGTGTTTTTGCCTTGATCTCAGCCATTTCTGCAATCAATTCCTCCAACGGGCGGTATTCGCCACCCCACCATTCAAACACGTGCATGCCTTCATCTTCAAGAACAGGTCCGTTCAGTTTCATCCGGATACCGAGCTTTCCGAGCAGACCCTCCCGATCTATAGGAATTGCATCATGCGGTGTCAACTGTGAAAACGCCTCATAGGAAACACCGAAGGCGACATTTTCAACGCCCAGAGAAGCGATCGCGCAAAGGCAGCGCTCGCAAGGAGCACAACTGGTATATAGCACAGACTCATTCAAAACAGTATCAGAATACCGGTTTGCGCATTTGTGAACCAGGTTGAATTCGGCATGACCGAAAAGGCCTTTGTTCCAGTCTGCGGTGTTTTCAGCTTCCTCCAGTATTTCTCCTTTATGGACGAGCAGTGCACCGAAGGTGTCAAAGCCTTTCTTTCCCGCCTGAATTGCCAGTTCAAAACAGCGTTTCATGTATTTTTCGTTTTCCATATACTGCTCCTATTTCCGGAGTTCCATCACGTCATAACACAGATAATCATCATTTCCTGTCTGAATCATGTGATACTCCGTTTCTCGGTACCCGCGTTTCCGGTAGATCTGTTTTGCAGGAAAGGAAGCGTCAATCCGGATCGTATCATACTGTGTCAGGATCTTCCTCTCTGCAAAATCAAGAAGTGTTCTGCCGTATCCTCTGTGCTGATATTCCGGCAGGACAAATAACCGGTTAATCCCGTTCCTGCTGACTGTCACCGTCCCAACGTACATCTCATCATCACAGAGCAGATACACTTTCCCGGAAGCAATATCCGCCTTGATGCTTTCATCCGAGTGGTGCCGGCAGAAATAATCCACCGCACCGGCAGGGTAATACCTTGGATAAATCGCACGAATTGTCGTCTGTGTTATTTGTTTGATTGTCTCAAAATCGTCAGCGGTTGCCTGAATAATCTTCACGTCAATAATCTCCACTTCATCGGATATGCTTCGGGTAAGTATCAAAAACCATGAAGTCTGTCTCCTCTCAGCAGTTCTTCAGCGCTGAGACTCGGTCTTCGATGCTTTTCCGGAACTGCTCGTCCGTCATGGACGGATCGCGGGTCGCCTTCCAGATATCGCAGGGAATCTTGTCGCAGGAAGCACAGTTTGTGAGGTGATACTTATTGGCACAACAGGCATAAATCGGGCAAGCTTTCCCGTTTGCGTGAAACACCTTTCCGCATGCTTCGTTACAACCGGTGCACACGCTGCCGTGAAGCGGGCAGGCAGAGCAGTCTGTCCCACAGACGGAGAGACCCAGAATCTCCCGCTGTTTCTGCTTCGGAAAGCCCTTCAGAACCAGTTCATAGGAACGGTCCAGCCAGTGTTTCAGCAGATCGTCCGGAATCTCTCCGTCCGCTTTGACGGAATTCCAGTGCTGCTTGTTGCTGTAGTATCCGGGAATGATATCCGGATACTGCTGTCGCATCAGTTCGCCTTCCATCGGTTCCAGTTTCAGGTTGATGTAGTACGGCTGATTGTGATCATCCAGGAGAACAGCAGCAAACATTTTCCCTCCGATATGGTATCTGATCCAGTTCCATTCCGCCTGCAGGTCCTTCGTAACGCTGCGCTTAGCCATCAGGTATTCATCGATCCAGGGATATTTCATTTATTTCCCCTCCAAATGACAGAGTTTCGTTGAGCAGATGATCCGTGTAGTTTTTTGATTTGAAGATGATGCTCCGCTCCGGGAATATCTCTTCGCATATCCGAAGTTCAAGATCCTGACGATGCCTGAAATGATTGATCAGGTCATCATCTCCTTGAAGACCGCGGGCTTTGGAATAGGGGCAATCAATAAAGTATCCAAGCATCATCGGATACCACAATTCGTTTCCTGACTCGTCTGATCTTTCCTTCCGGATGATATCCAGATTGGTCCTGATATTATCTGCTTTCAGATAGACGATACGATATTCTTTTCCCTCTAATGCTTCGCGAACAAGCCTGTAGAAAGCGATGATCTCTTCATCAGAAGCCTGCCTGAACAGAATCATATCTTCCACTATGTTCTGAAAAAGGGAACATTCAAAAATCATGTTATCTGAAGTCCATTTCCGGTAACGTTCCAGTACAGTCGACCGGAAATCATCAAAGGGAACGCGATTGTTATAGATCTCATACTGTTCAAGATCCTGATAAAACGCCCTGTTGTCTGTGATGATCTTCGTATAGCAGATAATCTTTCTGTCTCCTTCGGAATATGTTTTTTTCTCAATATCCGAACGCAGATCAGGATATCTGTCCAGGATCCCTTTGTATTGGTTGCCGCTCACATAAGCACACCAGGAAAGTTCCACCGGAGAATATTCCCCTTCCCGGACAGCAGTATAATCCGGATTTAGTTCGGATAGTTTCCGGACCATTGTACTTTTGCCGCTGCCCTGCAGTCCTTCAACAAAATAATTCATATTCTCTCCATCAGTTGATCAAGGTAAAGTACCGCCTCCCGTCCTGCTCGCTTTCACCGGATCAATTCTCTCAAATCATGTATCTTCAGATAATTGGTTTCCACGTCTGCTTCCGGATTGGCTGCGATCAGGATCGGCGTAATGCCCAGAGCCGCCGCGCCGTCCAGATTGCGCACAACGTCATCGATAAATACGGTTTCCTCAGCAGGAATACCGCATTTGCTCAGTGCATCAAGGTAAATGCGCTGATCGGGTTTGAAGACGCCGACATAACAGCTGAACGTACAGAACGACAGATACTGTGAAACGCCGATATATTCCAGCTGCGGCTCGATACTCGGCCAGGTGTCGGAAATAATCCCCAGCTTATGCGTTTTGCTGAGCGTACTCAGTACTTCTTTGATCCCGGGATATGGAATATAGTTTTTCATGTTGCAGGCACGGTCCCGGGCAATCTGTTCCCTTTCCTTTTCGGACAGGCCGAGGTTCAGCTGATCCGAAATAATGGAGTAATAATCAAGGAAGTTCTGGATCTCTGCTTCAACAGTCCGGACAAGATGATCCCGGGCCAGAAAGCGCAGCCCTGCGTCTCTTGCCCGCTGAATTTCTGTTTCGGTCCTCTGCTTCATTTTTTCACTGGCCAGTTCCAGAAATTGATTGGTAAACATCCAGTCGCCGGAAGCAGGCTTATCCAGTGTATATCCCACATCAAAAAAGATTACTTTCTTATCGTTCAGAAGATCAAGCATTCTGTCCCCCCTGTACTTCATTACAGTTTCACGGAATCCAGTTCTGCTACTATTATCCGTGATTTGTTCAGTGATATCAAGAAGAAAAATGAACAGCAGAAGAAATCATATCTAGCTCGGTTTGTTTAATGTTTTCCCGGCACCGGAGAGAGGCCTTGGCACAAGGAATGAATTGACGTTCAATTCGCCAGGCAATATAATACTCATGACAAATGAATAGCCGGTGTATCTGCGCAGCGATGCGCGGCGCGGTTCCGAAAGAGCCGCGTCACAGGAATACGGATGAAAGTTCCGAGCTATCCCAGTAACCGTGAAGCGGACGAACGCACGTAAAGAAGCCACTGCGAAAGCGGGAAGGTATGCAAGTAGGATGAGGCAAAGCCGGGAGACTTGTTTACACCGTACTCAATCATTCCCCTGGGGGGTGGGATATGCTATGAA
>Ga0310696_10007448_pt1 | contig 12843 bp, 1 predicted proteins | sample AusTroGonzalo_MG_4_FD_203885 | JGI IMG/M metagenome (GOLD analysis project Ga0310696, IMG submission 203885) | Bovine rumen microbial communities from tropical cattle in Woodstock, Queensland, Australia - Gonzalo_02 (v2) (version 2) | ecosystem: Host-associated > Mammals > Digestive system >... | reverse complement strand
AGAGATGGCAGAGCATTCGTTTGGCTATCAGCTTGTTCCTATTTTCGAGGCAGCTGGTCGCGACAATGTTGTTATCCGCTTCCGTTCAAACAGACGTTTAAGCGTTTTGCAAAGCACATTTGGCGCAGGCATTAACTACAATTCTGCAAGTTTCATAACTGTTTGGCAGGTCGATGACATCGTAATCTCCGAAGCTCCTGCTTTCGACCTTGTTATTACCGATGTAAGAATGAATGACGGCCGTTGCGACTTATACTCTAATCCTGATGCTATAGCTGCTGGATATTCATCAAGCCACTATCAGTTAAATCCTATGTTTGGACAGACTCCTGTTACTGAATGGCAGAGCGAAGGCAAGTTCGCTTCCTTCAACGTTGCAGTAGAAAACAAGGGTGCTGAACCTGTTGATCCTATTGTTCATATTACAGTAACATCACCTAGCGGTGAGGAAATCTGGGCTACTGATTTTGAAGGTGCTCAGATAGGTCCGTACCAGCGTGATACTATTGATGTAATTGATTTTGTTGAAGGAGAGGGAGATCAAACGTTCATTGCAAATGTATTCGCCTTTGATGGAGACCAGATGCAGAACATCGAATTAGGCAGGTACTTAGTGAGCTATTCAGTAAGCACCGAGGCTGGCGACGACCCAACTCCTAACAACAATAAGAGATCACATCCTTTCTACATTACACAAAGTGCATACTCACCTGCAACACCAAATATTACAACAACAACTGGTCCTAACACTTGGGGTAGTTTCGCAGAAGGTGACGAAATCGTAGCAATATTCGAATACAATACATTGCCAGAAGGAGATATTCCCGTATATGTTTACATTCATGAGAGTACAAACCCGGGAACTGCTATTGCAGCTAATATCTACGAATACAGCCCAGAGTCTGATGGCTTTGAATTGTCACTTTCGTCAGGTACACACACTATAACTGCTGATGAAATAGGCAAATGGATTGAAGTTCCATTCGGAGAGACTCATTTCACAATCGAAGAGTATGATCCTGAATCAAGTACAAAGACCGTTGAAGTAGGTATAGCATTCTACGAAAACGGAGATACCTTGAATATGGGAGGTAGCAACGATATGCCAAACAAGGGATGGATTTGCCGTTACATCATGGGCGGTGAAGGTCCTTCTGGAATTAATGTAAGTAGCGAATCTGATGCACCTGCTATTTGCCTTGGTGTTCCTCCTACTACAGATACTATCTTTGCAGCAATTGGTAGCGAAGGCGGTAGAATAACTCCTAGCAGCACTTCGAGCCATGATATTATTGTTTTGGATGGCACTAATTTTACATTCACAATAACTCCAGACGACTGCATGCAGATTGCAAGCGTAATGGTTGACGGCGAAGAAGCTATCGAAGACGTTGTTGATGGTGTTTATACTTTCACAAACGTAACAGAAAACCACTCTATTATTCCATATTTCGAACCTATACCTTATACTATTGCAGTAACTGCTAACGAAGGCGGTGCTATTAATCCTGCTGGCGAAGCTGGCGAAGTTACCGTTAATTGCGGTGCTGACCAGGCATTCACAGTTGTACCTGGCGCAGGTTACCGTATCTTGAGTGTATTGGTTGACGATGAAGAAGTAGAACTCGAAGACGATACTTACACTTTCACAAACGTAAGGGAAAACCACACTATCGTTGCTAATTTCATGAGAATACATGATGTTACAGTAACTGTAGTAGGAAACGGTACTGTTACTCCTGACGGTGAACAGTATGTTGACGATGAAGAAGATTTCACTTTCTCAGTTGAACCAGCTGATTGCTATCAGGTTGATTCTGTTAAAGTAAACGGAGAAATTGTTGATCTTACTGAAAACGCATACACTATTGAGACCATAACCGAAGATGCACAGACTGTAGATGTATATTTCGGTCAGATTACATACGACATTACAGTTACCGCTGGTGAAAACGGAGCAATCACTCCGAGCACAGAAGGTGTTTTTGCAGCAAACTGCGGTGAAGACCAGACTTTCACTATTGCTCCTGAAGATGGATACTATATTGAAACTTTGACAGTGGACGGACAAGAAGTTCCTACTTCAACCGCTTACACTTTCAGAAACGTAAGAGAACCTCATACTATTGCAGCTACATTTGCTGAAATTCCAGCAGATCAGGTTGTTGTTGTTGTTAATGTAGTAACTGAAGGCGGTGCAGTAACTCCAGAAGGAACTACTTTGGTAACTGAAGGTGAAGATTTCACATTTACAGCTGCTCCAGAAGCTTGCTATGCTGCACGCGCAACAGTAAATGGCACAGAAGTTACTCTTACCGAAAATGCCTACACAATTGAAAATGTAGAAGCAGCTCAGACAATTGAAGTTTCGTTCTATCATCCTACATTCACAATCACTGCAACTGCTGGTGAACACGGAACTATAACCGAAACAAGCGTTGTTGACTGTGGTTCTGACACTGCATTTGTTATCACTCCTGCTGATTGCTACCGCATTGCAGAAGTAACTGTTGATGGTGAACCAGCAGAACTTGAAGAAGGCGTTTACACATTCACTAACGTAACAGCTGACCACACAATTGCAGCTACATTCGAAATTATAACCTACACAATTACAACTACTGCTGGAGAAGGCGGTACTATCACTGAAACAGGCGAAGTAAACTGCGGCGACAACAAGGAAATCACAGTTACTGCTAACGAAGGATACCGTATCCTCAGTGTAATAGTTGATGCTGAAACCGAAAACGAAGCTGACGTAACTTCACAACTTGTAGAAGGTGTTTACACTTTCACAGCAGTTGCAGAAGCTCATACCATTGCAGCTACTTTCAAGAAAGTACATGAAGTTGCTATCACTATAGAAGGTGAAGGTACTGTTACTACTCTCAGTGGATCTGGCGAACAGACTGTAACCGTAGATGATGGAGCTAGCTTCTCATTCAACGTTAATTATGACGAATGCCATACTGTAGCTGTTACAGTAAACGATGAAGCTGTTACTCTTACCGAAAATGCATACATTATCGAGAACGTAACCGAAGATAAGGAAATAAACGTAGTATTCAGCGTTAAGGATCCTTACACAATTACTGCAATTGCTGGCGAAGGTGGTTCTATTGATCCTGATGGTGAAGTTAGCGTAGATTGCGGTGGTGAAAAAACATTTACCGTTACTATTAACGAAGGTTACAGCATAGATAAGGTATTGGTTGACGAAGTATCAGATAGACTTACTGCTGACAATACATACATATTCACAAATGTTGTAGCAGACCATACTATTGAGATTACATTCAAGAAGGATGACGACGCTGTTGATATGATTGAAGCAGGTTCACTTTCTATCTACCCGAACCCGAACAACGGTATGTTCAGCATCGACTTCAGCAGAATCGAAGGTGATGCAACATTCCAGCTTATCGACGCTAGAGGTGCTATTGTTGATACCCGCGACATCAATGTAACAGATGGTGATACAATGACCTTCGACTACAACCTGCATCAGGGTGCTTACTTCGTAAGAATCATTTCCGCTGATAAGGTATATGTAGAACAAATTGTTATTGAATAATAGTCAAAACAATTTTAATAATAAAAAGGTCGCTTTCGGGCGGCCTTTTTTGTTTATGTGGTGTTTGCCAATCAAATCCTCATCCTTTAGCTCGGCTTTGCCAAATCGTAAATTCCCTTGCTTTTGCCCTTTCAGGGCGCGGATGTTCGATTGTGTCGGATTGAGACGTTGCCTCTGCCTATTATGCTCGTTGGGCTTTCAGCCCGCAAGAACAATCTAAAATTTGTCAATCGCATTTTTTCAACAGATGTTGCCCTCAACGTCACTACAATCATCAATTTTTGAATCATCATGTACAATTGTGCCATGGCGCGATTCTACAATCATCAAATTACATCAAATCATCAAATTCTCAAATTTTCAAATCTTCAACCTTTAGCTCGGCTTTGCCAAATCGTAAATTCCCTTGCTTTTGCCCTTTCAGGGCGCGGATGTTCGGTTGTGTCGGATTGAGGCGTTGCCTCTACCTATTATGCTCGTTGGGCTTTCAGCCCGCAAGAACAATCTAAAATTTGTCAATCGCATTTTTTCAACGGATGTTGCCCTCAACGTCACTACAATCATCAATTTTTGAATCATCATGTACAATCGTGCCATGGCGCGATTCTACAATCATCAAATTCCATCAAATCATCAAATTTTCAAATTAATGGTGTCCGCTAAAAAATGAATCGTCATTCCACAAAGCAGAGTGAACCGACTAAGGAACGTGTCGTGTGAACTCGCTTATGCGGAATCTCCCTGATTAGTAATATTGTAGGAGATTACGGATAGCAGTCTTCACAACGCTCCCCGTTCCGTATCGCGTGTTACGACTAGCTTCCGAAATGACGAGCCCCTTTATTATTATCACCGCCTAAATAGTTGATAATAATGAGATTATATGTATTGCCCAATTTTTTAGCGGACAACATTATTTTCAAATCTTCAACCTTTAGTTCGGCTTTGCCAAATCGTAAATTCCCTTGCTTTTGCCCTTTCAGGGCGCGGATGTTCGGTTGTGTCGGTTTGAGGCGTTGCCTCTACCTATTATGCTCGTTGGGCTTTCAGTCCGCAAGAACAATCTAAAATTTGTCAATCGCATTTTTTCAACGGACGGTGCTCGCAACGTCGCTACAATCATCAAATCTCAAACCCAGAAACGCGAAGCCATTTAAACCCCAGAAACCCTCAAACGCCGCAGGCATTCAAACGGGCTTTAGCCCCAGAAACGCCGCAGGCATTATGAAACATAGAAACGGCGAAGCCATAGAAACCTGAACGGCGAAGCCCTCAACGAAGTTAAACACAGAAACGGCGCAGCCATAGATAGTTCCTATATATTATCTCGCCATTGGTTGTCCAAAATGAAATATTGGTGTTGACAAATTGGTTAATAAAAAACACATGCATTGTTAACAAATAATCAGACAAAAAATACCATGCAAGACACATATAGCATATTTTCGCAGAGGATTTTTGTGTTTGAATACGTTTTCAATTAAGGATTTACTAATGAGAATGTTTGTCATTTTTATAGGCGTTCTGTTCGCAACGGCAATTGTTGTTGTGCGAACTAAATTTGGCGCATTGACTCAATATAACAAGCAATTGTCCGATATGCAAAACGGAATACTTTTTTACAAACATACATTAAACGGTTAACTAACATCATATTATACAACAAAAAATAATTGTTTATGAAACGTCTTTACATGATTTTTGCTGCCTTGTTGCTAATTGGCAGCATGTGCTTCGCACAGAGAGCACGTAGTTTGGGTGACTTGCACGAAGTGAATGTGCAAGCGCAAACATTACCGGCAAAAGCAACTGGCTGGTATGGTACTTCGGCCGTAAGTTATATTGAAACTTTTGAGATGGGGGATTATATGATTTTGCGTCCCGAAACTTTCGCTGGGGCAACAACAGTTGGAGACCAAGTTACGAAAGTCAAATTCTACAACTATCAGCATTCAAGCTATGCTGATTACACAAACATGAGTTTTACAATCAAGATTTACCAAGGTTCATCAATGACGGCGGATTTGATTTCTGATTCATATACTACTGATGTGGACGCAGCCCTTGGAACTCTTGTTTATGTGCAAGAATATACTGCGGACGATTATGGCGAACAAACTGTTGAACTTACAGAACCATATACTATTACAAGTGCCAATTACTGGATTGCCATTCAGTGTAACGGACAGTCTTTGCTTGTGTATTCTATGGGAAATCAAATTTCGACAACGGTTACTTTAGAGGAATATCAAAGTGATACATATCCAAACATTACCATTGACGATTTCAGTGAAACGCAGTTTTTGCGTTATTATAATGAAAATTCCGAGTTTACTGCTTATTATAATCTGTTTTATACCGATAACTCTCATACAAATATCGCATTTTTCTATACGTTGCCATATTTCCAAATATTTGTTCAAGGTTCGGAGCAATATGTTTCGTCATCCGATTTTGAAGTAAAATGGTTCGGTGGAATTAGTGGCAATAATCTTACGGAGGCGCAAACGTCATATACCTTGGCCTCGACAGAATCGTTGACCTTATTACCTTTCTTCAGAAACAACGGAAATGATGACGCGGAGGAAGGTATTGTAACTTTTGATGTAACTGTTGGTGGAATAAATATTTATAACAATCCTATTGATTTAGGTACTGCCGATGATGATTCAAAAATAGCCGTTGGCGGGTATTACTACTTGATTGAAAATCCATATTCATTGACAATTACCGCAGAGGATATGAACGACTGGGGACTTTGGGGAACATTTGATGTCTGCTTTACAGTTTCATACACTGGCAACGACCCCAATCCCGATAACGACATCCACTGCATAAGTGTAACAAGGCCGATAGAAGCAGACTTTACAACCAATCCTGGAGCAATTAATGACGCCGTAACAATAGGAATGGGAGAATCGGTTACATTTACTAATACAAGCGTCTATTATCATCATAATTCGTGGACATTTGAGGGCGGTGATCCAGCAACTTCTACCGACTATGAAGTGACCGTTGCTTACGCCCAGACAGGAACATATACTGCAACACTTACCATATACAATGCAGACGAAACAATCAGCAACACTAAATCTGTATATGTAGTAGTTAATTCTGTTGACCCGGGTGCAAATGAAGGTAACTGTGACCCGATTACATCCTTCCCATACGAAGAAGGTTTCGAAAATGGTATTCCTGAATGTTGGACAACAATTGATGCTGATGGAGACGGAAACGGTTGGGTACTCGGTTCTGCTACTGATGGAATATACCTAAATGGTGGAAATATTGCAGGTGTAGGTCACGAAGAATCAACAGACATGATGGTTTCTGGTTCATACAGCAATGTAACAAGTTCTGCTTTGACTCCTGATAACTGGCTGATTACTCCTGCAATATCATTGCCGGCAGGTTCACCTGCAAGCATTAGCTTCTGGGCGGCATCACAGGATGCATCATACGCAGTAGAACACTATGGTGTTTATGTATCAACTACAACTACAGATACTGATGCTTTCACTTTGTTGTGGGATGAAAATATGGATGCTAATGGAGGTAACCATAGCAAGGTACAAGGTGCTTGGCGCGAAAAGCATGCTGATTTAAGTGATTATGCAGGTCAAACCATATACATTGCTTTCAGACATTTCAATTGTAGTGATATGTTCTTACTTTTAATTGATGACATCACTATTGACCTCTTAGAAATTCATAGCTACACAATAACAGCAACCGCAGGAGAACACGGTTCAATAGATCCAATGGGGGAAGTCTCTGTTGTAGAAGGTTCTGACCAAACCTTCACGATTACTCCAGAAGATGGATATATAATTAGCTCATTAATTGTTGATGGAATGGAAACCACAGTTTCTGGTACTTACACCTTCTATGATGTAAACGAAGACCATAGTATAGAAGTTTCATTCGAGGAAATTATCTGCGACCCGATAACATCATTCCCGTATGAAGAAGGATTTGAAAACGGAATTCCTCAATGCTGGACATTAATTGATGAAGATGGTGATGGCTACAACTGGATGGCATTCTCGGAACACCCCACTTTGAGTTCCCTTGATGCTCATAATGGTTCAAATGCAGCAATTTCAGAATCATATCGTAATACTACAGGCGCATTTCAGGCGAACAACTGGATGATAACTTCTGCCATAGAAATTCCTTCAAATGGTCATTACAAGGCAACATGGTATGCTAAAAATATCGATGGTTCTTATCCTGATACATATTCAGTATATATAGGTACAGAACCGACTATTGACAATATGACGGCAAATGAAGCTGTTGTTACCCATACACCAGGAACAAGTTGGGAAAAGAAAAAAATAATGTTGTCGGAATACGCAGGACAAACCATTTATATCGGTTTCAACCACAACGATTCTGATAAATATGTAATTATGATTGACGACTTCTCAATAACAGAAGTTGTAAGCGGATTGCCATGTACATTTGAGGAAGAGGCTTCTCTCTACACTGTGGGACAGAATTCTTCAAGCGATGCCAACTGGGAACTCCAAACAATATCAGAAAGTACGGGAGCTTCTCATTACTGGTCGTTGAACAGCCTAAATGAAAGCCATCCTAAGGGAACTTACTCCAATACTCCGCAACACTGGATGATGATTGACGGTGGAGGTCTCGTCGTTGATGGCGTTGGTACTGGCTACGACTTCGACTCCTATATGTTGTTTGCCGGTGTTGACCTTTCTGAGTCGGAACATCCAATGCTAAATTTCTATGAGTACAGAAGACTTTATAACATTCCTCCGTCAATGGAAGCCACCGTGGTAGAAGTTTCAACCAATGGAGGTTCTTCGTGGACCAAGCATGTAGTTGGTTGCGAACAGATGTCGGAACAGGGCTTCGCAAACAGGCGAGTTCCTATCTTTGAGGCTGCCGGATACGACAATGTAATGGTTCGTTTCAGGGCACAAAGGCAAGAGTCTTATTTGTATGACAATTATGGCGTAGGATATTCGGCCGCTAACTTCATCGTAGTATGGTCGGTCGATGATATAACAATTGAGGAGGCTCTGGAGTTGGACCTTGTAATTACAGATGTAAGAATGAACAAAGGTCGCTGCGACTATTATTCAAATCAGGAAATGTTGGATATGGGCTACGATTATAGAAACTATCAACAACATTCTATGTTCGGACAAACCCCACTTTCAGAATGGCAGAGCGACGGTATGTTTGCTTCATTCAATGTAGCAGTCGAAAACAGAGGCTATCTGTCAGTTGCACCGACAGTCAACATTACAGTTACTTCGCCAAGCGGTGATATAGTATGGACCGACAGTTTTGTTTCTTCTACAGAAATATCGGCTTACGAACGTGATACAATTGATGTGTTTGAAATAATTGGTGATGAGTATGACCATATATTTAATTTCACTGAAGCGCAGAGACAGAACATCGAAACAGGTGAATACATTGTAAACTACTCGGTAAGCACAACATTAGCAGAAGACCCGACTCCCGACAACAACGAAACGTCACATTCATTCTACATTACCGAAGAGGCATACTCTCCTGCAACTCCTAATATTACAACCACAAGCGGACCTAATTATTGGACCGGTTTCGTAGATGGCGATGAGATTATTGCAGAATATACATATTACACATTGCCAAGTCAGGAACTTCCAGTATTTGTTTACATTAGCGGAAGTACAACTCCTGGAGCCCAAATCATAGCGAACATCTACGAGTACAGTACCAATGTATATGACTATCAAGTTACAAATTCATCGAGCTTATATACGATTACAAGTGATGATTTAGGCAGATGGATAAATATTCCGTTGCAGTCGCCGCTTATGCTTACAAGTTTCGATGATGGAACTTCTCCACAAAGTAAAACTGTAAGAGTCGGAATAGCATTTTATCCAAACGGAGGGACTCTTTCTATAGGCGCAAGCAACGACATGCCTAACAAAGGATGGGTTTGCAAATACAAGATGAGCGGTAATGTAACATCATATAATGTTACCACCGAGTCGGCAGCACCGGCAATTAGCCTTGGTGACCCGCGCGATAAATATACAATCACCGTGCTGTCGGCAAATGAAAGCTACGGTTCGGTTGACGGTGGTGGCATATTCCATGAAGGTGATGAAATATCTATTTCGGCGGAACCAAGCGATGGATACAGGTTCGTATCTTGGGACGACGGCAACACCGACAATCCGCGTACGATAACCGTTACTGGAGATGCTACTTATATTGCAGACTTTGTCGCTCAATACACAATAACAGTACTTTCGGAAGACGATTCACAAGGTTCGGCAATTGGTAGCGGAATTTATGATGAAGGACAAGAAATTACAATCGAGGCTGTGCCAAACGACGGCTTCCTGTTCTCGTCGTGGAACGATGGCAGCACAGAGAATCCACGAATCATAACCGTGACGGCAGAGGCGACCTACACAGCTTCGTTTGTTGACGCCGAATCTGTAAATTCATACACTATCGAAGTGCTATCTGCTAATTCGGAAATGGGAAGTGTAAGCGGCAGCGGAACATACGCAGAGGGTACAGTCATTATGATTTCTGCTACAGCAAACGATGGATATAGGTTTATAGGCTGGACTGACGGAAACAACGACAACCCACGTAATATAACCGTTATCGAAAATGCTTCATATACCGCAAACTTCGAGGTAATACCTGTATATACTATTACCGTATTGGCAAACAGCGATGAATATGGTACAGTTGACGGAGGCGGTACATTCTACGAGAATGAGGAAATACAGATTTCGGCAACACCTTACTATGGTCATCGTTTCGTATCGTGGGACGACAACAACATTGACAATCCACGCACGATAACCGTTATCGAAGATGCTACATACACGGCAAACTTTATCGCTCAATATACCATCAGGGTATTGTCGTCGAATAATACACAAGGTTCTGTAGCTGGTGCTGGAACTTTCGACGATGGCGAAGTAATTACAATCGAGGCTATACCTAACGAAGGCTACTTCTTCGTATCATGGGACGATGGCAACACCGAGAACCCAAGAGTTGTAACAGTTACCGAAAATGTAACATACGTGGCTTCGTTTGCCGATGCAGAATCTGTCGTTTCATATACTATTACCGTGACTACAGATACTCCTGAAATTGGTAGCGTAAGTGGTACTGGAACATACGCTGAGGGTACGGTTGTAATGATTTCTGCTGATCCACACCACGGCTACAGGTTCGTATCGTGGAATGATGGCAACACCGACAATCCACGTTCGATTACCGTTACCGAAGACGCAAGTTATACGGCAATATTCGAGCAGCTGCCTACTTATACGATTATGGCAGAAGCTAATAATGGCGGAACAATTAATCCTGAAGAAGCAACTGTTTTAGAAGGTGAGGATGCATCATTCACCATCGCAGCCAACGACTGCTACAGAATCGCCAGCGTAATGGTTGATGAAACCGATGTTACATCAGATCTTGTTGACGGTGTTTACACATTAACAAGCGTAGATGATAACCATACCATTGCAGCAACTTTCGAGCAGATTCCCTACACAATTACAGTTAATGCCGGTGAAAACGGAACTATCACTCCAAACAATGAAGGCTCTGTAATTGTAAACTGCGGCGGAGACATGGCATTTACCATCGTAGCTAACGATCACTACAGAATTGCAAGCGTAACAGTTGATAATGCCGATGTTACATCGGAACTTGTTGATGGTATTTATACATTCGTTAACGTGATAGCAGACCATACCATTGCAGCAACATTTGAGGCACTTTCTACCTACACAATCACAGCAACTGCTGGTGCAAACGGAACTATTACTCCAGAAGATGCAATAGTTGAAGAAGGTGCTGATCAGGCATTTACAATTGCAGCTAACGAAGGCTACAGAATAGCAAGTGTAGCAGTTGATAATGCTGATGTTACATCGGAACTTGTTGATGGCGTTTACACATTCGTTAATGTGACAGCTAACCACACTATAGCAGCAACATTCGAGGCACTTCCTACCTACACAATCACAGCAACTGCTGGCGCAAACGGAACTATCACTCCTAACGGTGAAGTTGTTGTAAACGAAGGTGCAACTCAGGCATTCACAATCGCAGCTAACGAAGACTTCCAGATTGCAAGCGTAACAGTTGATAATGCTGATGTTACATCGGAACTTGTTGACGGCGTTTACACATTCGTTAATGTGACAGCTAACCACACTATAGCAGCAACCTTCGAGGCTATTCCTACCTACACAATCACAGCAACTGCTGGCGCAAACGGAACTATCACTCCTAACGGTGAAGTTGTTGTAAACGAAGGTGCTACTCAGGCATTCATAATCGCAGCTAACGAAGGATTCCAGATTGCAAGCGTAGTGGTTGATGGAGATACTGATGTTACCTCAGAACTTGTTGAAGGTGTTTACACATTCACAAACGTTAGACTTAATCACACTATCGTAGCAACCTTTGAGGCATTGCCACAGCCTGCTACCTATACAATTACTCTTACGGTTGGCGGACATGGCACAGTAACTCCTAGCGGTGAAAACGGTATAGTTACCGTAAATGCAGGTGACGATGCTGTATTTACAATCACTCCTGACGATGGGTATGTAATTGAAGCTCTAATAGTTGACGGTAATCCTCTATATTGTGATCCGACTGGAGAGACCTACACTTTCACAGCAGTAGCAGCAAACCATACTCTTTCAGTTACATTCGGACCTGTATCATCTGCCGAAATGTTTGAAGTTGGTTTTATGACGGTTTACCCGAACCCGAACAACGGCATGTTCAGCATCGACTTCAGCAACATCGAAGGTGATGCAATCTACCAGATTATCGACGCTCGTGGCGCAGTTGTTGAAACTCGCGACATCAACGTGATGGATGGTGAAACAATGAACTTCAACCACGACCTCCGCGCTGGTACTTACTTCGTAAGAATCATCAACGGCGATAAGGTTTATGTTGAGCAGATTGTAGTTGAATAATCAATGCAATCAAAAATAGAAAAGGTCGCTTTCGGGCGGCCTTTTCTGTTTTTGATGGTTTCTAAGTATTATTGTCCGCTAAAAAAGGAACCGTCATTCCGCAAAGCAGAGTGAACCGACTAAGGAACGTGTCGTGAGAACTCGCTTATGCTGTACCTTTAGCTCGGCGTAGCCAATCTCCTTGAATAATAATACTATAGGAGATTACGGACAGCAGTCTTCACAACGCTCTCCGTTCCGTATCGCGTGTTACGACTAGCT
>Ga0310696_10007447_pt1 | contig 12845 bp, 11 predicted proteins | sample AusTroGonzalo_MG_4_FD_203885 | JGI IMG/M metagenome (GOLD analysis project Ga0310696, IMG submission 203885) | Bovine rumen microbial communities from tropical cattle in Woodstock, Queensland, Australia - Gonzalo_02 (v2) (version 2) | ecosystem: Host-associated > Mammals > Digestive system >... | reverse complement strand
GGATGGTCTTCCCGGGAGTCACCCGGGAGGTTATGTCCCCCAGTCCCGTCACCGCCGGTATGCCCAGGGCCCTTGCGAGCAGCGCCACGTGGCTGGTCGCCGAGCCGCCGTTCGTGGCGAACCCCAGCACGTACTCGCGGGGCAGCTGCACTGTCTCGGAAGGCGTCAGGTCGTCCGCCACCACGATCGAAGGGGATTTCAGCTCGAGGTGGGTGTTCCTGCCGTATCCGGTGAGCTGCTTGAGGAGGCGTCGCTCGACGTCGTCTATGTCGCGCACGCGTTCGCGGAAGTACGGATCGTTCATCCGCTCGAACTGCGCGCGCGCCCCGTTCATCGTCCGGCGAACGGCCGCCTCGGCGTTGAGGTGGTCCTTCTCCACGTGGGACGCGGTCTCGTCCAGCAGCACCTCGTCCTCGAGGATCATCAGGTGGCACTCGAAGACGCGGACGTCTGCGCGCCCCGTGCGCTCCTTGAGGACGGATATGAGCCCCTCCAGGTCGCGCTTCGTCTCGACGACGGCGCGCTTGAGCCGCATCAGCTCGTCCTGCTCCTGTCCGTCCGAGACGACATACTGGGGAATGGGTATCTCCCCGTCTCCGCGGTACACGAAGACGGGTCCGGACGCCAGGCCGCGGGCCGTTGCCAGGCCCGAGACGGTCAGCATATGTCCGTCACTGCTCATCCGGGATGTCGAACTTGCGTCCAACGAGCGCTTCAAGGTCGTCGAGGACCTCGTTCGCCTGCGGGCCGGACGCCGTGACCTTGAGAACGGTCCCGCACGTCGCCTCAAGCGTCATGAGCGCCATTATCGACTTGCCCGAAACGACGTTGCCGTCCTTCTCGACCTCGACCTCCGCGTCGTAGCGGCTCGCCGTCTTGGCGAACAGCCCCGCCGGCCGCACATGCATCCCGTACTTGTTCAGGAGCTTGAACTCGCGCGTTATCTTGTCAGCCATGTCTTTTCCCCTTCCGTTTCTCCGCTTTTGGTTTTTCCGCCCGCTTCCGCAGGCGCTCTGAAAGTCTTGCGACGGGGTCGTACCCCGCCATCATCAGCTTCTGCTGCTGGGCCGCGGTCTCGACAAGGTTGACGAGGTCGCGTCCCTCCGACACCGGTATGACGACGTTCGGCACCTCGACGCCGAGCAGCGTCCTGGTGCGGCGCGTCTGGCCTATGCGGTCCACCTCGCCCCGGATGTCCCGCAGGGGCTTGAACGTGATGACGAGCTGCAGCCGCTTCTCGCCCCGCATTGCGTCTATGCCGAACACGCTGGGCACGTGGAGTATGCCGATGCCGCGTATCTCCATGTAGCCCGCGGTGGACTCGCTGGCGCTGCCGAAGAGGAAGTTCGTGGAAACGTCCTTCCTCACGCACGTCAGGTCGTCCGCGATCAGCGCGGACCCGCGCTTTATGAGCCCCAGCGCCGTCTCGCTCTTTCCAAGGCCCGGCGCGCCTTCGATCAGCACGCCGAGCCCGCACACCTCGATCATCGTCCCGTATATCGACGCGCGCGGCGCGCCGAGGTTCTCGAGGATGAAAGTCGCCTGGTGGGTGAACGACCTGGTGGGCAGCGGGGTCGCGAGGACCGCCACGCCCGCCCTGTCCGCGATTTCCGCAACCTCGTCGCCGGGCACGTGCCCGTCCGTGTAGACGAAAACGTGCGCCTTGCGGTCGACGAGCGCCCCGAAGCGCTCCCGCCGCGTCGGCGTGTCGAGCGAATCCATGTACGCGCACTCCGCGTTGCCCATGATCTGGAGCCGGCCCCACGCGAAGTCGACGAAGAAGCCGGTCAGCGCCAGGCCCGGACGGTTGACGACCGGCTCCTCCACGACGCGCGACATCCCCCTGCCGGAGACGACTGCGCGCAGCTGGAGCCTCTCGCGGCCGGCTTCCAGGAAGTCGGCCACGGTGAAGCTCACGCCGTTCGCGGCGTCGATCGTCGGCAGGGTGCGCATCGGCGCGGTCCTACTCAGTTCTTGGCGGACGCGGCGCGCTGCTTGCGCACGGTGCCCTTGCGCGCCTTGACGCGCATCCTCAGCAGCTGCCGCTCCGCGCGGGCCGCCGCCGTGTCGATCACGCTCTTCGCGCTCTCGGAGAACTCCTTGGCGCCGACCGCGGTCTCGCCGAGGCGGTTCGCCACGACTTCGCACATGTACATGTGCTTCTTCGCGTCCACGTCGACCACGATGTTTATGGAGGTCACCTTGGGGAACTTCTCCTGCAGCCTCTGCATGCGCTGCTCGGCGTACGCCTTGAGCGCCTCTATCCTCACGTCGCTGTGTCTCATCGTCACTTCGATGCTCATCTGTTTTCTCCTTTCTTTTCGTCACTTGACTCTTTTGGAAATCCATGCGCCTACATCCTGAACCCTGCGCCCAGGTAGCGGCTCCTCACCTCGTCGTCCGCCACGAGCTCGGCGGTAGTCCCCTCCTTGAGGAGCCTGCCGTCGTACACCATGTACGCACGGTCCACGACGCTCAGCGTCTCGCGGACGTTGTGGTCCGTTATTATTATCCCGAGGCCGTCCGAGGCGAGCTTGCGGACGATCCCCTGTATCTCGTTTACGCTCAGCGGGTCCACGCCCGCGAACGGCTCGTCCAGCATCAGCACTGCAGGGTTGCGCACGAGTGCGCGCGCAATCTCGAGCTTGCGCCTCTCCCCGCCAGAGAGCGTGTACGCGGGCTGCTTCGCGACCTTCACGAGGTCGAACGGCTCCAGCAGGGCCTCCGCGCGCGCCTTGCGGTCCTTCGCGGACATGGGGAGCGTCTCGAGTATCGCCATCACGTTGTCCCACACGGAAAGCTTCCGGAAGATCGACGCCTCCTGCGCGAGGTAGCCGAGACCCCTCCGCGCCCGCATGTACACCGGCATCGCCGTCACGTCCTCTCCGCGGAACACCACCTTGCCGCCGTCGGGCTTCACGAGGCCGACGACCATGTAGAACGTCGTCGTCTTGCCGGCGCCGTTCGGGCCCAGCAGGCCCACCACCTCGCCGCACGAGCACGCGACGTCCATCCCGTTCACGACGGTGCGGTCTCCGTATATCTTGACGAGGCCCGTCGCCGAAAGGTCCGGCGCGGACCTGGCGGGCTCCGCGGACCTCTCCGCGGCCATCTCGCTCATCGCCTTCGAAACTATGTCGTCCTCAGCCAACTGGAAACTCCCCTCACTTCTTCAGCAGCTTCTTCGCGCCTTCCTTGCCGCCCATCGCCCCGGCGTCCAGCGTCACCGTGGACCCCTCTACCTCGACCTGCTCCGAGTCGAGGAAGAACCTGATAATGCGCCCCTTGACCTCGCTCTTGCGCTTGCCGATTTCCGCGAGCCTCGCCTCGGCGCGGTCGTCGCCGTACATCACTATCCTCGACGTCGCCTTCGTGTATGCGGCCTTGGCGCAGGTGCCGACGCGCGTGTCGTTCGTTATGCACACGTTGCCGATCGCCACGATGCGCTTGAGCTCGTTCGTGCCGTCAAGGAACACGTACAGCTGGTCGGAGTGCAGCTTGTACTCCGCGTCGTCCACGAAGACGTCGCGGTCGAACATGATCACCCCTTCCTTGCGGTCGTAGTCGGTCCGCCCGCTCGTTATGCGCACGCTGCGCGGACCTTCCGCCTTTGCCCCGGCGTCGTCCGACGCAGGCTCCGCGGGCGCGCCCGGAGCCGCCTCGGCCGGGACAGCCGCCTCGGCCGGGACAGCCGCCTCGGCCGGAGCCTCGGGCCCGGCCGGCGCGGCCGGTTCGCCGGCCGCCAGCGTCTGCGCTAGAAACAATGCAAGTATCACAGCTTCAGTCCTCCAAGCTTAAGGTCGCTAGAGCATATCACCACGTTTGAGAATATTTTAACGAATTCCTCCGGAAAAGAAAAGTAGATTCCGTCGCCTTCCACCGTCGTGCCGCCGTAGACCACCTTGGCGTGGCCCTCGGCCCAGCCGCTTTTCGTCTTCCTGTCCACCACGCAGTGCTCGGCCTCCGCGCTCGCGAGCACCCCGCCGCCCTCGGCGAACTGGCGCACCACGACGCCCTCGCCCCACACGAGCCCCTTCTCGAGGAATATCTGCGCGCGCCTGGCGGAGATGCTGGCCTTCACGGACCCGTCGGGGTACGTCTCGATCGGGACCGTCAGGTCCTCCGCCGGACGCTGCAGCGACGCCGCGCAGTTCGTGTACGCCACGCGGAGGCGCTCCGCCTCCCGGTCGAGGAGGGCCCGCTTCCCGAGCCACTCTTCCGAGTCGAACCCCGCCGCGCACGAGGCGGCCAGCAGGAGCAGTGCTGTCAGCGCGTTCTTCAAGACTTCACGATCCGGTCGATTTCGACGAGCTTCCTCCAGAGAGGGGCGATCTCCGAAAGCCTTATCGCGTTCGCAGCGTCGCTCTTCGCCACCTTCGGGTTCCTGTGCGTCTCCATGAAGACGCCGTCCACGCCCGTCGCAACCGCCGCGCGGGCGAGCGCCGGCGCGAACCTGCCGTCGCCGCCGGACCCAGTGCCGAGCCCGCCAGGGCGCTGGACGGAATGCGTCGCGTCCATCACGACAGGGTACCCGAGCTCGCGCATCAGCAGCAGCGAGCGCATGTCGGCGACGAGGTTGCGGTAGCCGAACGACGCGCCGCGCTCGCAGAGGACTATGCGGCGGTTGCCCGTGGACTCGATCTTGCGGACGACCTGCGCCATGTCCTCAGGCGCCATGAACTGGCCCTTCTTGACGTTGACCACCGCGCCGGTCTCGCCCGCCGCGACGACGAGGTCGGTCTGCCGCGCGAGGAACGCGGGGATCTGCAGCACGTCGCACACCTCGGCGGCGCGCGCGCACTGCCACGGCTCGTGCACGTCGGTGAGCACCGGCACCCCGAAACGCTGCCTCACCTCGGCGAGCACCTCGAGCCCCTTGTCGATCCCGGGGCCGCGGAACGAATCGACGCTCGTGCGGTTGGCCTTGTCGAAACTCGCCTTGAAGACGTACTTGACGCCCATCTCCGCGGCAAGGTCCGAAAGCCGCGCGGCAAGGTCAAGCGCCATCGCGCGCGACTCGATCACGCACGGCCCCGCTATGAACACCAGGCCGCCGTCGCCGAACGCGACGCCCTTGTCGACGGGAACTTTCCTGACAGATATCTTCTTCATTGTCTGTATTATACCAAATCCGAAGGCTCCGCGTCAGCGGCAAAATTGAGGCGACGGCGGTTTTCGGCGCCGACGCCGGGCTGAAATTTGATATAATGTCCATAAATGAGCGACGAAGCAGAAATTGACGGCGAAGAGACGAGGAAGCGGCGCAGATGGCCGTGGGCGCTTCTCGCGCTCGCGCTCGCGCTCGCCGGGACCGTCGCGGCGATTCCGACCGTCCTGATGCACGTCGATCTCCCGGAGGCGGCATTCGACCTCGCCCCGCTCATGACGCCCGGGGCCAGGGCTCTCTTCACGAACCACACGGCGAGGGTCCACGTGGACCTGGGGCGGTCCGACTCTTGGGACTTGATTGTCCGCGGCAACGGGACGCTCCTCGACTGGCCCTTCACGCTTAAGGCAAAGGCCAACTACTCGCTCTGGAGGCGCTCCGCGCGGGGCGGTGCCACGGTTTCGCTGGACGGGACGCCCTGGACGCTCGACGCGAAGTTCTCCTTCTCCGCACGCGACGGATGGACCGTGGAGGCCGCCGTGCCGGAGACCAGGTTCGACGAGAAGGACCCCGTCGTGGGCCCGGTAGTCTCGCGCATGGCGGCGCTTGCGGCGACCAACCTCGCCTACTCGGGGAGCCTGCGCCTCGACGCGAGGGCCTCGACGACCAACTCCGCCGCGATCCCCGTCTGGTCCGCCAGCGCCGCGGTGTCGGACCTGGATGCGTCCCTCCCCGCTGCCGGAGCTCCCGTGGAGGTGTCGCGCCTGAGGATCCGGGCCGGTGCGTCCGGACTCGGCGGCCACGTCGACATCTCCCCCATGTTCCCGCGCGCCGAGAGCGTAACCGCGGCGGGCGTCGCGCTGTCCAACGTCTACGCGTCCGTCCGCGCGACGGAGGCGTCGTGGCTCGTGACAGAGGCGGGCGCCGACGTCTACGGCGGCAAGGCGAAGCTATACGCGCTCTTCCTCGACCCGGAGAAGCTCAACGCGGGCTTCACGCTGTTCGTCGACGACATCGACACGGGTCGGGTCCTCAACAGCATATCCGGGCTGCGCGGCAAGGCGACGGGACGGCTCCACGGCAAGGTCCCCCTCCGCGTGAAGGACGGCGCAGAGATCGCCGTCGGCGACTCGTTCCTCTACTCCAGGCCAGGCGAGCGCGGCACACTGCGGCTCGAGGACGCGACGACGATAATGGAGAGCCTCTCGGCGGCCGGAGTGCCCGAGGCGGACCGGAACAACCTACGCAAGGCGCTGTCAAACCTGGCGTACACGGCGCTCGGGCTCGACCTCAGGCGCGACCCGGACGGAGGGCACGCCCTGGAGATGAAGCTGCAAGGGTCCGCCACGAGCGGCAAGACCACAGTCCCCGTTTCGCTGGACGTGACGTTCCACGGCGACATAGAGCATTTGATAAACACCGGCATACGTGCCGCAGGAAAGGGAAAAACAAGATGAACAGGCTCCTCTTCACGTTCGCCGCCGCGTCGGCGGCAGCCATCGCCGGATGCATCCAGGTCAAGACCGAAAGCGAGATAAAGCCCATCCACATAACGATGGACGTAAACCTCAAGGTTGACCGCGAGCTCGACAAGGCGTTCGCCGACGAGACGAAAGCCGCGCCGCAGGGCGACTACAAGCGCATCAAGGAGCTGATCGACCGCAAGGCCGTCGGCGTGGACTCCAAGGCGATGCTCGTCGAACGCGAGGGCGCAACGGACGACGACAGGATATTCGTCGCCGACGCCAACGCGAGGCGCATGAAGCGCTTCAGCGAAATCGCCAAGAAGAACGGCACGAGCCTGGACCTCGTCCAGCGCCGCCACGCCGCCAAGATGCGCGAGCACATGGCCGCCGGCTCGGGCGCCTGGTACCAGGACGACTCCGGCGCGTGGCTCCAGAAGTAGAATCGCCGTGGGCTGGGCCAGACATCTCCGACTCTTCCGCAGCGCCGACCGCCGCCGAAGCAAAGATCGCCACACCCGCAAAGACCCACACAAGCGACAGTAGTCCCCAGATATCAACTCACGTTTACCGCGAAACACGGGGGAACATCGAGACGCGCATGCGTGCCGAGCCATACGGAACGAGCCTGACCGTCCGCCGCTCGCCGGGCGAGACGGACGCCGGGAGCGACGGGTTTTCGGGATCATGGCTCCAAGTCGCGTCGCGAAGTTGGGCAAACACCTCCACTGGCGAATCGTCCGCGCCCCAGGCAAAGTCCTTTCGCACAGGACTGCGCACAACACGAGCTGAGAAGACTTCTGGATCGTGCGCGAACTGCCACGCGGCGCCGGGCGCCTGCGCATTCTCGTCCGCCCCCTCTAGCGGGAGCGCCATCGCAAGAGGTCCCAGCGTCACTGCCGCATACGGCGCACCACCCGCCTCGGCGTCGACGCCGCATGCAACCGACACCTCCTGCGGGAATTCAAGCGCGACTTGGTCGCCGGTCCTCCAGACGCGGTCAATCCGCACGAAACCCTTCTCCCTAACCTTCGTTTCAATGCACGCTCCGTTTACGCGCACCTCGCCATTCCGGCACCACTTCGGGATCCGCACCCAGAGAGGAAACGCCGCATCCTTTTCCACCGTCATCTTCATGCGAACCGTTTCGCCAAACGGATAGTCTGTCTCGCTTTCAACCTTCACCCGGCCCGCGCCGTCCAGGGTCGTCTCCAGGACGTTTGGTCCGTACATCACGGCGGCAAGGCCGTTTTCGCGCTTCATCCAGAGGTGCTGAACCTGAATCGGCAGGATGCGGTTCAGCGACGCCATGCAGCACCGCGGAAAGTGCTCTCGCCTGTATTCGCCGCCGCGCTTCTTCGGACCCTCCTTGAACTGGCCGCAGTCTGCGGTCAATACGCGGTTAGGTGCCTGGAAGTAGACATGGCGCATTCCGTCACGCGACGTACAGACGGGGCCTGCATTGAAGGCAACGCGCTCCGCCGCGTCCGCAAAGCGCGCGTCTCCGGAAAGCGACAGGAAGATCATGTCGTCCCAGATCTCGCCAGCGACTACGCATGTCTCGGTGCCCCGGTAGGCGCTTCGCCTGGCGAACTGCTCGTCGCAGGCGGCCGCACCATGCACCTGTTCGCATGCGCCGTGGATGAGGTCGTACCACGCGATCGACTTGTCGAGGAATCGACGGTCTCCTGTCCATACCGTCCCCATCGCGAGCGAGCCAAGCGTCTCGCACGCCATCACTCCATGCCAGCGCGCCCAGCCATTCTTTCCCTTCTGCTTTCCGGAGAGGAACGCGAGGTCGCCGGCCACGGGGAATTCCAGATAGTCGTGCCACGGCCAGTCGGCGCGCCGCACCGTCCGCGAATCGAAGAGCGCGTCGAACATCCGCGCCAGCGGCGCAAAGCCGAAGCTCCCGCCGATGCGGACGCCCTCGTCATAGGCGTCCATGATCGACGACACGCCCTTGATGGACAATACGCCGTTCAGCTCGCCTGGACCGCCCCCGTACGCCAGCCGAAACGCCCGAAGCGCGCGTTCGTCCTTAGTCGCGAGCCAGTACGCCCAGAGCCCCCTCGCATACTGTCCCGCCGCGCGGATGAAAAACGGCTCGTTCTCGAAGTTCGCGCAGTCGACGCCGTTCGTGCGGCTCATGCACGTATAAAACAGGATCGAGTTTTCGTCGATGCCCTCCAGAACAGGCTCCACGCGCGCCTTCGCGCGGGCGATCAGTTCGGGGTCGCCGAGTTGATAGGCAAGACGGACGAGTCCGTCGAGCCAGTACGCCCCACATTCATACGGCCAGCAGTAGGGCGCGGGACGTGGCTCCTTGAACGCCTCGGTCCACGGAAGCGCAAAGTCGGCGTGGCATTCGTCCGCATGGCCGGTATAGCCCCTCGCCATCGCCTCGGCGCGGTCGCGCAGCCATCCGCAAGGCTTCACTTCCCCAGGCCCCAGCGGCTGCATGACGCGCGCGCCTGCGCAGGCGACGGGACTAGGCCGCGATTCGGACTTATACTCGAATGACGCCTGGCCCGGCGCGGGCGACCGCCAGCCGTGTTCGCAGTTCTGACGCCAGAGGATGCGCTTCTTGCACCGGAGGGCGTTGTAGAAGCACGCAATGCCCGTCGGCGGCGAAATATAGTCGCCGAGCCCCGCCAGCGTCACGTCCACGAAACAGTCGGCGCCAATCCGCCGCGCATGGAACACTTCGTCGAAATAGTCGAGTCCGGGACGGTAGTCCGGCTGGAACTCCGAGGCGAGCCGTCCGCCGAACGCCTTGCCGCGCACGTCGCACATCCAGTTGATGTAGACCCGAGCGGCGGAGACCTTGGGACACAGCGACGCGACGAGCACGCTCTGCATGGCGCCCTGGCTTCCCCCCTCGACGACGAGGTCTCGTCCGTTCCACTTCTCCAGAGTCTGCGCGTACTCTGCTGCACGCACGCCGCGCAGCACCATCCCGAGGAAGTAGCACGTCTCGGGCCGCTCGTTGTCGGCGGGATTCCATCCGTGGAGATGCGACTCGTAGCCGACTGCCGCCTTGGCGCCTTCGTAATATGCGCTTTCCCGTCCAAGTTCAAGACCGTGTGCATTGACGCGCAGCTGTATCTCGCCTGCGGAGATGTCCTTCGCGGCGGGCGGATCCAAAACGGGCCTACTCCAGCTCTGCCCGTAGCCGTAGAAGAAAAGTCGCGCGGGAAACGGGCCCCCGGCGTCCGGCACGGAGAGGTATCCGGTCACGGGCCTGCCACCGGAACAGGCGAGACGGAACGTGTACAGCTTCACCCCCGCCTTCGGCGACTCGATCTCCGTCAGCCGCGGAGAGATCGCGACTTTCCCGAGTCCGGAGAGCTGCCGCCGCCAGAATGCGTCGAATCCGGGCGGCTCGCCCCGGTCCGCGACGATGCGCTCGAAGTCGACTCCGGCGCCGCCGTCGAAACGGACGGTTCCTGGCGCTCCGTCGACGGTCGCCTGGATGCGCACAAAGCCGGGACGGTCAAGCGAGGTAGTGACGACGCACGGCTCAGAAATCGAGACAGGCGAGCTCCCGGACTGCGTCACGCCGTCGTCTCCCGTGCGCTTCCACCGAAGAGTCCACGACCCCTCGGGCAGCGCGACGACTCCGCCGACCTTGAGCCGGAACGTCATCGTCTCCCCGGCTTCGTAGAAGCACTTCCCCTCGGCGGTCTCGCCGCCGATGTATGCCCCGTCCCAGCCTCCTGCCAGACAGCAGGCGGCCAGGGCTTCAATCGCTCCGACAATTGGCAACTTCATATCGCAAGCCTTCAGCGGACGACGAGCATAAGTCCGGGCGGAGGGATTACCTTCTCGACGAAGAGCTTCACCCCCACCGGATCGTTGGAGGCATTCCCCCTCGAGTCCAACACAAGGTCGACGACCGCGCCAGACTTAAGGCGGGACGTGACGACCTCGATTTCCCGTGAAACCTTTGTTCCCGGCGTCGCCAGCAACTCGTCGGCAAGACACGCTCCCTCCGCAAGCAAAAAGACCCTGACACCACAGGTATCGTCATCTGTAGTGGAATTCTGGAGATTCCTTACCCGGGCCGTTATCCGCCACATGCCACGCTCGGGGGTGACGAACCGTACATCCGCATTGCGAGCTCCACTTGGCATTATGATCACCTCATGCGGATCCATCTCCTGCGACGATAATGCCGTACGGACCTGGTCGTTCGTGTTCACGCAGCAATAGAGATTCTTGGTTGTCGAACCATCCTCGTTGTATCCCACGAAATACGTATCGCGGCTAAAGCCCCACAGCAAGGACGTGATTGACTGCGGGTACGGGTTTTCAGTGTCGCGATCATACCTTCCAGCCGTCCATCGACCTTCCAGGAACGGATTGTCGCTGTTCCCGGCAAGAATGTTTGCGGCCATGTCGTCACCCAATGAGAAGAGTCCCTCCGCCTCCGCTTCGACGATTTCGATTTTCACGCTCGACGAGTCAGACGAGTAGCTTATGGCATTGCGCAGAGCCGTCATGCCCGGTCCGACGACAAGCTCGATCGTCTCGCCGAATCCGAGAAGAATGCCGCTTTTGGCGAAAGTGTACGTCGTGCCGCTGCCCGAGACATGGGCAAGGTCGCGCTCCTCGACAACCGAGCCGTTCACCAGCAGGTGGAACGACGTGACTCCGTCGTCCTCGCTTGAATTGGCGAGCGTCTCGCAGACGGCGGAAACCGAATAGCGGCCAGTGCGCGGGGCGGCGAACCGGATGACCGGCAGGCCGCAGTTGGCATCGCCTGCAGACCTGTTCCCGGGCTGCACGACAAACTCGTTCCCCGGCGTGACTGGTCGGAACGGCGAAGCGCCCTGATCCGTCACATCCGTCGCGGTCGGATTGATCGCGATGTAGGGAATGAACGACGAATCGACCTGCTTGTTCATTCCGCCCAGCGCTGACGACGCGCGCGTGAATTTATCCTGAGAGAACGAGTTGAGACTCGTGCTCGCGACAGCTGCGCGATAGCCGTAGCTCCAGACACCGCCGTTCGCATCGACCTGAGGGCCGTTGGCGAACGTCTCGCCGTTGTAGTTGGCGACAAACGCCGCATACGGCGAATGCACGATGTCCGCCGCGCCGGCGAATGCGCCGCAGAGCGCGACCAGCATCAGGCAGATTTCAATCTTTCTGGTTTTCATGGCTTGTTCTCCTTATTTGTTAGTGCTTTTCGATTGACAATTCAAGATCCTCACCGGGCCGAGCAGTCCCGACGGAAGCAGCGCGTCGTCCTTCGTCCAATGCCTCCACGTCGTGAACGTGTGGCGCCCCGTAGGGCTCCTCTCGCCGCGCTTCACCCATTCCGGGATGTCCTTGACACCGATTTCGTTCACGCCCTTCCTGACCTCTCCCGTCCATTCAACGTCGGGCGGCAGGAAGTCATCGCCTATCAGCCGGTTCGGCCATAGGTTCGTGACTCGAATGGAAATATCCAACTCTTCCCGATCCCCCACCTTCGCCAAGGCTTCGGCGGGCAAGCCGTTCCCAGTTCCCCGTTCCCCGAACGCCTCCGTTATATCCACCTGATACGGTGGCCTCCAAAGCGGCGGATACTTCTTGCCGTTCACCGTCACCTCTGCAAAGTTCTTCACCTCGCCGAGGTCGAGAATAATTGGGGAACGGGGAACGGGGAATGGGGAACGGGGGATTGGGATTTGGGTTTTGCACGTTGCCGTGCCAGAGAAATACTTGATGTCCGGGTCTTTGTCTTTCGACCAATCCTTCAACTCCGTCCACTCGAATGTCTTCGTCTCTGTGCCGCCGATATACCATTCAATGGGGAATGTAACCTGCCAGGGAGAGCGAACCAAAATGGGATGGCTCGTATACTTCACCCGTTCCCCATTCTCCGTTCCCCGTTCCACATTCCCCATTCCCCTTCTGAACACCACGAACGCCGATCCGCTCGGGGGGAAGTCGAGCGTGACAAACGTCCTCCCGTTCTCCTCGCGCCACGTCGCGGCGTCGGCGACAGTCCCCTTCTCGGCATCCCATATCTCCGGAACTTTTCCCGAAACGCGAAAGGACGCATCGAACGCCATTGGCTCCGAATTGTTGCGCGCCACAAAATACCAGTCTGCCTCTGCGCTGCGGCGATGCATGTAGACGGCCCTGCCTCCGTCGCTGGCATCCTCGCAGCCGAAGTCGGGGGTGACGCCCAGCCTCTCCAGCGCCTCGGCGGCTCCGCACTCCAGGACACCCTTCCGCCAGAGCCTTTCGGAGCGCTCGCGCACGCGGCCGTCGGCGGCGGG
>Ga0310696_10007445_pt1 | contig 12846 bp, 9 predicted proteins | sample AusTroGonzalo_MG_4_FD_203885 | JGI IMG/M metagenome (GOLD analysis project Ga0310696, IMG submission 203885) | Bovine rumen microbial communities from tropical cattle in Woodstock, Queensland, Australia - Gonzalo_02 (v2) (version 2) | ecosystem: Host-associated > Mammals > Digestive system >... | reverse complement strand
CGCATTGATTGACAACAGCTTCCGTTGTTTTTATCATTTCCGGAAAGAGAGCATAGGCAGCCTTCATTTTCTCCGGTGGAAGCAGAATCTCATCGGCGGAAGCGTGGTTCTCAAGTCGCGAAATAAGTACGTTTTTGTCGATTGCCCGCAGGTTTTTATGCACCTCGAACGATTTCTCGTCGAGGAAGGTGACAGGCTGCGCAATTACCAGCTTTTCCTGATGTTTCCGCAAATCTGACGTCAGCAGACGCGAGATTTGTGACAAGCGAACGCCAATGAATTCATTATCATTGAGTTGCGAAATCTTACGTTTCCCGAAAGGGTAAATGACCACCACATTATTCCATTGCGGCGCGTCTATACTATAAGGTATCTTACTGATGTTGTGCAGCGTCAACGTCTCGTTGATTTCACGGAAACCCTCGTTGTTTCTGGCAATAGCGATGTAAAGCAGTTCGTCGCCATTGCGGAATTCGCAGCCTGCAATAGGCCTGATGCCGTATTTCTTACATTCGAACACGAAGTCGATGATTCCCATGGTGTTGTTGATGTCGGTGAGAGCCATCGCCGGGATATGCATACTCCTCGCCTGCTCCACCAGATTTTCGATGGAGACGGTGCCGTAGCACAGACTGTAATATGACCTGACATTCAAATACATTTTAGCTATTAGCCATTAGGTATTAGCCATTAGCCATTAGCCAAGTCCAGCTAATGGCTATTGGCTAGCAGCTAATGGCTTTATAAATCGCATTTTTTCCAAAACGTTTTCTTATTTTATCCAAAGCGCCGTAGAGGTTTGTCATCTCAGCGGTATCGTCGAACAAATCGAGTTGTTGTGTGCCGCCCACAAGGCTGCTGAACCTCACTCCTATCAATCGTATCAGCATACGGCGGTCGTAGAGCCTGTCGAAGATTTCGTAAACTGTTTGCAATAAAAGATGGTCGAACGAGGTGTACGGAATCTGCCGTTGCATGGTATGCGTGTCGAAATCAGAATAGCGTATTTTCACCGTCACGCAGCCTGTCAGCTTGGTTTGCGACCGCATCTCGAACGCCAAACGCTCCACCATCCTGGCCAGCACGCTCTTAAGCAAAACTATGTCGATGGTATCGGTCTCGAAGGTATGTTCCTTGCTCAGCGATTTCTGTTCTTCGTAAGGCTGCACCGGCGTGGCATCGATGCCGTTAGCCTTCTTCCAAATCTCTATTCCATTCTTTCCAAGTGCTTGACCGACAACTATATCAGGCATCTGGCGGAAGTCACCGATGGTGGTGATACCCATCGAACGCAGCAGCTGATATGTCTTCGTTCCAACCATCGGAATCTTGCTTATCGACAACGGGTCGAGGAACGGATGCACCTGCTGATGCGACACCTGCAGCTCGCCGTTTGGTTTCGCCTCGTCGGTGGCAATTTTCGAGATGGTCTTATTCTCTGAAAGCCCAAAGGATATTGGCAGTCCAGAGTTTTTCATTATCGCTTCCCGCAACTCGTGCGCCCACTTATAACAGCCAAAGAAACGGTCCATCCCGGTGATGTCGATATAATGCTCGTCGATGCTTGTTTTCTCGAATACAGGCGCACGGTCGGCGATTATCTCTGTCACGAGGCGCGAATAGCGGCTGTATAGTTCCATGTCGCCGGCGATGAACACTGCCTGCGGACACAGCTGTTTTGCCAGACGCATCGGTTGGGCCGAATGCACGCCGAAACGACGCGCCTCGTAGCTGCAGGTCGAGACGACGCCGCGCTCCGACATGCCGCCGACAATCACAGGACGCCGCTCCAACGCCGGGTTTATCAGGCGCTCCACCGACACGAAAAAAGTGTCGAGATCAAGATGTAAAACTGTTCGCTCCAAAATTTTTTATTTTTTTCTTGCCATTTCAAAAATTCTTTGTAATTTTGCCATGTTTTTAATCAAATTTTGCGACGAAAAATTAGTCATAATTTTAATACGTGTCAAGAAAAATTTTAAAATTTTTGCTATGTTATTCAGTACCAATATAAAATTTTTGCGCAAGAGGCGCTCAAAGACGCAAGATGACGTCGCCACGGCGCTCAATATGAAGCGTTCGACACTCAGCGGATACGAAAACGAGGTGTCGGAGCCCAACATCGAGGCACTCATCGCCCTGTCGAAATATTTCAACGTAGCCATCGACACATTAATTAAGGTAGACCTGACGAAGATTGGAGAGTTTCAGCTCAGCCAGCTCGAGCGCGGCTACGACGTGCACCTCAAAGGCAGCAATATCAGGGTGCTCGCGACAACCGTCGACAGCGGCAACCGTGAAAACATCGAGCTCGTCTCGGAACGCGCAAAAGCCGGATACACAACGGGTTACGCCGATCCGGAGTACATCCGCATATTGCCCACATTCCAGCTGCCGTTCCTGTCGAAAGAGAGAAAATACCGCACATTCCAGATCAGCGGCGACTCGATGCTGCCTATTCCTGACAAGTCGTATGTCACCGGCGAATACGTCCTCGACTGGCACAACATCCACGACAAACAGGCTTACATCATCCTCACGATAGATGACGGCATAGTCTTTAAAATCGTTGAGAATCATATCGTTGACGGTTATCTGAGACTGCATTCGCTGAATCCGCTATATGAGCCGTTCGAGATTCCAATCAACGAGATAAAAGAGGTGTGGAAATTTGTGCATTACATCAGCTCGGAGATGCCTGAAAACATGCCGCGCGAACAACAGCTCATCGACACCATCAACGAGTTGAAAAAACAGGTGCAGACAATACAATTGAAACTTAATATTTAAAAAATCAGTTTTTTTGCGTTTTATTCAAAATTTTGCTTAACTTTGCGTGATTTTTAATATAACTGATTCAATTTTAAATTTTACAAATATGAAAAAACTATTCTTATCATTGATGATGGTTGCAGCCATTGCTGCAGGTTTCACAAGTTGCAAGAAAGACGCAAACAACGAATCCACAACACATTCACAGACATTCACATTAGGCGAGACATCCTATGAAATTGACAATGCCTTCCTGATTGAAAACATCCAGCATCATGGCGAACAGGTCTACAACGCCATCGTGGTATCCAAAGGTCAGCTCGTAGGCGATAGCGGCACTACAAGCCAAGGCGCATTCGTCATTTTCGAAGGCGACATCACCGCGGGAACATACAGCCTTTCAGGAAACGAAGACAGTTATCCGAAATACGGCTTTGCAGATATCTCTATCACCGATATCATAAACTTCAACATACATGATCTTGATGATGACAACGCTTACTTCGCAACAAGCGGTTCTGTAACTATCGAAATCAATGACAACACTTACACTGTCACAACAAGCAACATCGAGGTTGAAAACACTCAGGACCCAACCATCGTTGAGACATCTTCAATCGATTACGAAGGCACACCTAAACATTACCTGCTCGCAACAGTTGAAGAAGGCAGCAACCTTAACGACGTAGAGATTGCGACAGCAGGCTCAACAAAACTCGAAATCCTGTTCACAGAAACACAGGTTGTGGCGTTCATATCAATCAACGGCTCGATGCTCGGATTCATGTCGTCAACACCATTCACCGACGGAATTCCTACAGGAGAATTCACAAACAGCGATTATCCGATCATCCTTATCGAAGCAATGAACATGCAAAGCCTGAAAGCAGCTTCAAGCGGCAATATCAACATAACCAAAGACGGTGATGTTTACACAATCGACATAACAGAGGCTGTTATCAACAACCAGACATACAATATGCATTATGTCGGCACAATGCCATGCTTTGAATTCCCATTCTAAAAAAAATAATTAAAACCATAAGGCGTCATTCTTTATCGGATGACGTCTTTTTTTTATCTTTGCGAAAAAATTTGTCATGAAAAAACTCATCCTGTTATTATCCGTTCTGATTCTGGCGACGACAGCCTTTTCACAAGATTTAGGAATAATTCCAAGCCCACAACAAGTTGATTATCAGCAAGGTAACTTTTATTGGAAAGCCGATTTGGCAAAAAACGAGAAACGAATAAAGACAGAAATAGTCAAAGATATTCCTGCAAAAGAGAATAAAGAACAGGCATATATCATAAAAATCACGCCGAAAAACATCATGCTTCAGGCAATGACGGAGCAAGGACTGTTTTATGCACGACAAAGTTTAAACCAACTCGTTAAATATCAAGAAGTTAAATCACAAAAATCGGAGTTCGAGATTCCTTGCATGACCATCATCGACTGGCCTGCACTCGAATACCGCGGATGGATGGACGACATCAGCAGAGGCCCAATCCCGACAATGGATTTCCTCAAAAAAGAGATTAGAACGCTGGCGGCTTACAAGATGAATTTTTTCCAGCTTTACACAGAGCATGTTTTCAAACTCGACAGCCATCCTGACATCGCGCCGACCGACGGACTTACAGCGCAGGAAATCAACGAGTTGACAGAATACGCAAAGCAATATTACGTTGAATTTATGGGCAACCAGCAGTGTTTCGCACACGCCGAGAAGACGCTCCGCATACCTTTTTACGACAATATCGCCGACACAAAATACAATTTCGACCCGTCGAATCCCGACACTTACAGATTTCTTGAGGATGTCTTTGCAGAAGTGGCGCCAGCTTACGAATCGAAGTTTTTCAACATCAATTGTGATGAGACTGAAGGACTTGGCTCAGGAAAAGCGAAAGATTACGTTGAGAAAACCGGAAAAGACGAGACCTACTGCGAGCATATTAATAAGGTGTATCATATTCTGAAACAATACGACAAAACCTTGATGATGTGGGGCGATATCGTGGCGAAAAACCCGAAAATGATAGAAAAACTGCCTACCGACATACAGTTTATCGTTTGGAGCTACGGTGCCGGCGACGATTATATGGAAATGCTTCGCCCGTTTAAAGAGTCAGGACATGAGTTCTGGGCCGCCTCGGGCGCCAATTGCTGGAGCACAACGTTTCCAGATGTCGAAACCTACACAAAAAACATCGCAAACTTCTCGCGTGATGCCTACAAAAGCGGTGCAAAAGGACTCATGAACACGGCATGGGATGACTATGGCGAGTCGATGTTCAGCAGCACATGGCACTCGATGCTGTGGTGCGCTGAAATGACCTGGAAACCCAGCGACGGCAAGGGTTTTGATGAGAAGTTCATGGTGCAGTTTCTTGGCACAAATCTTAACACTCTCAATAACATCGGCGCCTTTAAAGTTTGCATAGAAAGTTTCTCCGCTCTCGACGAGCCACTTTTAGAGTTTTTCCCAAACCAAGTAAGCAAGGAGACGGTTGAAAACAACCAAAAACGGCAAAAAGAAGCACTTGCACTTTACGAGGAACTGCTTGCCGTCAAAGAGAAAGTCCAGGAAAACAGAGAGTTTCTCGATTGCGCGATTGTGGCAGCTTACAGAGCTTACGCCACCGCGACAAAAAACCTACTGAAAGTTCAGCTTTACAACACTTTACAAAGCAATGATATTCAATCAGTTCAAAAGACCAAAGAAGCCATTCGAACCTTCATCCCGATTCTGCAGAAACTGAAATACGACTATATCAGACTTTGGGATTCAGAATGCCGTGCCTATTCCCGCGACATTATGGAAGCCCGTTTTGACAAGATAATGAAAGACATTTTGGATGCCGAAAACAAGGTTTTCATCAGCAGTGCCTCAGAAAACGGCAAGCCTGTCATAGTGTTGAAAACCATTTTCCACGATAAGGAAATCTATTACACCACCGACGGCAACGAATATCAAATCTATGAAGAACCGTTTGAAATAACGCAATCTTGCACTGTGATGACACATTGCGATGAGACGTTTCCGGAGACGTCTCTACAACATTTCGTTTTCCACAAAGGCATGGGACATCTGAAAAGCCTCAACAGTCCAGCAGGAAACTACCGTCCTGAATATTCTGGAGGTGGCGACGACGCACTGTTGAACGGCATCTTGGGCAGCAACGATTACCGTGACGGCAACTGGCAGGGATTCTGTGGCGTTGATGCCGACATTGAAATGAATTTCGGCAAGGCAGAAACTGTTAACACTATCAAAATCAATTTCTTAGCCAATCCTTTCGACTGGATAATGCTTCCCACGACAGTACGCGTCTATGCCTTCCCTATCGACGCTGCGCCAAACACGCCAGAAACTGTGGTTAAAACATTCACAATCAACGAAAAATTGCAACCTTCAGGTAATCAGCTCTTTACCGAAACATTTGACATGAACGGCCTGAAAACCAAATATTTACGCATAGTAATAGAAAATCCAGGACCTCTGCCGGAAGGAACACCTGGTGCCGGTTACAGATCCTGGATTTTTATGGATGAAATAATTGTTGAGTAACTACTTACCCCAATATTTAAAAGTCTCCAACTCTTTCAGCAGTTCTTTGACAGCCGCTTCAAGCTGCTCATCGATGCCCTGCGCGAGTTTCTCTGGAGTGTTCTTGACTTTGATATCAGGTTCCAACTGACTGTTTTCCAGATAGTTACCTTCTTCAGTACGATAGCCAATGACTGGCAGACCGAAATACAAGGTGTTATCTTGCAAGGTCTCCCAAGTGACACTGCTCATGGTGCCTGGCACCGGCATTCCGACGAGTTTGCCCATGTCTTTGTGTTTGTACACCCACGGAGTTCCGTGTGCATTGCTGTAATTAGCCTCACCTATCACCATAATCGACGGCTTCACGTAACGGCGCGACGGCATCACACATGCCACATTGTCGCGAATCACCTGCTCGAGATATTTCTCGCCTGAGAACAATATCTCGATATCTTCATGCAAACGTCCGCCACCGTTGAAACGAGTGTCAATGACGATGCCCTCACGGAGGTTGTATTTTCCTAAAATGTCGGCGTAGACATCACGATAGCTCGCATCGCCCATGCTCTTGATGTGAACGTAACCGAGACGGCCATTTGACAGACTGTCAACGAGTTGTGCATTGCGTTTTATCCAGCGTTTGTAAAGCAAATCGTTCTGTGCGCCACGCGAGATAGGCTTCACCACCTCATCCCAATGTTTCTTTGTCTTTGGGCTGTAAATCGTGACGAGTACACTCTTCCCCGATTTCTTGTTAAGCAGCGGGAAATAATCCATATCTTTTGTAATCTCAACACCATCAATCTTTTCAATAATGTCGCCTGCCTTCACTTTCGATGTCTTCTTGTCGAACGGACCATATTCCAAAACCTCCTCGATGAGAAGTCCGTCTTTGTCATAGTTCCAATCAAAAAGAAGTCCAAGTTGCGCGGTGGCATCGCCGTTTGAGCCGCTGCCACGATAGCCGGAGCCTGAATGCGAAACGTTAAGCTCACCGAGAACCTCGCTCATCAGTTCCGCAAAATCGTAATTATTATTAATATGTCCGAGGAATGGCTGAAAATCTTTCTTAATCTGCTCGAAATCAGCGCCGTTGTGGTCACGACGGAACAGACGTTTGTTTTCCTGCAGGAAAATATGGTTGTACATATATTCACGCTCAGCAGCGCGGTCAAGAGTCATTGTCGCATCATATTTAATAGATGTTGCCTTGCCGCCTTTTGTCTCTATTTTCTGAAGGTTTCCGCCAGAAAGAACATAGATATTGTCACCTTTCTTATTTAAAACAAGGTCTGCTCCACCGCCATCAAGTTTCTTCAAAATCTTCGTTGATTTCTCACGGACATCAAGCTCCCAAAGGTCATAACCCTTTTCAAACGAACTCAAGAAATACAGTTTGTCGCCATCTTTCGACAAAACAGCACCCGACAATCTCGACGACATAGGAGTAAGACGCACAACCCTCTCATCAAGTCTATCTAATTCAATATCAATAACTTTACTCTCCTCTTTCTTCTCCTCCTTATCCTTCTTATCTTTCTTATCCTTCTTATCCGTCTCATTAGCTTTCTTCGAAATCTCGTATTCTTCTTTAGAAAGCATGAATTTATCGTATGCATCCTGATTCATGAAGCAGATGAAAGCGTCGTTTTGGCTGCCCCAAGAAGCGTGCGAGCGCATGCCGTAACGGTTAGAATAGAATGTTATGGCATTGCCGTCCAAAGTCCAACGCGGACCGCCGGTGATGTAGCCGTCGTTGGTGATGTTATAAATCTTCATATCGCCGTCAGCGGATACAATTCCGACATCAGAATAAGGGTCACGCATGTTGGTAATTAGCGTCAGAGCGAACCATTTACCATCCGGAGACCATTGATATTCAAATGCATACGCACTGGTTCCATAATGTTGCGTGCCATCAGTAATCTGACGCACTTTCTTCGAATCCAAGTTTATGACCTTCAACAGATGACGATCTTCAATGAATGCGATTTCCTTTCCATCAGGCGAAAATTGCGGCACCGAACGCTCGATTCCATCGTCGTCGAACAGACGCTCTTCTTCAATTAAAGTCGCATAGGCAAAATTGATATCTTCCTTGCGCGGCATCTTGGCAAGATATATGTTGTAATATCCATCGCGCTCCGAGGTGTAAACCAACTTCTTCCCGTCAGGCGAGAACGACGGATCCGCCTCAGCCTCAGCCGTATGCGTAATCTGTTTGGTTGTCTGATACTCATCTGATGTTACAAACACCTCGCCACGTGACACGAAAGCGATGAGGTTGCCGTCAGGTGTTATCGTAAGGTCGGAAGCGCTTCCGAATTTACCGCGTTCAACCACATTTTCCTGGTCGTTAACAATCTTGATATCAACCTTTTTAGGTTCCTGTCCTATCTTTTGAGTGTAAATCTCACCTTGATAGCCATAGCACAAAGTCCCATCGTCGGCAACACTTAAAAATCTCACTGGATATGTCGAGAAATCAGTGATTTTTTGAGGCTCTGATAGATTCGGCCACGACATCATGTACACGTTCTGACTGTTGCGTCCTGCCGGCTCGCTGAGATAAACAAACGATTTGTGATCTGGCATAAACACAGGCTCACGGTCCTCTCCGACATTGAAAGTCAATATCTTATGTGATTTATCCTTGGCATTATAATACACGACATCGCGAGCCACCGACGAGACCTGATGTTTGCGCCAAATATTCTCGCTGCCTTTTCTGTCGTAGTAAAGGAACGACTCGCCGTCGCTGTCGAACGAGACCGAGCAAACTGTTGCCGCTGTGACTTGTTGCGGACGCCCGCCATCGACCGACACCTTATATAATTCTGTGAGCCAGCCCGAGGCAAACTGCGCATCGGCAGCGTCTTTTTGTATCATGGCGCTGTAGTAAATCTCAGTGTCGTCAGGCGAAAACGCCAATGGAGTCTCATTGGCAGAGAATGTCGTCACACGTTTTGCCACGCCGCCGTTAACCGAAACGACATAAATGTCAAAGTTACCGTTACGGTCGGTTGCAAAAGCGATTTTTTCACCGTCATGCGACCAAATCGGATAATAATCGTATGCAGTGGAAGTGGTTATCTGTCGAGCCAATCCGCCTTGAGCATCAACGACATAGACATCACCTTTATAGGTAAACGCGATTTTGTCGCCCTTAGGCGAGATCTGGTTGTAGCGCATCCAAAGTGGCTCTTGCGCAAACGTAACGACGGTCAAAAATGACACGAATAATGCAAGGAATAATTTTTTCATGAGAAATTAATTTTAACGAGGCAAAGATAATAAAAAATTCTGTATTTTTACATTTTAAAAAATGAAGGAAAAATGAAGTTGAATTTGAAGCGCCCGATAGCTTTTTTTGATTTGGAAACGACGGGATTGAACATCACCCACGACCGCATTGTGGAAGTTAGTATATTGAGAATCAATGTAAATGGAGAGGAAGAACAGCGCACCTGGCGTATCAACCCAGGCATCCCGATTCCGCCGGAGACCACAGCCATACACGGCATCAGCGACGCGGATGTGGCGCATGAGAAGACGTTCAAACAAGCCGCGCCGGAGATCTCCAAATTCTTTGGCAACTGTGACCTCGCCGGATACAACATTCTAAAGTTCGACCTCCCGATGCTCGTCGAGGAATTCATCCGCGCCGGCGTCAACTTCGACCCGAGAGACCGCCAGCTCATCGACGTGATGAACATCTTCATGAAGATGGAGCCGAGAACACTCAAAGGAGCCTACCGTTTCTTCATGCATAAAGAGCTCGACAACGCACATTCTGCAAACGCCGACACCTTCGCCACCTACGAGGTCCTGATGGCAATGCTCGACAAATATCAAGACACCGAATACACTGATTTTAAAGGAGTTACATCAAAACCTATCGTCAACGACATGGGCGAGCTGGCACAATTCTCATCGCATCATCAGAACGCCGATTTAATGGGACAGATAGTTTACGACGAACAGGGAAAAGCCGTTTTCAAGTTCGGAAAACACAAGGACGAACGAGTGGAAGACGTGTTCCGCAAAGAGCCGCAATACTACGATTGGATTATGAAAAGCGACTTTCCGGAATACACCAAGCGCGTGGTCACAAAATTGAAATATCCGGATAAAAACATAAATTTTTAATGCAATAATTTTCGAAAAAAAACATTTTTGTTAAAAAAAAGATATATCTTTGCAAAAATTCTTTAACATCAAAATAGGAATAGTATGGAAGAAAATGAAAAGATGAACAATCGTGAGGAATTGTTTTCAAGACCGGTACGTGCAGGAAAACGCACCTACTTTTTCGATGTGAAAGCTACAAGAGGCGATGAGAAATACATCACCATCACAGAAAGCAAGCGCCGCTTCAGCAATGAGCAGAACCGCTTCTTCTATGAGAAACATAAGATTTTCCTTTACAAGGAAGACTTTGAAAAATTCGCCAACGCACTCAAAGAAACCCTGAATTTCATCGAAACAGGCGAATATCCTGAAGGTTACTTCGATGAGCCGAAAGGTTACGATGAGCCAAACGACGCCGAAATGAAAGACGATGTCGAAGATTGGTTCAACGACATGGAGAAGAAATAAATCAAGATTTACAATGATTTTGAATGTAGGGACGTGCCACGGCGCGTCCCTACATTTTTATTTTTAATAAATTATATGTATTTCGAAAATATTCCGTATCTTTGTACGTTTAAATAAACACATATTTTTTTTTGCAATGGGAAAGATAATCGCGATAGCAAATCAGAAGGGCGGTGTGGGAAAAACGACCACCGCGATAAACCTGGCGGCAAGTCTGGCAGTGTTGGAACACAAAACGTTACTCATCGACGCTGACCCGCAAGCCAACTCCACCTCGGGCGTGGGCTTCGACCCGAAATCCATCGACGCAAGCATCTACGAATGCATCATCGACAAGATAGACCCGCGCACCATCATCAAGGAGACGGAGACACCGAACATGTTCCTTCTGCCTGCACATATCGACCTCGTGGGAGCGGAAATCGAAATAATCAACGTGCCGCAACGCGAACAGATGATGCGTAACTGCCTCACGCCAATAAAAGACGAGTACGACTTCATCATCATCGACTGCTCGCCGTCGCTGGGTCTCATCACCGTCAACTCCCTGACAGCCGCCGACTCAGTCATCATCCCAGTGCAATGCCAGTACTTCGCTCTCGAAGGCCTCGGCAAGTTGTTGAATACTATCAAGATAGTGCAGTCACGATTCAATCCAGACCTCGACATCGAAGGCATTTTGCTGACGATGTTCGACAGCCGCACACGTATCTCGAAACAAGTGGTGGATGAGGTCAAGACACACTTCCAAACCATGGTGTTTGACACAATAATCAACGTAAACACTCGTCTCAGCGAGGCGCCAAGCTACGGTCACACCATCATCATGCACGATGCCGCAAGCACCGGAGCCATCAACTACCTCAACCTCGCAAGAGAGATTTTAAAACGCAATGACATAGAAAATGACGATACAGAATAAGAAAAGAGGACTCGGTCGCGGCCTCGACGCCATACTGCAAAGCCCGGAAACCGACATCACGTCAGCAGATATCTCCGGTAACTATGTAGCAGGTGCCATAGCCCAAATCGAAATAGATAAAATCGAGACAAACCCGTTCCAGCCGAGAACCGACTTCGACGAGAACGCACTCAACGAGCTGTCTGAATCAATTAAAAATCAAGGAGTTATCCAGCCTGTGACAGTGCGCAAGATGGGCTACGACAAATACCAGCTCATCTCAGGCGAACGCCGTCTGCGCGCATCCAAAATGGCAGGACTCAAACAGATTCCAGTGTTCATCCGCGTGGCTAACGACGAGCAAATGCTGGAGATGGCACTCATAGAAAACATACATCGTGAGAACCTCAACGCCATCGAAGTGGCAATTTCTTATCAGCGTCTCCTCGAAGAATGCCAACTCACGCAAGACCAACTGTCGGAAAAAGTGGGAAAAGGCCGCTCAACAGTAGCTAACTTCCTGAGACTGTTGAAGTTACCGGCAGAAGTTCAAATTGCCATCCGCGACGGCTACATCACAATGGGACACGCAAGAGCCTTGGTCAACATCAGCGACAAATCAAAACAACTCATCATCTTGAAACGTATCATCGACGAGGATTTGAGCGTGCGCCAAGTGGAGATGCTGGCAAGAGAGAAATCACCTGCAAAGAAACAGAAAAACATAATACCGGAAAGCTATAAAATACAGGCCGACACATTGTCGAAAGCATTGAAAATGAACGTGAAAGTCAATCGCGACAGCAAAGGCAAAGGCTCCCTGACAATAAACTTCAAAAACGACGAAGAGTTTGAGCGTCTGCTCGACTTCATCAACAAAGGCAATTGAAAATGAAACGTTTAGGACTTCTACTGATATTACTGACTCTCGCCTCGCAAGGCCTGAAAGCTCAAGATACTCTGATCTTGAAGCAGGACGCGCCTGTCGAGACCGTCGACGTAAAAATCAGACAG
>Ga0310696_10007444_pt1 | contig 12847 bp, 10 predicted proteins | sample AusTroGonzalo_MG_4_FD_203885 | JGI IMG/M metagenome (GOLD analysis project Ga0310696, IMG submission 203885) | Bovine rumen microbial communities from tropical cattle in Woodstock, Queensland, Australia - Gonzalo_02 (v2) (version 2) | ecosystem: Host-associated > Mammals > Digestive system >... | reverse complement strand
TCTCCGCCATCAACACCATCAAGTCAGTGACGCTCAACAACCGCTCGGCCGTCAGTACGCAAAAGACCATCTCGGGCTACTCGGGCCGGGCCGTCAAGCCCATCGCCCTGCGCTTCATCCTGGAAATGGCCAACAACCCCCTGCGGAAAGTCCTGCAGTTGAGCGGCATCGGCGGCATAGAAAACTGGTGGGACGCGCTGGACTTCATCCGGCTGGGCTGCAGAAACCTGCAGGTCTGCACAGCCGTCATGCAATACGGCCGGCGTATCATCGACGACCTGAAGCTCGGGCTCCAGAAGTACATGCTGGAAAACGGATACGAACGGCTGGAAGACATGGTCGGCATCGAACTCAAGTACTTCGTCACTCCTTCTGAACTGGACCGTGACTCCATCGTCTATCCGCAGTTCCACCCGGAGACATGCATCGGCTGCGGCCGCTGCTACATCTCCTGCCGGGACGGCGGGCATCAGGCCATCAGCTTCGGCGAGAACCGCCGGCCGCACCTGAACGGCGCCAAATGTGTGGGCTGCCACCTTTGCAGGCTCATCTGCCCGACCGAATCCATCGGTGCGGCCAAGCGGGTCCCGAAGCCGAAGGGCAACTGATGCGGATTCCTACTGCCCTGTAGAAATGATATGGACGTCGCGCTGCGGGAACGGGATTTCGATGCCGTTCTCTTTCAGCGTGTTGTAGACCAATTCCTTGACGCGCGCTTCATAGCCGTAGCGCTCCTCCACAAGCACAAACTGCTTGAGGGCGATGCCGATGCTGCTGTCGCCGAAAGTCTCGAAGGCCACCGTAACGCCCCGTTGGGGATCGACGATGTTGCGGCCATATTTGTCCTTGTTCTGCAACTTTTGTAACGCTTCTGACAGCACGGTACGGACCTTCTCCACATCGGTACCGTAGCTTACGCCCACCACGACCTTGAGGTATTCGTAGGCGCCGCTGCGTGTCAGGTTCTTGAAATACTTGTTGAACAGCGTGGTGTTGGTGAAGGCGACCAGGGTGTCGTCGAGCGCCTGAATCTGTGTCGTCTGATAGCTGATGGAGGTCACCTTGCCGCGGATGCCGTCGCATTCGATGTAGTCGCCCACACGCAGGCGCCCGCTCATCAGTTGGATGCCGTAGATAAAGTTATTGAGAATATCCTTCATGGCCAAGCCCAGACCGGTGGCCAGACCGGCTGCCACGAGGGAAAGGGCCCCCATCGGGATCTTGAACAGGACCACCAGGAAGATGATGTAGCTGCCCCAGACCAGCAGGCCGATGACGTTGTTGGCCAGGGTGAAATTGATCTCGTTGTCGTGAATGTAGGTTTTTTGTTCTTTCCGGGCCAGGCTGTCGAAGCGGTAGCGGCGGTAAAAGGCCTTCAGGATATAGTTGAGGTAGCGGAACAGGAAGAAGATGGTACTGGCCAGCACGAGCTTGTAGAGGGAAAGCTGCAGGATTTCGTTGCCCGATTTGTCGGTGAAATCGAAGAAGGGCTGATAGAAAATGTCCTTGCAGATCTCCGTCAGGTCGAAGATGTCGGCGGCCAGCCAAATACACATTGGCACCGACAGTATAGCGAGGATCGGCAACAGGGCTGTCTGGAAGAAGTCGGCCAGCCAGGTCACCGCTATGTAGGCATCCTTGCGACCGGGCTCATAGATGGTGTGCGTCTTCTTGTATTCCAGCTTCCGCTTGTCCAGGTACTTCTTCTCGTAGCGTCCGAACAGCACGTACAGGGCGATGATGGTTTCGATGGCCGTCAGCTGGAAGAGCCACCAGATGAAGACCTGGATGCCCAGCAGCACATAGCCGGCCATCACCATGACCAGGGTGCCGAGCATCACAGCGAAAGTGACCCACCCGAGGGCCAGGTCGGCGCGCGACTCCCGGCAACTGCCCGCCTTCCGACAGGCGAAATACTGCCAGATGGTGAAGCCCAGCATGATCGGCGGGAAGATGAGGTTTACCAGCCGGTTGGGTATGAAGATTACGCGGAAGGTGATGACGATCAGGCCCAGCAGGACCACGGGCAGGTAAAGTTTTGTAATCTGGCGGATGTTCGCCGCCGGGACCCGGATGAGGAGCGAAATGAGGATGGCGATCAGCATCCAGGCATAGACCAGCAGCAGACGAGATGCCACCTGGAAGAAATTGTGCTCGACCGAGAGGCTGGCGATCATCACGGTCAACGTAAAGATCAGCACGCCGCAGAGCAGGGTCACCAACGGGCTGCGGAGCCGGAATTCCTCGGTCTGGAAACGGGGTACATACTTGCGGAGAATCCGGATCGCCAGATTGCTCAGCAAGGTCGCCAGCAGGATGAAACCCAGGATGTAGACGATGAACATCGACACCAGCGGCCCGCGCCATTCACTCTGGCTCAGGGCATCGGCCTCCGGACCGTCTTTCCCCAGGCTGTATTTCCGGCGGGCATCCTGGAAGGCCATTTTCGAATAGGCGGGAAAATTCGTGAGCACTTTCAGGTAGTTGTCCTGTCCATAGACGAAAATCATCTTCTGGAGAATCTCATAGCGTTTGCGGGCGTAGTTGTAACTCTCTTCGAGGCGGCTGTTCATGCCTTCATAATGGTCGTTGTCGATTACAACCTTGTCGCGGAACTGGGTGTACAGTTCCAGCAACTGAAGCGTGTAGGCAAGGCAGGAATCGCGGTCGGCCTGCCCCTGTGCATCGAGATAGAAAGGCTCCTCTTCGTACTCGTGCCCGTCACCGAGCTCATGCTCGTGCCCGTCGTCGTCCGGGTGCTCGCTGCCCACGAAGTCATAGCCGTGTTCGTGGTGATGCGTGGCCTCCCGCACCAGGATGGTATCCATCACGGCCGAGAGCGAATCCGGGACAGCATCCACCTTGCCCAGCACGGGCGGCAGACGTCGCAGTGCCTCGGCCAGATATTCATAGCGTTCGATCTCCAGATTCATCCGCATCACGATCTCATCGAAAGGCAGACGCTGTTTCTCATAGTCGTTGTACTGGCGGGTGACTTCTTCGAGCGCATAGGTCAGGTCGAATGTATAGTCCTGATTCTGCGAGTAAAGGATCAGGGCCAGCTCGTTGCACTTGCGGGTCATCTCCACCAGCTGTTCGTGCTGGGCCTCGTTTCTGCTGTTCAGCCGCTCCCGCATCTGCTCCATTTTCAGGATTTCCTGATGAAGTTCGGAACGGAGAATGCTCAGGGTCTTGGCGAAATCCCGCTCGTTGAAAACGGCGAAGGCGGGAATGGCCAGAACTAGGACGGAAACCAGTATGATGGCAAACTTTTTCTTCATCGAATTCAGTTATTTCTCTGCAAAGATACAAAAACGACGGATTTTTATTAACTTGCAGAATTAATTGAAGAAACGATGAAAGGCCGTATCTTTCTTTTTCTCGCTGTGACCGTGTTGCTGGCGACTGCCTGCAAGGGCAGGTCCGAGAAGCCGCTGGACCCGGCGGACCTCCGCGGACTGACGAAAGAACAGTTGCAGGAGATGCGCCAGTCTATCTACGACAGTCATGGTGAAGGAGAGGACCTGACGGCCGGTGAGACAGCCCGGGTGGAGCAGCTGCGCGACCAGGAACGCCGCCTCGACAATGCCTGGATCTTTGGTGAGTGGCGCGAACGGCACGGCCGGCGACTGATTTTCCGTGATGACGGCACGGTGAGCGTAGGGGCCCGGGATGGCGCCTATGACGAACTGGGCATCTACAAATATTTCCAGGCGGAAGAGCCCTCCTACGAAACGGTCTGGACCCTGGTCTACGATGCGGCCGGACATCCGGTCGTCATCGTGCCGCAACCCTCCGGCGACGATCTGCTCTATCCGTTTACCGACAGCCGCAGCAGTGTCTACGAACGGACGGGCGATCTCCAGACTTCCGTCGAGACAGGATGCTTTTATACGAAAATCTAATAATATTCATTATTCATCTAATTCTTACTGTGTTATGAGTGCAGGTAAATTCTTTTCATTTCTGGTAGGCGCAGCCGCCGGTGCGGCCGCAGCCTGGTGGCTCCAATCCGAGAAAGGGCAGGAGACGGTCGCGGACATCAAGGAGAAGGCCGCCGCCGGTTTCGATCAATTGGGAAATGCCGTGGAAGACCTCAAAGTAAAAGCGAAAGCCTCGGCCAAGGCAGCCGTCGAGACCCTCGAAGAGGCTGTTGAGAAAAAGCAATGAGCGAAATCAAAGACTATATCGACCTGAAAATCGATGAGATCAAACTGCGGAGCACGCAGGGACTCTCGGATGCAATGGGTCGCCTGGCAACGGGACTGCTCCTCGTCGGCCTGCTGATCATCATCCTTGGCCTGCTGGCCGTGGTGCTGATCCATTGGCTCGGGGAGCTGACCGGCTCGCTGGCCATTGCGAGTTCCATCGTCTGCGGCGTCTTCCTGGTGGTGTTCCTGGTGGTGTACTCCCAGCGCAAACGTCTTTTCCGTGACACCTTCGTCCAGTTGTTCATCAATATCTTTTTCGACGATGACAAGGAATAGAGGTTTCTCGGATATCCGGACCTATGAGGAGCTGGAAGCTTCGATCCGGATGGTACAGCACCAGCTGCACACGGCCAGGATTTCGCGCCAGGTCAACGGTCTGATGGCCGGACAGGGTCTGGGCATCAAATGGACCGACGTGGCCCTGGTCATCCTCCGCCTGATCAAGCGCAGCCTTTCGTAACCAGACTGAACAGTCCTGACGGTCAGATGGAAAGGACCGTCAGGACGTTGATCAGTTCGGGATCGATGGGTTTGTCGATTTTCACGGCCTTGCTGATCGGGACATAGACGATCAGATCGTTCTTAATACCGATCATGATATTGCGCTGGCCTTCCTTGAGGGCCTCAACGGCTGCTACACCCAGCCGGGAAGCCAGGATGCGGTCGTAGGCCGAGGGACGGCCACCCCGCTGCAGATGGCCCAGGATCGTGACCCGCACGTCGTATTCCGGATACTCTTTACGGACACGTTCGGCATAGTGCATCGCGCCGCCCGTACCATCACGGTGGCTCTCTGAAACAATCACGATGGAACTGTTCTTGCTCTTGCGGATACCCCGTCCGATGAACTGGGCGAGCTGGTCGATGTCGGTGCGGTCCTCCGGGATGATGGCGGCCTCGGCACCCGCAGCGATGGCGCTGTTCTGCGCCAGGAAGCCGGCATCACGTCCCATCACCTCCACGAAGAAAATACGGTCGTGCGAGGTGGCGGTGTCGCGGATTTTGTCGACACAGTCCACGATGGTATTGAGCGCCGTATCGTAGCCGATGGTCGAATCGGTGCCGTAGAGGTCGTTGTCGATGGTACCCGGCAGGCCGATGATCGTAACATCGTGCTCACGTGCCAGTTCCTGGGCACCTGAGAGCGAACCGTTGCCGCCGATGACCACCAGGGCGTCGATATGGTGCTTCCGCAAATTCTCGTAAGCCTTCGTACGGCCTTCGGGCGTACGGAAATCTTCACTGCGGGCCGTCTTGAGGATGGTGCCGCCGCGCTGGATGGTATTGCTTACCGATTCGCTGGTAAATTCTTTGATCTCGCCGGTAATCAGGCCTTCATAGCCCCGGTAGATGCCGTATACTTTCCAACCCGCAAAGATGGCGGAGCGGGTGACCGCACGGATGGCTGCATTCATGCCCGGGGAATCGCCGCCGGACGTCAGGATGCCGATAGCCTGGATTTCTTTCATTGTATCTATTTCTTTTCTTCGGTTTCAGTCATTTTGATATAGGCCTCCATCAACTCCTTCATCTTCTTCTCCAGCAACTCCGTCTGCTCCTGGATGATTTCAGGCCTGAGGCTGTGCGGCCCTTCTTCCAGATGGAACGGCGGGGCGACGATCAGGTGGCTGCGGTGGAATTTCCGGGCGGGGCCATCCTGGTAGACCATGACGATAGGAACCTTGGCGATGGCCGCCAGCATGGCGACGCCCGGCTGGAATGGCAACTGCTTGCGGTGCTCGCCGTGCCGGCCCTCCGGGTAGATGGCGACATGCTCCTTGTCGTCCTTGAGAACGGCCAGGGAATCATGGATCCAGGTGGTGTCCATGTTCTGTCGGTCGATGGGGATACAGCCCGTATGACGGAGCAGGAAGCCGAAGCCAGGCTGCTCAAAGCGGTCTTTGGCCGCCAGGGTATGGATGGGATATTTGCGCAGGGCCGTATTGATGATGCCGCCGTCGAGATGGCCGGTGTGATTGGCCACGAGGATGGACGGTTCCGAAAAGATTTCATCTTTGCGGGAAGGGTCTAGATAATGCACCTTCGGCTTAAAGAGGATCCGCACCAAAGCGGCGAGCAGGGGGTTGAGTTTAGTATCGGAAACCATGGCTCACATTCAATTCCAAGTTGTAAAGATAGCAATATTTTTTTTCTCCGTTCAAATGTTTGCCCGACTGTCCATCGCGTTTTTTTTACCGATTATTTGGTGTATCTTCGTATCAATAAAGAAACTTCACCCTATGAAAAATTGCTTTTCCCGGCTCGTCCTGCTGACCGCCTCCCTGGCCCTTCTGGTCGCCTGTGGTCCCAAGTGGCAGGAACTGGAAGCCGACGGCTACCGCCGCATCGAACAGCGCGGCGGCGCCACGCTGGGTTACACCTCCGCCCCTATCCTCGAAAAGGGCGGCTACGCCTTCAAAGACCTCAACCGCAACGGTTCCCTCGACGTATATGAAGACTGGCGGAAACCCGCCATCGACCGTGCCCGCGACCTCGCCGCACAGCTTTCCATCGAAGAGATCGCCGGCCTGATGCTCTACAGCGCCCACCAGGCCGTCCCGGTTCCCGGACTGACCGAAGCCCAGGAAAAGTTCCTGGCCGACGACAACCTGCGCCACGTACTGGTGACCACGGTTGCCAGCCCTGAGGTGGCCGCCCGCTGGAACAACAACGTCCAGGCCTTCGTCGAGAAGCTGGGGCACGGCATCCCGGCCAACAACAGCTCCGATCCCCGCAACGAGACGGCTGTGACGGCAGAATACAACGCCGGTGCAGGCGGACAGATCTCGCTCTGGCCCACCCCGCTGGGACTGGCTGCCACCTTCGACCCGGATCTGGTGCGTCAGTTCGGCGACATCGCTTCGAAAGAATACCGGGCCCTGGGCATCGCCACAGCCCTCAGTCCGCAGATCGACCTGGCCACGGAGCCCCGCTGGAACCGCTTCGTCGGCACCTTTGGTGAAGATCCCGACCTGGATACCGACATGGCACGCGCCTATGTCGACGGATTCCAGACCACGGAAGGCAGCTCCGACGGCTGGGGTTTCGAGAGTGTCAACGCCATGGTCAAGCACTGGCCGTCGGGCGGCCCGGAAGAGGGCGGCCGCGACGCCCACTTCAACTACGGCAAATATGCCGTCTATCCCGGCGGCAACTTCGAGACGCAGACCCGTGCCTTCGTCGACGGCGCTTTCAAGCTGGACGGGAAGACCGGATCGGCCACGGCCGTGATGCCCTATTACACCATCTCCTACGGCATCGACCCTTCCGGAAGGAATGTCGGTAACAGTTACAACCACTATATCATCACCGACCTGCTGCGCGATCAATACGGCTTTGACGGCGTGGTCTGCACCGACTGGGGCATCACGCACGACAACGCCGCCATCGAAAGCTTCGACGGCAAATGCTGGGGCACGGAAACCCTCTCCGTGGCCGAGCGGCACTATGAAGTGATCCAGGCGGGCGTCGACCAGTTCGGCGGCAACAACGACAAAGGCCCCGTTCTGGAGGCCTATGCCCTGTGGTGCCGGGATTTCGGGCAGGAAAGTGCCCGGGCCCGCTTCGAGCAGTCGGCCGTACGCCTGCTGATGAACATTTTCCGCACCGGACTGTTCGAGAACCCGTATGTCGATCCGGCCGTCGCCACCACCGTGGTGGGCCAGCCAGAATTCATGCAGGCAGGCTACGATGCACAGCTGAAATCCGTGGTCCTGGTGAAGAATCACGGAAACGTGCTGCCGCAGACTCCGGATCCAGTCCGGGGTGACGGGAAAGCCAAAGTATATGTTCCCAAGCGGCATTATCCCGCTTTTGCCGGCCGCTTCGGCATTTTCGGCGCCCATCCCGACTACTGGGACTGGCCGGTCGAGCGCAAGCTGATGGAACAATACTACGAGTGGGTCGATTCCCCCGTGGAAGCCGATTTCGCCCTGGTCTTCATCCAGGAGCCCTATTCCGGCGTGGGCTATGACGTGAAAGACCGCGCCAGGGGCGGCAACGGCTATGTACCCATCAGCCTGCAGTATCTCCCTTACATCGCCACCTATGCCCGTGCCGAATCAATCGCCGGCGGCGACCCGAAGGAGAACTTCACCAACCGTTCCTACCGCGGCAAGACCGTATCGACCGACAACATCGACGACCTGAACAGCATCATCGCAGCCCGCAAGGCCATGGGTGACAAGCCCGTCGTGGTGGTCATCTCCGCCACGCGGCCGTTCGTGCCCGCCGAGTTCGAGCCCTTCGCCGACGCCATCCTCGTGACCCTCGGCGTCCAGCACCAGGCTGTCCTCGACATCCTCAGCGGCGTTGCCGAGCCTTCCGGCCTCCTGCCGATGCAACTGCCGGCCGACATGCGCACCGTGGAGGAACAGTACGAAGACACGCCCCACGACATGCGCTGCTATGTGGACACCGACGGCCACAGCTACGACTTCGCCTACGGCATGAACTGGAACGGCGTCATCGACGACGCACGTACCCGGAAATACGGAAAGAAACAATAATTCAAATACCTGTATGAAACGAATCCTATTCCCTCTCCTGCTGGCCGGCCTGCTGGCCATCGGCTGCACCAAGACCGTGTCCCCGCAGGACCAACTCACGGCGCATGACGCCGAAATCAACAAGATCATCGCCCAGATGACTTTGGAAGAGAAGGTCGAGATGCTGCACAGCAAGACCAACATGTCGAGTGCCGGCGTGGAGCGCCTCGGCATCGCCGACATGAACTATGCCGACGGCCCCTTCGGCATCCGCGAGGAAGGCCAGCCCAACGGCTTCATGAGTGCCGGCTGGACCCTCGACTCCGCCACCTATTTCCCGACGGGCTCTGCCCTGGCGGCCACCTGGAGCGAAGAAATGGCTTATAAATACGGCACCGGCATGGGCAAGGAAGCCCGCCTCCGCGGCAAGGACGTGATCCTCGGCCCGGCCGTCAACATCCAGCGCCTGCCTGTGGGCGGACGTACCTACGAGTACCTGAGTGAGGATCCCATCTTGTCGGCCGCCCTGGCCCTCTTCTATACCAAAGGCGTTCAGGACGAAGGAACAGCCGTGTGCATCAAGCACTTCGCCGTCAACAACCAGGAGACCAGCCGCGGCAGCGTCGATGTGAAGATCGACGAACGCACGCTCCGCGAAATCTATCTCAAGCCCTTTGAGCGCGCCATCATCGAAGGCGGTGCAATGAGCGTGATGCCGGCCTACAACAAGGTCAACGGCGACTACTGCTCCGAGAACGAGCACCTCCTCAATGAGATCCTCCGCGGCGAGTGGGGCTTCAAGGGCATGACCGTTTCCGACTGGGGTGGCACACACAGCACGATGGGCGCCATGCTCCACGGCCTCAACGTCCAGATGACCGGTTCCAACTACCTGGGCCAGCCCGTCATCGATTCCATCGCCACCGGCGCCCTGACCGAAGACCTCGTGGACGAGAAAGTCCGCCAGATCCTGCGCGTGCGTTTCGCCATCGAGCCCGTCCCGGCCGATGTGGCCAACACCGTGATGACCTCGCAGCCTGAGAGCCAGCAGATTGCCCGCGAAGTGGCCGAAAAAGCCATCGTCCTGCTCAAGAACGAAGGCATCCTGCCCATCAAGGCCGAAGTGAAGAAAATCGCTGTCATCGGCCAGAACGCCGTGCTCAAGACCCAGAGCGGCGGCATGGGTGCCGGTGTCAAGGCGCTCTACGAAGTGACTCCTCTCGAAGGCATCACCCGCCGCGCCGGCGAGAAAGGCATCGAAGTGAACTATGCTCCGGGCTACAAGAACTATCCTGGTATGCGCTGGGGTCCTGCCCCGACAGGCCCCAATCCGCTGGAGGCCGCCGCCATCGACGAACCGGCCGATCCGGCGATGGTGGCGGAAGCCGTTGCCCTGGCCAAGGACGCCGACCTGGTGATCTTCTTCGGCGGCACCAACAAGAGCATCGAGACGGAAGGCTCCGACCGCAAGAACATCAAGCTCCCCTGCGGACAGGAGGCCCTTGTCCAGGCCCTGTACGAGGCCAATCCTAACCTGGCCACCGTGCTGATTTCCGGCGGCCCGACCGACCTGCAGGTGCTGGAGCCCGTCTCCCCCGCCATCGTCCAGGGCTGGTGGAACGGCTCGGAGGGCGGCACCGCGCTCGCCGAAGTGCTCTTTGGCGACATTGCCCCTTCGGGCAAGCTTCCCTTCACCTTCCCCGTGAAGCTCGAAGATTCCCCTGCCTATGCCTTGGGCAACTTCCCGGGCAACAGCGCCGGCGGCGACCTGTTTACGCTGATGTTCCGTCCCGACGTCATCAAGATGAGCCCCGAAGAGCGCCAGAAACTCATCGAATCGCTCCCCAAGCCCGTCTCCGAATACACTGAACGCTTCTACGTGGGCTACCGTTGGTTCGACACCAAAGATATCGCACCCATGTATGCCTTCGGACACGGTCTTTCCTATGTGGACTTCGATTATAAAAACCTGAAGGCTTCCGTCTCCGGCGGCAAGGTGAAGGTCTCCTTCCTGCTGACCAACGAAGGCGACATGGACGCCGACGAGGTGGTCCAGCTCTATGTCCACCGCATTGACAGCCAGGTCGAATGGCCGGCCAAGGAGCTCAAGGCCTTCCAGCGCGTCAACCTCAAGGCCGGCGAAACCAAGAAAGTAACGCTGGAAATCCCGATGGACGAACTCCGTTACTGGAACGAAACGTCGAACGCCTGGGATCTCGAACATGGCAAGCTCCAGCTCCAGTTGGGCGCAGCTTCCGACGACATCCGTCAAACCGCTGAAGTAACTATCTAACGATGAAAAAGATACTCCTATTCGCAGTCCTGCTGGGCTGCACCCTGCCGCTGTCGGCCCAATGGTTCCGGCAGCCCACCCCCAATGACACCCTGCAGTCCGTCCGCGTGCTGCCCGACGGGAAAGTCCTGTTCCAGCTCTATGCCCCGCAGGCTCAGACCGTCGCCGTGACCGGCGACCTGCCCTGGGACAAGCCCGTGAAATTTGAAAAGAACGCCGACGGCGTGTGGCAGGGCCTCTGCGAAGGCCTCGCCGACGGCTGCTTCCGCTACAGCTTCCTGGTCGACGGTGTCCGTGTCCAGGACCCGAAAGCCCCGCTCTCGGCCGAGCAAGCTTCCGTTTTCACGAAAGGCGACGGCTATGTGAAGGATGTGCCGCACGGCGCCCTGGCGCAGCGCTGGTACTGGTCCTCCACGCTGAACTGCCTGCGCCGCATGCATGTATGGACGCCCACGGGTTATGAGAAGTCCGCTGAAGCGCTGCCTGTGCTCTATCTCATCCACGGCGGCGGCGACAACGACGCCTCCTGGCCCGGCGTGGGTGCCGCAGGCTGGATCCTCGACAACCTCCTGGCCGAGGGCAAGATGGTACCGATGATCGTGGTCATGCCCAACGGCACCATCGAGACCGACGACATGATGGGCGAAGTGCCCCTCTTCGGACAGGACATGGTCGAGAGCATCATCCCCTTCGTCGAAGCCAACTACCGCGTCGTCGCCGACCGTGACCACCGTGCCATGGCCGGCCTGTCGATGGGCGGCATGGAGACCATGGAGACGGCCTTCCTGCATCCGGAACTCTTCAGTCACGTGTGGGTGCTGAGTTCCAGTTTCTCGCCCGGCAGGCAGAAAGAGTATGTCGAGCGCATCCAGCTGAAAAAGATTGCGCCCGCACTGAACAAGAACTTCAAGGCCCTGTATTTCACCCAGGGCGGTCCCGCCGACATCGCGTACAAGAACTGCCAGGAAGCCCTCGGCTATCTGAAAGAAGCTGGCGTCAAGTACAACTACCTGGAAAATGCCCAGGCTGGCCACAGCTGGACCACCTGGCGTGCCGACCTGCAGGTCCTCGCCCCCACCCTTTTCCGATAGCTTCACCGCTCTGGTTTTTACTCCCGTAGGTCGTGCTCTCGCCTTCGGCTCGGGTGTCCCGCTCGCAGAAAAATGCTCGCGGCTCCAAAAACCACCCGCTGTTACGCTCGATGAAACATCATAAATAGAATCACACAAAAACCATTATAATTCATGAAAAAAGTCATTATTCTCCTCGCTTCCTGCCTGCTCGCCCTCAGCGCGCTGCACGCCCAGGAACTGACCAACTTCGCCTTCGGCGGCCAGAAACCGATTATCTCTCCCGAGCTCACACAGGACAGCGTGACCTTCCGGCTCAAGGCCGATTACGCCACCATCGTGAAACTCAGCGGTTCGTGGATGGAGAACCCCTGGACGGGCACCATCGACATGACCCGCGGTGAGAACAACGTATGGTCGGTGACCATTCCGCTCCCGTCTCCGGAAATCTACACCTACTATTTCCTGGTCGACGGCGTGGCCGTAAACGATCCGCAGAACGTGCTGGTCCAGCGCGACGGCACCCGTTACCTCCCGATGCTCCTGGTTCCCGGCGAGCGCACGGAAAACTACGGCGAAGCGCACCAGCACGGCACGGTGAGCCATCCCTGGTACCACAGCAATATCCTGGGCATGGACCGTCGCCTGACCGTCTACACGCCCTACGGCTACGAGAACAACCCCAAGAAGAAGTATCCGGTGCTCTATCTGCTGCATGGCGCCGGTGGTGACGAGGAGGCCTGGACCTCAATGGGCCGCACCGCCCAGATCCTCGACAACCTGATC
>Ga0310696_10007443_pt1 | contig 12848 bp, 5 predicted proteins | sample AusTroGonzalo_MG_4_FD_203885 | JGI IMG/M metagenome (GOLD analysis project Ga0310696, IMG submission 203885) | Bovine rumen microbial communities from tropical cattle in Woodstock, Queensland, Australia - Gonzalo_02 (v2) (version 2) | ecosystem: Host-associated > Mammals > Digestive system >... | reverse complement strand
TGAAATCTCTTTCTTGAAGTCCTTGCGGTCAATCATATATGCGTCGCTCCATGCGCGTGAAGCGTCGAGTGACTTGTAGGTAGCCTCATCATGCACCAAGTTGACGTAATGTGTCAAGTGATAGTTGATGTTGTGCTCCTTCTGCATATTCTTGAAAATCTCGTGGTTGTGCACGGCGATATCAGCGATATCAGGATTCGAGAACGCCGGACGACCGCCACCGATGCATCTCCATGAAGCACCACGGCTGTAGTTGATCATCACAGGTTTCTTGCCAGCTTCCGAGAAGTAACGGAACAATGCACTACCTGCAATACCGCCACCGGCGATAAACACCTCGACCTTTTCCTTCTTCACGTCGTTCATCTTCGGGAAGATAAACGTTTCCTTGGTCTTCGGATTGTACAAGTCATCCAAACTCACCTGATTTGAAAGAGGAGCACGCGGTGTAGCATCACCAACCAATTCAATGCCGTATGAACGTAAAATCTGACGTGCGCGAGGGATACATCTCTTGCCACGGCATGGACCCATACCCATACGTGTGATGTGTTTCAACTCGTCAACAGAAATGGTCTTGCGGTCACCGATGACACTCAACACCTTGTCAAGTTTGATATCTTCGCAGTGGCATACGTATGTCTCTGACTCCACATCCTTCAATGGTTTAAAGTCTATCGGCTTCGGATAGTTTTCTTTCACAATGAATCCACGTGCCTCTGTCAGCTTGTCGAGAGCCACATCCTTTGCGATAACGCGGGCCACGTTGGTCTTGTTGTTCTTCTTGAGAACCTTCTCTACGACACCCTCGCCCACTTTCTTGCCGTTATCATCAACGAGGAACACCTCCACGCCTTCTTTCACCTCATATTCCACAGGCAGGAACAGCGTATTCTTCTTCATATCATAACCAAAAATTGCCAAGCCCGGGCAGTGGTTTACACAATTCATACATCCGATACACTTGTCGTAATCGATCATCGGCACTGTGTTAGTGCTCGACTTTGTGATAGCGCCTTGCGGACATGAGAACGAGCATGGGTTGCAAGCGAATCCGTAAACACAGTCGGCAATGACAAACGGTTTTGCCACCATTCTCTCAGCTGTCGGCTTGTTAGGCTCCTGCAACACTCTGATTGGGTGCTGCTGCGACTCAATATATTGTTTTGAAACTTCGAGATATTCATCGTAATTGAATCTCAGACCCATATTCTGTGCCACCTCAAATGCCACCTGTTTACCGCGCAAAACAGCACTCGTGCCTTCGCCGATACGGATAGCATCACCTGCACCGTAAGTGTTCAAACCAAACACCTCGCGTCCCTTCACGAGCAACTGGCTGTCAGGAATCAAACCCGTGCATATATTGATGATGTCGATATCGTCGATAATCTGTTCTGTTCCCGGAATCGGCTTGAAGTTCTCACATTTGGCGATGACTGCGCCTACTACGCCGGTATGGTCTTTGTTCGGGATAGCCTTCAACAGAATATGCGATGTCATAATCGGGATGCCGAGTCTGCGCACACGGTTGGCCTGCACTGGGAAACCTCCTTCATGGTCCATACCTTCAATGATAGCCTTGATGGTAGCACCAGCCTGCATACCCTGATATGATGTCAAATAACCAATGTTTCCTGCTCCCACAGTCAAAACTTTCTTGCCAAGAAGAGTGTGCTCCTGATTCATCATCTTCTGGAACACAGCAGCGGTGTAAACGCCAGGCAGATCGTCGTTTTCGAATGTCGGCATGAATGGCACGGCTCCTGTTGCGACAACAAGATGCTCAGCGTCAATATATGCCATCTCCTGTGTCACTATGTTCTTGATAGCAATGCGTTTGCCTTCAAGCAAATCCCAAACTACGTTATTCAACAGAATGCCTTCGTGGTTGTCGCCTGCCAATGTCTTCGCGATGTCAAAACCACGCATGCCGCCGAACTTCTGCTCCTTCTCGAAGAAGAAGAACTGGTGTGTCTGCATGTTGAACTGACCGCCAATCTTTGCGTTATTGTCGATCACGACATTGCTGATTCCCAGTTTATTCAGCTGTTCACGGCAAGCCAAACCTGCAGGACCCGCACCGATGATGGCGACCTGTGTCTTGTAAACCTTCACCTCACGTGGCTGAAGTTCTTTCGCTTCAGGAAGCACATTAGCCTCATTGTTGATAGGTTTAACTTCCTTCACTCCGTCAACCAAAGTGATGCAGATACGACGAATCTTTCCGTCAACAAGCATCTCGCAGGCACCGCACTTTCCAATGCCGCAGTTAAGACTTCTGTTACGTCCGTCAAGACTGTGGCTGTGAACAGGAAAACCTGCCTGATGTAAAGCGGCAGCAATGGTATAGCCTTTCTTGCCAACCACTTTCTTGCCATCATAAATAAACTCTACTGACTCGCCATCAGCGATGTCCAGAATAGGATGTTTGGTTATTTTGTACATACTTTTCAATTTTGCTAATAAGAGATGCAAAATTAAAAAGGTGTTTTTACAAAAACAAGAAATTTTTGAAAAAAATTTACAATGAGATTCCTCGCACTTCGTGCTCGGAAAGACAACCCCAAAGATAATAAAATGGCGCGCTATATTATTTCGACTCTTGTCCTGTCATTCCGAGCGGAGCGAGGAATCTCTCTTCATGTCTTTATAACTTCCCTCAAATATATCGAACTTTTCGAACTTGCATTCCAGCGGTCCGTTATAAACATCTATTTTTTTCGAAGGCTTCAACCCGATGAGCTTCAAGGCGTCCTTGTTCGAGCTTATAATCCATGCCTCAAAGCCTTTGAAGTTCTTCTTCAAAGCATCGCCAATGCCTTTGTACAGCGTCACGATGTCTTTTTCCTCCAATCGCTCGCCATACGGTGGGTTGATAATCATGATGCCGCCGCCTTCTGGAGGCACCATCTCAAACATATCTTGTTTGCTTAGTTTTATGTCGTAATGCATATGCGCATTCTCGATGTTAGCTCTTGCAATCTCCACTGCCTTAGCCGAACGGTCCGATGCAAGAATCTCATAATTAAACTCTTCCATCTCTGCACCAGCATCGATCATCACATTCTGCCACAACTCCTTGTCGAAGTCATGCCATGTCATGAAGCCCCATTTCTTTCTGAAAAATCCTGCCGGGAGACCCATAGCCAACATAGCTGCCTCTATCGGCAAGGTGCCTGAACCGCACATGCAGTCAACGAAATTACAGTCGCATTGCCAGCCTGTAAGCTTAATCAAGCCCGCTGCAAGCACCTCGTTCATAGGCGCTTTATCGACATTCTTTCTGTATCCGCGTTTATGCAACGACTCTCCTGAACTGTCGAACGACACAGTGACCTTTTCATTCTCAATACGCACATTGATTCGCAAGTCAGGATCCTCGACATCCACCGATGGACGTGCTCCGAAATGCTCACGGAACTCGTCAGCGATGGCATCTTTCACCTTCAATGCCGCATATTGCGAGTGGGTGAAATAATTGCCACTCGTCACAGCATCGATGGCAAAAGTCTCGTTGATATTGAAAATCTCGTGCCATTGAATCTTAAAGATGTTGTTGTACAACGCCAACTCATTGCGTGCCACAAAACTCGTTATCGGCTTCAAAATCCTCAAAGCGGTCCTGCAGCAGTAATTGGCCTTGTACATCAACTCCTTGTTGCCCTCAAAACTGACGGCGCGATACAATGGCTCGACGTTCAATGCACCCATGGCTGTCAACTCCTCGGCGAGGACGTTTTCCAGTCCCGCCATAGTCTTGGCAACCATTTTAAAAGTGTTTTCCATCTTACAGATTCTCAACGATTTTCTTCTGCCACTCTTTGAACTGCTCCTCTGTCGGATGCATCTTCTCGCGTCTGAAGTCGAGGTCTCCCTCTTTCTGCATAGGCACGAGATGGATGTGTGCGTGCGGAACCTCAAGTCCTATCACTGCCACGCCGACTTTTCTGCATGGGATGGCTTTCTTTATCGCAACAGCGATCTTCTTAGCGAAAACAATCATCTCAGCGAGGTCTTCGTCAGAAATGTCGAAGATGTAATCTTCCTCTTTCTTAGGAATCACCAATGTGTGACCCGGAACGAGCGGACTGATGTCGAAGAATGCGAAAAACTTGTCGTTTTCTGCGATTTTATAGCAAGGAATCTCACCTGCCACTATTCTTGAAAATATTGATGCCATGATTATTCTCTTGTTATTTCAACAATTTCAAACAACAGCTTTCCTGCCGGGACCTGAATCTCGACCTCTTCGCCCACAGCCTTGCCGAGAAGACCTTTAGCTATTGGTGAAGTGATTGATATCTTGCCAGCTTTAAGGTTAGCCTCTTTTTCTGGAACGATGGTGTACGACATCATCTGTTTTGTCTTCACATTCTTGATTTTAACTGTAGAAAGTATCAAAACTTTTGATGTATCCATCTTCGATTCATCAATGATTCTTGCGTTAGCAATGGTAAGCTGGAGCTTCACAATCTTCATCTCAAGAAGTTGCTGGGCTTCTTTTGCCGCATCATATTCAGCGTTTTCCGACAAGTCACCCTTATCGCGCGCTTCTGCAATTGCCGCTGCAATCTTAGGACGCTCGTTAACACAAAGATTCTCCAATTCGTCCTTCAGCTTCTGCAATCCAGCTTGTGTAAAGTATTCTACGTCTGCCATAACTTTAATTTTTAAATTGTAAAAAAGAGACCCTTACCGAAATAAGGGCCCTTTTTTCCGTAAAATTGTATGCAAAGATACAACTTTTTTTTCAAATGCAAGTTTTTTTTAGAATAAAATTCTTGCACCGACTGAATGTGTACCTTTCCAGTGTGCTGTGTCGCGGTATGAGTAGTCGATACAGACCTTCAAACCCTTCTTGTTGAGAGGAGCCTGAACTGTTGCACCACAAGAGAAACCTCTGTTAACGTTGGTGCAGTTTGCATCTTCAATGCTCTTTGTGACACCGCTTTCAAAGGTGTAACCGGCACGGAGCATGAGGATATCACGGAATGAACCCTCGATACCGCCGATAAACTGATCCTTAGAGAATGCGTTTGAGTTGAAGTTGAATGCCAAGGTCAAACGGCTTTCTTTTTCAAAGTTGAAATCGTATGCCGCTGCGATATTCAGCTGTGTAGGAAGCTCAAACTCATCAGCACGTTGTACCACTGTGATATTTGACTGCATTCCATCGAACAACACTGAATAGGCAAGACCGTCGCCGCTGTACTTCATGGTAGGTCCAATGTTCTTCAAGGCGATACCGAAGTGGATGTTATCAGTAATACCTGTAACATACTGGATACCAGCGTCCAATGCGACACCTGTTCCGTTCATATCAGCAATTGACTCGCTGATGATCTTCAACACAAAACCGCCGTGGATACTGTTTGAGAACGACTTCGCGATAGCGATGTTGATGTTCATCAAACTTGGTTTATATGTACCAATTCCACCGTCTGGATTTTCTGTAGTTGTTCTCTGAATCTCTCCAAAGTTCATTGACATCACCGATAAACCAGCTACCACTGATTCTGAAACGCGTGTCAGGAAACCGAATGAAACCACATTTGTTCCTGAACCTGCGAGCCAGTTGGTGTATGAGAAGTTGATATCCATTGAGTTCACGAATGAGATACCTGCCACGTTGCTCCAAATAGCGTCAACACCTTTGATGCAAGCCATACCGGCATTGCCCCAACCTGATGATGCTGCCCATGGATTAACTAACAGCTCATTTGCACCTGCTTGACCTGCTCTATCCTTATTACCTGCGAATGCTTCTGTGCTCGTGAATCCAATAATGATTGTCAAGCTTGCTATTACGATAGTTCTAAATAACTTTTTCATGATCGTGTACTTTTAAATTTGTTCGCAAAATAATTAGAATGTATTTAAGTCAACCTGACGCATTGCGCAATAGAACTTAACAGTATGCTCACCGCCGTTAACGTTATCCTTCACATGGATAATGTAGATACCGCTCGCGATAGGTGTGTTTGCATGGTTGGTCAAATCCCAATCTATTGAAGTCACTGATGAGTCGTCCTTCTTGAACTGACGGATCTTAGTACCATTCACAGTGTAAATTGTAACAACACACTTGTCAGGTACGTTGGTGATCTTAACCTTGTGTGTCAAAGCGTTCGGCTCGTAGTTAGCGTATGCATAATATGGGTTAGGAACAACCTGGATGAGATCAAGGTCTGACTTACCCTTATCAGCATTCTGCAACTCAGGACCATAACCCTTTGTTGTGAAGGTGTAGTATGGTAAATAACCTTCATGGTTAACATAGTCAACAAGTTCTTCAGTCTCAACCTCGAGTGGCATGTTACCATAACCGAGTGCATAAGGTTTGGCAATACGCACAGAGATCTTAACAGGATTGTTTTCAGGTAACCACTTCTTGCCTTCAATAGCCATTGGCATACCGACCCATGTTGGCTGTCCCCAGAATGCGGTCTTGAACACCTTCTTGCCTGTTGAATCAGCGTAGTGCAATCTGTCATAGAGATACTTACCACCGTCGTATGCAGGGCATTTGTAAACCTGTGACTGCAATGTTGGTCCTAAGTGCATTGGGAAGATGTAGACATAGTGTTTACCACCGAACACTGGAGTGCTGCTGATCTGGTCGAAGATAACCGGGTCTGAGAGCTGATATGTTGCTCCACCTAAAGCTGTAGCTTCTAACACCGCTGGTGGGTTGAACATCATATCACGTCCGTTGAGTGTTGGGTAGAATGAATCCTCACCATAACCCATGTTCATACGTGCACCTGACTCGATATCGATTGCATATCCTGGGAACCAACCCATACTTACTGGGCTGATGTAGTTAGCGTCATTTTCATTGCTGCTAACGCCCATTGCGATAGCCTCTTCGTATGTTGCTGCACATGGATTACCATTCTTGTCGATTGACGGAGCCTTACGGAGACCGAATGTCTCAGCATTGTTCTCTGACAAGTTAGCATCCAAGCACATCTCGAACACTGGGCAGCGGGTCCATTTCGACTTATCTGCTGTGAGAACGATATCAATTGAACCGATCTTCTTGAAGATAGAGTCTCTACGGCTGTTATCCTCCATGATAGGACCAGGGTTGTTAGCGCCTGAGTTCTTTGATTTGTTAGCGAGTTCGTAAGGAGCCCATGTACCGTCAGCAATCTTTTCGAAATCCTCACCTGGGTCATATGCCTTTGATGTCTGATTCGATTCTGACTTCATATCAAAGTCGTTGTTCTGGGCGTTGTCCTGGTCAACATACTTACCTGAACGGATCCAGTTCAATGGGTTAGAAGCGATAGCGTCGCTATCCTTAATACCACTGAGCCAACGATTCGAGCTGTCGGCATATGTCACTGATGAAGTGATAACACCGTTGTTAGGTGCGAGAACTGCCCATGCTGTATTGTTGTCGTTACCCTGTGTACCGACACTGTATGGACCAATGTTCCAGCACTGTTTGACGTCAACTGAAATACCTCTGTCAAGGAAGATCTTCTCGCTTGAGAGTTCTGTTGTTGTGTCTGACTCAAATGTCTCGCCTGTCTCAAGATCCTTCAAAGTCCACTTGAATGCTTTCATGTTAGCATTGTCGCCAACGATAGAAGCATCACCTGTAACGTGTTGGATTGTAACATCTCTGAAGTCATGATACCAGATAGCGTAATCTGTAGGTTTAACATTCAATGGGTCAACAATCTTAACATTGACAGGACCATGGCCTCTCTTGTATGTTGGGTGATAAATGACTGGATATTCATCATCACCGAACAAGTTGCTTGAGCTTGCGATTGGACGTGACAACACTTCTGCAACATCAGCGTCAGAGAGTTCAAGATGGTTACCACCGTTTCCTAAACCTGTCCAACGGTTGATGACTGGCTGATCACCATATGAAGAGTTGATAACTGTACCGTTTACAATCTTATGTGGAATAGCTGTGTACAGCTTGATGTTCTTACGACCTGCGAGATAAGGTAATTTCTGACCTTCACCTTCAGTCATATCAGGAATATATTCCATATAGTTATTGTAAGCGTAAGCTATAGCCATGAAGTAATAGGTGTGATGGTTCACAAGTGTTGGGTCATTGTTCTTTGTGAACTGGTCTTGTGTAATCACGAATGAGTGTGAGATACCGTTGTCGCCACCTTCAACCATGAGAGTAGGAATACTGTATCCTAAATCCTCATTGAAGATGAAGTTAACGATTCTGCTCACATTATTCTTAACGTCGCACTGGAAGATAAGACGTGCTTTTGACTCATCATTTAACTGGTCGACACTGACTTCAGCGTTAGCGAGCTGATAGACCTGATAACCTTCAAAGTGGAAGTATCTGTCATATTCGTTGCCGAGTGTATCGTACTCAGGAATGTTAGGATCCAATTCTGCGTAATCTTCGTTAGCGTTGTTTGATGTCTCAGAATTTGACAAATAAACGATGAGTTGTCTGTCAAGTTCGCGGATTGTCAAATCAGGAGCATTCGGGCCATCGAGAACTTTGAAGCAGTTATCGAACATTGACTGGCACTTATCATCGACCTTACGGAGAAGTTCGACTGAAGCCCAAGCCTTGCCTGTGTTAGCGCGTGCCCACGGCACACCGAATGTGATGTAGTTAACAGCACCTGCTTTCAAGGTGAAAGGACCTGCTGACTGCATGAAACGACGGTCGTTAACAGGGTTAGGCTGACCGTTGTTACCGGTCTCTTCACTCCAGTAGAAACCATTCTGGTTGAAGCCGCCACCAGGAGTTATACCACCTGTACCCCAGTTACATGGGTCAGAATCGAATGGGAACATGAAGTCGCAAGCTGGGCCAACTGTACCTGATGCGCCTGGAACAGCTGTTCCACCATACTGCATCTTAGCACCGTTTTTCCAGATACCTCTAAGGAGGAGGTAGTATTCAGCAGCGACATCAGGGTCACCGTTCACTGATGACTGTGTGTTATCGTGATACACGAAACGACGCATACCGAAACGTTCGTCATCGATGATTCCGTTGCCGAAGTTCACACCGTTGATACTTTCGTCGCAGAGCTGTACTCCGAGTGAGTCATATTTAGGGTTATCGAGTCCATCTGGATCGAGGTAAGGTCCCTGGAAGAAGTCGACACCGACCGCTGGAGGGTTGGCACCGTAAGCTTCTGTCTGACCTGAACCGTCGATAGCGGCACCGTTGTAACCGTAACCAAGACCACGTGATACGTCGCAACCTACATAGTCGTCCTTAGCATAACCAAGGTCAACGTCTGTCCAAGGTGAGAAGTATGTGTTTGTCAAGGTATAAGTTGAACGGTTGATGATCTCGTAGCTATAGAATGTCATGTTGTTGATCTCATCATTTGTTGAGAAAGCAAATGCTTGAGCTCTGATTTCCATACCGATAGCTGAACCGCCTGTTTCAGTGTGTGAGTTACCTTTATCGTTGAACACCCACCAAATTGTCTGGTCACCCTTGATAACTTGGTCAGAGAGGATTGATCCGTGAACTGTACCAGCGTTGATTTCCTCCATTGTAGGAGTCTGTGTGTGGCAGAGTTCATTGGTGATATCGTAATATGGATAGTCACCTTGTGTTGGGTCATAAGCACCATCCTGATCTCTATCAAAGAAAGGAGCGAGGTAGTAGCTCATTCCTCTTGCCGGGTCGCCGTGAGCAGGCCAGTTGAGGATGTTAGCCGGGATTTCGTAGCCAGCCTCCGGGATACCGTTGTCATCACAATTTGAGAGGAAGTCATCAACTTCAGCACGTGTGATGTTGTACATTTTATCGTACTCCATACATGTAGCTGCGTCGATAGATGCTGTACCATCAATTGTAAGAGGACCAGTCCAGAAGTCGTTACCGACCTGACGGAAACGGATAGCGGCGCACTTCAACTGGTTGTTGATGTCCATACCAGCAATCCACAGAGAACCTGCATACAATGATGTTGCGGAACCGTTGGCAGGGATGTAATACTTAGCACCTGAACCGCCTGGAAGATCCCACCACATATCACCACCAGCGTTGACACGGACTCTAGCGTTGTTGATGTTCAACCAAGCATACGTTGAAGAAGGTGTACATCCAGCAGTGGTTTGTTTCAGATTCCGAGTTTGTGGTCCATTCATCTGAACCTTCTCGGCTCTTACTTCAGTTACACTTGCAATAAGAAATGCAACAGTTAATAAACGAATTATATTCTTCATATTAGCAGTATTTATTATTCTGTTTAGAAGTTAAAGATCATACCAATTCTAATCTGACGAGGTGATGAGTAGTGACCCATGTCATTGACATACAGTCTGTACAACTCAGCGTATGAGTCAGCGTTTGTCTGGTTGGCGATTTCGCGCTGCCATTCAGGAGCTGTAAGATAACCATCGTCATCAGGATTACCGGTTGAGTGGTAAACACCAATGATATTCTTTGAGTTAAGCACGTTGAGGATCTGGAGATAAACGTTCAGGTAAGCCGGACGTTTGTCTTCTTTGTTCTTCTTACCAAGATTCAAGTTGAAGTCTCTGTCAAGACGGAGGTCGAAACGGAATGCCCATGGGAGACGTGAACCATAATAAGAACCTTTCAACAAGTTAGTACCTTGTGAGATAGGTGAGTTGATGTTGCTCTGTGCTGTGTAAGGAGTACCAGAACCGCCCTGCATTGTGATGGCGAGACCTGTGTTAGCTAACCACTGGATAGGCTTCTTACCTTCGCGTTTTGTAACAGGACCGTTGTAGTCCTTACCGTCTGCGAAGCGGTAGTCCAAAGTGATGTTGAACTGGTGACGACGGTCCCAAGGCATAGCGAATGTTGAACGCAAGTTAGGAACACCAGCTGCGATCAAAGCACTCATGGTTGATGTTGAAGCACCGGTAGCGTTGGTGAACTGCAAGGTATAAGAAGCACGGAGACGTACGTTCTTTGTTCTACGCAAGTCGTATGATGCTGTGAGACCCTTAACAGTACCGAAGTCCAAGTTGCTGTATGATGTGTAATCCTTTGGATATGCACCGGTGTAACGATACATCTGAATCATGTTACGCAACTCCTTATAGTAAGCGGTGATTGTCATTGATGACGAGTTGGTCAACTTCTGTGTGAAACCGAGCTCATAGTCGATTGTCTGTGATGGTTTCAAAGCTGGGTTGTTGAGAGTACCGCTTTCCTGTTCGAAGTAGTAGTAATCATAGATGTTGGTGTGGATGTTCGATGGGCGCTGTGTCAAAACGTCGTAGTGAGCGAAGAACAAAGCGTCATCTGAAATCGGGAATGAGAAGGAGATACGTGGCATCACTGTCCACTGTGGGTTGTAGTCTTTGAATGACTTGATGTCGACGTGTGACTGATCTTTATCCTTAACCCATGCTGTGACACCGCTACCGGCGTTCAAAGTTGTAGGGTCAGCGATTTCAGCACCTTCTGCATTGTACCAAGTGTTATCATAACGATAACCCATGACTTGAGTAATATCCTTAATATTATTGACGTACACTGCGTAGTCGTCGCCGATGTTGCTTGGAACGTCAACTGTAGTACCGTTAGGAAGAACAAGTTTACCATTGCTCATCTTATCGCCTACTGTATAGTAATCATAGAGGATATAAGGATCTTTCAAGATCTTCTGGTTAGCATCGAAACGGTCAACACGGACACCGACGTTGAAGATAAGGTCTTTGAAAGCGAACTTATCCTGGATGTAACCTGCCATGTAGATAGGTCTGAATGAACCTACTGGACGTGTGTAGTTACCGTTTTCGTCTTTCTCATTGAAGAAGTCTTCGAAGCTTGGCTGGCTACTGAGTTTCTTACCGAGGTAGTCATAACCATAGTATGAAACGTATGAGTTACCGTCCTGTGTCAACTCGTCTGGAGTGAACATGCTGATATCGAAGCCATCGTTGAGATATGCCTTATGCATGACACCTTCTTTATCATAGTATTCAATTGAGTTGTCGTTGAAGTCGTATGAGTCGGTGTTGATCCAGTCGACGCCTGTGACGCTGAGGCCGAGAGCTGAACGGAGGTTCTTGTCGAACTGATACTGGTCAGCGGCGTTGTAGTTTCTGTAGAACTTGATTGTATCGACGAATCCGTCATAGCTTACGATTTCAGGGTTGTTAACATCCAACTGATCGATATGGAAGTTAGCGAGGTTTCTCATAAGGTACCACAAGCTACGGCCAGAGATGCCCCATGATCTGCTGTTACGCTGTTCATACTGGAGACCGAATTTGATTTCGTGGTTTCCAAGTGTCATAGCTGTTGCGAGGTTCACTGCAAACTGGTCGCTTTCGCTATATGCGTAGTTAGCCTGGATAGTACCAGGAGCAGCATAGAGGCCATAGAATGCTGATGGTGAGCCTGAGTTGAGAAGACCTTGGTTGAGCTGAATCTCATCGAAGTTGGTGTAGTGACCTGAAGGATCGTTATACAAGTCATAAACCATTGATGTGTAGTTAGCGAGCAATGGGTTATAGTCAGCTGCTTGGAAAGCTACCAATGTATCATAGTCCCATGAGTTGGTGTGCCAAACGTTGCTATATGTGTGACCGTTAACTGTGATTGCTGTATCCATTGTATAAGAAGGAGTCTTATAGATGGTATACTTACCAAGGTAACCATACTTCCAAATATCTTTCTGATGATCTGGGTCGTAGTTTGAACTGTTCACTCTTGAGTAGTCAACCTGCAAGCTGTAGTAGAAGTTCTTGATCAAAGAAGTGCTTTCAGGAGCGGTTGGGAATCTCTGTGTGAAACGGCCATAAACACGCCAGTTTTGATAGTTGTAGATATAGTTCTTTTCAAAATTGAAATACTCCTGACCACGACCGTAACCGTGTGATTTTGATTTCATGAA
>Ga0310696_10007441_pt1 | contig 12851 bp, 8 predicted proteins | sample AusTroGonzalo_MG_4_FD_203885 | JGI IMG/M metagenome (GOLD analysis project Ga0310696, IMG submission 203885) | Bovine rumen microbial communities from tropical cattle in Woodstock, Queensland, Australia - Gonzalo_02 (v2) (version 2) | ecosystem: Host-associated > Mammals > Digestive system >... | reverse complement strand
TTCTGCTTTTTGAAAAAAGCCACAAACACATCCATAACAATTTGACGGACAGAAGGTTCTGCAATATTATCCTTCAAAAACGGGGCAAACTGCGACATGAAGAGATTGGGTTGGGGTTCTTGATAGAGTTTATGCAAGACCACATCGCGGTTGAGGTGATATTGTTCTTCTAACTTGGACTTTATTTGGAGTGGTAATCCATCCGACAAGTATGCAATAATCAGGCACTTGCCGAGGTTCGTACCGCTACCCTCATCGCCCAACATCCAGCCCAAGGAGGGAGCACGGTCCACCATCACCTTTCCGTCGTAATGACAGGAGGCTGCGCCCGTGCCGAGAATGCAGACTATCGACTCTTGTCCATCCGCCAGAGCATGGCAGGCGGCCATGAGATCGGACCAGACGTGGATTTCGGCACTCGGGAAATAGAGTCGCAGGTAGCCCTCCATGCGCATGGCGTTCTGCGGAGTGGCACATCCTGCACCGTAATAATCTATCTCGCAGATGTTTATCTCTTTCGGAAACTGCGGGACTGCCTCCGCCAAAATACGCAGGATATCCGCCTCGGGGGTGTAGTTGGCATTGATGCCCGCCCCCTGACAGCGGAAAGGCTCGCAAGTGCCGTCCAACACCGCAAAAGTGGTTTTGGTGGCACCCGCATCTACCAGTAGGTGAGCGTATTGCGGTGAATATTCCATATTAATCAGTCGTCAACTACTAACTGCTAACTAATCAGCTCCTCTCTCGAAAGGCACCCCGGATTATGCCGCTTGAACTCTGAGCTGAAATAGCGTTTGATGAGCGGATGCTCGCGCAACGATTCGTCTCCTTGGAAGTAGGCGGCGAAAATGCGGTCGGCTTCGAAATAGTTCTCCACGCCGAGCTGCTCGCAGTCACATGAGCTGATACCGAGCCCATCCACCGGGGTGGCGTCGATGCACGATTGCATGGCGGCCTGCTGTTCGGGAGTCTCCTCTCCAAGCAGATAAGTGGAAAGGTTGTAAATCTCAGTCTTCCAAAGATGTTGCACCGGAGCATAATCACCCACATCGCCGTGCAGGGTCCAGAATCCAGTGAGGTATTCGGTGTAGTTGTCGGTGCTGATGACCATGCCGCGATAGAGTTGCGCGAGGTCGTAGAGGGTCATCATCCTCATGCGTGCCTTCATGTTGCCCTGACGCAGCTTCGAGAGCATGGAGTCGTCGAAGTGGATGAGCGTCTTCTTGTTGGCGTAGAAGGTCTCGGTAAGGTCGAGGTGCTCGAAGTCATGGCAAAAGGCCTCACCCACGGCAATGGAGCGGGCAATCTCATCGGCCTTGTTGGTCTCGATGGTGATGGAGCGGCCGATGAGCGGGATGTTGAGCCTTTCGCACACGGGCCGCAGCAGCGCGGCGCACAAGGTGCTGTCGATGCCGCCGGAGATGCCTAACACCAATGACTGCAACTTACTTGTTGACACATAGTTGTACATTTTTTCGCGGATGCCTTCGGCTAATTTCCGCATATTCTCCTCACCTGCGAGGAAAGGGAAATAGGATTTGTCGGGGATGGTCATATTGTTCGGATTTTTGATGCGGCAAAGATACGATAATTATGGATTGATAGAAGGCGACACTTCCAAGTGTCGCAACGCGCACGCCGGCAGGGGTGCGGTCGCTCACTGTCGCAGCAACCCGCGATGGGCGAGGTCGTGGCGTAGCGCGGCCTTCAGGTGGCGGATATCCTCGTCGATTTCCTTCAGCCGATGATCGATTTCCTCGTCCGAGTGCTGTTGGTGAATGAGTGCGGCCGGTTGTCTCGCCGAACCCCGGCAGGGGTTCCCTGTCTGTAGCCCGTTGCCGGCCGGCGTGTACCCACAACCCCGTGAGGGGTTGCACGGCATTACCATAGAAAAAAACAACCCGTTGAATGTGAATCCTCTACGAGGATTAAAACCGTCCAGGACCCCCGTCGGCTACAGATAGGCATCCCCTTCGGGGATAAGTCTCCGCAGTTACCAACGCCTCTATGGGCACAGTGCTGTCCATCAGGCCGATGCGGGTGTCGGAGGCGTGACGGTTGAAGGTGGTGTGGACCAAGGTGGTGTGTTACGAAGATGTCAGAAGATTACGCTATCACGTAAACAAACGTTATTACGTGATAACGTGACACACCGGCATACTCCTTTACTCTACGTTTCTGGTCTCTCTGCACTCCGGGAATCCGGAGCAGCTCCAAAACTCCTTTCCCGAATTGATTCCTTTTCTCGCCATGCGTTTCAGCATCGGTTTGCCGCATTTCGGGCAGACAGGGGCGTTGGCGTTTGCGCTTTGTTCGGCTCGGTAGGCGAGTCTTTCGGCGGTCAGGGCTTCTGTGAAACCGCCTTCAGCCCGGAAAGTTGCCAGCTGGTTGGTCAGTTGTTTCCTCAGCATCATGATCAAACGGTTGCAGAGGATTAACAGGCAATTGGCCGCCACAATCGAGTTCTTTGCCTCCAGCCACTCATCGAATTTGTGCTTTTGAACCAGTATATGTTGGCTGCTTTGGTGTTGCACATCGTCCTTGTATAAGGGCTTGTCGAGGTGGGTGTTTGCCACCTTACGGTAGATGTCCGATTTCACGGACCATGGGAGCTCTTCGTGTTGGAGGAGCCAGTTCAGGTAGTCGTTGGCCAGTTCTGCGAGGCTGGCGCGAGCCACATCTGTGAGCCGCATTTCGGTCTCCTTTGAGGTGGCATGTCGCGAGTTCCCCTCCGCGATGTTGGCCGGCACAGACCGTGCCGCTTGCGTCATCTGGTCGTATTGGCGGCCGCACGGATCGTTGGAACGGTTAAGATAGCGTTTGCAGAAATCCTGCGTGGCCAATTGTATCACGTTGGACATCACCCAAGTGTCCAACCAGTAGTATCCGAAATTTCCTATTTCCATTCTGTTTTCGTTTTTTATTTGTTTAATATTCCGTTTTATTTCATGGGTTAACGAAGAGGAGATTGCATTTATTGCACGAATAAAATTCCACGATAATTTCTTCTCTGCTTGCCCATTGGATATGAATCTCCTACAGAGTTTTTGCACCACATATGGGCATCCGTTTGTTACAGACAGGCATCCCCTAACGGGGATAAGTCATCCCGCTCACCAGTGACTCCTAATGCAGAAATATATAGGAGAGAAAACTAATAATTCTTATACCTCGGGGTGATAGAACTTGTAGATCTTTTCAGTTAACCAACGACGAGACTCTTCGAGCGGAATACATCGTGCCATTTCTTCATCGGAGATTATCCGATACGTTGTTTTGGCGGCAACTCCATATTCTGTGGTTGGTTCGTTAACCATCTGGGTCTCAGGTTCTTCTATGGGATAATCCTTTGCCATATAATTGTTTTTTTACAAGGCAAAGATATATATTTTTTTAATACCTCGTAAATTTTTCTCCTAATATTTTAAAGAACGTCTTTTTCAATTATTCCATCGGGTGAATCATGTTTTCGATAAAGGCGGTCTCGGCAAGGCAACTCTCAATTTCCTCGTCTCTATGTCGTCGAGGTGAGAGCATTCAGTTCCATTTTTACATTTCAATACTACAAAACGAGACAAATCTGATATGTTCGCATAACTAATTTGAGGCAAAAGAAAGACGAAAGTTTTGATAATCAACGATTTATTTCCTGAACAACATGCTGGTTTTTATAGTATTTTTGCAAATAAAATCAAAAAATAAAGAAATGAACGATTTTGAATTAGGATTTAATCTTACTAGCAATATTGGCAGTTATAAACGGCTGTGCCAATTTGTGCAAGTTATGAGCTGTGGAGGATATATTTCAATAACCGATGATGACATACGGAAAGGTGTAGACTTCGAAAAAGCAAAGGAAAAAGCCACATTGAAATCTATCCAGGGCTTTCTTCCGCCGAAGGTAGTAAAAGAAGCTGATAACTTCATTGAGGCGAAATGTGAAGGGTACTATCGTCAGTTCAAAAAATATAAGGATGATCATGAAAGATTATGATAATCAGATTTCGAACCACCCAATAAATCAGGCATATATTCCCTATTTAAATCAGGAATCAACCTTTTATCTATTTCTTGAGCATAATCTTCTTCTATTACCACCATGTTATAGGTATATGATTGTTGATTGCTATTTTCCAACGCTTGTTCAATAATGTCGAATCCATTATGTTTTAAATAGAAACCTAAATAGCCTGCTTCACTACTACAAAAAACAGGTTTTCTATTATTAACACGAAATGACATGTAGTCAATAAACTGTTCTGCTGTTAAATAACGAGTTAACATGTCTAAATCGAAAACACTCATGGATGTAAAAGATGCTGTAGAATTCAATTCTCGACGAATGATAGATTCTACGGCGGGAAAATAATCAAGGGTAATTCCAATTTTTATAGTACTATGAATATTAGGCAAATCTAACTTTTTATTATTACAAATAAAGATACTATTTGACTCTTTTATTTTTGTTTCCGATTCCTTAGCTTGTTCATATGCTTTCCCTATAGCTTGTCTAAAATCTTCTACAATTGACTCTTTGTTGCCTTTTCTAGATTGTAAGGTTAACCGCTTTGATTTGACTTGAAAGATAACGGCAGTATTTTCATATATCACAAGGACATCAATTTCTGCACAATTATTCTTACTTTGTATTATTTCAACATTATTCAAGACATTTTCTGAAGGGAAAACTCTCTCAAGCAACTGTTTTGTGAGATTTTCCGCAGCTGTACCTCTATTGTCGTAGCCATACTTTTTATAGTAATCCTCATCTTTAATTATCCAAAAAAAAGGAAGTTCATACAATGAATTTGCCACAATTGAACAATTGGGAACAAACAAGTGTGAATCATCCAACTTTATCAAGGGGAACTCAACTAAAGGATTAAAGTCTTCTAACCCGTTTATTGTTATCTCACATGGATTAGCTAAATCGAACGAAAGCAATTCAATGATGTTTCGATAATCATTGTCAAAAGAGACGAACTCCTCTATACCAACAATATAAGGAAAGTCGATTCCATAACTAGTATTATAGTGACTTCTAATCATGTCTGTAGTAAACTCTTTCATCTTACTATTGAGTATGTGTTTCAGTGTGATATAGAAACTTTGAAATTTATTTATGTCAACTCCTTTATTTTGTTTTATCCAATCGCGATCGCTTTTGTATTTGTCTGTGATAAAAGAAGTATATTGTAAATCAATTGCACCCGCGCCTGCATAGAAAATTGCCTCTTGAACTAAAGTAGTAGAGTTCATAACAAATCTTTGCAATTCACCTATTGATTCCTGTTCAAAAGAATAAAGAGAAGACACTTCACTTATATATGAGCTGTGTAATTGTTTTAGCAAATCCTTTATTTCATTTACAATAGCTTCGACATCCTCAAATGTTTCAATATTATTACTTGGTGCTTTATTTGCGTTTTTAAGCCATAAACCGATAACAAACATCCATTCGTCGTAAGACAACCAATCCTTAGGATGAATGAACGTAGACTCATTATAATAATGTACTTCTGACAAAGCTAAAAAAGAAATAACATTTGTAAAAGACAAACCGCAAATGTGTCTGTTCAGTTCTTCTAATATCTCATTTCTTTTCATTCTATTCTAAAAAAAACCAATAAAGACTAAAAAAACAACAAATCAAAAAAACAAGTTCAATAGTTCACAAGTTTGAATTATATCCCAATTGTTTTCTGCAAAATTACAAAATTTCCAAACTCTAATGAAAAAAGTATCACGTCCCTTTTTCAATTATTGCAAATTCCTCCTCCGTCAACCCATACAACCCATACACCAACCTGTCGATCTCACGCTCCAGTGCTGACGTGTCAGCAGACGGATCGGTAATTTTCTCAACAATTATTTGCTCAACCAACTTAATCATCTCTTGAACTTGCGACGGTGTCGCTTGAGGAATCGGCGTTTGCTTTATACCAGAAACTGTGATATGATTAGTATAACTGAAATAATCACAATAATAGTTGAATGCACGCGAATTAATCAATCCAAGATAGAATTTAATGGGTACATTGCTGTTCAAAGGTGTTAAAGAATTGGTTGAATGTCCACAAATGTAATTTTTTGGCGAGATAATGGCCTTTGTTCTAAATGGCTGATTTTGATTGGACACCTCCTGCATGACAATCCTTTCTTTGGTGTAATAATCTGGATTGCTGACAATCTTTTCGCAATACTCAAACGGCCATGATTGTGGCACAAATTTGCCGATATTATTACCACGCCACATCGGCAGAGTGTCAGAAGATTTATACTCCGAATAGTAATCCTTCTTTGTTGACAAATTCACTTCTCCTTGATTGATTTTGAAATAATCTGACAATCGGCCTTTTTGATGATTCATTTTTTGAATAACAACATCAAGAGGAATGATGACATCCAATTTTTGCAAATCAGACTGTTTACATATTGCTGTTCCTTGTTTATAAGTTCGAATATTCACCAGGTTGCTTTTATTAACTCTTTTTGACAAAACCATTGTCGTTACCGCTTGGGTGACATTTTTGAAAACTTTGTCTTTCTCTGTGTATTCTATTATTTCGTGTAAAGATACATTCCTAAAGAAGAGATTTCTCAGCACTTTGCAATCTTTCCCCGTTAAATAGGTATTCGGTGTTATATAACTCAAGATCCCATTAGAACGCAACATCCTCAGTCCATGCTCAAAAAACAATTTGTACAAGTTTGTTTTGCCATCGTTTGCTGTTGCATAAATCTTCTTGTATTGGAGATTCCAATAATCATCGCCAGCTAATACCACATACGGCGGGTTCCCAATCACAATATCAAACCCACCCCCATCGAAGATGTCCTTGAACCACGTGTGCCAAAGGAAGAACTCCTGATTGGCGGAAGGGTCGAGAGTGGAGAGGCGGATTTCGGCACGTGGGGAAATCCCTAACTGACGGATGTAGTTCTTCACGCTGTCGTTGATGCTCTGCCTCATCTCGGCTTTCTTCACGTGGTCGGTAATGCTGAAGTACTCCTTCAACAACATCTGCAGGTTGCGCTTGGTGTCGTCGGTGGCGAACTCGAAACCGAACTGGTTCTCACCAGCCTTGTTTCGCCCTTTCCCTAAGCGACTGAGCTGGCTGTCGTTGCTCATCATTCGGCTCAAGTCCACCCCTTCGAAGCTCTCTATCAGACTGTTGCCCTGCATAAATTTGTAGTCAAAGTTGGGCAATGCCTCTGGCACGTCGCTGTCAACCACGATGCTTAGCCAGAAACGCAGGCGGGCAATGTCGATGGCACCACGCTCGATGTCCACGCCATAGATGTTGTTTTCGATAATCTCCTTTTTAAGGAAGAGACGGGAGGGTATGCCGGTGTCCTGTAAAGACGCACGGCCGTGCGTCTCTACAACGGGCGATGTCGAAATAGCCTCCCGGCACCGCCACAGTTCGTTCAACAGTCCCATCGGAAACGCGCCGCTGCCAATGGCGGGGTCGCAGATCTTCACCTCGCGGAGGGCGCGGTCGAGAATGTCACGATAGGGTTCCAATTCATTGGGAAATTCGTGGGTTTCCACGAAGGTTCGGATTGCGGTGTCCGTAGAGACGCACGGCCGTGCGTCTCCACAAGCCGACATTTTCGTATTCAAATACGCGATCAGCGACTCCTTGCACATATACCGCACAATCTCCTTCGGGGTGTAGAACGCACCCTTGGATTTGTTGTCCTCCAACAGGCTCTCGAAAATTTTGCCCAGCATCTCGGGATCAACACCAATTTCGGCATCGTCAGGGTCGTTCTCATCCACGGTGAAGTTGTAGGAGGCCAAGAAAGTGAAAAGATCGTTGAACAATGAAGCCGGCAGCCTTATATTCATCTTGTCCACCTCATCGCGCTCAAAAAGACCGCCATTCAGATACGGGATAGTGAATTCTGAATTAGCCGACGTTCCGCTCCATTGTGCGAGAAGGTCTATATCCCAGCTGTTCTCACGGAAAACTCTCTCCCGTTTCTCCGGCTCGGTGTTGAGCATTCCGAAAAAGAGCGGTTCCAAGACGTTTTCCAAGTAATTGTCGCGGTGACGGCTGTTGAGGAAGGTGTTCCGCATGAAGTTGGGATCACCGCACAGCCAGCCCTTTTTCTGCAAAAAATGGAGGAAGACGATACGACCCAACATCTTCTTGACGTAATCGTGGATTTTCGCAGGATTCTGTAGAGACGCACGGCCGTGCGTCTCTACGGCAGTGGTGACGGTCATGTATTCCACAATCCGATCGTAATGTTGGTGGTATTCTTTGAAGAAGTCGTCGCTGAGGGTATCTACAGAGAAGGCCTCGCGGATGGCGGCGAGAGTCGGTACACAGGCTCGGGCCGTGCCACCCAAAGCGGAAAGGCGGTCCACCGGCGTGCGGTACTGTCCTTGCGGGTCGCCCATGACGTAGGAGAACCGCTTCGGGGCGGTGGTCTGCCCTTGCAGGTCGGTGACGAACGAGAGCCGCCAGTGCCGTCCGTCGTCGAAGACGGCTAATGCGGCATCGACATTGGCCTTGATGTACGGCTCCACCACACGGCGCAACCCCACGCGTTTGCGGGTGACATCCCCGTGCCGAACGTCCGTATAGAACAGTCCAATCCGCTGACGGTCAGCATCCTCCATGATGCCTAAGCCATAGACTGTGTCACCGTGGGAGGTCTCTTCCAACAGCTCGGGCCGCGAGTTGATTCGCTGGGCATGCAGAAGTCCGCTGAGAATGGTTTTAGTGTATTGTTCCAGATGGAAGGGGGATTGGAACAGAGTTTTGAGTTGGTTTTTCATACTTGTTAGGATTTGGATTTGTTTTTTCCCCAGGGCTCGCTATCGCTCACCCTGGGTTGACACGTGTCGGGCTTACAGCCCTCTTGGAAGGATGTTCAAGTGAGTGTTTCAGAGACGATGATTTCGGGTTGGACATTCGTGGTGGCGGATTTCCGGGCGATGCTCTCCGGACAGTAGGTGTCGGCCAAGTCAGCTATTTGGTCGTAGAGCTGGTCTTGAGTCAACGGATTCCGGCCTTTCTGAATCTTGGCCAATTTGTTGATTTCCGTGGGCAGCTTCTTGGAGAACCGCCCGATTTCCAGACTGTCCATAATGCGGTCGCACATCGCTTTGCCTTCCTCGTCGATCATGATGGGACGGACATGCTTGCGGATGAACGCAAGGGCATCGGTGGTGGCTTTGTCGCGGTTGTTGAGCTTTAGCGAAGCTGTATTGTTCTGTTTCACGATCTGTTCTCGGTAAAGTTCCAATGCCCGTTTCACTTGGCGGAAATGGTCGGCACTCGCCGCCTCAAAGGGCAGCGAACGCTCTTCGGGCTCGGCACGGAGAAGGTCGGCAGCTTCCAAGAAGGTCAGCGACTGAGGCCGGTCAAGGTGGTCAACCCGGATATAGTCCGTTTTGACGGGCGAGGTGAGGAAAGCGACTGTTAGCGGCGTTTGCGCACCCCCGGTGGCGCGGCGGATAACCCGGCTCTTCGGCGGAAGCTTTTTAAGATAGTCGTAATATTCCCGCCGATGGTCATAAATCTCCCTCACTTCACGATAGAGTTCGAGACTGCGGTCGGTCTCGTCTTTCACGTTCGTGTTGTAAAGCTTGAAGTCGCGCACAATCTCCTCGTGCGAAAAGATTTGGGAATCCTCGCCCAGCGCGGAATGAAAACCCTGCAACTTGATGAGGGCGTTGTTGTAAAGGTTGATCTGCTCGTCGCCCTCCTCAGAGGGGTAGAACATGTAATTGTAGATGGTGTCGGCTTTCGACCCGATTCGGTTCACGCGCCCGTTACGCTGCATCAGCCGAGAGGCGTTCCAGGGCGAATCATAGCTGACAATGATATTGGCACGATGAAGGTTCACACCCTCCGCCAGCGCGTCGGAGGTGATGAGGATGTTGAGGTCATCGCGCATCTCCCCTTCATAGTTGGCATCGAAATTCTGCCGGATCTTCTCCCTCAGACGGTTCCGGTTCTTGGCGCTGACATCTTGGATATCACTCCGATGAAGCCGTTTCTTCAACTCCGCCGAGAGGTATTCCACCGTATCAACACTCTCGGAGAAGATGACCAGTTTGCCTTCTTGATTGATGGCTGAATTCAGGATTTCCTTCTTCAATATCGAAATGAATTTCTCCAATTTCGGATCCTCCTCCACGGCATCCCATTTTTCACAAAGATCCTCTAACAACTGCTTGTCGTATTGGAGCATCGGTAGAAATTCTTTATTGAAATCGTCTTTCGAGAAGACAAAATCCTCCTTACTCTCGCCTTTTTTTTCAATATATTGGATGATTTCGTCTAACGACTTGTCCTGTTGCAGTTCTTTGACGTTGTAGTCGGGCGCAATCAGCACATTGTCGTTCTCGAACATCTCGATCATTCCGTTGGTGATGTCAAGGAAGGTGTGCAGCGATTTTTTGAAGGCCGTGAAACTGCTCTCCAATCGTTTTACCATGTGTGTGCGGAAAATGCCCATCAGAAGTTTAGCGATGTGCGAGCCGCGTTTTCCTTTGTATAAGATGTTGTCTAACAGGAACTCCACGGCCCGATAGCGGGCATAGTGTAACCCTACGCCGTCCGGATTTTTCTCGGTACGGGTGTCGGTGAGCAGATGTATGGTGTAGGAGAACAAATCGGCCAATTCGCGACTCATATTGTATTGATAGTCGCGTAGAGGGGCGATTTTCGGAAATACAATATGCTGTTCCTCAAGATCTTTGCGGTAACGCGGCTCATTGAGGATATTGTTGCGGGTGCGGCGTACCATGACTGGCTCCAGAACGCAATGCCGAATTTGGTCGTAAATATGGTTGATTTGTCCCAAAAACTGCGCTCGCGGAATGCTGTCACGGTCTTTCATAATGCGCTTATAGTCCTGAACCCAATCCGAGAAGGTGCCTTTAATGTCGTTCAACCCTTCAATGGTGGTGTCGTCATCATCTTGGAAAAGAAGAAGCAGACTGCGAATATCGGACGGTGTGTTGTTGAGCGGGGTGGCGGAGAGAAGCATCACCTTCTTTCGGTCGCCCTCCACGCGCCCACGGTGGCTCCTGGGAGACTTGCAAATATACTCTAATGCCTCGTAACCCATCGTGCCGTCGTTGCGGAAATTGTGCGCCTCATCGACAATCACCACGTCATATTCGTGCGGAAAAGGGTAGTTTTCTTTGCCGTCCAGCACTTTGTCCAAGCTGCCGTTGTTGACAAACCAAGTGTTCTCGATTTTGAATTTCTTGAAGGTTTTTTCCCATTCGTCTCGAACTGCTGGCGGGGTTACCACTAAAATCTTGGTGAACCGGCCATTGGACTGCACGAACCGTTTGGCAATCATCGTCGCCACAGGCGTTTTGCCCAATCCCACCACATCGGCGATAAAGCATCCGTTGTGTTTGAGCAGCATCTGATAACCCTGCACCACCGCATCCCGCTGGTAGAAGATGTTTTTGAATCCATATTGGGTGGGGTCGAGGTCGAAGCTGTCCTCCACCATGGAACCGAAAGTCTCTACCAACACCTTCATATACAGCTCGTATGGCGTGATTTGGCGGTCGTCAAGATGGGTTGTCGTTCGGATTCCTGCCATATCTTTGTCGGTCACGGGTACACTGTTCGCCCACAGCTTCTGGAATTCCTCTTCACAGTAGTGCACGTCGTCATAATCCTTCATCGCCACGTTGAGTTCATAGCGTGGCGGATCCGAAAGCCCCAATCCGGAATCGGTGAGGTTGGAAGAGCCCATAATCACCCAGCCGTCAGAATGTTCGTTGTGGTTTTTCGGCAGACAGAGGTAGAATTTCGCGTGGAGATTGTGTGTGGCGTGAATGCGCAATTGCAGTTTTCCTGATGAAACATCCTCAAAAAGCTGAAGAATGCCCTGTTCGGTGTCCGCGTCATAATCCGCTTGGCGAATGTCGTTCAGCGTGTTTTCGCGGAACTGCTTGACCACTTCGTCGGGATGACTGTCAGGGGTGAACAGCAAGGAAGGGTCGTGGTGACGGAAGATTTTATCGATGTTGATACCGACCAAAATCCGGATTTCGCTGACGTTTTCCAACTCTTTGCGGAGTTTGAAGTAGCCGGAAGAGCGGAAATAGCCCACCACAGCGTGGAACAGATCGAAACCGGCCATCGACTTGGCGATACCGCTGAATTTGTCGATCAGCGGGGTGTCGGTGTTGTTGAAAAACTTGGTGCTCATGGGCACGAACCGTTGCGGTGCGCCCCCTTTCACCGAATTTGACAATCACTCATAGTACCAACAGGCATATAAAAAAAGCGCGGGAGCAAGACTTACTTGCTTATCCCGCTTACTAAGGCTCTAGCAATGCCTACACCAGTTGGATAAGCAATGCTCACAGCCCACGCCGTGCATATATGGGCGGATTTTATAGATATCCGTCATGTAGAGACGTTTCATGAAACGTCTCTACGGGTAATACACACGAAATGAACGTGAATCATTGCCTTACCTTGCGACTGGTGTTTTGAATTTGCTAGATTCTAGTAAGCCGCAGATAAAGCGTAATTCAACGCTTTTCAAAATATGTCACTTTCCCGCAGTTTGGTGCGGAAAAGCGGTGCAAAAGTACAAAAAAATTCAGTGCTCAAAATGTTACCAACAAAAAAAAGGCGCGAAGTCTCGCGCCTTTTTTAACACTTGGAAGTAATCGAATTACTCGCCGATCTGTCTGCGGACGAAACCGGTGCAGGCAAGACCTTTCTCCATTCTCTTGATGTAGTCGCCGACACTCTCCTTGCCGTCGCTGCCCATGACGAGCGCTTGGTAGGTGAGGGTGCTCTCCTTGAAGAACTTCACCAGACGACCTTGGGCGATCTGCTGGATCT
>Ga0310696_10007440_pt1 | contig 12852 bp, 11 predicted proteins | sample AusTroGonzalo_MG_4_FD_203885 | JGI IMG/M metagenome (GOLD analysis project Ga0310696, IMG submission 203885) | Bovine rumen microbial communities from tropical cattle in Woodstock, Queensland, Australia - Gonzalo_02 (v2) (version 2) | ecosystem: Host-associated > Mammals > Digestive system >... | reverse complement strand
CCTCGAACCGGGGTGAGCCTGCCATCGCCGGAGAATGAAGCCGCATCTCCTGACGTAACCGAGAACTCCACCGCCTTGGTCACATCCGTCATGGTTCCGTCCGCAAAGGAAAGAGTTGCCGTAACGGCCGTCTCCTGATTGATTGCAGTAGGCGCATTGATAACAAGCGAAGTCGGCGCGGCGCTAAGCGACGCCCATTTGCTACGTGCAAGATCAAGATACCAATCCGTACCGCTCTCTCCGGCCCATCCGCCCACGAGGATCAGGCGACCGTTGTCCTCTGCCCAACGGTTCTCCACCTTGTAAACCCGCGGATCAAACACACCCCAATACGGGGAACCGCTGTAAGTTTCGTCGTCAAGGCCATAGGTGACGCCCGTGTCGGTGCTGACATAACAGTACACGAAGTCATCCGTGAAACTGTTGCCGAGGCTCGTGACATATGCGCGCAACTGGGAAAGGTAGTAGCAGCTGTCGAAGCCCAGCATCACGTACAGCATCTTGCCTTCTCTCAACGCGGCAAGGCGGGCCTCTTCAGGCGAATAATATGCCGGCTGCGGGTCGGAGTTAAGCTCCGTGGCACCCGTTAACGCCGCAACCGTCACAAGCAAAGCCGACAGACCCATCTTCAACGTTTTCATTCTTGTTCCTCCTTATTATTATTTGGACGTATTATACCATATTTCCATGTGGCTGCGCGTGCCGAGTTCATTGCGGCATTCATTCGACGGCGCCTTGCTGTTCCTCCTGCTGGGGAGGATTGTCGATGTCTGCCTGAATCAGCAACGCCTCTCCCTGGACGACAGCGTCCTTCGAGGCGGCGCTCCTGGCGACCTTCTTCCGGAGCGCGTCCATGGCGGCGTCTTTCTTCTTCACGTCCGCGTTTTTCTCTGGATGCCAGGCATGCAGGCGGTCGAGCTCCGCCTCTAGTTTGGCGAGTTTCTCGATCTCGGGATTCTTGGCCGTCTTCGCCCGGAAGCCTTTCACCTTCGGATCGGCCTCGAGATCCGGCCATTCCGCGACAAGCTTCTTGAGTTCGTTGAACGCCCTGCCGCCGCGCTGTTCGAACATGGTGCTGATCTCCGACATCCTCCTCGCCGTCGCCTGACGCATCCCTATGAGCAGATGCTCAGCCTCCGCAGCGCGCGCCGGATCGGTGCGCGAGTACTTGCGCATCGACATCTCCAGCGCCTTGTAGAGCCTCTGCCCGGCAAGTCCGGACTTCTGCCGCAGTTTGTCGACCTCGTCCTTCATGAGGTCCGGCTTTGCGTAGGCGAACACGGGATCGGCGGGGGGCAAAGCCGCGAATATCTCCTTCGACTTCCTCGTCGCAGCGTCGAAGTCCGGCCCGGAATAGCGCAGCACGCCTTCCGTGTCGACAAGGTGAAACCACGGCAGCGACGGGGGAGGCGGCAGGTCCATGCCAGCATCCAGGTATATCGGGAAGCTGAAGGACCCGCCCTCCTTGCCCAGTTTCCCCTCAAGGAACTTCTCCCACTGCTTCTGCTTCACCTTCTTTTCCGGTATGACGGCGTAGAGCTCCAGAGGATGGAGGTCTCGCACGGCGTAAGTCTTGGTGGAAGCCAACGACTCGTCCGCAAAGGTAGCTGGCTTGCAGTAGTCGAACAGCACCTCGATGACGACCTTGTCTCGAAAGGCCAAGTCTAGGTCCTTGAACGAGTTCTCTGGGTTGCGCCTTATCGGCTTGCAGTGCTCCGCGTCCATGTTCCGGTATCGCACGGGACTTATCTTCTCCCATACGAAGTCGCGTCCCTTGTACCACCGCGGCTCGGACCAGCCCTCGCAGCCCTGCACCCATGTAAGACGCCTGTCGCAGTTAAGCGCGTTCCAGAGCCTCGACACGTCGGCAGGCAAACGCTCGGCGTCCGCGAGCCCGGCGCGCTGCAACTCTACCATGCAGGCAGTCGGGACGAGCCTTGCAAACGCGAACGTGTCGAACGCCTCCGCTTCGCAGCGCGCGACAAGCCCGCACTGCGCCTTCGTAACGCCCTCGCCACAGCCCGCAGCCCACAACGCCTGCATCCCGGAGACGCCCCATCCGGACGCCACAATGTCACGTCCGTCCCATTCCGGCAGGGATTTTAGGTACTGGAGAGCGCGCACCAGACGAAGGAACATCCCAGTGTAGAATACCTCGTCGCGCTCCCCGTCCTTGCCCGGATCAAACGCGAGGAAGAACGCGATTTCGTCCGCACGCACCTCTTTCGCGGCGGGCGGCTTCTGTTCCGCCGCAAACCCGCATCCGACCGTCGTAAGACGGCACGGGAACTTCGCGCCGGCGTCGGCGTTCGGAACCGTTAGGTATCCGGACATCGGGCGGTCGTCGGCGCACGGAATGGATACAAAGTACGCCTTTACGCCGTTCAGCCCTGCATCCTCGGCCTCCCGCCTTTGCACTTTCTTGAACTGCACCGTCGGAAGCTTCCGCTTGAGGTCGCGCATCCTCTTTGCAAAGTCCTTCGGTTCGTCCGGAGGCATTAGCTTGCGCGGGTCGGCTCCAGCTCCGGCGGCGAAAGCAAGCCGCGCCTTGTTCTTGCCGACGGTCTTCATGAAGGGCTTGCCGTCCTTTGTGACGATTTCGACGGCCACCCGCACGAACCCGGGCTGCGAGAGCTTCGTGGTGTAGACGAACGGCTCCTTCGCGAGCGGCGCCGTCCCGGACTCCTCTGCGCCGTCGTCGCCGGTGCGCTTCCAGCTATACAGGTACTCCCCCTTTGGGATTGCGTTGGTGACTCCTTCGAGCGTAAAGCTGAACTTCATCTCCGCGTCCAGCGCATACGACGTCGGATCGGCGTCCGTAACGCACTTGATCCACGCGTTACTGCACAACACGGAGAAGTCCGGCGGCGCAGGCTTTGCGGCTGGCTTCGCGTCGCTCTTCGTCTCCTCCGCCGCTGACAAAACGGCAAGCGCCATGCAAAGAATCGTAATTGTTTTTTTCATGTACACGCCTCCAGACGAGTTGTGGTCTTTTCCCTGATATTATAGCATATTCTCGGGAAAGCGGCTCCAAGCATGGACGATTGCCATGTCAAATAGCCACCAACAGGGCCTGGGTCGACAAAAACAGGAGAAAGACGGCACTTTTCCAATTGGTCGGAGCGGAGGGATTTGAACCCTCGGCCTTTTGGTCCCGAACCAAACGCGCTACCAGACTGCGCTACGCTCCGAAAAACAAACTCCGCCAAGCGGAAAACGGCGCACATTATACGCTTTTTCCTCGGCGGAGTCAATAGGGCGCCCTAGGTAAACGCCCTTTTGCGCTTACTGCGCCTCGAACTGGTCTTTGCCGACGCCGCAGACCGGGCAGGTCCAATCGTCCGGAAGGGCCTCGAAGGCCACTCCGTTGTTGTCCGCCGGATCATAGACATGTCCGCACACCTTGCAAACGTACTTCATCTTTGCGTTCCTTTCTGTTTTGTTGCGTTGACTGAAATCTGCAAAGGGATCAGCGGCTCTTGAGGACAGTCGCGCTGCGCCAGGCGTAGTACTTCTTCAGCTTCAGCTTGGAAGCGGCCTCTTCGTCGCAGAACACCCACGCGTCCTTGTGCAGCTGGAGCGCGGAGGCGGTGCAGAACTGGGAGACGCCTCCCTCGACCATGCCCTTGACAGCATCGGCCTTGCCCTTGCCGAAAGCAAGGAGGATGATGCTCTTCGCCTCGCAGATGGTGCCGACGCCCATGGAGAGCGCGCGGGTGGGGACCTCCTTCTCCCTGCCCTTGAAGAAGAGGCGGGCGTTGTCCTTGATTGTCGAAGGCGTCAGGTAGACGACGCCCGTGCGGCTTGAGAGGGACGTGCCGGGCTCGTTGAAGGCGATGTGCCCGTCCGATCCGATGCCGAGGACCTGAATGTCGATCCCGCCGGCCTTCTTGATTCCGGCCTCGTACGCGGCGCACTCCTTGCCAAAGTCCTTGGCAAGGCCGTTGAGGACGTGGGTGTTGGAGAGCTTGATGTCGATCTTCTCGAACAGGTTCTTGTTCATGAAATAGCGGTAGCTCTGTTCGTGCGTTCCGGCGAGTCCGACGTACTCGTCAAGATTCCAGCTCTTGACCTGCTTGTACGAGACCTTCTTGGCCTTGACGGCCTTGGCCATCTCGTTGTACATGGCGACAGGCGTGGAGCCCGTCGCGAGGCCGAGCACGGTCTTCGGGTTCTTCTTGACCGCCGCGGTGATCATCTCGGCAGCCATGCGGCTCGCCTCGTCCTTCGTCTTGCAGATTACGATTTCCATCTCGTTGTTCCCCTTTTTGTTTGGTTGGTTTGTATTGTCTGTACGTCAGTTAATCTGGAAACGTCTCGCCGGCGATGTACTCGGCCTCGAAGCGAGGCAATTGCGCGCGCCCCCTCGCCAGAAGCTCAAGCACGCACTTCGACAAGCTGGCGCCGTGCGCGAACGGATCCACCTCCATACGCGAGACCGACTTGGCGTAAACCGGCGCAAGGCCCTTGTTCGACCACGAGACGACTCGCACGTCCGACGGAACTTTAACGCCCTTCAGCGCGAGCGCCATAAGTCCCGCCTCCGCAGCATGGTCGTCCGTGAAGTATATCAGGTCTGGAAGCGATTTCCTGCGGTCAATGTACTTGAAGAAGAACGAAATGGTCGCGCGCTTCACCGCAGCTATGACACCGTCCTGCAGGCCGGGCGGCGCGACGTACACAGTCTCGACGGCTATGCCGGCCTCGCCGAGCGCGACGGCTGCGTCCGCAGCGACGAACTCGAAGCCCACCTGGAGGACGCTTCTTATCCCGGACGCAACGCAACGCGACACAAGGTCAGGAACCGCCGCATTGCTCACGAAGCGGACTACCTCAACGCCCCTGTACGCCGCCACGTCGTCCCTCGCCACGACAAGCGAGCGCACGCCTGCAGACACGATTTCGCGCGATATCTCCGGCACGCCAAACATCTGCACGACGAAAAGCTTGGGGTCCTTGAGCTGCAGCTTGAGCTGAGTCAAGTCATACGTTCCGTCGTTGCCCCTCGTAACAGTTATCTGGTTGAAGAAATAGCCATTCGACAGCATTGTCCTCCTGAGGACGTCGCCGACTATGCTAACATAGTAGCTGTCGTTGCGATCCGGCACGACCAACAGGACACGACCGCGCCACACGTCGGCGCCCTTCCCGACAACCTCGCTGCCGCGCCCCGGATGCGGGAACACCAGCCCTTCCGCCGCAAGTCGCTTCATGGCCATGCGCGAAACTATCATGCTGACGCCGAGTTCCTCCGCTATGGACTTGAGCGGCGGCAGAATCTCGCCGACCTTGTAATATCCCGAGGAGATGGCGAGCCTGAAGCCGGCCACTGTCTGGTCGGTCAGGCTGGCACGGTCGTTCCGCGCCAAGGCGAAGGGTATCTTCCTGCGTCCCGCCATCTCCCCGGTCTCCCCCCCAGGATAAATCAACGTGCTGCGTCGCGTACGATCGACTCGTACTCGCCGCGCTGAGCCTCCATGGACTCCACCATCTTCAGCTGCGTGCGGCAGCGGACGAGGTTGTGGTCATCGTAGGCCGTCCTGAAATACGTATCGCCAGCAAGATAGTCCGTAAGGAAGCGGATGCCTATCGTGAGCGTTATGAGCCTGCCGGAGAAGGCGAGCGCGTCTAACTCAGCCGCGTTCAGGAACTTAGCGTCCTTTAGGTAGCCCTTTACAAGGGCTTCGAAGTACTCCTTCCTGGAAAACACCTTCGAAAGGTCCTTCTCATCCTCGGCCGCGGCCGCGGTGGAGGTGCGAACCATGTCGCCGAAGTCGTAGAGCGCAGAGCCCGGCATCGTCGTGTCGAGGTCGATGACCGCGACGCCCTCCTGCGTGACGTCGTCGAGCATGACGTTGTTGATCTTCGTGTCATTGTGCGTGATGCGCTCGGGTATCTCGCCGGACGCCATGGCGGCGACGATCCGTCCCGCCTCCTCGCGGCGGGCGTTGACGAAGTCCATCTCGCGCGAGACGGACGCGAGCCGCCCCTTGACGTCCGCCTTAGCGGCCTCGTCGAGGAGCCTCAGACGGTTGACTGTGTCGTGGAACTTCGGCAGTATCTCGTTGAGGCGTGGCGCGGGCAGGTCGGCGAGCGCGTTCTGGAACTTCGCGAACGCGTTGGCCGCGAGAAACGCCTGCTGGGAATTCTCGATGAGGTCGACGGTGCGCGCGCCGGTGATGAACGCATAGAGGCGCCAGGGCCTAGCATATCCGAGAACCTCAAGTGAGCGCCCTCCCTTGGAGCGGATGTGCTCGGTGACGCGGCGGATGTTGTCCATCATCGCGTCGGCGTCGGGGAATATGTCGGTGTTGATGCGCTGCAGTATGTAGCTGACGCCGCGGACGTCGTCCGCCTTGAATGTGTCGTTGATGTGGCCCGACCCGTAGCGGGCGACCTGCACGACGTCACGGACTCCGAATCCGGCCAGGACGGAGCGGAGCTCCTCTTCGGTGTATGTACGGTTTGACATCTTCGATTCCTCCTTGCCTATTGTCAGAACAGCTTGACGGGATACTCGCCGGCATCGACGAGCTTCTTGATCTCGGCCATGACGAACGGCTTGTCCTCGCGGTAGGTGACGCCGAACCAGCTGGACTCCGTGGGAAGCACGCGGCAGGTCGCCTTGCCCTCATGTATGAGCTCGTCCACGACAAAAGGAATGTACCACTCGCTCTTCTCCTTCGCGCCGTTCTCGGCAAGCCACTTCGGGAACCTAGTCTCGAGCTCCGCGAAGAGCTCGGGCGTGAAGCCCCAGAGGTTCATGGACACGCGCGCGTCAAGCGGGACTTTCACTGGCGCGTCGGGGTTCTCTTGGTTCTCCGCCGTGTCGCCGGCGCGGACGAGCTTGGTCATCTCGGTGACGCCCTGAAGCGAACCGTCGTCGCCGACGGAGCAGACGCCGCGCGCGACCGATCCGTTCTCGGAAAGCGTAAGGTCGAGCTTGTAGCCGACCATGGCAAAGTCCATGGGCTTAGCGGCGGAGAGGAACGCTCCAAGTTTCGCGAACGCGTCGCGTCCGTAGAAATCGTCGGCGTTGATGACGGCGAACGGCTCCTTCACTATGTCGCGCGCAGCGCGGGTCGCATGCGCGGTACCCCAAGGCTTGGTGCGCCCTTCCGGGACCTTGTAAGGAGCGGGCAGATCGTTGATGTCCTGATAGCAGTACTCGACGGGGACTAGCCCTTCGTACTTCCTGCCGACCTTCTCCTTGAACTCTGCCTCAAAATCCTTGCGTATTATGAATACGACCTTGCCAAATCCGCCGCGAACCGCGTCGAACACGGAATAGTCAAGTATAGCCTCGCCGGACGGTCCAACAGGATCGACCTGCTTGAGCCCGCCATAGCGGGAGCCCATGCCTGCCGCCAGAACCACAAGAGTCGGTTTGATTTCGCCCATTTTGTACCTCCCTTAACCTTTTGTATCTGAAAGACGCGCACATTATACACTATATGCACAATCGGCGTCAAGGGGGAATATTAAAAAAATGTTCTACTGCTAGACGAAAGGTCGAGCAAGCAATGTGTGATTCTGGTCGGCGACCTGCACTATCCCCCCCCCCCCAAAAAAAGATAATGTGGCATAATTGCTCGTCAACGGGGCTCTCTCTTTTCCGCTAAAGCCTTTACGTCGACTAGCAGCCGTTGCCGAGATAATCCCGATCAAAGCACAACTCGCCTACGCGACTACGCATCTACGGAAGACAAGTGAGGAACACGCGGCCGGGGCCGACAGTCGCTTTTTCGCCCGCGTCAAGAAGCATGGACGAGCCCTTCTCCACTTCGTACACGACGAGAAACGAATCGGACGGGGCCGAGACTTCAGTCGGTTCCGCGAATTCATGCTGGGAGAAGTCGAAGAACGGGCATCTGACGTCCTTCTGCGGAACCGGTATCTGAAGCGAAAAGTCTATGGACTGGAGCGACTTGGCGATATGGAGCTCGCGCGGCCTGCCGTCGGTTCCGAGACGGCCCCAGTCGTAGAGGCGGTAGGTCGTGTCCGAACTCTGCTGCACCTCGTAGAGCTTCACCCCGCCGCCGATAGCATGGACGATCCCGCCGGGCAGAAAGTACGTCTCGAAAGGCTTCGCGTCATGGCGCACGAGTATTTCATCGAATCTGCCGCTCTTCACCGCAGCCTCGACGTCCGCCGCCGTCGTTCCCGGCCTGAGGCCCGCGTATATGGGGCCTGCCTCAAGAATGCACCACAACTCCGACTTCGGCTCGCCGCCGGTGATCTGCGCGGTGCGTTCGTTCGGATGCACCTGCACGGAAAGGCTCGTCTTCGCGTCAATGACCTTCACAAGCAGCGGAAAGCCCTTCTTGACTTCCGCAAGGCTCCTGCCGCGAAGTCCGCCGTCGGCTATCACGCTAGGCGAGTCCGGGCGCGCCGAGACCTCCCAGCTCTCCGTGCCCCATACGAGCGAATGAAGGTTTGGCTCGAGTTTCATGCGCAACGTCCGCCCCGGTCAGGCCTGTTCGACCGCCGCAATTATCTCCTCGGGCTTGGTCACGCCGTCGAAGGCCGCCACGAGATTGCCGTCCTTGAATATCCTGAGAGCGGGAATGGACATGATTCCGAACTTCTGCGCAAGGGCGACGTTTCCGTCGATGTCCACCTTCGCTATGGTCAGGTCGGGCTTCGCCGGAGCGACCTTCTGCTCCAGAATCGCGCCCTGCATGCGGCAGGGGCCGCACCACGTCGCCCAGAAGTCCACGAGGACGACGCCCTTGGCGACCGTCGCGTCGAAGTCCTTTTCCGTAACGTCAACTATCATGTTCAGCCTCCTTCTTGAAGATACCGCTGCGCCTCAATCGCGGCCTGCGCACCCGCGCCCGCCGCTATCACGGCCTGTTTGTAGAACGGGTCGGCGCAGTCGCCCGCGGCAAACACGCCCTTCACGCTTGTGCGCGTCCTGTCAACAACGACGTATCCTGCTTCGTCGAGTTCGACGGCTCCCCTGAGGAACTCCGTCTGCGGACGGTGCCCTATCGCGACGAACGCGCCGGAGACGGGAAGAGTGCTCCCGTCGGAGAGCGTGAGCCCCGTGAGAGCCGAGCCGTCGCCGTCGAAAGACTTCACCGTCGTGTTCCATGCGACGGTGACGTTCGGCGCGGCGAGAACCCTGTCCGAAAGCGCCTTCGCCCCGCGGAAGGCGTCGCGCCTGTGGATGACAGTGACCGATTTGGCTATGCGCGAGAGGTAGAGCGCGTCGCCGAGCGCGGTGTCCCCGCCGCCTATGACCGCGACGTCCCTGCCGCGGAAGAACGCCCCGTCGCAGACGGCGCACGCGCTTATGCCGTGGTTCTTGTACTTCGCCTCGCCCGGGAGGTCCGTCCACTTCGCGCCCGCCCCGGTCGCGACGATCACCGCCCGCGACGATATCTCGCCCATCATTCCGACGAGCTTCCTGACGTCGCCTGAGAAGTCCGCAGACGATATTTCGTCCATCTCGAACCGGGCCCCCGCCCGTTCGGCCTGGGCCCGCATAGCCGACATGAGGTCCAGCCCCACGACCGGATCCGCGAAGCCGGGGTAGTTCTCGACCTCGTGCGTCTGCGTGAGCTGTCCGCCGGCCAGCATACCCTCGACGACCAGCGGCCTGAGACCTGCGCGCGCCGCGTAGATGGCGGCCGCAAGCCCTGCGGGACCGCTTCCGACTATGACGAGGTCTTCCATTCTCAGCGCCCCTTACGCCAGACGTTCATGCCGTCCTCGACGTGATGCGGATTCAAGATGTTGCCGGGGATGACCCTGGCGCGAATGGTGTAGTACGTGTCCGGAGCGTTCCACTTCGGACCGGCAACCTTCGCGGGAAGGCTCGTCTTGGTTATCGAGCCGATCGGAACGAAGCCCTGCCGCTTGAGGTCGTCGATCGTCTGCGGAATCTGCCTGAAGGCCGGACTCGGCTTGGCCGGCTGTTGGGGCTCGGGCTTGGCGGCCGCGACCTGCTTCTTGGAGGGCTTCTTTGTCGGCTTTGTCGGATCCACCGCTTCGACTGCGGCTTTGCCGTACGTGCTGCGCATCGTGTCCGTCTTGCCGTACAGAACCTTTTCGAGGAAGCTGTCGCCGACTACAAGCCTCTTCGCCTTGACGTCCGGGTCAAAGGCGGCGCGGCTCTTCAGCCCGAGCTGCCCCCTCACGCTGGGCATGGCGAACAGCATCCCGCAGCGCTTCCTGCCCCGGTGCTTCTTCTTCTGCCACTTGTTCACCTCGCCATAGGCCACCATGCTGTGCGTGACGACGCAGTGGTCGGGGATCCCGTACAGCTTCTGGAGCTCCTTTACCAGCTCCTTGATGGACTTGATCTGCGCCGTCGGCATCGGCTTGTCGTGGTAGCCGACGCATTCGATTCCGACGGAGAACTCGTCCACGTCCTCCTTGCCGTTCCACATCGAGTGTCCGGCGTGGAAGGCGACGCGGTACCGGTCGACGATCTGGTAGACGATTCCGTCCTCAGTGATGCAGTAGTGGCATTCCCCTCGCTCGGAGAGGTGCTTCAGCGATCCGCGCGCAGGGGCTTCCGTCGTGTGCAGGACGATTAGCTCGGTGGAGGCGCGGACGCGGCGCTCCGGGTTCTTGGGGCTTCGGTAGCGCGTGACGACGCTCACGTCCGCCTGGGCGGACGCAGCAAGCAGCAAAAGCGCCAGTAGTGCGGCTCCGCGCATCAGATGTTGAGCGATGTCTTGGACCAAGGCTCCTTGCCCGCGAGGAGCGAAGGCGTCGTCATCTCCGGCGGAACCGGGATGCCAAGCATCTGGAGCGCCGTGGGCGCGACGGCCGAAAGCTTGGCGAGCGGGGTGAGCCGCACGCCCGCCGCGTCGTTGGCGACGTAGAAGCAGTCGACGAGGTTCAGGGTGTGCGAGGTCTTCGTGAGGCCAGACTTGTAGTCCACCATCTGCTCGGCGTTGCCGTGGTCCGCAAAGATGAGGACATGGGCGTCAAGCTCGAGGAGGCGCGGGAGAATCTTCCCGATGCACTCGTCGGTCACCTCGACGGCCTTCGTCGCCGCGGCCGGGTCGCCGGTGTGGCCGACCATGTCGCAGTTGGCGTAGTTGACGACGATGAAGCCGTAGGGGTTGTTCTCCAGGCGCTTGAGGAGCTCGTCCGTCACGTTGTAGGCGTCCATCTCCGGGTGCGACGCGAACGTCGCGGGGTCGAAGCGCGACTTGACCTCAACCTGGTCCTCGCCTTCCGAAGGAGTCGTGGACTTGCCGTTGAAGAAGCTCGTCACATGGCGGAACTTCTGCGTCTCCGCGAGGCGGAGCTGTCTGATGCCGGCCTTCGAGACGACCTCGCCGAGGAGATTGTCCATGCCGCCGCCCGCGCCCATCGCGCCGAGGAGGTAATCCTCGAACTCGTCCCAGTAGCGCGTGAAGCCGAGGTACGCGACCTTCGGACGCGCCGAGCGCTCGCCCTGGTAGTCGTCGCAGACGAACGCCTGCGTGAGCTGTATCGCGCGGTCCTGGCGGTAGTTGGTGTGCATGACGACGTCTCCGTCCTTCATGCCGTCGTAGCCGCCTATCACGTAGCACGGGACGTACTCGTCCGTCATGGGCGTGCCGTCGGGCGTCTTGCCGGACTCGTACTCGGCCTTGACGGCCTCCTCGATGGTCGCGGCCTTCTTGCCCTTGCAGCTGACGATGCAGTCGTACGCCTCGCTCGTGAGCTTCCAGTTCTTCACGCGGTCCATTCCGTAGTAGCGTCCCATAGCCGTGCCGATCGTGGCGTTGCCGACGGCGGCGAGCTCCGCCTTGAGGCGCGCGATGTACTCCAGCGTAGACCTGGGCGGCGTGTCGCGTCCGTCGAGGAACGGATGCACGACGATGCGCCCTTCCGGGAACTCGGCGCGCGCGCGCTTCATGAGCTTGAAGAGGTGCTCCTGGTGGGCATGGACTCCCTCGTCCTGGAGGAGGCCGAAGAAGTGGAACTGCGAGTTGTTCTTCTTCCACTCGGCGATCAGGTTCTGCCACTTGGGGCTCTTGAAGAGCTCGCCGGATGAAAGCCCGTCGTCGATGCGCTTAAGCTCCTGGACGACGATGCGTCCGGCGCCCATGTTGAGGTGGCCGACTTCCGACGACCCCTGGTAGCCGTCGGGCAGGCCCACGGCCTCGCCGCAGCAGTCCAGCAGGCAGTGCGGATAGCGGGCGCGGATCTGGTCGATCGTCGGAGTCTTCGCGCCGAACACCGAATTCCCGTCTTTGCGCGGGTTTACGCCCCATCCATCGCGGATGATCAGAACAACAGGTCTCATCTTTCTTCTATTCTCCTTGGTCTTTGAAATCGTTGGCGTCAATTATACCAAAAATTCCGTTCAGTCGGCGAGCAGAGTCTTGAGCGTCGCGTTGCGGAGCGTCGGGACGGCCCGCTTCAGTATCCGGAGGATCATGCCACGCTCGTCCACTCCGAGCGACTCGAACCCATCGAAGCGCTCTGCGAGCTCAAGCGCCACCTTGTCGAAGCGGACACGCTCCTTGGAGTCGTCGTCCTCGCCGTACGGATAGCTGCCTTCGTGTATCCAGCCGCCCACGAGCCCCGCGGCGCGGTCCTCGCCGAGCGCCGCGAAGTGAGCCTTGAGGACCTTACGCGTCTCGTCGAGGTAGGCGCGGACCTCCGGATTGAGCTCGTCCATGACGAGGGCGTTCTCCGCGGCCAGCGCCGGGAAGCGCGGCGAGACCAGGTACGCGGTGAAGCTCGCGCCGCCGGAGCGCACCTGCGCGGGCTGCTCGTGCAGCTGGAACCCGTCGGGCCCGGCGAACACGAGCCTGCCGGAGCCGACGAACTTGCGGCGCCACTCGATGACCTCGAGCTTGGCGGTCACCCCGCCCGGCATGTCGAGCTTGTAGTCGG
>Ga0310696_10007439_pt1 | contig 12853 bp, 10 predicted proteins | sample AusTroGonzalo_MG_4_FD_203885 | JGI IMG/M metagenome (GOLD analysis project Ga0310696, IMG submission 203885) | Bovine rumen microbial communities from tropical cattle in Woodstock, Queensland, Australia - Gonzalo_02 (v2) (version 2) | ecosystem: Host-associated > Mammals > Digestive system >... | reverse complement strand
AACCATTGCATACACAGGATGCGGCTTATTTGATGGAAGATATAGAAGAGTTTATTCGGAATCGGCAGGAAAAGAAATGAAGCTGTATCATGGAAGTTTAGAAATTGTAAATGTCCCTAAAATACTGGAAAGTGACAGAACTTTAGATTTTGGGAGCGGTTTTTATACGACATCCAGCTTGACTCAAGCTCGTCGTTGGGTTGCTATTCGACTGCGGAATACAAACCACCGTTTTGGTTATGTCAATGAGTTTGAGTTTGAAGAAAGTATTCTTTCATCTTCCAATTACAAGATTTTGAAATTTACAACTCCAACAGAAGAGTGGGTTGATTTTATTATCAGCAACAGAAGCAAAGATGAGTTTAAACATGATTATGATATCGTCATAGGACCTGTTGCAAATGACAGAGTTTATACATCTCTGACACTCTTTGAGAGCGGTTTTATTAATAAATCGGAACTCATCAATGAGTTGAAAGCATACAAATTAGTAGATCAAGTGCTTTTTCATACGGAAAAGGTATTGGAGTGTTTGAGATTTTGTGAGGCGATAAAAGTATGAGACCCCTTGTTACACAGAATAATCTATATATGCTGCTGCCGGCTAAAGTGGCGAATATAGTAGCGATACTATCCAGAAAGACAAATACTTCGGAACTGCGTCTTTTAAAAGAATTCTACCGCTCCAATACATACAAAGCTATGGAAAGAGAAGAAACCAAATACTGGCAGTGGGGGAATGTGGCTTTGTGCGAAAATTTTCTGGAAGAAGTTTCCAAAAATAAATGAACCACAGATGTTCACCGGGAGAGCAGTGCCGCGTCAGCTTGATTCTATGAAAAAGAGAGCAGAATGAGCTTGCGGGCTTGTCTGCGCAGACCGGCGGCGATCTGTGGTTCTTTGATATTTTACCTCTCAGCCCGCATGGGGTTATTGAGGAAATCCTGATAACTCAGCCGGATACCATCCTCCAGTTCAGTCTTGTATTTCCAGCCCAGTTTTTCAGCCTTGCTCACGTCCAGGAGCTTGCGCGGTGTGCCGTTGGGGCGTGAGGGATCCCACAGGATCTTTCCTTTGTAGCCGACGACTTTGGCGACCAGCTCCGTCAGCGCTTTGATGGTCAGCTCCTTGCCGGTGCCGGCGTTCACGGTCTCATTGCCGCTGTAATTGTTCATCAGGAAGACACACAGATCCGCTAAATCGTCCACATAAAGGAATTCCCGCAGCGGAGAACCATCGCCCCAGCAGGTGACAGAATCTTTACCTTCGACTTTTGCCTCATGGAAACGGCGGATCAGAGCAGGCAGAACATGGCTGTGTTCCGGATGGTAATTGTCATTGGGACCGTATAGATTGGTCGGCATGACGGAGATGTAGTCGGTGCCGTACTGGCGGTTGAGAAATTCGCAGTATTTCAGGCCGGATATCTTGGCCAAGGCATAGGCTTCGTTTGTCTTTTCCAGCTCGCTGGTCAGCAGACAGTTTTCCTTCATGGGCTGCGGAGCCATACGGGGATAGATGCAGGAGGAACCGAGGAACTCCAGTTTTTTACAGCCGTTCTTCCAGGCACTGTGGATGACATTCATCTCCAGGATCATGTTGTCGTACATGAAATCCGCTAGCGCGCTTTGGTTGGCAACGATGCCGCCCACTTTGGCCGCGGCCAGAAAGACATATTCCGGCTTTTCGGTTTCAAAGAATTTTTCTACCGCGTCCTGACGGGTCAGATCCAGCTCTTTATGAGTGCGTGTGACAAGATTGGTATAGCCCTGTCTTTGCAGTTCTCTGACGATGGCAGATCCGACCATGCCCCGGTGTCCGGCAACGTAGATTTTCGCGTTTTTCTCCATGTTACTTGATGATGCCCTTTTCGAGATATTCCACCAGATTGGTGTGGATATGTTCCTGAGCGCGTTCTACGGCGACTTTCTTCATATCATGTTCCACCATGATCCGAACCAGATCTTCAAAACTAGTCTGAGTCGGATTCCATCCGAGTTCCTTTCTGGCCTTTGTAGGATCACCCCACAGATTGACCACGTCGGTGGGTCTGTAGAAATCAGGACTGACCTCGACCAACACTTTGCCGGTGGCTTTGTCGATGCCTTTTTCGTCAATGCCTTTGTCCTGCCATTCCAGCTCGATACCTGCGTAGTGGAAAGCCAACTGGCAGAATTCCCGTACACTGTGCTGCACACCGGTGGCGATAACAAAGTCTTCCGGCTTATTGTGTTGAAGGATCAGCCACATGCACTGCACATAATCCTTGGCATAGCCCCAGTCGCGCAGGGAAGAGAGATTGCCCAGGTAGAGCTTTTCCTGTTTTCCCTGACGGATACGGGAAGCGGCCAGTGTGATTTTGCGTGTGACAAAAGTTTCACCCCGGCGTTCGCTTTCATGGTTGAAAAGGATGCCTGAGCAGCAGAACATATTGTAGGCTTCACGGTATTCCTTGGTGATCCAAAAACCGTACTGTTTGGCCACGGCATAAGGGGAGTAGGGATGAAATGGCGTATTTTCATTTTGAGGGACTTCTTCCACCTTGCCATAGAGTTCCGAGGTGGATGCCTGATAGATTCGACACGTTTGAGTCAAACCGTTCAGACGAACTGCTTCCAGTATCCTCAGAACGCCGGTGGCGTCCACATCAGCTGTCAGCTCCGGCTCGTCAAAAGAGACTTGAACATGGGATTGCGCGGCCAGGTTGTAGATCTCATCAGGGCGAACTGATGAAACGACCGCCATCAGACTCATGGAATCGCCCATATCCCCATAGTGCAGATGGAATCTGGGATTTCCCTCCAGGTGAGCGATGCGTTCCCTGAAGTCCACAGAAGAACGGCGAATGATGCCGTGAACATCATACCCTTTTTCCAAAAGTAACTCTGCCAGATAGGAACCATCCTGTCCGGTAACGCCTGTGATCAATGCCTTTTTACTCATACAATCTCCCTTTGGACGCGTGTTACCGCGTCTCCAGACAGGATTAGTTTACACTTTTTTTTATAGATGTGAATAGGTCATATTGGCTTTTATTTGGATTATATTGACTTTTTGAGTGTAAATGATAACATGCGCCCGATGGAAACCGAGCTGAAGAGCTCTCTTTTCTCCGGCGAATCCAATTTCATAGTGGATTCCAAACGTGTGATTTACACTCCTGGATTTTTTGCCAGAAGTACTCTTTTGCATTTGCAGGAGATTGGTCGTTTGCAAGCCATGCAGCCCCATACCTGCACTCGTTCAAATCTTAGCTCTTATCTTTTCTTTTTTGTTATATCCGGTTCAGGAGCAATAAAGTATGATGAAAAAGAATATCCGCTGAATCCGGGGGATTGTGTTTTTATTGACTGTCACAAGCGTTATTATCACAGCACGGATACCCGGCTTTGGAATTTGAAATGGATCCATTTCTATGGACCGTCTCTCAGCAATATCTACAACAAATATCTGGAGCGCGGAGGCCAGTGCTGTTTCAAACCGAGGAATATTGCTGACTTTTCCTCTCTCTGGGAAATACTTTTCGATCTCTCATCATCGTCGGATCATTTGCGGGATATGAAGATAAACGAGCATTTGGCTTCGTTGCTCACGCTCATTATGTCGGAGAGTTGGCATCCCGGTATCCGTAATAAGACTTCAAAAAGACGGAACCTGCTCCAGATACAGGAGTATTTGGATAAGCATTTTAATGAGAAGATCGCTCTGGATTTCCTGGCTCAGAAGTTTTTCATCAATAAATTTTATCTGACACGCATTTTTCGCGATCAGTTCGGGATGACTCTCAATAACTACATTCTCCAAAAACGAATCACTCAAGCAAAAAAACTCCTGCGGTTCAGTGATCTGTCGTTGGATGAGATCAGCGTTCAGTGTGGAATGGAGGATCCCGGCTATTTTTCCCGGATCTTCAAAAAAGTGGAGGGCATCAGCCCCAGTATGTATAGAAAGAAATGGTAATGAAAATATGGAATAGTAGCCGGTACCGGCTTTTTATTTGCGTGTGGATGCTTTGTGTTTGCGCCGGGGTATGCAGTGCGGAAGTCAGCAAAGGTGATTATCCTTTAGTTTATCCGGATGTTTTCAAGCAGGATAACCAAACACTCCTTCACTTCAAATGGCGTGCCGATATGACAAACTATCAACATGCTGTGATCAAGTCGGGTGAGGGGAAAGTTGTTGCACAGCTCGACCGTCCGGCGAACTTATGGAAAACAGGTAATATTGTGGATGAAAAACTTTACCTGTACGCGTTGGATGAAAAGGGAAATGAAAGTGAGACAGTTGAGTTCGATATGTCTGCCGATTATTCTTCTCTTTATGGTCCGAAGCCGGAAAGGATTGTCATAGATAAAAAAACGGGTCGTTTTACCTATGCAGGAACGGACAAGGAATTTATTGTGAAAGGTGTCAACTTCTGTGGGATCACATTGGGAGATCATGATACTTTTGAGCCGCCGATCGAAGGTCTGCCGGTTTGTTACGATCCTTATCATGTGGAATCGGTTTTGCGCACTATCAAAAAGTACGACTACAATATGGTGCGAGTTTTTATCAAAACAGGTGGACGCGATCGTCGTATGAAGGGGATGTCTGGCCCCGCTGACACAAAAGGGCTTTACGCGCCCTATATGGATAATGTTGTGGATTTCTTGAGAAGATGTTCAAAGTATGGCATCTATGTGATGCCGTGTTTTACCGAGAATGAAATGATGGATAACGATTATTTCAAGAAACTGTCGGGTGGTGCTTCCGGTCAGGGAGTACTTTTTTCGGCGGAGGCCATTCGTGCTAAACAGCTTTACATCCGTCTGTTCCTGGAATACATCCGGACAAAAGATCCGTCCCTTTTGGATACATTGTTTGCGGTGACAATGCAGAATGAGTTTGCCTTTTACTGTAATGTACCTCCTTTTAGTCAAACGAATGGCGTTTATACCTTTTTAGATGACCGCAAGTATGATATGTCAGATGACACAGAACGGAGAGCTTTGGCCAACGCGGCCATCAGAAATTATTACATTGCTATGAAACAAGCGGTGCGGGAAGTTCTGCCGGAACTGCCTGTGGGCGAAGGTACATTCGCGCTGGGAGCTGTCGGAAAAACGTATGAAAATTCCAAGGGGATCCACCGCATTCCTGGTGTGGATGACCTGCGTTATCCTATGACGGCCCTAGAGCTGCTGAGAACGGATATTGATTTTCTGGACTTCCATGTTTACCGCTGGGGACATCCCGGAGACGGAGCGGAGGTGCTCAGGTATTTCACAGAAAATATGGGACTTCGGACAGAGGAAGCAGATCGCCTGAGAAAAAGCAAACCGGTGATCATGGGCGAGTTTGGAACCTTCAAAGAAAATGAAAGCACGCTCGATGCCGGGATCCGGTTTGCCAAAGAATTGAAAAAAGCCGCTTTGGATTTCGGCTTCAAAGGAACCTGTTTTTGGACACTCGATACATTTGAACAGGAACGGGTTTGGAATCTCATGTATGAAAACGGACGGATGCTCCGTGAAGTCAGTGAGGAATAGGATGATTTAGGATACTTAATATTTAAAAAAATTAGAGATGAAAATTTATCAGCACACAGTTCATTATTATGAAACGGACAAAATGGGGATCGTCCACCATTCTAACTATGTTCGCTGGATGGAAGAGGCCAGAGTCGATTTCTTGGCTCAGATAGGCTGGGATTTCGTGAAACTGGAGGCAAACGGAGTCATTTCGCCAGTGATCGCCGTTGCCTGTGAGTACAAAAACAGCAGCCGTTTCGCGGATGTGATTTCTATTGCCGTAGCGATCGAAGAGTGCGGCGGTGTCCGTCTGAAATTGAAATATACCATGACTAACGCCCAGGGAGTCCTGATCCGTGAGGCGCGTTCCGAGCATTGTTTCATGACACCTCAGGGCAAACTGCTCCGCCTGAAGAAAGACCTTCCCGGCTTCTACCAAGCTCTCCAGGAATCCCAAACAAAAGCACTTTAGATACTCAATCTTCTTTTTCCCAGTTGCGGGTGCAGGCGACGGCTTTTTTCCAGCGTTTGAGTTTTTGCTGTTGCTCGGCGGGGGTGATTTTAGGGGTGAAGGTGCGGTCAATGGCCCAGTTGCAGAGGACATCTTCTTTGTTGTTCCAGTAGGAGACGGCCAGACCAGCCAAATAGGCGGCTCCCATAGCGGTGGTTTCCACGCAGACGGGGCGATTGATGGGCGCCTGGATGATGTCGGACTGGATCTGCATCAGCAGGTTGTTGGCCGAAGCGCCGCCATCGACTTTCAGCGCGGAAAGGCTGATGCCAGAGTCGGCTTCCATGGCTTTGAGTACATCATGGGTCTGATAGGCAATCGATTCCAGCGTAGCACGGATGATGTGATATTTATTAACGCCGCGGGTCAGACCAACGATCGCGCCGCGCGCGTAGGGGTCCCAGTAGGGTGCGCCCAATCCGGTGAAAGCCGGCACAACGTAGCAGCCGTTGGTATCGGGAACTTTCCCGGCAAAGAATTCGGAGTCAGCTGCGGAGTCGAGGGCTTTGAGCTGGTCTCTCAGCCATTGAATGGCCGAGCCCGCGACAAAGATGGAACCTTCCAGGGCGTATTCCACCTGTCCATCCAGTCCCCAGGCGATGGTCGTGACCAGACCGTTTTTGGAGAAAACGGGTTTGCGGCCGGTGTTCATCAGCAGGAAGCAACCGGTGCCGTAGGTGTTTTTGGCTTCACCGGGTGTGAAACAGGTCTGGCCAAACAGGGCGGCCTGCTGGTCACCGGCGGCTCCGGCGATCTTGATGCAGCCGCCAAAGAGGTCGTGCTGGGTTTCGCCATAGACGCAGCTGGAGGGCTTGACCTGCGGCAGCATACTGGCTGGGATGCCCAGTTCAGCCATGATCTCTTCATCCCATTTGAGTTCGGTGATGTTGAAGAGCATCGTCCGAGAGGCGTTGGAGTAGTCGGTTACATGGACTTTGCCTCCCGTCAGTTTCCAAATGAGCCAGGTTTCCACGGTGCCGAACAGAAGTCGTCCGGCTTCCGCTTTTTCTCTGGCACCGGGCACGTTTTCCAGCAGCCAGCGGATCTTGGTGGCTGAGAAATAGGGGTCTATCACCAAGCCGGTCTTTTTCCGATATGTTTCATTGAGTCCTTTGGCTACCAGCGTTCCGCAGTAGTCGGCGGTGCGTCTGTCCTGCCAGACAATGGCATGGTCGATCGGTTCGCCGGTTTCTTTATCCCAGACGATCGTGGTCTCGCGCTGATTGGTGATGCCAATGGCGGCGATATCAGAGGCTTTGGCCCCGATCTTGGCAAGAGCTTCGGAGGCAACGGCGTATTGCGAAAGCCAGATCTCGTTCGCGTCATGCTCTACCCAGCCGGGTTGGGGGAAATACTGAGCGAATTCTTTCTGCGCCAGCGAACATATCTGGCCTTTTTCGTTGAAAAGGATGCATCTGTTGGACGTTGTGCCCGCGTCCAGGGCCATGATGTATTTAGACATAACTTCTGACTGCGGCTAAATAAAATAGTGGATTCCCGCCGCCAGTGCGGCTCCCGCGATGGGCGCGATCCCCGGAACAAACGCATAGCTCCAGTTGCTGGAACCCTTGTTGGGGATCCGCAGCAGGGTATGAGCCAGTCTGGGGCCGATGTCACGAGCGGGGTTGATGGCGAATCCGGTCAGACCGCCCATGGACATGCCGATGGAGCAGATGATGCCAAAAATGTAGATATAGTTCAGACCGTTGGCAAGTCCCGGTACCTGACTGATCCCCAGGATGCTGTAAACAAGGATGAAGGTCGCTATAAGTTCCTGGAAGAAGTTCCGCGGCAGATTGCGGATGGACGGGCTGGTGGCAAAGCATTTGAAGATGGTCGCCGGATCGCTGGTCGCCTTAAAGTGATCTTTATACACCTGATAGAGCAGACATTGCCCGAAGAACGCTCCCAGGAATTGCGCCAGGATATATCCGGGGACGGCATACCAGGGGAACGTGCCGCACAGTGCCAGACCGATCGTGAGCGCTGGGTTAAAATGAGCGCCCGACCGTTCACCAAAGATGTAGGCCGGTATCATTACGGCCAGACCCCATCCCAGCAGGATCATGAGTGTTCCGCCGTCTTTCATGCCGGATTTGTTTAATGAGACATTGGCAACGGCTCCGTTGCCCATCAGTATGAGGATACAGGTCCCCATGAATTCAGCCAAACAATTGTTTATAAGCATAATCGTATATAGTGTTTATTTATTGTATAAAAATTATTTTCTGCGGGCTTTGCCGTCCAGATAGGTTTTATAGGTATTGTCCTGAGTCAGCGACTCATTGGCGGAAAGGTTGTCCAGTGTGCCGTTGCCGCCTTCTTCGCCCACGGAGAGGATGACATTGGTCACGCCTTTGTCCCGGAAACCGATCCTGAAATTAGTGATGATGGAGTTGAACTTGTGATCCGCCCGGAACGCGGTCTGGGTACCGCCTTTGGACGCGTACCAGAAACAAAAGCAGTCGTTGAAGAACGCCGTCGCGTTGCCGGTCGTGCGGAATCCGATGCCGAACTGATCGCTGTAGCAGTAGTCGAACCAGTTGTCACCGCGCTCGCACAGAAAACCGCAGCTGTTCAGGTAATCCGTGTAGTCGGAGTAGTACAGGGGATGGATATTGCGCAGGACGTTGCCGCCGGACTTCAGATGGACTCCGGTGAACACATTGCCGATGCGCATATTGGTAAAGGTGTTGTCGTATCCTTCCACCAGAACGCCCACGGAATTGGTCTTGCCGGTACCGATGATGTTCACTCCGGTGATATCCGAGTCCGAGGATCCGCTGTTGGCTCCGTGTTTGATATGGATGCCCACGACGGTGTTCTTGATGGAGACATTGCGGATGGCGGTCTCGCGGCCGCTGTTGATGGAGATGCCGTTGGCCACACCGCTGCCGTCCACAATCCCGCCTTCCATGGAGTAGTTGCTGCCGTTGGTGCGTGTATCGTTAGCCGGATGGATCCCGCCCAGCTGGATGACGGCCTCACCGGGCTTCCAGTCGCCGGTGGCTTTGATCACGGCAAACTCCGTCAGCCTCAGCGAGACACTTTTGCGCGGATCGGCCGGGGTATAGATCGGTTTGCTGACCAGATATTCGCCGTCGGGAAAATAAAGGGTACGATTGGGATGGCTGTCGATCAGCTTTTGCAGTTCATCGGCCACATCCTTGCCGTCAGCGTTCTGGATGTGATCGGTCACGATCAGACCCGTCCGGCTTTCGATATCCGCCGCGGGGCAGGACGTATTCAGGAAAAAAGCCGCCGCCAATGCCAGCAGCATATTCATCCCCAGGAGATTATGTTTGATTCGGTTCATACTGTTCAGCAGTGTCGCTTTGTAACGAGATCAAATACATTGATTCTTTTACGGACGATAGTCTAGCACAATGCCGCCGGCATTTCAATGAAAGAACCACGGATGGACACGGATGAATTTAGATTTTTTATAATCAATTCAGTAACAATATATTATCTGTGTATTATCCGTGTGTATCTGTGGTTCTTAAATTTGGATATTCGGCCTTGCGGGATTGCAAAATACATGCTACTTTATTCTGGTCGTTCCTCGACGTATGTGGCGCTGAGGAATGGGAATAAAAAACTGACTAAAATAGAAAGTTTTAGCGCTTAGCGTCAAAACGGTTGCGGTCTAGTCTGAAATCAGCAAATTTCATTACCAAAGACCAAACTTGTTAGAACGCCCCGATACCGGGGTGGTTCTTACTGTTTCCTTTGGTATGGCTTTGCTGAGCCTCAGACTGGGAAATAGGATGTGACCACGTATTTTAGGACAAAGTTCCTTTGTGGCACAGGTGAACCACCTTTTTTCTTTTTCCCGTTGAAATCCTTCTCAAATTTCTTCAGATCCAGTTCTTTTGGGTTGAGCCGAAACAGAAAGAATATACATGGCAAACAAATTTTCTCGTTTTACAGCACTGATGGTTTTGGGACTGGCTATTATCGTTTTCATTCCTATCAGATCTCATGCGGTTGTTGGGGATACATTTCTAAGAGACAATTGGAAATACGTCATTCTTACCGAAGACGGTTCCACAGGAACGGTTGAAATAGGAAAAAATGGTTCTATATCAGGAAATATGACTATTCCTGATACTGTTGTAAGCAAAGGTATTATATACAACGTAACTTCTATTAGTGATTATGCATTTTGCAATTGCTATTATCTGACTAGTATAACGATACCTGATAGCGTAACGTCTATTGGAAGTAATGCATTCTATGATTGTGACAATTTGACCAGCATAACGATACCCGGTAGGGTGACTTCTATTGCGAATAATACATTCTATGGATGCAACAGTTTGAACGGTATAATAATCCCAAATAGTGTGACTTCTATTGGAGAGAAGGCATTTCATAATTGCGATAGCCTAACCAGTCTAACGATTCCCGATAATGTGAATTCTATTGAATCTGGTGCGTTTTCTGGATGCAACAGTTTGAACAGTATAATAATTCCTGATAGTGTGACTTCTATTGGAAGCTATGCATTTGAACATTGTCGTAGTCTGAAAAATATAACGATACCTGACAGCGTAACTTCTATTGGAGTGGGAATGTTCAGTTATTGCGAAAGTTTGACTAATGTTGTGATTCCAGTCAGTGTAACTTCTATTGCATATAAAGCATTCCAAGGCTGCACCAGCCTAGCAAGCATAACGATACCTGATAGCGTAACTTCTATTAGTAGCAGTGCATTTGCAGAGTGCCGAAGCCTGAATAGTATAACGATTCCTGACAGTGTGTCTTCTATTGCGAGTAGTACATTCTATAGATGCTACAGTTTGAATAGTATAATAATCCCAGATAGTGTGACTGTTATTGATTCAGGTGCATTCAATGAATGCAAAAGTCTGGCGGGTGTTTATTTTTTGGGAGATGCACCCAAATTGGGTGACTCTGTATTTCAAAATACGAATGCAACTATCTATTATCTAAAAGGAACCAATGGTTGGTCAGATCGTTGGGGAAATTGTTCTACAGTTGGATGTGCAGGATGGATTACTCAAGCGGGGATTATTTATGTCTATCAATCTGATGGTACAGCATCTGTTGCAGGATATACAGGAAAAGTAAATGTTACTGTTATTCCAGAAATTATATCAGTAGATTCCGTAGATTACAGTGTGACTTCTATTGGAAAGAGAGTATTCTATTATTGCCAAAGTTTGAGTAGTATTGTGATTGGTAATAATGTGACAACTATTGAAAATAGTTTATTCTATGGTTGTGAGAATCTGACCAATGTTGTGATTGGCAATAATGTTACTTCTATTGGATACTGTGCATTCTATGAATGTAGCAATTTGGCCAATGTTGTGATTGGCAATAATGTTATTTCTATTGAATTAGAAGTGTTCTACAATTGTCAAAGTTTGACCAATGTAGAGATTCCGGATAGTGTGACTTCTATTGGAAGTAGTGCATTCGATGGATGCAGCAGTTTGATCAGTGTTGTGATCGGCAATAGTGTAACTTCTATTGGAAATCGTGCATTCTATAAATGCAGTAGTCTGTATAATGTTTTGATTGGTAATAATGTAAATTTTATCGGAAATGGTGCATTCTATAAATGTAGTAGTTTAAACAATGTTTATTTTAAAGGCAATGTGCCCAGTTTAGGCAACAAGATATTTGATGAAGCAACTCCAACTATCTATTATTTAAAAGGAACCAAAGACTGGAGTAATCCTTGGGAATCTTGTCCTGCAGTCGAATGTGCTGGTTGGATTATTCAAGAAGGAATTATTTATGTCTATCAATCTGATGGTACGGCATTTGTTACTGGATATACGGGAAAAGTAGATACTGTTGTTATTCCTGAAGTGATATCAATAAATTCAGTAGATTACGGTGTGACTTCTATCAGAAAGAAATCTTTTTATGAATGCAGTAGTTTGACCAGTATTGTGATTAGCAATGGTGTAACTTATATAGAAGACAATGCATTTTATAATTGTGACAGTCTAAACAATATTGTGATGGGTAATAGTGTGACTTATATTGGATACAATGCCTTCTATGAATGTAGCAATCTGACCAGTATTTTAATTCCTGACAGTGTGAATTATATTGATGGCTATGCATTCTCAGAGTGCAACAGACTGACCAGTGCTTATTTCAAAGGAGATGCACCAACATTGTACAGTAGATATATATTTCCCATATTTGTAACTATCTATTATTTGAAAGGAACTAGTGGGTGGACAGATCCTTGGGGTGAGAGACCTACGGTAGAATGTAATGGTTGGATAACACAAGATGGAATCATTTATGTATATAAATCTGATGGAATGGCATCTGTTGCCGGGTATACAGGTAACGTGTGTGTTGCCATTATTTCAGATGTTATATCAGTTGATTCAGTAGATTACGATGTGACGACTATTGAAAACTACGCATTCCATAGATGTGCCAGTGTGAATGGTGTTGTGATTCCGGATAGTGTGATATCTATTGGATACAACGCGTTTTATGATTGTGGCAGTTTGAGCAGTGTTGTGATTGGAAATAGAGTAATTTCTATTGGAAGCCTAGCATTCTATGGTTGTAAGAAATTGACCGGTATTTATTTTGAGGGTGATATGCCAATTTTGGGTAGTGAAGTGTTTAATGCCACATTTGCAACTACCTATTATTTGAAAGGATCTAGTGGTTGGAAAAATCTTTGGGGGCCTACAGTTAGATGTGACGGATGGATTATTCAGGAAGGAATTATTTATGTTTATCAATCCGATGGTACGGCTTCTATTACAGGACAAATGGGGAAAGTTGACGTTGTTATTCCAGAGGTTATATCATTAGATTC
>Ga0310696_10007436_pt1 | contig 12857 bp, 8 predicted proteins | sample AusTroGonzalo_MG_4_FD_203885 | JGI IMG/M metagenome (GOLD analysis project Ga0310696, IMG submission 203885) | Bovine rumen microbial communities from tropical cattle in Woodstock, Queensland, Australia - Gonzalo_02 (v2) (version 2) | ecosystem: Host-associated > Mammals > Digestive system >... | reverse complement strand
CATGTTGACAGCAAAACCGGATTTAATATACTCTGCATCCATGCCCGCAAAAGATCTAGACGATCCGATAATCACAATTTCAGCAGTATCTCTATACTGCCAGAAATAATCCATCTTAACCTTCATGAGCCTAGTCGCAATATCCGAAGTTTCAGTCATATAGACACAAGCACTATCCGGGTCCAGTTTATTTTTTTCGTTTGTTGAAACCGATTCCCTAATCCACAAACTCGGGTGCCACAGTTCATCACCCTCAGCCACATCGACTATAGAGCCATCATCCAAATTCACAAGAACAATCTTTGTATGCAAACCATTTATATTGACCAAAGTAGCTACAGCAAAGTTACCTGGAGAAGAAATCCATTCTGTATGGTCAAATGTATATCCACTCGGAACAGCTACAGACTGGACTAGTTTCCCTGTAGAATCCGCAATCAACAAGCGTTCATGCGTGCGATAATCAACACCGACAAATTTACGACCCGTCTTGCCTCCGAAATCAAGGAAAAGCGTACGTTTACTACCGTCCTTTGCAAGCGAGGCGTTACAAGCTTGTTCATTGTTATACCAAATCGTATCAATTGCTTTTTTGGTAACTGTAGAGCCTGATTTTGCTATGCGAGCACGCAAACGTTTCGCCCCCGTCACCGCAAGCGTGTTATTCTCGCTAATACCGCCGTGATAAGCACCGTCAAATAGTTTTTCTGGTTTGCCGAATTTTCCTTTTGCAAACTTGACCTGCCAAGTCGAAGCCGCTTTAAACGTGGACTCTTTTTCGTTACTGCCAGCATCCGTAACATAGACAATCACGGTATCGCCGTTATCGAGGACACGCCAACGAGGAATTGCAGCACTTTCAACATCCAATTTTACAAGATTCGAACCCGACGCATTCAAGTCTCGCACATAAAGTTTCGACTTTCCTGAAATTCCCTCAAGTCCAGTACAGAATGCAACCCTATTGCCATCTGGTGAAATTTCGGGATGAAAGACTTTAAATGTATCGACTATTTCCGTCACAGAAAGAATGCCGCTCGAATAGTCAATAAAAGCCAAATTTCCAGAATTATCCTGCAAAGGATCATTGCTAAACGCGAGTTTTACTTTATAAGAACCAAACAAGGAACGGACTTTCGATGAATTTGCTAGCGGAACAATTCGGCTATTCGCCGCCTTGCCATCCACCCCCATCCAAGTCGCCCCGGGAATCGTACCAAATGCGAGACGGAAACCAACGTAATCCGCACGAGTCGATGAGGTTACGATATAGACATCGCCACGATTGTAAAGCTGAATAGATTCTGAAGAATTGCGATAACTCCCGCCCTTCACAATACGATGACCGAGAGAACCTCCATCCGGGGCACCGACATAGTTTGTAAGAACCGTATCACGGAAATTGCCAAGCCAGTCATTGACCCATTCCATTGCATTCCCAACCATGTCGCAAACATTCTTGTCCGCATCCGGCACACTGCACACCTTGTGAAGTTTGTATTCCGAATTCTCGGCAGTCCAGCCTTTGGACGTATCCCACGAAGATCCTGCGACAAGCACCCACTCGGCCTCGGTCGGCAAGCGGTATGCATCTACTTGGGGATGGAACGCAAAGCCATCTAAGTTCGTGCAATGCTTTTTGTCGTCAAACGATGCCTTGTTATAGAAATAGGCCGTATCACGTTTTTCAGCATTGCTGCGAGCATTCGCAAAAAGAACAGCATCGTAATAGGTAACATCAGTCGCAGGCAAGCTATCATTTTTACAATCAAGCACAAGGCCCGTTACAGATTTCATCACGGCATTGAATTCGCCGCAAGTCACTTCAGTCTTGCCAATAGAGAAATCGTAATCCAATAAAACTTTCATCTGAGGACGTTCATTAGATTTTGCAGTAATATCGTCAGTCCCCAGCAAAACAGGAACATCAGCTACTTTGACATGCATCATTCCAGAAAGAGAATCATTAGGGATGTCAATCTTTGGCGAATGAGGAGAATCATCAGAATCAGAGCAAGAAACAAATTGCCCTAAAGACAAAAGCAAAGCTATACAAAAAAAGAAGTATTTCATATTATCCCACGTAAAATACATAAATTTTGCATCAAAACAAACTTATTTATTAAATAATAGCTTTTTGAACACATAATTTTCAACGATTTTTGCGGTCTATCACAACAAAAAAAGAATCTTGATACGCAATATGCCAAAGTTCAACAGAATCTAATGTTACAATAAGCTTATCCCATCTCGCATAGTAACGCAGCGGAAGCACAACGCGACCTATATTCAACGAATCCGCATCGTGTAGAAATAATTGCGGAGACTCAGAATACTTTAAATACCGTTCAAAAAAATCTGCCGTTTTCAACATAAAACGACCATCAATGAAAATAGAATCAGACGGGTTCATAAATGCAAGGTAGCCACCAGCACGGTCGTCATTGAACAAGCGCCCCTGATGCGGATGAGCCTTCATCCATTCTGTCGCCGCAACAGGAACCCGCTGATACGCAATAGCGGAATCGTAAGACGAGAGAGATTTAACCCAAAGACCGAGGAGGAACGCAATCAAGACTATAGACGATAGTCGACAAACACTCGCAAGGCGAGTGATGCACGAAAATTTATTTTCATATATCCGAGCCGAAGAGTGTTGCACGAAGTGCAAATGCGTAAGGCGAGCGAAGCGAAAGGCCAAAGACGAGAGACGAGAGAAATAGGCAGAAGAAGAGATAAATGCAGCGATAAGCACAGGCAGGAACAGCACAAAGTTGCGTTCGGCAACGAGAACGAGAATTGCAGTCATGACAAGCCATAACGTTCTAGGCAATTCCTCTATTTTGCTACATTCATCCGTATCAGCACGACACAACCTCACAACGCTGACAAAAATTCCAACAAAGCATAACGCAACCATCAACACCGATTCAAGAACGTTCTCCCCCGCCATCAAGAGCGTAAAAGGCGAACGATTTTCTGCGATTTCACTTGCAAAAATCGCAGCCGACGGAGAGGTTCCCAGCAAACGATCTAGCAAGCCAAACGGATACAAGAAAAGATCCCATCCTTCGCGATGGAAAAACGGCATCGCAAATAAAAGAAGGACAAAAGATGTTTGCAAAACAACTTTTTTCGTACACGCAGTCTGCGATTTTCCATTTGTTGCAAATATTTTCGCGCACAAAGTCAATGTTGCAAAAATCGGGCCCAAAATGTAAAGGCCTTGACATTTGCACCACACCCATTGCAAAACGAGAAGAAACAAGAGAGCAGCAATCAACCTCACCTTATGGATTCTATCACTACACTTACGTTCCGTTCCAGAAAGACATTTTAGGCGAGAGTCACAACAGTGAATTTTTTCATCAACTCGAGCAATTTCATCAAATAACCAAGGCAACACATTCCAATAAAAGCCTAGGAACACAAGCGAAAAAACGACAGGACGCATTTCAAAATGGAAACGGAATACAAATAAAATCAGCGCTATAATCGCCGAAATTTTAAATGCTGAACGGTGACGTGCTGGCCAAAGAAACAACGCAAACACGCCACCCCACAAAGCAGCCTTGAACGCCACAAGGAGCGGAGCTCCGCCAATATTATAGACAAATGCAACAGACTGCTGAAAGAACTCATGCACGTTCACGACAGGCTCGCGAACCGGCGTCCACGTCGTCACCCATTCCCGCGCACAAGCCAAATGCCACCAGATATCGGTATCCGTAAGCGGAAACACCGCAAAAAGTGCAACCGCGACAGACACCAACACCCACAGCAAAATCATTCAGAGCCTACTTCGAAGATTTTCCAGATTCAAGCGACTTAAAAGCAAATCCATTCAAAAGAATACAATGTCCATTCTTATCAAACTCCGTGGACGAATAAGTATAAGCGGTATCAAAAATAGTTTTTTTCATTCTACGAAAATACATTTTTATTCCTATAAGACATAGATCAAGCAAACTTCAATTTTATTTTAGTTCACAAGATTCATAAAGAATCTGGCAAACGGCTCTTGGCTATCGACTAATTAACAGCAATTCAAGGATACAACGTTTTCAAAAGTGAATCAAGACGAGAGGTCAATTGTTCAGCACCAGCAGAACTCAAATGATCCGTATTTAAAGCCATTTTATCGGAATAGTCATGGTCACCATTTTTATTTTCATCAAACAAAGTAAAATTCGAATTTTCCTTGGCAAGTTCAGCTACTGACTTCAAATATTTTTCGGCAACAGAACGTCTAGGCCCGTAACGTCCCCACGCCCCCGTATTTCGATACTTGGGATTTTGCGGGAACACTACCGCCACAACATTTATATGATTTTCGCCCATTTTCTTGACAAAATCGCTCAAGCGATTTAAATTCCAAGCGAGAGCGTCCATTTGAACATCAGACCAATTCGTATCCACCTCAACAAGAGGCTGTCCCCATTCAATAGACGCATTCGATTGCCATCCCCTGGTTTCCGCATAAGAATTACGCACAGCAACAGAGAACGGAATTGCCGACTCAATTATGTCTGCAAAGTGATCCATCTCTTCACCCTTCCAAAAAGAATGGTTTTTATCATAGACAAAGCCCGGCTCATCAAGGAACAACAAATCCGAAAATCCTGTCGTATTCTGCCACAAATCAAGGTCTAAAGACACTACAATTGTCTTCAACTTTTTCAAATGATTCAAGCCATAATTTTCCGCAATGTAAAGCGACGCGTTCATATCATTTCGCGGATGCCCCATATTCAAAGCATACCCCGATTGAATCTTTTTAACAGCGACACCATCTTCAATTCTGGAGCTTCCCACACAAAGGATTTCTACATCATCCTTGTATTTCCAAAGCATAGACATCTTAAAGCCTACAACTTCATGTTCCCAATCCTCTCCTTCGACAAAATAAACTCCCGCACTATCCAGGTCCAACAAAGCGTCTTCCGTTGCAGAAACGTTGTTATCCACCCACAAGCACGGATGCCAAAGTTCATCACCTTCGACAAGCGTTGTCATAGAGCCATCCTTCGTATTCAACAGCGCAATTATTCGGTGTGCGCCATCGGCATTTACAAGCGTCACGACAGCAGCATCTTCGTTATTCAAAACCCATTCACTATGATCAAAAGTCCAACCCGAAGGAGCGCCAATAGAAGAGACAAGCTTGCCTTCATCATTCATAATAAACAAACGTTCATGAACACGGTATTTCGATCCCACAAACTCTTCGCCAGTTGCTCCAGAAAAATCCAAGAACAAAGTCTGCTTAGTCATTTTATTCAAAGAGGCATTACAAGCTTGATTACCACCATACCAAACCGTATCAACAATTTTGGATTTCGCATTCGAGTTCTTCATTGCAAAACGGGCTCGGAGTAAACGGGCTCCCGTTACAGTCAAAGAGTCGTCATCGCTAATCCCCCCATGAAAAGCCCCATCAAAAAGCTTTGTCGGCTTACCAAATTTTCCATCTGAAAATTTCACCTGCCAAGTAGAATTAGATTTGAATGTTTTTGAACTTTCATTGTTATCAGCATTAGTCACATATACAATCACCGTATCGCCATTTTTGAGTACTCGCCAACGCGGTATTGCAGCACTAGGAACATCAAGCTTTACCAGATTTGAGCCCTCCGCGTTCAAGTCGCGAACATAAACAGAAGATTCGTCCGGCAACCCCTCCAGCCCCGTACAGAATGCGACGTGCTTTCCATCTGGCGAAATTTCAGGATGATAAACATCAATAGAATCTTCAATTTCAACAACAGACAATATTCCGCTAGAATAATCGATATAGGCCAAATTACCTGTGACATCGTTTCGTAATGCTAATTTTACTTTATACGATCCCGAGAAAGAACGCAATATAGCAGAACTTGCGAGCGGAACAATTACACTTGAATTAGCCATGCCGTTGTTTCCCATCCAAACCGCATTAGGAATGGCACCAAAGGCAACACGAAAGCCCACATAATCGGCTCGTGTTGACGATGTTACCGTATAGACATCACCACGCGCATACAACGTAATTGCAGAAATTTCATTGTGAAAAGAGCCTCCCTTCACGATACGTTGTCCCAAAGCCCCTCCATCTGGAGCACCTACATAATCCGTAATAGTCGTATCGCGAAAATAGCCAAGCCAATCGTTGACCCATTCGGTCACGTTTCCAGCCATATCACACAACCCGTTTTCATCTTCTTTCAAACATACTTTATGCGCCTTAAAGTTGGAATTTCCTGCATTCCAACTATTTTCAGCATTGAACGAAATCGAAGCAGCAAGGACCCATTCAGCTTCCGTCGGCAAACGAAAAGCATCTACATTGTTCTTAAAAGCAAATCCATTCAAAAGAATACAATGTCCATCCTTGTCAAACTCCGCGGATGAATAAGTATAAGCGGTATCAAAACCGGCCTTTTTACTTTTCGCATTTGCAAAGAGAATTGCATCATAATATGTAACATTAACAGCAGGCAACGAATCATTTTCACAATCGATCTTAACGCCTTTTTTGCCACCCATGAGGTTATTAAATTCGCCACAAGTGACTTCGTGTTTACCCAACTGGAAATCATAAGAAAACCTGACATCCATTTGCGGACGTTCATTCACTTTTGCAGATTTGGAGTTTGTTCCCAATTCAACAAATTTTCCCGAAGAACGAATCAAAGCAAAGCCATCTTGCAACGTGACATCAGAGCAATTTTCTTGTAAGCCGCAAACAATTGACGAGCCTATTTCTGTTTGCGTTGGAGAATCATCTGAGCAAGAAGCAAATAAGGCTACAACTAAAAGAGTTGTTCCAAAAAAAATAGATTTTTTCATTTTACTAAAATACATTTTTTATTCCTACAAGATATAGATCAAGCAGACTTCAATTTTATTTTCGTTCACAAGATTCATAAAGAATCAGGCAAACGGCTCTTGGCTATCGACTGATTCACTGCAATTCCAGGATATTTTGGGAAGAATTCTTCCGCCATTCGATACCAAGTCAATGCTCGAGGAACATCAGAATCAAGATACAAATTGCCAATGTCAAAAGCGGCTAGCCCTACAAACTCTTTAGGTTCAAGAGGAAAGAATTCCAAACCCGTCCAATTTCCGTCTTTGTACTTTTCTCGATATTCCGCATCTGTGTATGAATACCCGCGACGGTTCGGCTCAAGATTAAACGACACATTCGATGATTCATAGCGCAAAAAAACATGTCCCGGTAGAAGAATTGCATGCAAGGGTAAATGACGCGTTTCAGCAACCATCAAAGCAAGCCACGAGAGTCCCATGCATCCAGACGTTTTATTTTTAAGAACGCGAAGCGGAAGCACAGCATCTTTCGAAGTTGCAGTCGATCCCGCCCCGGCAAATTCGATATTCCAAAAATTCCATAACAGGTTCTTGAGCGATTGCAGAGTATCGCGCGTTGCAGCAACGCTACTATCAAAGTAAGCTAGTCCCCTATTCCAATCGCTTACGGAATCTAAGCACGATGGAGTACGTTCTTCAAAAGCACAGGCCATTTCGCGATAGCTCATTTTTTCAGAACGTCCGCTCCAAAACAAAAGCGTCAACGCCACGACTACGGCAATAATTAACGCAGGCCAGAAGAGTTTTGACGAGAAACGAGAGACGAGAGTCGAGAGAGAAGACATAATTATTAGATACTAGTTAATAGTTGCCAAAAGTATCGAAAATGACGATCGCCGCTTCGCGGCGTCCTTTCGTCTCTCGTCTGTAGCGAACATAGTGAGCGTTCTCTCGTCTATAAGCCGTCCCATTCCATCGGGCTTTGCCAGAAGTCTCGAGCGGTCATCATGTAAATCACGAGACGCTTGCTCTGCATGTCCTTCTTCATTTTCTTGAGGCGACTACGAACGCCAGGACCACCGCCCCAGCTTGTAAGCACTTGTACGTCAAGCCCCGTCGCATACGCGAGAAGCGAACCCGGTCCACCGCTCTTTTGATCCACAGATTCAAACACGCCCGTGAACGAATCGCCCATCAAGAGAATCGGAGCATTTTTGCCACCCTTGTACGGCTTATCGCCCTTATAGATTTTCATGCCCGCAAGCGTATCCGCCGGATATTTAGACTTTTCCTTGTCAGCCAAATGCGCAACCAAGTCGCCTTCGCGGAGCACCACCGTGTCTTTCATCACGAGACTGCCCGGCTGCGGATTCGCATCGGCATACCAGCTGTACTGCGTCACGCGGGAAGCCAGTTGTTCCATCGCGGCAAGCATTCCAGGCAGAGCCCAATGCGTATCGTAACGCTGGTAGCTGTAATGAGGCGGTTCATCACCTGCGCGAGCGGCCATCAATGACGGGTAGAGATCAAGCACGTCAATCCCAGCAGCAAGCATTTCGCGTATAAATTCACGACCATTCACGTTCACACAGAGGTTTGCATCAGTCCCTTTTACAAGTTTATCCGTATAAATTTCTTCTTTCACCGGAACCGGCACTACCAAGAGTTGGATGTTTAGCGAATCGAGATATTGCTTGAGTTCAATCATGCGCGGGAGCGGATTGTGGAGACTATCCTGACCACTAATTTTATCAGCAATAAGATAATTGGCATTACGGCGGAACCAAAGCATTCCGTTATCAGCCCAAGCATTCTGCTCCTTCGGGAGTTTCGCCAACTTTTTCTTTAACGCATCGCGGAATTTCTTTGTAGCTGGTGTTGCAGGGCAGCTATTTTCAAGCGAAGCAAGCGTTTCCAAACGAGCATACGAACTCGTATCCAAAGTACGATTCACAGGAACAACCTCGCCTGCAGCAGCAAGCGAATCAGCTACAGCAGCGGCGCGGATTTGTTCATCGGTCAGGCGGAACGCGGGAACCTCGAAAGCGACCCACATGGGACTCCCCATCGGATTTCCACGCATCACAGCAAATGGACGATTCATACGCGAATTCTCCCAAATCGCCCCCGGAGTATGTTGTTCCAAATCCGTATTCAATGTCGGATACCAATAGGACGACAGCGTTCGAGCCCAGTTCATAGCCTCTTCGCTACTCATTTCAGCAGTCATATAGTAATTCAAAACTTCAGCAGTCTCTCCACCAGAAGCGAATTTCAACTTGCCATAAAATGGAGCTCGTCCGGTCCAAATCGCAGGTATGACCTCAGCCCACCATTCCACCTTGCCTTGATTTTCACCTGATCCCGGCACACCCCACAAACGGCTTACCGATTGGAACGTACGGAAAACATCAGGTTCATCCCACTTCACTGCTTCGATTTCATTCAATGTTTTTGCAAGAGATTCATCTCCCGTCTGCGCATAAAGTATTTTCGCAAACGGTTCCCACGCAATCGGAGCTAAACCGGCAACCGCATCGGGTTCACAATCCGAAATCGAGTCTAACATCGGAAAGGGATATTCCACAAGTTTTGTATTAGCCTTCTTTCCCGTGTAATTTTCCGGCTTTTCATCCATACCCGCCATGCGAATCGGATTTGCAAAATACGCCGCAAAATCAAGAGCCGCAAGCGTCGGTTTTTCGACAACGCGAACCTGCTTATCGAAATCAAGGACTCGCATTTCGAATACCGCAACAGGAGGCGCATAAACAGGAACCTGAATCGGCGGCGCAACGGACTGCGAATCCACAGATTCCGCTTTTGAATTTGCAGCAGGAGCCGCACAAGAAGCAGCGAAGAACATTCCCGCAGAAAGACCTGCAAAGCACAATAAAGAAGTAGATAATTTTTTCATTTTCACAACATCAATAATAACAAAAGAGTACGCATATTGTCACGCGGACATTTATAGACGATAGACGATAGACGAAAGAAGATAGACGAAAGAGAATGTAGCTATGAGGAGTGAACAATGAGGTATTGAACAGTCGTTAGGGGTTACAATCAACCATTGACTAATGACTATTGACTAATAACCATTATTTATTGACCAAAAACAACACAATTTTCTAAATTATATTTCAACAAAAATAAGGAGTCATTATGTCCGCTACAGGTGAACACAACAAATGGATTGCTCTTGCCCTCTGCATTCTTCTCGGAGTTTTTGGTTTACATCGTTTTTATGAAGGCAAAATTTGGACAGGAATTCTCTGGCTTTGCACAGGTGGACTCTGCGGAGTCGGCGTTATCGTTGACGCGATCTTGATTATATTGAAACCGGAACACTACTAAATAGAGGTAACAGGTTATAGGGGACAGGTTTTAGAATCAATAACGAGCTACGCTCATTCTAAAAAATGACGAATCCTTTTCCTAAATTCTACCTATCTCCTGCTTCTATCACCTAAGCCCTAACACCTAATACCTAAAACCTAAATAATGAAACGTTTATTTGTAATCGCTACCGGAAGTGCCGGGAAAATAAGAGATTTCGCCCACATTTTGGGAACTGACCATTACGAATTCAAGACATTAAAAGATATCGGTTTTGACGAGGACATCATCGAAGACGGCAACACCTTTGCAGAAAATGCCATCATCAAGTCGAACACAACGGCTCAATGGCTCGCCAAGCGAAACATCGAAGCGACCGTTCTCGCCGACGATTCCGGGCTCGAGGTTTTTGCCTTGAATGGCGAACCCGGCATTTACAGCGCCCGCTACTGCGGCAAGCATGGCGACGACGAAGCGAACAACATCAAGTTGATGCAAAAACTCGGCGACAGCACTGACCGCAAGGCTCGTTACTTCTGCGCACTCTCGTACCAGACCGTAACCAAGAACGAACAGGGTAAATTTGTCATCAGCGAACCGATTATTTTCGAAGGTGAATGCCGTGGCGAAATCAACCACGCCCCCGTTGGCGACATGGGCTTCGGCTACGATCCACTTTTTGTTCCCGATGGCGAAACCAGAACGTTCGCACAGATGGAACTCGAAGAGAAGAAGCTCATCAGCCATCGCGGTAACGCAATTAGAGCTTTGAAGAAAGCGCTCGGGAAGTAAAGCGTTCGAAATCTCGCAAACATAGTCTCGCAAAAATCGTGCCATGTTAAAAGTTCTATTCGCGCCGCTACAAGGTTACACGACGGGAATCTATCGCAGAGCCCACGCCGAAATCTTTGGCGGAGTGGATACATATTACGCTCCGTTTTTGCGGATTGAAAACGGACGCCCCCGCGAAAAGGACCTGCGCGATTTAGAAATTTCGGAAAGTGCAGAAGGCCCAGAAGATATCTGCACGAATGCGAAATGCGCGGAAAATGTGGATTCAAAATGCGCGACATTCAAAGTCGTGCCGCAAATTATTGCAAACAGCGTAAACGAATTTAAAGTTCTTGCCGACGCACTATTGCAAAAAGGCTTCACTGAAATCGACTTCAACATGGGATGCCCTTTCCCGATGCAAGTCAACCGTCATCGCGGTGCAGGACTTTTAAGCGACCCGCATGCAGTCCAAGAAATCATGGACGAAATAAAACGATTGTCGCAGACAAGATGCACAACAGTGGAATGCGCGGACTCTCGTCAAACTGTAAAATTCTCTGTCAAAATGCGCCTTGGGCAAGAATCCCCTGATGAAGCATTCGCGCTCCTCCCGATTCTAAACGACACGCCCCTCGCCCACATCACGCTCCACCCGCGACTCGGCAAACAACAGTACAAAGGAGCCATCGATTTCAATTCGTTCGAACGATTCTACAACGAATGCATGCACCCGCTTTTTTACAACGGCGACATTACAACAGTTTCTCAAATTAAAGAACTCGAACGCAAGTATCCAAAACTTGCAGGCGTGATGATTGGCCGCGGACTCCTCGCCCGACCAAGCCTAGCCGCAGAATACAAAGCACAAAGCAGCAACGACAAAGCGAATTCTGCAAAAGAACGCGATTTAAGCAGCATCGCCACCCCACAAGATTTCATCAACAAAATAATTCAAATGCATCAAGCGATATTCGGCAACGCTTGCAAAACATACCAAGGCGACAGCCAAATTCTCCCGCATATCCAAAGCTTTTGGGAATATTTGGAGCCAAGCATACCCAAGAAAATCTTCAAAAAAATCAAAAAAGCCGGAAAAATCAGCGAATACAATGAGGCCATCGAACTGCTAGACACCTCCCCCAAAAAATAATGGATTCTATCGGCCATCGGCCTCCAGAATGACATTTAAAACTAAAACGAATAAAAGTCTATTAAGGGAACTCACAATGAACAGCATCTATATCGAAATCACAAATGTCTGCAATCTGCATTGCAGCTTTTGCCCTTGCGGAAGCGAACCGCAAGTAGCACGCTCGTTCATGGATTCCAAACTCTTTGACGCTTGCATCGGAGGAGTGCAAGAAATCGGCGCGACAAATGTCTATTTTCACGTTCTCGGCGAACCCACGCTCCACCCCGGCTTCGCACATTACATCAAGAAGTTAGAACAAACTCCACTAAAGCTTACGCTCACGACTAACGGCACGACCATCGAACGCGTTGGGCGCCAAATTCTCTCCTCGCCCGCTGTCCGGCAAATCAACTTTTCGACGCACGCCTACGCAGAACTCCCCCACGAAGCCGCAGAACGTTATTTGCAAAACGTCCTTGACTTTTGCCGCCTCGCCACCGCAGAACGCCCCGACCTTTACATCAATTTACGCTTATGGAACGTTGGTGCCGACGAAGCCACGCCGTGGAATAGCTACATGCTGAACCGCATCTGCGAAACATTTAACGTCGAAGTGAATCCAGGGCATTTTTGCAGCCGCCACAAGAGTTTCAACATCACAGGAAGACTCTACCTGCACGAAGACACTCGCTTTGAATGGCCTAGTTTAGACGAGAGACGAAAGACGAAAGACGAAAGAGGCGAGAGTCGCACAGATAAGCACGCTTATCTGTATGACCGAGCCGAACAGTCTTGCACGGAG
>Ga0310696_10007434_pt1 | contig 12860 bp, 9 predicted proteins | sample AusTroGonzalo_MG_4_FD_203885 | JGI IMG/M metagenome (GOLD analysis project Ga0310696, IMG submission 203885) | Bovine rumen microbial communities from tropical cattle in Woodstock, Queensland, Australia - Gonzalo_02 (v2) (version 2) | ecosystem: Host-associated > Mammals > Digestive system >... | reverse complement strand
TGGTTATGGACAACATCGACCTTTATGTCGGCCCCAACACCAACCCTGACGGCACCTACCACGGTGGCAACAACACCGTGAACGGAGCCCAGCGTTACAACGCCAACGGCATCGACATGAACCGCAACTACGCCGATCCCCACGGCAGCGCACACCCCGACGGGAACCCCTACGCCCAGGAGACCGAATGGTTCATGCAACTTGCCCAGGATAACAACTTTGTGATGGGCGCCAACTACCACGGCGGCGCCGAGGTGATGAACTATCCTTGGGACAACACCTACACGCTCCACGCTGATGACGCCTGGTACCAACTTATCTCACACGAATATGCCGACCTATGCCACGTAGTCAATCCAAGCTACATGACCGATTACAACAACGGCATCACCAATGGTGCCCAATGGTACATGATTGGCGGCGGCCGCCAGGATTACATGAACGGCTATGCCCAATGCCGCGAGCTGACTATCGAATGCTCCAACACCAAGTGCCCCCCTGCGAGCCAGATGCCCAGTTTCTGGAATATCAACAAGAACTCCATTTTTGCCTACCTGAACCAGTGCCTGTACGGCATCCACGGCACCGTGGTTGACGCTGAGTCAAGGGCTCCCATCGGCGGTGCCACCGTTACTTTGGTGGGCCATGACGACCAATACTCCACCGTCTCCACCCAACTGCCCGGCGGCGACTTCCATCGTCCCGTGAAAGCCGGCACCTACACTGTGAGGATCACCAAGAACGGCTATGAGGCTTACGAGACCCAGGTGACCGTGACCGATGGCCAGACCATCAACATCAACGCCCAACTGGTGCCCTTGGAAGGCATCGTGGCCGACTTCGTGGCCGATGCCACTACCGTCAACATCGGTGGCATCGTACATTTCACCGACAACTCATGGGGCGCACAACTCGTGAGCTGGGATTGGGAGTTTGAAGGCGGCACCCCTGCCACTTCGACAGCCCAGAACCCCACCGTAACTTATAACCAAGCCGGCACCTTCAACGTGCGCCTCACGGTGACCAATGCTGATGGCGAAAGCTCCACCAAATTTGCGCCGAATTACATCTCTGTGGTGGAGGCTTACAACATGCAGAACGGCTCTGTTACCACCTGCGACGCCCTGTTCTATGATGACGGTGGCGCCAGCAACCCTTACAGCAGCAGCAAGGACCTCACCATGACCTTCCTGCCTTCTACACCAGGCGCCATGCTTGAAGCCGTCTTCACCTTCTTCGACCTCGAAAACAACTATGACTTCCTCTATATCTACGATGGCACCTCCACCAGTGCAACACTTATCGGCCAGTATTCGGGAAGCAGCAATCCTGGTACTGTGACCGCCACCAATGCCCAAGGCGCCCTGACCTTCCGTTTCACTTCTGACACTTCTGTCACCAGAGAAGGTTGGTCCGCCACAGTGCATTGTATTGGCATCGGCGGCGACCCGCTTGAGGTGGAAGTCTACGCCGACCCCGAAGTCGTTGAAGAAGGACAGAGCTCACAACTCTCCGCTCTTGCCTCTGGCGGTGATGGCAACTATACCTACCAGTGGGAGTTCGACGAGACCCTTAGCGACCCAAACATCGCCAATCCCCTAGCCACCCCGACTGCTGAGGAGACCACCTACAACGTCACAGTCACTGACGGAGAAGGCAACATCGCCACCGGCTCGGTTACCGTCCGCATCCGCGACTGGAATGTCAGCGAAAGCACCAACACCCTGAGGGTGTACCCCAACCCCACCAAGGGCGTCATCCAAATTGAGGGTGTCAACGTCTCAACTGGCTACAGACTCTTCAACAGCACTGGACAAGTCATCCTGCAAGGCGTGACTGAAAGCGACCTCCGCATCGAATCCAACCTAAGTTCAGGCATCTACTTCATGGAGCTCTCCAATAGTTCAGGTGTCTCCACAAGGAAAATCGTCGTTGAATAAAAAAAAGTAGTATCTTTGCCGCATGTTTTATCGCAGGCTTATCATAGGGTTATTGTTCTGTCTCATATGCTGCTCTTCATGCAATGAGTTCGGCCGTATTCTCAAGAGCACTGACAACGATGTAAAGTACGAGGTGGCCATGGATTACTATGACCGCATGGACTACAACCATGCCTTGGAACTCTTCGACCTGTTGCAGAACTCGTTCCGCAACACCCCGAAGGGCGAATTGATCACCTATCGCACTGCCATGTGCTACTATCTGACTTACGACTACGAGATTGCAGCCTACTTTTTCAACAAGTTCGTCACCAACTACCCGTATTCGAAAGACGCTGAAAAGGCCGCCTACATGAATGCATATTGCAGCTATTTGATCTCACCCAAGATCAACCTCGACCAGCAGAACACGTTGACCGCCATTTCCCACCTTGAGTCGTACATCAGCCGTTATCCCCAAGGCGACAGCGTGGCACGAGCCAACGAATTGCTCGTCGACCTCAACAACAAGCTGGAGGAGAAAGACTACAACATCTGCCTTCTCTATTACCGCATGGAGAATTACAACGCCGCCATCACCTGCTTCGAGAACCTGCTGAAGAAGTATCCCAACACCTCACATCGCGAGGAGATCCTCTCCGACATGGCCAAAACGTATTACGACTATGCCGAAAACAGCGTCCCCGAAAAGCAGAAAGAACGTTATGAGGCTTGTGTGGAACGTTACAACACCCTCAGCTACCTTTACCCCGACAGCCCCTACCTGAAAGAAGTGGAGCCCGCTGTCATCAAAGCAAGAAAGAAACTAGAAAATTTATAACAAACACCATGGATTTCAAGAAAGTCAGAACCGAAACGACGGTGGTTACCCGTCAGAAAGACCAGTTTTACAAGGGCACAGGCAACATCTATGAGACTGTGGCCATCCTCACCAAGCGCGCCAACCAGATTGCCACTGAGATGAAGGAAGAGCTCAACAAGAAGATTGAGGAGTTCGCCACCAACAACGACAGCCTGGAGGAAGTGTTCGAAAACCGCGAGCAGATCGAGATCGCCAAGTTCTACGAGCGTCTTCCCAAGCCCACCCTCATCGCCATCCACGAATTTCTCCACGACGAGATCTATTTCCGTAACCCCAGCAAAGAAACCCAGGACGAGTTCTAAAACCCATGAAAAGGTTATCCGTCATCGCAATCCTCTGCATGTTCCTCGCGAACATCGCGGCCGCCCAAGAGCTGAAGTGCGACATCCAAATCAACTCCAGCCAAGTGCCCGGCACTGACAAGACCGTGTTCCAAAACCTGCAGACCGCCCTGTATGAGTTCATCAACAACACGAAGTGGACCAGCATCAACTTCAAGACAGTTGAGAAGATCGAGTGCTCCATTGCCATTACCCTCAAGGAGCGCACCTCTTCGAACAGCTTCGCAGGCGACATCAATTTGGCTTTGCGCCGGCCGTGCTATAAAGCCAGCTACACCACGCCGGTATTCAATTACCTCGACCAGAAGTTCTCGTTCGAGTATACTGACGGACAACCTTTGGATTTCAGCCTCAACACCCACATGTCGGACTTGACCTCAACCATTGCATTCTACGTATACATGTTCCTGGGGCTCGACTTCGACACCTTCTCTCCCAACGGAGGCCAGCCCTTCTTTGAGGCTGCCCAGCAGATTGTCAACAATGCGCAGAGTTCCTCCCAAACCGGATGGAAGGCCTTTGATGGCAACAAGAACCGCTATTGGATGGCGGAGAATATGACCAACAACAGCTATGCCCCGCTTCGCCGCTTCATGTACGAATACCATCGTTTGGGACTCGACGTGATGTCGGAGAAGCCCGACGAAGGCCGCGCTGCCATCCTCACCTCGCTGGGATACCTACAAGAGGTCTACAACACCTATCCCACCTGCTTCTTCCTCCAACTCATCGTGGAGGCCAAGCGCGACGAGATCATCAACGTGTTCAGCCAAGGCAGCCAGAAAGAGAAGACCGAGGCTGTCAACATCATGAAGCAGATTGATCCCTCGCAGGCTTCGCGCTATGATGCCATCTTGCAAAACGGCGGCAGAAGAGGCTAAGTTTCATCACCCATGCTGCGCCATCTCCACATCAGGAACTATGCCCTCATCGGGGAGCTGTCGGTCGATTTCACTGATGGTTTCAGCGTGATTACCGGCGAGACCGGCGCAGGTAAGTCCATCTTATTGGGCGCTCTGGGGTTTGTGCTGGGCGACCGAGCCGACACCGGCGTACTGTTCGACAAGGACATGAAATGCGTTGTGGAAGCCCAGTTTCAATTGGAGGACGAACTTCTGAAGCCCCTTTTTGAGGAACACGACCTCGACTTCGACACCGAATGCATCCTGCGCCGTGAACTCAGTCCCCAGAAAAAAAGCAGAGCTTTCATCAACGACACACCCGTGTCACTGCAAGTGATGAAGGAGATCGGCAACCAGCTGGTCGACATCCATTCGCAGCACGACTCGCTGCTGTTGACTGACGCCGGCTTCCAGCTCAGGTTGCTTGATGAGATCGCCCAAGACAACGAGCTGTTGGAAGCTTATCGGCAAGAGTTCGATAGATATAACACCCTCAGCCGTCGTCTGAAGGAACTCCAGACTTTGGCCGAAAAGAACATCGCTGAAAACGATTACTTGAAGTTCCAACTCGACGAGCTTCAGAAGGCTCAACTCAAGGAAGGCGAATATGCCGAGATCGAGCAGAGTCTAAATGTCATGGAAAATGCCGAGGAGATCCGCACTTTGCTTTTCAGCGCCAACGGATTGCTGGAAGGGAGCGAGACCTCCATCCTACCCCAACTCAACGAATTGTCATCGTTACTCCACCGACTCAAGCAACTCGTTCCCAATCTGGAAGAGTTATACGGCCGCATTGAGAGCACTCAGGTGGAACTCAAGGACATCGCTTACGACTTGGAGCGCGTGGGCGACGATGCCCAGTTCGACGAAGGCAAACTGCAAGAGCTGCAAGAGCGTTTCGACTTGCTCAACAGGTTGATGATGAAGCATCACACGAAGGAATTTGAGGCGCTGATATTGTTGCGTAACGAATTGGAAGCCAAGGTCAATGCCTTCGAGAACATCGACCAGGAGATTGAGCAGACCCAGAAAGCCCTGAAGGAACAAACCAAGGTTTTACAGCAATTGGCCTTGAAACTCCACTCCCAACGCGAAAAAGCCGCCAAGACCTTTGGCGCTGATGTGACCGATCTCGCCCGTCAATTGGCCATGCCCCATGCCGTGTTCCAGATTGCCGTGGAACCGTTGAAGGAGTTCACGACAACCGGATTGGACCAGGTGCGATTCCTCTTCTCCGCCAACAAAGGCGTGGCAGTGGCCGAACTCAGCAAGGTGGCCTCAGGCGGTGAGCTGTCAAGGTTGATGCTTTCCATCAAGAGTGTGGTGTCGCAGCACAACTACATCCCCACCTTGATTTTCGATGAAATCGACACAGGCGTATCGGGCGAGGTAGCTGCCAAGATCGGTGGCATTATGCAAGGGATGGGAGCTTCGCTGCAACTCATCGCCATCACCCATTTGCCCCAAGTGGCCAGCAAGGCGGCGCATCATTTCTTCATTTATAAGGATAACGAAGGCCAAAGGACCCAATCCCATATCAGATTGTTAACCGCAGGAGAACGCGTCACCGAGATCGCCAAGATGCTCAGCAACGACAAGGTCACACCCGAAGCGTTGAGGGCGGCTGAGGTGCTTTTGAACTAGCTTTTCTAGATCACCGGACCACCATTTTCTTAGTCTGAGACTTCCCGCTCGATGTGAAATACCTCAGCACGTAGGTTCCTGGTTTCCAGGCCTCAGGGTTTATTGAGGAGGCTTGACCGGAATAGACCTGCTGTCCCATGAGGTTATAGACCGTCACTTTGGTAAACCCTTCAGCGAACAGTTCTTGTAAGGAGGTTACATTTACCAGGGCATAATCCAATGCGGGATCATCCAAGTTAGGAGCATAAGTAGAATATTGCGGTGCTCCTCCCCCGCCAAAGTAGGCCGCACTAAGACGATAATAATAAGTGCCTGGGTCAACCTCGTCAAAGAAATCCCTCTCCTCCCCATCAAAATAAAACTCTTCAGGCATCCCGTTCAGATCGGTATAACGCGAAAGGACAAAGTGACCGAACCATTGGTTGGGATTCTCCATCCCCCATTGGATATGCGCACCAAACCGGCCATCTTCGAGATACTCATATTGTGCGGTGATAAAGTCGGGTGCATCAAGAAAATCAACTTCGTTATAGAAAGTGTATAACTCGCCTACCACGGGCTTCTCGTCCTGCGCGTAAATCAAATCACCTTTGTAATCGTAAACCTCAAAACGGCATTCCTCGTCGTCGTCTTCATAGCCAATGTTGCAATAATTCCAAAAGAGGGTGATCTGTGTTGAGAATGGCAGGTCAACCGTGACCGTACCTTCAGCACCTTCCTCGAGACCAACGCGATACAAAACGCCATAATCGTCAAGGATGGAAATGGCAGGCGAAAGCCATCCGTCGCCAGCAGCGTCATGCAGTTGGAAGGTTACTGGTTTCGACCCTGTCCACATGGGAACCGTGTCGACGACCGCCTTTCCCCGACCCTCCGAGGTCACCGGATATGCGATGAAACAGTCCATGTGCCCATGGGGAATATTTTCTGGAAAGCCTTCATACTCAAGTCGCTCACCCGGCTGCGGTGCCACAAAAGTATGCAAATGCTGTCCATTCAGCAGCAATACCACCGAATCAATGCTCGAGAGCAGCTCCCCTCCAATGGTCTCTGTTGGAGCCGTGACTGCATAATTCACGCCTGCGCCATAGCCCAATGGAATAATCATCACATCGCTCATCGACATTGGTTGATCATAATAATCGTCATCAGGTTCCAAGTTGGAGGTGGTGTAATGGTCGTAATTGTACTCATGATGGGTAAGGTTCATGCCATTGATGCTGTAGAAACCGTTGTCGAAGCCTTGCCATCCCCAATTGAAATGGAAGAACTCGTTTTCATCATAGCCATCGCAAACAAAAGCATGTCCGCCACGGGTACCATCCTTGGAATAGCTGTACGCCGAGTAGTACATTGGCCGACCGTTGTCAATCTCCGTCATCAGCATTTCAATCCATTGTGGGTCAGAATAATAATAACGGTCGTTTCTCGTAAGGCTGTTGGAATAGCGGAAAAAGTCGACAAAAGCATCCATGGCATCGTCGGAATAGGCGCCCGAAGCATTGGGGCCATAACTCATGTCGACGCTCACGCCGGCATGGTATTCCAAAAGGGCAACCGCGTCCACCTCGTATTGGGGGCTCGTGTAATCCAGGAAATCTGGCATCAGTTCATAATGGTAATCTGCCGCTCCGAAGTCCGCCGTAAGTGTTCCGTAAGAGGTGGAGCCATAGCCGTAACAGTAGTAGCTATGCTGACCCACGCCTGTCTTGGGCCATTCCCAATAGCGCATGATTTGTGCCATGGCATTGGCTACACATCCCGACTTCACATGGCCGTTGTATCCATTAGGATCCTCGGGGCATTGATTGTTGTAGAATTGGGTTTGATGCCATGTAGAGGAACAGAGCGGTCCAACAACACGTGTTTCACGAAGGAAAAGATTGCCTGTTTGTTCAAGGTTCAGCCATTGCTGTTGGATTTCCAGAGACTGTTCCATGTTTTCTGCAATGGCTGTTTGAAGGTCGCTACGATAGGCATCGAAAAACACCTGCGGACCTTCCTCGGCAGCAACAAGGTCGAAGCTGCTCTCTGTGGAATAACCAAGAATCGGTTTCATGCGATCATCTGCGGCCACAATGACAAAGCCCTTGGGCTGACAATTGAACACATAGCACACATTCAAACCCGATTCAGTATGTTCGGTGTAGGCCAAGCTCAACGCTGAAGCAGAACGCTGATGAGCTGCCATGTATTTCCCACCCAGTTGCTTGGCAATCTCCATATCTACCGGGTCAGCCATCATGCTGAAGCTGAACATCAGTATGCATACGATTAGATTCAGTTTTTTCATCATCCATTAGTTTTCAAACACATAACGAAGTATATTGGCACCCATCCGCAAAGCTTTCTCACGAGTCTCTTGCGAGTCGTGATGGACGCGTTGGTCTTCCCAGCCGTCGCCAAGGTCGCATTCATAAGTAAAGATGCACACCAAGCGACCCTCGTAGATCAGACCGAACATCTGAGGGGCTTTGCCATCGTGCTCGTGGATCTTGGGTAGCCCGTTCTTGAAAAGGAAGGGCTTTTGGAAGATATCATGCGTAAAAGGCAGCTCCACGAAGTCCAATTCAGGAAACACCTTCTTCATTTGCGGCTCAATGTATTGCCGGATACCGTAGTTGTCGTCGATATGCAGGAATCCCCCTGCCAGCATGTAATTACGGAGGTTTTGCGCTTCGGCGGCATCAAACACCACATTGCCGTGACCTGTCATGTAGACGTAGGGATAGTTAAAGATATCAGGACTGGACGGCTCTACGGTAGGCACCTCGGGGTTGATGTCGGTTCCCAACTCCTGGTTGCAGAATCGCACCAGGTTAGGCAATGAAGTGGGGTTGCCATACCAATCCCCTCCCCCACGGTATTTCAGCAAGGCGATGTTGAGTTGTTGTGCGGAGACTAACAACGGAAACAGAAACAATATGATTATTGTTGTTTTTTTCATTTCATCTGATTAATGAGTTGAATGGTATGGCAAGCCACCATAGCGGCCGTTTCTGTTCTTAAACGAGCCTGGCCCAAGCTACAAGGCACGAAGCCGTTAGCCTTGGCAAGTGCCACTTCCTCGGGACTGAAATCACCCTCGGGACCGATCAGCACCAAGACGTTCTTTCCTTTCTTATAGAGGTCGCATAGGCAATCCTTCACGTCATCGTCGATCCAAGCGATAAATTTCTGACCTTCAAAGGGTTGCTTTACCAACTTTTCAAATGGAACCAAATCCTCGATAATCGGCAATCTGGATTTGATGGATTGCTTCATGGCCGCTACCATCACCTTTTGGAAACGCTCCACGTTGGCAGCACGGCGTTCCGAATGGAAGGAAGTGAAAAGGCGGACTCGATCGATACCGATTTCAGTAGCCTTTTCCAGGAACCATTCCGTCCGTTCGTTGAGCTTGGTCGGGGCGATGGCGATTTCGAGATTAAACCCCCAATGGTCGTATCCCTGATGTCGGTTGGTCAGGTTGACGGTAGCATGTTTGGGCAACGCCTCCACCAGCTCGGCATCATACAGGTACCCTTCGCCATCAGTCACGCAAAAGCGCTCCCCTTCGGTCATCCGCAGCACTTTCACGCAGTGTTTGGATTCCTCTTCGGGAAGGAGGTTCAGGCCTTCAGTGGCACCTTTAAGATAAAAGACGTTCACCTGACTACTATTTTCTGAGTGTTGCCATCAATCCAACGCACGATATAGACACCTGGTGCCAATCCTTCGGTAGAGAGCGTGGAAACGCTGTCCTTTCTCATGACAACACGTCCAGTCATGTCAAAAACCTGTATGGGACCTTCACCTTGAAGAACGGGAAGTGCGGATCCACTTTCCTCAATGGCATCGCCAAACACCATCTTGAACCGATAAGGATGTTCATGGACCGTAGCCTCGAAGGTGTAATCCGACATGCTCAGCAGGTCGATCTCAGCCCCAGTGATGTTGTCGATCAGATAGGGATGTTCACCATGCCAATCAGCCACATCCCAGGTCAGGGTGTAGGTGGCAGCCACACGGTTATCGAACCTGATGTCCATAAACGCCTCATCATCGTCATAGGAAGCGATGGCGTAACGTTCCCTGTTGCAGTAAAACGACAGTTCCGGCACGCGGGAGTTCATGTGTGATATTTTCTTCAAACCTCTGCCATCCTTTTCTCCATAGAGGTAGGCAACGTCTTTCGAAGCGCCATTACTGACACTTAAGGATAGGCGGCCCCTATCGTTTCCCGGGTCTCTCCTGTTTTTGGACTCCGTAGTGGCCTGATTGGTGGTTTTGACAATGGTGAAATCACCAGCTTCGAGGGCCATCACCAGGATTCCCACCCCGGGCTGTATCGGATCGGTGCAGGTCTTGGCTTGCCATGCGCCATCGTACGACAAAAGGTAATAGCCATCAGCCAGTCGGGTATCGTCGATGGCACCGCCTTGACCTTTGTAGATCACATGGGGATAAGGGTTCCCAATCAGATTACAACCCACTAGTTCATCATTTCTGGCATCGGTATAGGTCAGTGTAATGTTTTCGTTCGAGTTGTTCATGGTCCCGAAGAAGTTCAAGGTCAAGTCATGGCTATTGGCGTATAGATAGCCTCTCCCTGGGGTGAAGCTGTCGAAGTTCCCAGCTGCCTTGTAATTACGCCATTCCTCATGGACGAGATCAGTCTCGTCGAACTCATACAGGTCGTAATCGAACACCGTCATATTAGAACTTGAAGCGACCTCCGTCGGATTCAGGGGTGCTGCAAGGGTGTAATAGCCTTCGGCGTCATCCACATCAGCGTAGGCGGTAATGTTTTTCTGCAGGGTAGCTTGTACGTTGGGAGAAGCGTTGACCAATTGTGCACCATCTTCCAGGATTAGGTTGCCGGCATTGACAGTGCTCAGCTCATTGACAGTCAGGATACTGTCTGACGGAACCACATACAAGGCCGTGGCATCGGTGATGTTCAGCGTGGCATGAACCCCATAGATGAACTCACATTGGACAAACAGGTATCCGTCCAGGGTTTCATCATTGGAAACATTCCTAAGCGTCGCACTACCATCGGCACTCACGTTGATGATCCATGAATCCAGGGTGATGGCCATGGCGTTGGTCACATCCAAAACCTCGGTGGTCGAGAAAAGATAGTTGCGACCGGCCACCAGTTGGCTGGGATCGGTGACCAGCAGGTAGTTGTTCTGAGGCGCCGAAGTGGTAAAGTTGATGATTTGCGGATTGATGGGATTGCCAATGATGCCGTTGATGGAAAAAGTGGTGCTATAAGCAGTCACCGCTTCCAGTTCAACACCTTGTTTTCTGACGAAAAAGCTGATGGCATCGCCCTCGGTGTCGCCGTGGATGGTCAAATACCAATTATACCTGCTCAAGCTAGTTTCGTATTGCGACGTGGCCGTACCCCTACATTCCTCCCCACAGAAGGCCCCTATCTCAAGTTCGGAATCCACTGTTCCGTTGAGCTGGACTTGTGCGATAACGGTCATGTTGAAAGAATACGAAGAGGAATGCACTGTCCAGTCATGTCCTGAACGAGTGTGTTGGGCGAACAGGCTCGCGGGAAGCAACAAACCCGCAACCAAAATGATTAAAAATCGTTTCATTTATTCTCTATTATTTTGATATTCAATTAATTATTTTACCACTATCTTTTCTGTCAGCACTTTTCCTGAGCCCAAGGTGATTTTCACCACATAGATTCCAGCCACGGGGATCGGGTCAAGGGTTATGGGGAAGCCGTTCAACCTCTTGGTTTGCACCCAATGGCCGTCGATGGAATAGACCTCTGCCACCATGTCCTGAGCATCCTCATAGGAAACGCAGGCGGTGGGCTCATCGAATATAAAATCGATGATTTCCGGATTGAGGGGACTGCCTATCATCTCATTGGGGGTAAACACCAGATTATATAGCGTCTCCGCCTCCAGCTCCACGCCGTCCTTTCTGACAAAGAAGTGGATGACATCGCCGTAGTTGCCATGAATAACCAGATACCAGAGGTACGTGTCCAATGCGCTTTCGAACTGGGCTTGGGCGGTTCCCCTGCACTCCTCTGCGCAGAAGGCGCCCAATTCAAAGGCGGGATTCAACTCGCCGTTTTGCTGCACTTGCACGATGAGCGTCATGTTGAAATCGTATGCGGAGGAATTCACGGTCCAGTCATGCCCAGTATTCTGGGCGACAAGGCTTACGGGAAGCAGCCAACCTAGCAATATGATTAGGATCCTTTGTTTCATCGTACAACCAGTTTTCCTGTCAGTACTTCACCCGTACCCATGGTGATTTTCACCATATAGGTTCCAGCGGTCGTGAACGGGTCGAGTTCGATTGGGAAGCGAGTGGGTCTCTTGGCTTGGATCAAGCTACCGCTCAAGGTGTAGACCTCTACGATGATTCCCTGTTGTTCTTGGTTGGTGAACGGGAAGTAGAGGCTTACCTGCTGCGACCTTGTGGCCGGCTGCGGGCTGATAAGCAGCTCGCGCAGACCTTCATAAGGTATCACTGTCACCTCCCACACGCTGTCGCATGCAGCTGCAGTTTGGAACGGCAAGACATGGGTTCCGGGCTTGTCAAACACCACGCCTTGGTATTCAAACGGGAATCCCGTGGCCACCACTTCCTCTTCGACGTGGAACACCGGATTGACGGTAAGGTCGAGTCGGACGATGCTGTCGTTACCCTGTTGGCCGACCAGTTCTTGGAAGTAAGTACCGGCCCTGAACACGCGGAAGTTGTTCTCTGTGTAGTATTCGCCTTCGCAGATCTCAGCCTGGATATAGCGATCGTAGTCGGTCATGAAACTGAGTCTGTGAGGTGCGTCGAGCGTACCATAGTGCAGGTTGGGTTTGAAGACGACCTGTTCTTTGCAGCGGATGCGACGCTCTCTGTCACGGGAGTGGTCGAACAGGCGGAAGTTGACGACCTCGCCTTCTTCGCCGTGGATGGTCAGGAAGATGCGGTAGGCGTCCATCTCTTCGATGTAGGCGGCACGGCCGGCGCCACGCATTTCGCCATTGACGAAGGCACCCACTTCTAGGGTATCCGACTCGATGAGTTTTCCATCGAGAGCGATGATGCCCATGATGGTCATGTTGTCGGCAAACCTTCCATGGTTGGCCACCCAGTGGACGCTCGGAATGTCGAGTGTATGAATATGGATATTCTCGCGTGACCTGTT
>Ga0310696_10007433_pt1 | contig 12860 bp, 9 predicted proteins | sample AusTroGonzalo_MG_4_FD_203885 | JGI IMG/M metagenome (GOLD analysis project Ga0310696, IMG submission 203885) | Bovine rumen microbial communities from tropical cattle in Woodstock, Queensland, Australia - Gonzalo_02 (v2) (version 2) | ecosystem: Host-associated > Mammals > Digestive system >... | reverse complement strand
ACTTCGACAAGAACATCAAGCACGGCCAGGTCCGTCGCTGCGACTACTGGTCCGAGATCAACGGCGTCCCCCGCGTCTGCTATGTCTACACGCCGGCGGAATACGAGACCAGTCCCGACAAGAGATACCCGGTCCTCCTCCTCCTGCACGGCTGGGGCGAAGATGAAAACGGCTGGACCAATCAGGGCCATACCAACTATATCATGGACAACCTGATCGCCGCCGGAAAAGCCGTCCCGATGATCATCGTCATGGACTGCGGCGACCTGAAGACCAATTCCTACTTCAAGAAGCCCGGCGAGGGCGGCCGCGGCGGCAACGTCAACGACATCTTCGTCAACGAGCTCCTGCCGTTCATCGACGCGAACTTCCGCACGCTCCCCGGACGCGAGAACCGCGCCATGGCCGGTCTTTCCCGCGGCGGCATGCAGACCTGGAGCACCGTCACGTCCAACCTCGACAAGTTCTCCTGGATCGGCAGCTTCAGCGGCCTTTCCGTGAACGGCGCGATCGACGAGGCGTTCAACGGCGCGTTCAAGACCGCGAAGGAAGACTCCTCCAAGAACATCAACCACATCTTCATCGGCCTCGGCTCCGAGGAACGCCCCGAGAACGCCAAGCGCGTCGCGGATGCCTTCAATGAATTCGGCATCAAGACCACGTTCTTCGTTTCCGAGGGAACCGCCCACGAGTGGCTGACCTGGCGTCGCTGCCTCCGCGAATTCGCCCCGATCGTCTTCAACAAGAAGTGATCGTTCTTTCCGATTCGTGAAGGAATACCAGGGGTGCCGGGCTCAAACCGGCGCCTCTTTTTCATGTTTGCAATCCGGGCGCGGACAGGCACCTGCGCCGATTGTCTTTTTCAAGACACCTTCCGCTTCCTGAAATATCAATTAGTCCCGAATGACGGAAGGTAATGACAGACCCTCCGTCCGAATTCCGGGAACATGAAACTGAAGAAGGCACGGTCCTCTGCGACCACCGTTTTCCCCTGAAACCGCAGGATATTGCAGTGATGTCCGCCAGACAGGAAACGTGGCTGCGCGAGAATTTCCCGGCAGGTGTCCGGGGAAAGCTCCGTGATCTCGTAAAGATCCAAACCGCTGCCGTAATAGGAATCGCAGCGCTGGGCAAAACGGTACAGTTTTCCATCGTGCCGGTACAGGGAGCCGCCGTTTCGGCTCTCCGCCACGGGGGACGAACCGTGTTCACGCCAGGGCCCGGCCAGGGTCCGCGAGGTGAAAAGGCGCAGCAGGGATCGTCCCTGCTCGATGGAACAGGTGTGCAGATAATAGAACCCATCCTGAAAGAAAACCGAACTGTCAACCAGACGGTCTCCCCGGATCAGTTCCCGGTCGAAGATCCAGCGCGTGAGGGTTTCATCCGCCGCCCGGTAGAGCCGGATGCCGCCGAATCGCCAGCACTCGGGGATCATCCGGACCTCCCCCTCCGCTTCGAAGACGAAGGGATAGGAGAGATGGAAGGGCTCATCGAGAACGATTTGCGGTTCCGTCCAGTCTTTCAGGTCCGAGGTGGAGATCATTTTGATCTTCCCCCGGGTGTAGATCTTCCCCATTTCCTCGTAAAAAAGGTACAGTCTGCCGTTTCGGGCAAAAAGAAAGGGATCGGCGTTGATGGTGACCGGATTCGCGGCAAAGAGTCCTCTCGTCGCCTTCAGCTCGCGCAGGAGGCTTTCTCCTTCGCCGCGAACCAGCGGATCATTCCGCTGCACCAGCCGGATATCGAAATGGATCGAGCAGGGATAATTGAGAATATTCATTGGTTCTTCTCTGTGCGGACCGTCGGAAAGACGACGTTTTGACCGTCCTTGTCCGTAAATGTCGTGGATTTTCCTGTGGCGGACCAGATTTTCGTCATCGGCTCAAACTGTGCAGAAAAAAAATCACCCGAGTCGGGGAAGGCGATCAATCGTTTCCAATCGGCTTCGGTTCTTTCCAGCCTGTACAGTTCCCGGTGCTTCAACGCGCCGTCCCGGTATCTGTGCGGATCGGCCAGGACCTCTCCGACGGCGTTTGCGAGAGCCTCGGGAGAAAAATCGTCCAGCGCGATCCCGGAAACATGATCCTCCACCAGGTCTTTTGCCGCAGGGTAAGTATTCAGGACAATGACGGGGCGTCCGCGCACACAGGCTTCGATGCCGGAAATGTTGTATCCTTCGTAATCGCTGGTGATGAGAAGGATCGTATTCTCCCGAAAAACCGCGTCGATGTCGCCGGTGTATCCCCTGAACAGAAAATTGTTCAAGCCGTCCGCCATGTTTTCCAAACGCGCTTTCTCCGGCCCGTCGCCATAGATGTTGAATCGCACATCCGGCAGCAGACGGGCGCACGCGATGACGCGGTCGATCCGTTTCAGCGGGATCAGCCGGGCGAGGACCGCGGCGGAACGCGGAAAATCCGCGGGAAGATCATCCGGGAAAGCCAGCGCATGCCGTATCACGGGACACCGTTTCCCCTCCAGCGGGAGCCAGCCGGAAAACTCCGCTTTTTCATAGGGCGAGAGCATGACGAAGGTATCGACGAATCTCCGGAAACAGGCGATCTTCAGGGAGCGGAATACACCACCGAAATCGAAGGCCCTCCGGCGCATCATGCGCGGCGCGGTGTGCTGGACCAGGATGACGCGGTTGGATCGCAATACGCTCCGCGGACACAGAAACGTCATGGCAAAGGCCGAATTGAGCACCAGCGTGTCGCCTCCCGGCATGCGTTTTTTCAAGTTTTTTCTGATTCCGGGAATGTCGGACGCCAGGGCCAGGGCACGGAGCAGACCGCTGTGCGAAAGATATGCCTGCCTCTTCCCCGTATTGAGCCTGACGAGAGGGGCGGCCGTCGTTCTGTCGCCGGCTAAAGCGCCGTAGTAGGCCAGAAGCACCGATCGTCCCGGGAAATAATCCGCCAGGGTCAGACAGAATTTCTGGATCCCCCCGAACCGGGTGGGATCGGCTTCCAGGATATACACGTTATTCATTCCCCGTCCAGCTCCGCATGAATTTCACATAATAGAAGAGACAGGCTCCCAGCCAGACGGCGACCATGATCAGAGATGCGATGCCGGCGCCCTCCGCCCCTCTCGCATGGGCAAGCAGCGGGAAGACCGTAAAGGCGGCGGCGGCAGCGGGGAAAAGAGTCCGGATCGACAGGACCTTCTGTCCGGCCGCATTGAAAAAGCTGTGAAGGACCGAAACCGGCATCGTGAGGATCGCCGCCTCGACAAGGAACAGCGTACAGGTCTTCGCGGCGATGATACGGTCGGAAAAAAGGATCCGTATCACCTCTTCCCCGAAGAAATAAAGGACGGGCAGCGCCGCCAGCATCACGGCGGCGGTCAGAAACAGCATCAGCCGGATAAGCCGTCTCAGGCGCTCCTTTTCGCCGTTGACAAAGCAATCCGCGAGCATGGGCGTAAAGACCTGAAGGACCGTGCCGAAGGAGAGCACGATCATGGCGATCGGAAGCGCGATGTTGAACAGAACGACTTCCTCCGCCATCGAAAAGAACGCAACGGCCAAAGCTCCGAAATCCCGGTACAGAGCGTGACCGGCGGAGAGCGCAAGGTAGATCAGTCCCCCCAGCAGGATGCGGTGCCGCATCGGTCGGGGAACGCTCTTCCTGTTCCCCGAAAAGCCTCCGATCCGTACGGCGGCACGATCCCCCGCAAACGTACACAGGGTCGTGATGACAACAAGCGAAGCGATGATGCAGAAAAGTCCGCCTCGCCGAAGACACAGCCACACGGCAAGACAGAACGCGCCCGTTTTGAACAGACGCAGAAAACTGACGGCGCCGAACTTTTTCAGGGAATTCAGCGCCAACAGCGTCGTGTCCTCCGGCACAAGAGCGAAAACCACCGTGAAAAACAGCAGAAGATTTCCCGTACTGACCGGAAAGGTGAAGAAATACCGTTTCAGGAACGGGATCGCCAGGCAGAGAAGGAGGAATCCGATCCCGGCCAGGATCAGCTGAAAACGCATGGTGAAACGGTAGATCAGGGCGGACGTGCGGTGCCGTCCGGAGGCCAGAAGGCCCGGCATTTCATACAGGACGACTTCGGACGCGACCGCCCTGAGCAGGACGGAAGATAGACTGAGCAGGGAAAACACACTGTAAAAGAAGGCGTAGTCGTTATCCGGAAGCTGATTCGCCATGAACCGCCGCGTGAGATAGCCGAAAATCCCCGTAAGAACAGCTGCCGCCGCCGAGAGAGAGGCTCCTTTCAGAAACTGTCGCGGAACAAGACTCATTTCGCGCTCCGCTTCGCCCGGCAGGTCAGGATCTTGAAGAGCCGCAGGCTCCAGGATGACGGCAGAAGAAGGAGCAGATACCCCGTGGCCTGTCTGAACAGGCAGGCAAACGGCATCCGCAGGCGGTTCCGGCGGAAATAGTCCCGCTGGATCTTGAGGGTGAGCCGGAGAGACAGCTTCAGTTTCGTCTGCTTGACCTGGGTCGAGGAAATCCTGTAGCGGATGACCGGGTCGGACAGGTTGGCAAAATCGGAACAATCCAGGACTCTCAGCCAGTATTCGTAGTCCTGACATACCGGACAGGATGAGGAATAAGATCCGGTCCGGCGGATCACGTCCGCCCGCAGCATCAGCGCGGGCTGCGCCAGAATGTTCTGAAGGGGAAGCTGCCGGCGGATCTCCGCCGGAGTCACGGGATACGGACGGAACCCCGTAACGCGGGAGTTTTCATCGATGATCTCCAGGGCGGAACCGACGCCGCCGACTTCCGGGTGGGCATCCAGATAAGAGGACTGGCGCCGCAGGCGGTCCGGGAACATGACGTCATCCGAGTCGATCCATGCGACATATTCGGTCCCGTCCGGGAGTTCCCGGAGCAGATGGTTCCGGGTCTCCACGATCCCCTTGTTGCCCGGATTCTCCAGGATGCGGATCCTGGCGTCCTTCGCGGCATATTCCTTCAGGATCTCCGGCGAACCGTCGGTGCTGCCGTCATTGCAGGCCACAAGGAGGAAATCGGGAAACGTCTGACGCACGATGGAATCCAGACATTCCCGGAGGAATTTCTCCGCATTGTAGACTGGCAGGAGGACGGCGATTCGAGCACGCATGATGGTTTCTTATTGTTCTTCTTTCGCAGGAATCTGCCGGATTGGAGCGATCTGTCCTGCCGGAAGAGCGAAAAACGAGGCGGAGCGCACTCGGCATGATAAAGGGTTGATCGGAATTGTGTCGAGATGTATAATATACCGTGCTCCCATATAAAGTCAAGCACATTTCTTACGATTTCACGGTTTTATTTGCGCCTCATTTCGGGGTCGTTTGAAGGCGGTTAGGATCTCACGACTCGTTTCCCGGATACGCTCTCCACGATAGCGTTTTTTTTCCCGATTTTGCCGGGCATATTTCCTGACAGAACGCCGCTCCCGGCGATGCGAAAGAAGCGGAACGTCTCTTCGCCCACGATATTCCACGCACCCGGCCCCCGGAACCTTAGCCGGCTTCGGAGGCTGATCCTCATTCACAATCGTGTTTCGATGGGAAATGCGCCAGTTTATTGGAACAGCCTTGACAGCTTGACGATGGTAACGGGTTTCAGAAGAAGCCCCGTGAATCCATGCTCCTCGAACGATTTCTGCTCCTCGATATCGGCAGTCACCGCATAGACCGGAAGCTTGACGAAACGACTGTCTTCACGGATTTTCGCGACCAGATCCTTGCCATCCATGATCGGCATCCACATGTCGGTCAGGATCAAATCGAACGGCTTATCCGACATCTTGATCTTTTCCCAGGCATCCTGCCCGTTGACCGCGGTCACGATGTCGCGTATCCCGATCCTTGTGAGGAGAGCTTTCAAAACAGCAAGATTCAGCGGGACATCGTCCGCGATCAGAACACGGCTGTTCTTCGTGTTTGTCTGTCCCCGGCAGATCTTGATGCCGTTTCGCGTGTCGTCGCTGTCCATCTCCTCCGGGAGATGGTTCTGTCCGTCAGCGGCTTTTTTGTTTGCTTCCGGCGCAAGCGCGGCGCTTTTCACCTCATGGAGTTCAAGCGTGAACGTGGAGCCTTTCCCCAACTGAGAGACAAACGACAGATTGCCGCCCATCCGGGAGGCAAGCTGCTTGCAGATGGCGAGTCCGAGGCCGGTACCCTTGGTCTTTGATACGGAACCCGCCTGAACATACGGCGTCATGAGTTTGTCCTTCTCTCCATCCGCGATGCCGCATCCCGTATCCGAGACGGAAAGGGTGAAAATGCCGTTCTCGTTGCTGATATTGTTCTTGAACGATGCCCTGACACGAATCTCTCCCCGCTCCGTGAACTTGACCGCATTGCCGATAAGATTGAACAGGATCTGCCGAAGGCGTTGCGGGTCGACTTCAAGCAGCGGCAAAGAATCATAGATCTCCACAAGTTTTACGGTTCCGCTCTTGACGCTGACGTCAAAGGAGTGAACGACGGAGGAGATCAGTTCGCTGACATTGGTGAGTTCCGGCTTGATGTCCATTTTGCCGGATTCGAGTTTGGAGAGGTCCAGCACGTCGTTGATGAGCTGAAGCAGAGTATGTCCGCTGGTCGAAATGGCGGACAGCGCCTTGGCCCGCTCCTGCTTGTCATCGATGCCGCCAATCAGAAGTTCCGTGTAGCCGATGATGGCATTCAACGGCGTGCGGATGTCGTGGCTGACCGAGGAGAAGAAGTAACTCTTCGCCCGTTCGGCTTCGATCTCCTTATCCAGCGCGGCACGCAGTTCATCGTTGGCGCGCTTGCGTTCCAGCGCATTTTCCAGGACCTTCACGCTCATCTGGATGAACTCTTTTTCGATTTCGGAAAGGATACGTTTCTTGGCATAGCCGAGAACAATGGAGCCGAAGACCTTGCCCGCTCGCAAGACGGGCATGGAATAAGACACTGACGGTTTCCATGTCCTGGTCTCCGGATCATAAACGCCGTATGTATGGAGAAGCGCCTGCGGAGCATTCCCATCGATTACGAAAGCCTCCAGCGGGATAATGCTTCTCGTGTAGTAGCGGAAATCATCCAGATCGGCGACAAGGCGTTCACAGGGGGCCTCCTGAATGCGATGGGCGTGGCAGTCCGGCTCGACGATCGCCTGGTCCAGTGTCTCGTCACAACGGATCAGATGGATGAAGTCCGCACCGAGACGTCTTCGGATGACCTCGATCACTTTCTGCGGATGAGTTACCGCGTCGTAGGATTGAAGCGCGAGCAGGGCTTCGCCGATCGCTTCGCTGTTGCGATGGTTTTCCATCGCCTCCGTCACATCCTGCGACATGCCGAAAAGACAGGTGTTGCCGTCCAAATCCGTGATCTTCAGCTTGGTCGTCAGGAAACTGCACGGTTTCCCATGTGCGTCCAGCGCATTCTCCAGAAACGAGTTCGGCTCGTTGCCGGAAAGCGCTTTGCGGTCTTTCGCCACGAAATCCGTTGCCGTGGCTTCATCGAAGAGTTCGGCATCGGAGTACCCGACCGTATCGGCGACCGTGGGCTTGCCCGCAAACGTGGAAAATGCCATATTGCAGTCCACATAGCGCTCCGTATCCGCGTCCTTGATGAAGAACATGATCGGGATGTTGTCCAGGACGCTGCGCAGGAATTTGTTCGCCCGCCCACGCAGCCGAAGCAGGAACAGGGTAAACAGCACAAGAAGCGGAGTAAACGCGGTCAGTGCGATCATGTGGTAGGAGTACAGACGGTGATACCGGTCGAGAACATCTTTGCGATGGGACGAAAAGAACAGGATCGCGTTTCCGAGGTTTCTGTCGATCGCGTTGTATATCTGGTCCTTATAAAGAGAATAGTCTTTCCCGAAGACGATCCCGATCGCCATTTCACGCCGGGCCTCCGGAGTTGCCGCCAGTTCCGCCTCTGTGAGGGGATAATCACGCACTTCTTTCGGGTAGGACGGATCGGCCAGCTCCTGATCGGAAGAGACCAGCCTCATGGCATGGAACTCCAGCTGCATCAGGTTCACCGAATGCTTCATGCCGTTGACCAGGATCTTCTCGAGTTTTTCTCCGTTGGGAAGGCGGGCGGCCGCCGCGATGCCGGACTCGCGATGCTTGTCCACATAGGCTTCTTTGAAATACTCGTCGCGATAAGCCGGATTGCCGGAAACGACATAATTCCGCACCGCGTTGGTCAGGATATCCGAACCGGTCTGGAGGAGATCGCCTGCCTGATTGCACTGCATGAGATACTCGTCCGTCATCCCCGTTTCGATCGCAATGCGGTTCAGGCGGATCGTGTTGAAAACCAGAAAACCGAGCAACACCAATGTCAGCAGACTGAAGAGCACGATGTTGAGTTGAGCTTTAGACGTGTAAGCTTTTTTGGTATTCAATGAAAGAGCCCTTTCCGATGAATGCCTTGGCATGTTTGATATGTTCAAATCGTGCATAATATAGTACCATTTTCATTTTTTGTCAAGACAAAACGCAAATATTCTTCCTCCTCCCCCCCCAATCGTGTTCCGATCTTCTCTCGTTCACCTCGGAAATGCACATGATCCTGGAGGCTTTCTCCGTCAGCTATCCGGGGTGATGGTTTCAACGAAAATGATCTGATTTTGGGCTGTAGATCGCGATGGAAATAATGCCATGATCCGACTTGTACACGGCCTCTTTCAACCCGGCTTCTCGGAATGAGAGGCGGGGAACCTGAAACTCCTTTTGTCAAGCCCGTCTTCCCCTCAGGCAGAGGGAATGCGAAAACAAGAATACGACGCTTACGCCCTGCGGCAAATACCGTTTATAAGGCCTCAACGCGTCCCCTGCCCCCGCCGGAGAAGTCCGTACCGGAGCAGCTCCAGCGGAGTCTTGGTGCAGCGGAGAAGAAGTTTGTGGGGGAATCTCCTGGATTCGGGAAACTTTTTCGGCTTCATGGCCGCGTTGAGGGAACTGCGGAACTCTTCACGCTGGGGTTTGATTTTCTCCAGCGTCGCCGCCCGAATCCGTTCCGGGTCCGGGGCATGTTCCGCAAATTCGCGGACGGCTTCCGCGACAGCTTCCGGGGTATCCGGCACGGTTTTAACCGCGAAATCGGGGAAAAGCTCATCGCGTCCGCCGAGATTCTTTGTGTTGACGACCGGGATGCCGCAGAGGAGATATTCGACACTTGCGAACATCGCCCCCTCAGCCTGCGAGAGGCAAAGTCCGCAGCGGGCTTCGGCGATTGCCGCGGGGATGTCCTTTCCGTCGACGTGACGGGTCCATGTGGCGTGTTTCAGCTGGTTGTGCAGGATGTCGTCGTTGTATTCCTTCTCGCACGCCTTGTAGGCAGGCTCCCCGATCAGATGCAGCGAAGACACCTGTTTCGCCAGCGCATGCCGTTTGAACGGGGTGATGCGCGCAATGTAAATCGCATCATATTTTTTTTCTCTCGGAATGATCGAATAGCGTTGTTCCTCGACCAGCGCATTATGATTGCAAAGGATACAATCCAGTCCTAGCCCGGAGAGGACCTGCACTTCGTTTCGTGCGTTCGCGAGAATGGTGATCTTCAGGCGGTCGCACTGTTCCAAAAGGGCTTTTATCTTTTCCGCGAACGGCTGAGCGTTCTTGGGGGTTTCGCGTTCCCAGCCCAATTGGAGGAAAACATGGATTGATTTCGCCCGGCTTTTGGAAAAGGCGTTCAGAAAAGCCTGGCCTTCTGACAGGAAATCCTTGTCGAAACTAACCAGGACAAGAGGATCCCGGCAGAAAACCGTACACGGAAGAACATGATTCCAGACAAATGTAGTGTATTTTTTCTTCAAGAAAGAAAGGACGGAATGGATCATAGACGACTTTTCGTTGTTTTATTGAGGCAGAGAAGAACCGGGATCCGCCTTTTTTCTCTTGATCAGCAGCGAAATGATCATCGCGACGAAAGCAAGAAACGAAATGGCAAAGGCGGTCTTATGGATGGGCGTCATGCGGTAGACAACGGTGGCCGTACCACTGGATGCATTCGGACGGAACAGGAAATGCGACTGCTCCGAGACGTCGATGACGCCGCCTTCCGGTGTTTCCACTTGATACCCTTTATAATAAATTCTTGGTATCTCAAAGGAATCGCCGGGTTCGAAGCCGGAAAAATCGATTTCGAGCTTTCCCCAGCCGTCAGTTCTGACCTCGGTCTTTGAGTTCGGATTCGAAACGGGGGCTTTTCCCCCCAGTCCCACGTAGAGTGTGTCAGTCCTGCCCTGCGGCAGGTAATGAACCCCGCTGACGATGCGCTGTGCAGATCTTTCCCTAGTGGCAGTCATGGCAACCGCACCTTCGGAAAACTTGGCCGCATACTCGTAGCAATGCAGGAACCCCCACGGGAATCCGCATCCGCAGATCAGAATCCAGATCCAGGTGCGCCGCATGGCTGTGCTTTGGCCTGCAAGCAAAGCGCCAAGAAGAAGACCGCCCCCGATCGCGGCAAAAGCCGTTGCGGGCAGGTAGAACCTCCAGGGGAACTGAATAGCCGCCAGCACACGCATCATCCCCTGCCACGGCAGAAATTCGCTTGCGGCGATCAGCGAGATAAACCCGGTTATCATGCACATATCCCGGAACCGTTCCTGCTGCGTGCGAGTCGATTTCACGCGGAAGCGCTGAAGGAATACGATGACAAAAATGATGCCGATCCCCGGAGGGATCCAGTATTCCAGCTTCATAAAGGGTACTTCCAGAAACAGACGCGGAAAGGGGACCATACGGTCCGCAACCGGAGAATGGAGCGTCGCTTTTGTCAGATTGAATTTCAGGCATGCATTCTGTTCCAGAAGCGGCGCCGCCGCAAAAACCGACAGAGGAAGCGCCAAACACCCGGCCCGGAGGAAAAGACCGATACGGCGGATATCGCGAAGCAGGACGGGCAGGTTGAAAGCTGTAATCAAGGCGCCGATGATGACCATGAGGACAAAGGTGATGTTGTGGGCGTAGAAAAGCGCCGTATATCCCAAAGCCAGAGGCAGACAGCTCTTCTTCGGAGAATCATCGTATAGCGCGATCCAAAGTCCCAGTATGCACCAGGGGACAAACAGAAAAGCCAGGACTTCTCCCACGGCGGCACGGATGATCACGTCGGTCGCATAATAGCTGCTCCAGCAATAAAGAAGCGAAGACACGAACGCCGCAAACGGTTTCCCAGAAATCCTCTTGACCACATAGTACATGGAAAAAGCCGTCAGGATGCCGCAAACAAAAAGAATGATTTTATAGACGACGATCCCGTTGATGCCGAGAGTGGCCAGCAATCCGAAGGGAATCAAAAACAGGTCGGAATAGAACAATCCGTAACCGTATCCATAGCCTTCCATCGCATCGTAGTTGATCAGCGGCAGCAGCTCCCCGTGGCGGAAACCTTCCCGGAGAGTCACCAGACGCGCGACATGGAACAGGGAATCGTGTCCCTCGGGAAGCCCTGGTATGAGAAGCGGCACGTAGCCGAGGACGATCAGGAGGGCGAGAAGGCGGGGATACAGTTTCTCCGGCGGGATCCGCTTCATTTCCGTTTCAAAAAAACGTTCAAGCGGAGCAAGAATGTTGTATGTCTTCATGAGTTGTCCGATCCTTTGAGAGTTGATTCGAGACGTTCTGAGATGAAATACCTTGGACGATACTTGATCTCCATGCAGGTCTTGGCGATGGATTCTCCGATCACGCCGATGGAAATCAGCTGAATCACGCTGAAAAGCAGGACGATCATCGTCAGAGAACTCAAGCCGGCGACCGTGTATCCGAAAAATGCCGAATAAAGGACGTACAGCAGCAGAACGGTATCGCTCAGAATTGCGTACTCATTATAGGAGGGGACAACGATCGCAATGACGGAAGATCGACTGGACATGAATGATTCCTGGTCTGTTTCAGTGTTTTGCGGGAGAAAGAATGTATGCAGGATACGCTTTCCTATCCGCGATATAATATAATGCGGAAAAACAGGAATGCAAACAGTTTTTTGCAAAAACCCGGAGTACCCGGGTTTCGAACTCATAACCTCCTGTCTTTATCCGGGTTGAGCTCAGGCTGTGCTTTTCGGGAATCCATGCGAAGAAACACCAAAAAAAGCAGACCCGTTATTCCGAGGAAGAACCGAGTTTGTCAGGGACAAAAACAAAAAACGGCATCAACCTCAAAACACTTTCTCTCGCGATGTGAAAAGAACTGAGAATTGATGCCCGTGCCCGGGGATTCGTTTTGGCAGGGACTGCGAAAATCCTCTCCGTTGTTTGTTTCAGTGGCGCGCCCCCGGCGGATGCCGGAGGCGGTAAAAAGAGATCGCGGCAGCGGGTGTTACTGGAAGACGATCTGGAAAAACTTGTACAGATGCGGTTTGACGCTTGAGGGGTCGTGACCCGTGCCGGGCGTCAGGCTCCAAATGACATCCATGCCGTTGTCGGTCAGGATCTTGCGATAGTCCGACGGCGTATTGCGGACCGCATTGTCGTTTCCGCCCGCGCTCAGCAGGAAGAATTTCGGGGTGTATTCCGCCGGGAACTTCATTTCCTCCGCCGTCATCTGGCCGGGATGCATGGCGGAATTCGGCACGGGGATAAGTCCGGGTGCGGGGCAGACCGCGCCGACATAGCCGAAAAGTTCCGGGTGACGGAACGCGATGAACATGGATTCGCGGCCGCCCATGGAGAAGCCCGTGATCGCGGCGTTCATGCGGCCTTTCTTCACGGAGAACGTCTTTTCGACGAACGGCATCACATCGGTGACCATGTCGTCGATGAAATCGTCGTAGCCTTGGATGGCGGTCATGATGTCAAGTCCGTTGACACGCGCATGTTCCTTGTTCACGAAGTTATAGGTCAGGACCACGATCATTTCCTTGGCCTTCCCGTCCGCGTAGAGCTGCGTCAGCATTTGCGGGA
>Ga0310696_10007432_pt1 | contig 12860 bp, 6 predicted proteins | sample AusTroGonzalo_MG_4_FD_203885 | JGI IMG/M metagenome (GOLD analysis project Ga0310696, IMG submission 203885) | Bovine rumen microbial communities from tropical cattle in Woodstock, Queensland, Australia - Gonzalo_02 (v2) (version 2) | ecosystem: Host-associated > Mammals > Digestive system >... | reverse complement strand
GGATGGCTACAGGGAAATCCCCGGCTGGGGTGATCCGGCCTGCTTCGGACCGGAGTCCATGAAGCCGGACTGGTCCGACGGCGGCAAGGAGAAGATGATGGTCGGCTACGAGGAAGGCCCCTGGCTCTACAAGCGCAACGGTACCTACTACCTGTCCTACCCGGCCGGCGGCGTGCCCGAGCACATGGCCTACAGCACCGCACCGTCCATCCATGGGCCCTGGACCTACCGGGGCCGCATCATGGACGAAGCGGAGAACAGCTTCACCATCCACGGCGGCAACATCGACTTCCGCGGGCACCATTACATGTTCTACCATAACGGCGCCCTGCCCAACGGCGGCGGCTTCCACCGTTCCACCTGCGTGGAGGAATTCGAATTTGGCGCGGACGGCTCCATTCCCTTCATTCCGTTCACGAAGGAAGGCGTGGCGCCGCTGCAGACCCTCGACCCGTATCGCATGACCGAAGCGGAGACGATGGCCGACAGCTGGGGCGTGAAGACCGACCGCGAAGCCGGCACGCGCCACTGGGTGACGAACATCCACAACGGCGACTGGATCAAGCTCCGGAACGTCGATTTCGGGGAGGAGCCGGCCACGCTGGTGAGCGTGGAAATGCTGAACTTCAAGTCCGAAGGCCGGATCGAGTTCTACCTGGACGCAATGTCCGGACGGCCCGTCGCCACGGTGCCGATCAACAACGACAACATGATGATCAAGGCGCCCGTCGATGCGCGCGCCAAGGGTGTCCACGACCTCTACCTGCTCTTCCGGGGCGGGGACGGGGAGCTCTTCGACCTGGACTGGTGGAAGTTCAACCGCACGGTCAACCTGCCGATCATCCAGACCAAGTTCACCGCCGATCCGGCGCCGATGGTCTATGACAATACCATCTACCTATACACCACCCACGACGAGGACGGAGCCCAGGGTTTCGAAATGTTCGACTGGCTGCTCTATACTTCTACCGACATGGTGAACTGGACGGACCACGGGGCCGTGGCCTCGCTGGACGATTTCGCCTGGTACGAGGGTAAGAACGGCGCCTGGGCGGAGTGCGTGGTGGAGCGGAACGGGAAGTTCTATATGTACTGCCCGATCCACGGCCACGGCATCGGCGTGCTGGTGGCGGATTCGCCCTTCGGGCCTTTCAAGGACCCGCTCGGGGAGCCGCTGGTCTGGCAGAAGGAGCATTGGTATGATATTGATCCTTCGGTGTTTATCGACGATGACGGTCAGGCCTACATGTACTGGGGCAACCCGAATGTCTACTGGGCTAAGCTGAACGAGGACATGATCTCGCTCGACGGCCCCATCCATCAACTCGACTACAAGATCGCGCATTACCAGGAAGGCCCCTGGTTCTACAAGCATGACGGGCATTATTATCTCGCCTTCGCCTCGACCTGCTGCCCGGAGGGCATCGGCTATGCGATGGCGGACAGCCCCGAGGGCCCCTGGCGCTCGATGGGACATATCATGGACCGCACCTGGCGCACCCGGGGCAACCATCCCGGCATCATCGACTACAAGGGACAGTCTTATATCTTCGGTCTGAACTACGACCTGATGCACCTGAAGACCTTCCGGCACGCCGAGCAGCGGAGCGTATCCGCCGCGCCGATGTACTACGAGTCTGACGGCTCCATCCGCAAGGTGCCGTACTGGATGGACAACGTCCTGGAGCAGATCGAGCCCTTCAATCCGTACCGCCGGGTGCCGGCCGCGACGATGGCCTGGGGCTATGGCCTCAAGACCCGCAAGGATGCGGGGCGGGGGATCGTGGTGAATGATATCGACGCGGGCGAATACCTGCTGGTGAAGGGGGTGGATTTCGGCGCCCGGGGCGCCAAATCGCTGACTGCCAGCGTACAGGCCCCTACGGGTGGCTGCATCGAAGTGCACCTGGACAGCCCGGACGGCCCGCTGGCGGGAACGCTGAAACTGAAACCCGGCACGGGCTGGAAGCAGGCGACCACCCGCCTGAGCGGCGCCAAGGGCGTGCATGACCTCTGTTTCGTCTTCACCGAAGGCGGCTTCGAATGGGAATGGTGGACTGTGAAATAAAACCAAAATATAACCGATGAAACGTATCCTGTTGCTGTGTGCCGTCCTGCTTGCGGCGGCCTGCGCGCGTCCGACGACGCACTGTGTCAACCCGTTGACCTACACCGACATTCCGGACAACGACGTGATCCGGGTGGGGGATGATTTCTACATGGTCAGCACCACGATGTATTATTGCCCCGGGGCGCCCATCATGCAGTCCCGCGACCTCGTGCACTGGCGCCTCGTGGACTATGTGTACGACTGCCTGGAGGATGACGACGTCTATAATCTGCGCAACGGTGCGAATGCCTACGGCAAGGGCCAGTGGGCCACGTCGCTGCGCTATGAGAACGGCCGCTTCTGGGCCCTGTTCATCGCCAACGACCAGCGCAAGACCTATATCTATTCGACCGAGAAAATCGGGCAGCCGTGGACGCGCAGCGTCATCGACCGTCCCTTCCACGACGCTTCGCTCCTCTTCGAGGATGGGCGTGTCTACGTGGTCTGGGGCAACGGCGAGATCCACATCACCGAACTGGAGCCGGACCTGACCGGCATCAAGGAGGGCGGGGTGGACCAGGTGCTCTTCACCAGCCCGCGCGAGGGCTATATCCTTCGCGCCGAGGGCGCGCACATCTACCACATCGGCGACTGGTACTACGTCCTCGTGATCGACTGGCCGGCCGGTGGCGTGCGGACGGAGACCTGCTGGCGCAGCAAGACCCTGCTCGGCGAATATGAGCCGAAAACCATCCTGCAGGGCGCTTTCGACGGCCGCGGCGACGGTGTGGCGCAGGGCGCCATCTTCGAGACGAAGCGCGGCGACTGGTACGCGATGATGTTCCAGGACCATGGCGGCGTGGGCCGTATCCCGACCCTGCAGCCCGTGACCTGGGTGGACGGCTGGCCCATCCTGGGCGACAACACTGTTCCCGTCAAGGAGTTCGACGTGAACCTGGCCCCGGACGGGGAGGACTATGTCTGGGCTTCCGACGAATTCAATTCCGACAAACTCGCGCTGGTCTGGCAGTGGAACCACAAGCCGCTGGACGGCTGCTGGTCGCTGACCGAGCGTCCGGGCTGGCTGCGCCTGACCACCGGGCAGCTCGCCACGGGCCTGCCCGATGCGCGCAACACCCTGACCCAGCGCACCGTGGGCCCGAAATGCATCAGCACCGTGCTTGTGGACGGCTCCGGCCTGCAGGTCGGCGACTTCGCCGGTCTGAGCGCTTTCCAGAGCAACCGCGGCGACATCGGCCTACGCCGCACGGATGCCGGCCTGGAGCTGTATGCCATCCACGAGGGGGCGCAGCGGGGACCCGGCCGTACGATGACGCGCGTGCAGACAGAATTGCTCTGCGAGCCCGCCGAATGGGATCAGGTGATGCTGCGGGTCCGCTACGACTTCGACAAGGACCAGGCCTGGCTGGGCTACAGCTATGACGGCGCCGTCTGGACGGAGGTGGACACCCCGCTGCAGATGCGCTTCTCGCTGGACTATTTCACCGGCTATCGCAGCGCCCTCTACTGCTATTCGACGCAGACCCTGGGCGGCCACGCCGACTTCGACTGGTTCCACCAGGAATAATTCCAACTGCTTTCAGACCGTATGAAGCGAATTGCCAAAACGATTCTTCCAGCCCTTTCGGTGCTGTTCTTTGCCGCCGGCGTCCAGGCGCAACCGGCCCGTCAGGGCGACGAGGCCCTGATGCGCGACTGGATTCGGACGATTTCGTCCGACGCATTCGGCGGCAGGAAGCCGATGACGGAATACGAGGACCTCACGGTAGGCTATCTGGTTGGGGAGATGGAGAAACTCGGGCTGCAGCCGGCCTTTGACGGCAGCTGGTATCAGCCCTTCCGTATCGTCTCGACCACCTGCCGTCCGCCGAAGGACCGCTTCCTGCTGAAGGGCCGGCGCCGGGCGGAACTGCGCTTTCCCGACGACCTGACGGTCTGGACCGCCAGGGCCACGGACCGGGTGGAGCTCAAAAACGCTGAGTTCGTGTTCTGCGGCTTCGGCATCAATGCCCCCGAATACGGTTGGAACGACTACGAGGGGGTGGATGTGCGCGGCAAAATCGTTGTGGCGATGGTGAACGATCCCGGCTTCTACGATGCCTCGCTCTTCCGTGGCCGGAACATGACCTATTACGGCCGCTGGGTATACAAGTTCGAGGAGGCAATCCGCCAGGGAGCCGCCGGCTGCCTGGTCCTGCACGATACCGCCGCGGCCGGCTACGGCTGGCACGTCTGCGTGAACGGGCACCTGGAGGACAACCTTGCCCTGTATGATCCCGAGACGCAGAATGCGAATGAGTTGGGCGTGAAGGGCTGGCTGCGCGACGAGGGCGGGCGCAAGATCTTCGACGCCGCCGGCCTTGACTTCGACGCCGCTCTCGCTGCGGCGAAGCGTCCGGGCTTCCGGGCCATCCCGCTGGGGGTGAAAGGGGACGTGATCCTGGATGTGTCCTACCAGGTGGAGGAGACCCGCAACGTTGCGGGCATCCTTCCCGGGACGGACCTGAAAGACGAAGTGGTGGTGATGAGCGCCCATTGGGACCACCTGGGCATCGGCACGCCCGACGAGACCGGGGATACCATCTACAACGGCGCCGCCGACAACGGCTCCGGTATCGCCTCCGTCCTGCTTGCGGCCCGCAAGTTCCAGGAACTGCCCGCGAAGCCCCGTCGCTCCATCCTCTTCTTTTTCCCCTCGTCCGAGGAGAGCGGCCTGTTCGGTTCGCAGTACTATTGCGAACATCCCGCCATCCCGATGGAACGGACGGTCGCGAATCTCAATTTCGAGAGCGTCGGTCCGGCCGAACTCACGGAAGATGTGGTGATCCTGGGGGGCGGGGAGAGCGTCCTGGACCGCTATTTCATCGCGGCTGCTGCCGCCCAGGGGCGTTACATCTTTTTCGATGACGACAATTCCGATGGCTGGTTCTACCGCTCCGACCACTACAATTTCGTGAAAAAGGGTGTCCCGGCCCTCGTTGTCGAGAACGGCCTGCATCCGGTGCATCCGGACCGTCCGAACCGCTATCCAATGAGTTCCTGGTACCACAAGCCTTCCGACGAATACCGGGAGGACTGGGACCTCGAAGGAACCCTGGCCAACGTGTATCTGATGTTCAGCGTGGGCGTGTCCGTGGCCAACAATAGTTGTAGGTAATGACTCAGATCTCCGCCGCCAAGAGAACGCTGATCGCCCTGATTCCCCTTGGGGTGCTGATGGGGTTGCTGGCGCTGGACATCGCCATCTTCGGGGCGGATTCCATCCTGGGCGCCTCGCAGGTGTCGCTGCTGCTGGCCTCTGGCGTGTGCATCGCCCTGTCCGTGGGGCTCTACAAATCCCGCTGGAAAGACTTTGAGGGGGACATCGTCCGCAATATCGGCGAAGTGGCCCCCGCCATCCTCATCCTGTTCCTGATCGGTGCCATCTCCGGCACCTGGACGATGAGCGGCGTGGTGCCGACCTTCATCTGCTACGGCATCAAACTCATCCATCCCAAGGTGTTCCTGCTGACCTCGTGCGTGCTCTGCGCCGTGGTCTCGCTGATGATCGGTTCGTCCTGGACGACCATCGCCACCGTGGGCGTGGCCCTGATCGGCATCGGCCACGCCGAGGGCTTCTCCGACGCCGTGACGGCGGGCGCCATCGTCTCCGGCGCCTACTTCGGCGACAAGATCTCGCCCCTGTCGGACACGACGGTGATGGCCTCTTCCGTCAACCGCGTGGGCCTCTTCGACCACATCCACTACATGTACCTGACGACGGTCCCCTCGATGCTGATTACGCTCGTGATCTTCACCATCCTGGGACTCACGCACGCAGGCGTGCCCGACGCCCAGATGGCCCGCTACTCGGAAGTGCTCTCCGCGCAGTTCCACATCACGCCCTGGCTCCTGCTGGTGCCGGCTTTCACGGTCTGGCTCATCGTGCGGAAGAAGCCCGCGATCATAGTGCTATTCCTGTCCGTACTCGTGGCGGCGGCCGCCGCGCTGATCTTCCAGCCGGAGGTGGTGCGCACCATCGGCGAAAGCGTGACGGAAGGCTCCGCGGCGAAGATCAGCTTCACGGGCGTCGTGCGGATGATCTACGACACGGTCTCGATCGACACGGGCAGTCCGGAAGTGAACCCGCTCGTGACGAGCCGCGGCATGCTGGGCATGCTCAACACCGTGTTCCTGATTCTCTGCGCCATGTGCTTCGGCGGCTGTATGAAGTCCAGCGGGATGATTGACGACCTGGCGAGGATCCTCCGGCCGCTGACCCGCTCGCGGGCCGGGCTCGTGGGCTCCACCGTGGTCACGGGCACGGTTCTGAACGGCATCGTCTCCGACCAGTACCTGTCGATCATTCTCACGTCGGACATCTATCGCAAATCCTTCGAGGACGAGGGCTACGAAGCCCGGCTGCTGAGCCGCAGCGTCGAGGACTCTGCCACCGTGACGTCGCCCCTGGTTCCGTGGTCCAGTTGCGGCATGACGCAGGCCACGATCTTGTCGGTCCCGACGCTGGCCTACGCGCCGTTCTGTTTCTTCAACATCATTTCGCCGCTGATGTCCTTCCTGATCGCGGCCATCGGCTGGAAGATTGTCCGACGACGGGAGAAGTAAGCCATTATTTCTTATCTTTGTACATACAATACACCAACGAATGACCAATATGAAGAAAACCGTTATTATCTGCCTCCTGACGCTTGCAGCGACGCTGGTCGCCGGGGCGCAGGAAAGTGTCTCCGTGCAGTTTTACACCCCGACGATCGTACGCATCGTCAAGGGCGGGGCAGCGCCGGAGCACAGCTTCGCCGTTACCGCGACGCCGCAGCAGGTCGATGTCAAGACTTCCGTGGCCAAGGGCGGCACCGTATACGACAGCGGCGCGCTCAAGGTGGCCGTGGCGAACGACGGCACGGTCCGCTTCTTCTCGCAGAAGGGCTTCCTCATGATCAAGGAAGGCGGCTGCAGCCTGGAGCCGATCACCGCGGGCCTGGACAAGGGATTCAAAAAGCTGTGCCAGACCTTCCTGCCGGAGGCGGACGAGCCGATGTACGGCCTCGGCATTCTGCAGGACGGTGCCCTGTCGCTGCGCGGCAAGGAGCGCCGCATGATCCAGGGCAATACCGAGGACTTCGTGCCCATCGTGCAGTCCGTCAAGGGATACGGCATCTTCTGGGACAACCCGTCTCCGACCGTCTTCCGCGACGACGCAGACGGCATGCACTTCGAATCCGAAGTGGGGGAGGCCATCGACTATTACTTCATCCTGGGCGGCGACGCGGACGGCGTGATCGCGGGCATCCGCGAACTGACCGGCCACGTGCCGATGCTTCCGATGTGGAGCTACGGCTTCATGCAGAGCCGCGAGCGCTACAAGAGCAGCAAGGAGCTGCTGGACGCCCTGCACGGCTACCGCGAGCGGAACATCCCCATCGACTGCATCATCCAGGACTGGCAATACTGGGGCAACAACTACCAGTGGAACGCCATGGAGTTCCTGAACGACGACTTCCGCAACGCGCAGGCGATGATCGACGAAGTGCACGCGCAGCACGCCAAACTGATGATTTCCATCTGGGCCTCCTTCGGTCCGATGACCAAGGCCTACCGGGAACTGGAGCCCAAGGGCCTGCTCTTCGACTTCCAGACCTGGCCGCAGTCCGGCCTGCCCGACTGGCCGCCGCGGATGGATTACCCTTCGGGCGTGAAGCCCTATAATCCCTATTCGAAGGAGGCGCGCGACATCTATTGGAAGAACCTGCTCCGCCTGGAGAACATGGGCATCGACGCCTGGTGGATGGACTCCACCGAGCCGGACCACCACAGCTACAAGGAGAGCGACCTGGACTTCGAGACCGGCGTTGGTTCCTTCCGGAGGGTCCGCAACGCCTTCCCGCTTGTGTCGGTGGAAGGTGTGACGGATAACCAGAAAACGGTCTCCGAGCGCCGCGTGATGATCCTGACGCGTTCCGCCTACGCGGGCCAGCAGCGCACCGGCGCCAACACCTGGAGCGGCGACGTGGCCTCCTCCTGGGAGTCGCTTCGCGCGCAGGTCCCGGCCGGTCTGGGATTCGCCCTGACGGGCAATCCTAACTTCAACTCCGACTGCGGCGGCTTCTTCCCGAACGGCTACAACCGCATTTACGGTGACGCCAGCTGCGCCCGCAATCCGCTCTTCCAGGAACTCTACGTGCGCTGGCTGCAGTACGGCGCCTTCTGCCCGATGATGCGCAGCCACGGCGAGAGCTCCCGTCGCGAGATCTGGGAGTTCGGCGCCCCCGGCGAGCCGGTCTATGACGCCATCGAGGCGATCATCCGCCTGCGCTACCGGCTGCTCCCGTATATCTACGGCACCGCGCACGAGGTGACGGCGGAGGACGGCACCTTCCAGCGGGCGCTGTTTATGGATTTCCCGGCCGACAAGGCCGGATGGAACCTCGCGGACGAATTCCTCTTCGGCCGCGAACTGCTCGTGGCGCCCGTCCTGCACGCCCAGTACACGCCGGAAAAGGTCGCCTTCGACGACACGCCCGTCGATTTCTCCGCGGCCCGCAGCACGCAGGTCTACCTGCCCAAGGGCTGCGACTGGTATGATTTCGCGACCGGCGTTCGCCTGAAGGGCGGCCAGACGGTCACGCGCGAGACGCATCTCGATACCGTACCCCTCTACGCCCGCGCCGGCGCCATCATTCCGCTCGGCCCGGACGTGCAGTACACCGGCGAGAAGGCCTGGGACGACCTGGAAATCCGGGTTTATCCGGGCGCCGACGGCCGCTTCGTCCTCTACGAAGACGAGGGCGACACCTACCGTTACGAGCAGGGTGCCTGCTCCACCATCGAATTCACCCTCCGCGGCCGCACGCTGACGGTCGGCGCGCGCAACGGCTCCTTCCCGGGCATGCTGCAGCAGCGCCGCTTCCGCGTGGTGACGCCCGACGGCACCGTACGCGAACTGAACTATGACGGCTCCGCCCAAAAGATCCAATTATGATGAAAAAAGCCCTGATCTCCCTGCTGGCTCTGCTCCTGTGCAGCGCCATCCTGCCTGCGCAGGACAAACTCTATGCGGATGAATTCCCCCTCGGGGACGTGACCCTGCTGGACGGTCCGCTCAAGCATGCGCGCGACCTGAATATCCAGACCCTGCTGCAGTATGACTGCGACCGCCTGCTGGCCCCGTACCGCAAGGAAGCGGGCCTGGAGCCGAAGGCGCCGACCTATCCCAACTGGGACGGCCTGGACGGCCACGTGGCCGGACATTACCTGACAGCCATGGCCATCAACGCCGCCACGGGCGACGCCGAGTGCCGCCGCCGGATGGAATACATGCTCTCCGAGCTGCAGCTGGTGGCCGACACCAACACGAAGGAGCACCCCGAATGGGGGCTGGATTACGTGGGCGGTTTCCCCGGCAGCGCCGCGCTCTGGACGGATTTCAAGGCGGGGGAGTTCCGGCGCTATTTCGGCGCCTGGGCGCCCTTCTACAACCTGCACAAGATGTTCGCCGGCCTGCGCGACGCGTGGGTCTATTGCGGCAACGAGCAGGCGCGCGAGCTCTTCCTGCGCTTCTGCGACTGGGCCGTCTGGATCACCGCCGGCCTGGATGACGAGCAGATGGAGGCGATGCTGCGCAACGAGCACGGCGGCATGAACGAGGTGCTCGCGGACGCGTACGCGATGACCGGCGACGAGAGCTACCTCTACTGCGCCCGCCGCTTCTCGCACAAACTGCTGCTGGACGCCATGCGCGACCACGAGGACATCCTGGACAACATGCACGCCAACACGCAGGTCCCCAAGGCGGTGGGCTTCACGCGCATCGCGGAGCTTTCCGGCGACGAGGGCTACCTGGAGGCGGGACGCTGGTTCTGGGAGAACGTGACCGGCGGCCGCAGCCTCGCATTCGGCGGCAACAGCCGCCGGGAGCATTTCCCGAGCGCGGACGCCTGCATCGATTTCGTGCGCGACATCGACGGCCCGGAGTCCTGCAACACCTATAACATGCTGAAACTCACGGAAGACCTGCACCGCCTCGAGCCGGAGGCGCGCTACGCCGACTTCTACGAGCGTGCGCTCTTCAACCACATCCTCTCCACACAGCATCCCGAGCATGGCGGCTACGTCTACTTCACTTCCGCCCGGCCGCGTCACTACCGCAACTATTCGGCCCCGAACGAGGCCATGTGGTGCTGCGTGGGTACAGGTATGGAGAATCACGGCAAATACGGCCAGTTCATCTATACGCACAATGGGAAAAAGGTGCTGTACGTCAACCTCTACGCCGCTTCCGAGTTGAACTGGCGCGAGCGGGGGATACGGCTGCGCCAGGAGACCGATTTCCCGTACGGGGAGAGCGCCGTGCTGCGCGTCACGGAAGGCTCGGGCCGCTTCACCCTGCGGCTCCGCAACCCGGGCTGGGTGCGCAAGGGCGCCTTTGAGGTGCGCGTGAACGGCCGCCTGCGCAAGCGCGGCAGCGCGAATCCGTCTTCCTACCTGCGCATCCGGCGCAGCTGGAAGACCGGCGACGTGGTGGAAATCCATTTCCCGATGGAGAACCGCGTGGAGCACCTGGTCAACGTGCCGCAGTACGTGGCCCTGATGCACGGTCCCATCCTGCTGGGCATGAAGACCGGTACCGAGGACCTGGCGCACCTGATTGCCGACGACAGCCGCTTCGGGCAGTATGCGAGCGGAGCCAAGCTCCCCATCGCCGAAGCGCCGTTCTTCGTCTCCGACGACATCGACGGCCTGGGCACGCGGCTGGAGCCCGTCCCCGGCAAGCCGCTGCATTTCCGCCTGACGGGGGAGGTGCACAACCCCATCGAAGGCGAACTGCAGCCCTTCTTCGAGATCCATGACGCCCGCTACATGATGTACTGGCTGGCGCTGACCCCCGACGGCTACGCTTCCTACCTGGAGGAGACGGCCCGCGAGGAGCAGGAGCGCGCGGCGCTCGACGCCCGCACCCGCGACCGCGTGCAGCCGGGCGAGCAGCAGCCGGAGACGGATCACCGGATGGAGACCGACGGTTCCGTGACCGGAAACGACAACGACGTCTTCTACCGCGACGCGCGCGACGGACGCTCTTTCAGCTACCTGATGCAGACCGGCGGGCAGAAGGGCCTGTCCGTCTTCCTGAAGTACTGGGGCGTGGGCGAGTGGAAGACCCGCGAATTCGATATCTACGTGGATGACAATCTGTTGCAGTCGGTCAACAACACCGGCCGATGGAACACTTCCGCCTTCATCACGGAGGAATTCCCCGTGCCGGACAGCATGCTTCAGGGGCGCCAGGCGGTGCGCGTGAAGATCGTCGCGCATCCCGGCAAGCAGACCGGCGGCATCTACGAAGTCCGGCTGGTGGACACAAAGATTTGACAATTTCGAGAGAAATAGCTATCTTTACACGATATGAAAACTACTAAAATCCTCCTGCTGGCGCTTTGCGCCGTCGCCGCCTTCTCCTGCACGAAGGAGCAGGGCGACCGTTTCTACAAACTGAGCAACGCTTCCGGAATGGAAGTGACCGTCACCAATTTCGGCGGCCGCATCACCGCCATCGTCCTTCCCGACAAGGACGGTGTGAAGCGGGACGTGGTCCTGGGCTTCGACAAGGTCGAGGACTACTATCCGGAGAACAACCAGACCGACTTCGGCGCATCCATCGGCCGCTACGCGAACCGCATCGCCCAGGGTAAGTTCACCCTCGACGGCGTGGAGTACGACCTGCCGAAGAACAATTTCGGCCACTGCCTGCACGGCGGTCCGACCGGCTGGCAGTACCAGCCCTACAAGGTCGTGGAGGCCGATGCGCGCCACATCAAGCTGCGCATGGATTCCCCGGAGGGGGACAACAATTTCCCGGGCGCCGTCACGGCGTTCGTGACCTACACCCTCACCGACGACAACAAGATCGATATCGCCTATGAGGCCACCACCACGGCCCCGACGATCATCAATATGACCAACCACTCCTACTTCAACCTGTCCGGCGACCCGGCGAACCACAGCATCTGCGAGGACGAGCTCTATGTCAACGCCTCCAATTACACCCCGGTGGACGACACCTACATGACCACGGGCGAAATTCTCCCGGTCGAGGGCACCCCGATGGACTTCACCGTGGCCCACAAGGTCGGCGACCACATCACGGAGTATGATTTCGTGCAGCTCAAGAACGGCAACGGCTACGATCACAACTGGGTCCTCGACACGCGCGGCAACATCAACGAAGTCGCGGCCGAGCTCTACTGCCCCGAGACGGGTATCGACCTCAAGGTCTACACCGACGAGCCGGGCATCCAGGTCTACAGCGGCAACTTCCTCGATGGCACCGTGACCGGCAAGGGCGGCGTGGTTTACCAGCAGCGCACCGGCATCTGCCTGGAGACGCAGCACTATCCCGACAGCCCCAACAAGCCTGAGTGGCCGTCCGTCGTGCTCCGTCCGGGCGAGACCTACCACAGCCACTGCGTCTTCGCCTTCAGCGTGAAATAACCAACAAAACGTGATACACTATGCTTAAATTCCTGCCTTTACAGGCTGCGGATCTGAACCGCATCTCCCTCGCGTCCTGGGACTGGATCGTCATCGGTCTGTTTTTCCTCGCGATGATCTGGATCTGCTGGGACGTCTCCCGTAAGAAGAAGGAGACCTCCGGCGACTACTTCCTGAGCGGCCGTTCGGCCACGTGGATCGCCATCGGCGCGTCCATCTTCGCTTCCAACATCGGTTCCGAGCACCTCATCGGTCTGGCCGGCACCGGCGCTTCTGCCGGTATGGCGCAGGCCCACTGGGAGAT
>Ga0310696_10007430_pt1 | contig 12862 bp, 17 predicted proteins | sample AusTroGonzalo_MG_4_FD_203885 | JGI IMG/M metagenome (GOLD analysis project Ga0310696, IMG submission 203885) | Bovine rumen microbial communities from tropical cattle in Woodstock, Queensland, Australia - Gonzalo_02 (v2) (version 2) | ecosystem: Host-associated > Mammals > Digestive system >... | reverse complement strand
CTCCCCCACCTCTTGAAGTTAGCACGCAAGCAGGGAAACACCCCCTCCCCCTCCCCACCGATGCCATCGAAAACGACCAGGAAACGCCAGCCGAAGCCAGCGGAAAAGGCGCCGACGAAGCCCAGGCGGCACGCGGACTACATCGCACGTCGCGAACAGGTGAACGAGATCCAGAAGCGGCAGCGCGCCGCGGCCCGCGACATCGCCCCGATGCCGGCCGTCGCGGATCCGGCGAGGCGCGAGGCGTGCCGGTTGAACCTGCGGCTCTTCTGCGAGACTTACTTCCCCGAGGATTTCTCGCTCCCGTGGAGCGAAGACCATCTGAAGATCATCGCGAAGATCGAACGCGCAGCTCTCAAGGGGCAGCTCTTCGCCGAGGCGATGCCGCGCGGCAACGGCAAGACGACGCTCCTGCTGTGCGCGGTCAAGTGGATCGCGCTCTACGGGCACCAGCAGTTCATCGAGTTCATCGGCGCGACCGAGGAGGCGGCGAACGCCCTGCTCGAATCCATCAAGACGGACATCGAGAGCAACGTCCTGCTCGGCCTCGACTTCCCGGATGCGTGCTACCCGATCCGGCGCCTCGAGCGCTCCGGCCGGCTCTGCGCCGGGCAGACGTTCAACGGCGTCCACACCGACTCCGAGTGGGGCAGCGACCGCATCGTGCTGCCGTACATCCCCGGCGCGCCGTCGAGCGGCGTCGTCATCCAGACGGCCGGCATCACGGGCGCGATCCGCGGTGCGCAGTACAAGCGCCGCGACGGACGGACTGTGCGCCCGTCGTTCGTCGTGATCGACGACCCGCAGACGGCGGAGAGCGCCAAGTCGATCTCGCAGACGGACTACCGCGTCAAGATCCTCATGCGCGACGTGCTCAAGCTCGCCGGCCCGAACGTCAACATCTCCGGCGTGATGGCCTGCACGGTAATCCAGGCGGGCGACATGGCCGACGAGATCCTCGACCGCAAGAAGCATCCGGAGTGGCAGGGCGAGAAGATGAAGCTCTGCTACGCGTTCCCTACGGACTGGACGGCGAAGGAGAGCAAGGGTCTCTGGAGGCGCTACCGCGAACTGCGCGACGAGCAGATGGCGCTCGACGGCACGCACGAGCGCGCGACGGAGTTCTACCGGACGCACCGCTCCGAGATGGACGCCGGATGCCGGCCGGCGTGGAAGGAGCGCTACGGCAAGAACGAGCTCTCGGCGGTCGAGTACATCATGAACCAGCTTTTCGCCGACGAGGGCGCGTTCTACGCGGAGTACCAGAACGAGCCGCTCGCCGAGTCGCTCGGCGACGACGAGCAGCTCACGGTCGACGGCGTCGCTCATCGTCTGGACAACCACGAGCGCGGCGAGGTGCCGGAGAACGCCACGCACCTCGTCGCGATGATCGACGTGCAAAAGACGCTGCTCTACTACACCGTGTGCGCGTTCGCCGACGACTTCACGGGCTACGTCGTCGACTACGGCTCGTTCCCAGACCAGAAGCGACGCAAGTTCGCGCTCTCAAGCGCGACGCGGACGCTCCAGCGCGAGTTCCCGGACCTGGGCGGCCTCGAGGAGATCCTCCGCAAGGGACTGGACACGCTTGCCGACGACCTGCTCGGCCGCGCGTGGCGCCGGCGCGACGGCGCGGAGCTGCGGATCGAGCGCTGCCTCGTGGACGCCAACTGGGGCGAGAGCACCGAGACGGTCTACCAGTTCGCTCGCGAGTCGGTCCACGCGGCCGTCGTGCTGCCGTGCCACGGGCGCTACGTCGGCGCGGCGAGCAAGCCGTTCTCCGAAATCAAGAAGCAGCAGGGCGAACGCGTCGGTCTCAACTGGCGGATCCCGAGTGTACAGGGCAAGCGAGCGGCGCGTCACGTCAGCTTCGACTCGAACTGGTGGAAGACGTTTCTGCGCCTGCGCCTGCTCGCGTCTCCCGGCGCGAAGGGCGCGATGCTGCTCTTCGGGAACGATCCGAAAACGCACGCGATGTTCGGCGAGCACCTCTCGAGCGAGTACTCAGTGCGGACCGAGGGCCGCGGGCGCCAGGTCGACGAGTGGAAGCTGCGCCCGAACTGCCACGACAACCACTTCCTCGACACGACCGTCGGCTGCTGCGTGGCCGCGTCGATCTGCGGCTGCGCGCTTCCTGCGGCGAGCGGACAGAAGGTCGCATCGAAACGCAAGAGCTACTCGCTCTCGCAGATCCAGAAGGAGAAGCGGGGCTATTAGTCCGGCAAATGGCCGGCAAATCACAAACGAAACGCCGCTTGCCGAGATGCGATTCGTGGAAAATGCGGGGCGCGTGCATTTTTCGCTTGATTTAGCGCCCCGCGTATGCTAGATTTAGTGGCGTTGCAAGGGAAACAACCACGAACACAAACAACCCCCTGCGAAACACGGAGAAAAAAAGATGAACACCACCGCGAACATCATCCAGGAAGACAAGCAGGCGCTCGTCGTCGAGTGCGGAACGAAGCGCCTCTACGTCCAGCACGCCGGAAAGGGCGACATCCGTCTCGCCGTCGCCGATCTCGTCGACGACGCCGCGCGCACCTTCGCCGAACTGCCCGCGCGGATCCCCGCCGCAAAGCAGGTCGACCTCTGCGCCGCGTTCCTCGGAGACGATGGCGACGTCCTCGACTGGACCCGCGACGACGAAACGACCTTCAAGCTCCGCGTGCGCGTCCACCACGCCACGAAGGGCGTGTTCGTCGGAATCTCGCGCGCCTGGTACGGACGGACGGACGCCGCCTCGTTCTTCGCCCGCACGATGTACATCCCCGCGGAGGTCGCCGAGCGCGTCGCCCGCTACTGCGCCGCCTAGAAACTTCGCGCCCCTCCCGCCGAGCGCGGGAGGGGCTGAACCGAACAGACACACAACCACACAACCACACACACGGAGAAACACGAGATGAACTACGAAGAGTACACGACCCGGATGAAAGCGCTCAAGCGGAAGCCCGTCGAGCGCGAACACTACGAGGAGATTGTCGAGAAGGCGTACATGGCGCTCGAGGACGTCGACAAGGACGAGTTCTGCGCCCTGTCCGACAAAGTGATCGGCGCCGTCCGCCGTCTCGCCGACACTCTCGACAAGGAGCGCAAGGTTCGCCGCGGCGCGGAAGAAGGCGCCGCCCGAATCGCCACCAGGGAGAAGGAGCTCAAGATGACGGTCGACACGCTGTCGAAGCTGAACGAGGAGCTGAACGCCCGGTGCGAGAATCTCTGCTCGAAGATCCGCGCCCGCAACGAGCTGCTCGAATACCTCGTCGCCGAGATGAAGCCGAGCAACATCGTCATGGCGCTGCTCAACCGCTAGGAGGGACGGAGAAATGGACATCCAGACGAACCTCGTTTTCGACGAAGACACGCGGCCGGGCGCTCCCGCGCCGCACGTCTTCGTGGCGCGCTTTCCCGACTGCGGCGACGCGGAGGACGCCGACATCGCGTTCCGCTGCGCGTCGCTCAACCTCGGCGAGCGCGTCACGGACTGGCGAGAGGACAAGCCGCGCGGCCGCGAGACCGCAGCCCGCTGGGCGCTCTTCTTCGACGGGCGCGAGAACCACACCGTCCGCGTCGGGATCATCCGGTAGGAGGAACATTCCGTGACGATTCGCCACGACACGCACCGGATTCCGCGCGCGACCGTTCCGCCGCGGACCAAGCGCCGGATCGCGAACGCCGAGAAGGCGGTCCGGCGCGAGCTGGATTCCGTGCCGCTCTTCCCCGAGCTGGCGCGGTTCTCGTCCGCCGAGGAGCGACTCGACCAGCAGGAGCGGATGGAGCTCGACTGCCTGCGCCGCATTCGCCACGAGGAAGCCGCCGGCTGGTGGCGCCTGCGCCGCCGGCTGCTCCAGCTCGCGCCAGCCGAGCGCGACCGCTTCCTCGACTACTGGAACAACTCGACGATGGTTCCGGCGGAGGCCTGCTATGCGAATGACGTGCTCTTCCATATGTTCCCGCGGCTCGACTGGTACATCGAGGACAGGATCTGTGTCGGCGGTCCGGCATACGATACGCCAGCCGAGCGCGAACGAATGAAGGAAACCTTTGAACAGCTCTTTGCGAAAGGCGAAACGAAATGACAACCATCAAGTACGTGCGCGACAACCAGGACATGACCGACGACGGCTACCGCCTCTCGGAGGAGATCTCCCGGTTCGTCGACGAGGCCGCGGAGGCGGACTACCAGACCGAGGAGGGCGAGCCGCTCCAGGACGCGGTCGACCAGCTCAACGACCTCGCGAACGGCCGGCCGCCGGATTCGATCTACTACCTGCCGGGCGAGAACTGCGCGACCGTTCGCGAAATCGCGCTCTCGCTCTTCGCGCCGAAGTCGGCGCTGCCGCGCTGGCAGGTGGACGAGCTCAAGGAGGCGCTGCGCACGCTCACGAAGGAGCAGATCGTCGACGCGCTCGTGCGCTACGGCTCCGCGGCGAACGAGCTCTTCCGGCTCAAGTGGCTCGTCGCGGAGCGCGGCGGCTGGCGCAAGGAGGAGCGGCCGTGAAGCGCAGGCGCCTTCCCGTCCTCTGGTGCGCGGTCCACGCGCCGACCGGCTCCGTCCGCGACTTCAAGCGCCGGCGCGACTGCTCTGCGTTCCTGCGCGAGCACCCGCGCTACGTCGGCGTGAGATGCGTGAAGCTCCGCTCCGGCGACTGGGAGCCGGACGGCGAAAAGTAAACAACACAAACATTACGGAGAAACAAGGAATGACTAAAAACACCCGAACCGCCCTTGCCGCGATTCTCGCGGCCGATAGGACAATCACGAAAGCCGACGCCGACGCGGCGCTTGCCGTTCTGGAAGGGAAAGCGGAAGCGATCGCCACGCCCGGCGCAAGCAAGTGGCTTGACCCCTTCCGCACGATTGGAAAAAAGGATGCGTGCCGCCTTCTCGCCGCCAACGAGGAAGAGTTGGACGCTTTGTTTTCTGCACAGTTGCTTTCTCCTTGTTTCAATGAGGAATCCGACATCATCGGATATACGGCTGAATCGGTTCGATTCATTCTGGAAAATCGCGGAAAGAAGGTAAAACCAGATTTGCCTCCTCTTCGTTCTGCTCACGATGAACTGGCATTGGCGGAACTTGATGGAAGAATCGACGTGAACGGATATCCGGTAGACGAACTTGAGCTTTCCATAAGGGCCATCAACTGCTTGCATCTTGCTGGTATTGGCACCATAGGAGACTTGAGGCGCCGTTCCGAAAAAGACCTTCTTGCGATTCGTGGATTCGGAAAAAAGTGCATCGAGGAAGTCAAAGACAGGCTTGCCGAATGCGGACTGGAGCTTGCGACCGCTAATGCGAAGGAGTCTTGTAATGTCTAGCCCAGAAACCGAACCGCGCGACAACACTTGCGCGAAGTGCGCGTTCTTCTTCAAGCCGCACGGGTGCGACCTCTTCGGGCGTGACACGGACGCCAACGCGCCGATGTGTCCGAACGGCGACTCGCGGCCCGCGAACCTCTACTGCGGCAACTCGGTGACGTTCTCCATCGAGGACGATCCCGACGCATTCGGGAGGGCCGATCAATGAAACCCGCCATCAACCTCACGATCAGGCGCCGGTGGCTCGACGCCGTCGTGCGCGGCGAGAAGCGCGAGGAGTACCGCGACTGGACGAACGTCCAGGTCGAGCGCCTCTTCTCGCGGCTCTTCTTTGGCGAAGACCCGCCGCCCTTCCTCGTCGCCGTCTACCGCGCCGGCTATCGGATGGACTCGCCCGCGTGCGCCGTGCGGATCCTCCGCGTCGAGCTGCGCGGCGCCCGCGAATGCCCGCACCCGGAATGGGGCGAGCGCCGCGGGCTCGCGCACTTCGCCGTCGTCCTCGGCGACGTCCTCGCCTCCGGGCCGTACTCCGCCGTGAAGGCCGCGCTTGATTCCGACCACCCACCGTGCTAGACTCGCCGCCATGCAGACGATCACAGACCAGCAGGCCGCGGCGCTCAAGCGCGCGGTGGAGCGCAGGGGCGACGCGAAGGCGGCGCTCGAAGCCGTCGAGACGGTCCGCGCCGATCCGCCGTGGGATCGCCCGAAGCCGCTCACGCTCGCCGAGGCCGCCGCGCGCAGCAACGCCAGGCTCACGCCGGCGCAGCGCGAGGCGCGCCGCGCGAACGCGGCGAAGGCGTCGAAAGCCTCACGCCCCTCCCGTCTCAAGAACGCGCCGTCGAAGCGGAAGCCGCGCCGGCCGGGCTGGTACGTCCTTGACGACGGCCTCTACCTCGGGCCGTTCGCGTACCGATCATTCGCCGAGAAGCGCCTAAAGACGCGCCCGGCTGCGGAGCTCGTGCGCGTCGAGTAGCGGATCGGCGCGCACCTTCCGGGCGGCGGGAACCTCGCAAGGGTTCCTGCCGCCCCCTTTTTGCACGGGGCTAAAAAATTTTTTCTCCCGTGTTTATGCGGGTCGCGTAGATTTTTCGCACCCTGCCGATGTTGCAGAAAACTCGGGCGGAGGGGGGCCTACATGGAGACCCCGCCACAAATGGACGCCGCCACGCTCGCACAGCAGGCCACGAAGCCGAAGGTCGTCGAAGTCGACGGCCAGCGGGTCGAGCAGCACTCGCTGCCCGACCAGATCGCCTTCGATCGCTACCTGAAGAGCAAGGAGGCGGCGGAGTCTCGCCGCGGCATCGGGTTCCGGCTGGCGAAAATGGAGGCGGGAGGCGCGATCCGATGAGCACCGCGCTCGCTCCCGCCCCGAGGCGCTCTCGCGCACCCCGCCACGCCGCAGGCCCACGTGCCGCGGCCGCTTCTTCCGCGCGCGCCTCGTCGATCGCGACCGCGGCCGCCGCGTTCAACCGCGGCTTCCAGCGGGGCGTGCAGGCGCGCTACGACGCGGCCGAGACGACGCCGGACAACCGCCGGCACTGGTCCGCCGCCGGCTGGCTCTCGCCGGACGCCGAGGCGAGCCCCGACGTGCGTCGGACGCTCCGCGCCAGGGCGCGCTACGAGGTCGCGAACAACTCCTACGCCCGCGGCATCGTGCTCACGCTCGCCAACGACATGGTCGGCACCGGGCCCGCGCTTCAGGTCCGGCTCCCCGACGAGCCCGAGCTCTGCGCGGAGATCGAGCGCGACTTCGAGATCTGGTCGCAGGCGATCGGGCTCCCGGAGAAGCTGCGCACCGTGCGGATGGCGCGGGCGCAGGACGGCGAGGCGTTCGCGCTGTTCGTCGTCAACCCGCGCGTGCCGTTCGACGCCGTCGCGCTCGACGTGCAGCTCGTCGAGGCGGACCGCGTCTGCGGCGCCTACGACGCGGCGGACGAGGATCCGCAGCACGTCGACGGCATCCGCTACGACCGCTTCGGCAACCCGCTCTTCTACCGCGTCCTCAACCATCACCCCGGCTCCCCCTGGGGCCTCGGCGAGCGCGAGGACTCCGCGATCGAATACCCCGCGAGCGCCGTCGCGCACCTCTTCCGCGAGGACCGGCCCGGCCAGCACCGCGGCGTCCCGGAGCTCACGCCCGCGCTGCCGCTCTTCGCGCAGCTCCGGCGCTACACGCTCGCGGTGCTCACCGCGGCGGAGAGCGCCGCGGACTTCGCCGCCGTGCTCTACACGGACATGCCGCCCGAGACGGCCGCGGACGTGAAGCCGCTCGAGACGATCGCGCTCGAGCGCAACCTCGTCACGACGCTGCCCGAGGGCTGGAAGATGGGGCAGCTCGATCCCAAGCAGCCGGCGAGCAACTACGCGGAGTTCAAGAAGGAGATCCTGAACGAGATCGCGCGCTGCCTGAACATCCCCTTCAACGTCGCGGCCGGCAACAGCTCCGGCTACAACTACGCGAGCGGGCGCCTCGACCACCAGGTCTACTTCCGCTCGCTGCGCGTGGAGCAGGACTTCACCGAGCGCCGGCTCCTCGACCCGCTCTTCCGGCGCTGGCTCCGCGAGTGGGCGCTCTTCCGCAACCGCCCGCTCGACGCCGCGAAGGTGCCGTTCGTCTGGTACTGGGACGGCCAGGAGCACGTCGATCCGAACAAGGAGGCGCGGGCGCAGGCCGTGCGCCTCGCGAACCTCACCACGACCCTTTCGGCGGAGTACGCCAAGCAGGGCAAGGACTGGGAGGCCGAGGTCCGGCAGATCGCGAAGGAACGCGACCTGCTCAAGGAGCTCGGCCTGCCGCAGCCCGGCGCCGACCCCGGCGACGCCCTCGACGACGAATCCGCCAACTCGAACGAGGACTAGAGAACGATGAACGAAGACACCGCCGCCGAACAGAAGGCCGGGCAGGCCGAGCCCGAAACCGCGAAGCCGGCCGAGGTCCAGGCCGCCGCCGCCGCGGACGCGAAGCCCGCGCCCGAGACGAAGGAGGAGAAGCCCGCGAAGGTTTCCGGCGTCGCCTATTCGGGCGGCGCGATCCGCCAGGGCTGGAACCCCGACCCCGTCGTCGTCGACCTCGCCGGGATGACCGTCCCGGCGAAGGTGCCGCTCTTGCGCAACCACAACGCGTGGAACACCGACGACCGGCTCGGCAACGTCGTGGCGAAGCGGACGGGCCGCGGCATCGAGATCGAGGGCGAGATCGTCTCCGGCACCGAGTCCGCGCGCGAGATCGTGCGCCAGGGCAAGCTCGGCGCCGACTGGCAACTCTCCATCGGCGCGGAGATCTCCGCAGCCGAGCGCGTGATGTCCGGCACGCGCACCGTGAACGGCCGCTCGTTCCAGGCGCCGTTCGTGCTCGCCACCAGAACCACCCTTCGAGAGGTCAGCGTCGTCGCCGTGGGCGCGGACCGCTCCACCAACCTGCACGTCGCGGCGGCTTTCACACCAACCCCGAACCTCCAAATCATCAAGATGGAAGAGAAAGACACGAAGCAGGTCGAGGCCGCCGCCCCGACCAATCCCGCGCCGGCGCCCGCCCCCGAGGCGAAGCCCGCCGCGGCCGACATCGAGGCCGCCGCCGCCGCCGCCGTCAAGGCGGAGCGCGAGCGCGTCTCCGCGATCTCCGCCGCCTGCGGCGGGGAGTTCCCCGAGATCCAGGCCCAGGCCGTCGCCGAGGGCTGGACGATCGAGGCGACCAACGCCGCGCTCGTCTCCGCGCTGCGCAAGCGCGGCCCCGCGCCCGCGCCCTCCGTGGCCGTCAAGGCCGAGGCCCCGACCGAGAAGGTGCTCGCCGCCGCGCTCGCCATCACCGCGGGCCTCGACGAGGCCGACCTCGCGAAGGGCGGCAACGAGAAGGCCGTCGAGGCCGCCGCGAAGTACGCCGGCATCGGCCTGCGCGACGTCGTCCGCGAGTGCGTCCGCGCCTCCGGCGGCACGCCCGGCGTCACGATGGACAACGAGACGATCCGCGCCGCGTTCTCCACCGTGCAGCTCCCCGGCATTCTCTCGGATGTCGCGAACAAGAAGCTGCTCGCCGCGTACAAGGCGCAGCCGATCATCGCCGAGAAGCTCTGCGCGAAGGCGGACCTCAACGACTTCAAGGTCGCGGACCGCTACCGCCTCACGGACGTCGGCGACCTCGAGCAGGTCGCGCCGGACGGCAAGATCAAGCACGGCTCGCTCGGCGAGGAGAAGGCGACGAACAAGCTCGAGACCTACGCCAAGATGTTCTCGCTCACCCGCCAGATGATCTACAACGACGACCTCGGCGCGTTCCTCCGCGTCCCCGCCTACATGGGCGGCCGCGCCGCGCGCAAGGTCGACCAGCTGTTTTTCACCCGGCTCCAGGCGAACCCGACGCAGGCCGACGGCAAGGCGCTCTTCCACGCCGACCACGGCAACTTCCTCACGGGCACGACCTCCGCGCTCCAGCTCTCCTCGCTCAAGAAGGCCGTCGAGGCGTTCCGCAAGCAGAAGGACGCGGACAAGCAGCCGATCAACGTGATGCCGAAGTACCTCGTGGTCCCCGCGGACCTCGAGATCGACGCCGAGGAGATCGTCAACGGCCTCCAGGTCGTCGTCGCCGGCTCCACCGACGTCGCCCGCCCCGCGTTCAACGCGCTCTCCCGCTACGGCCTCCAGGTCGTCGGCTCGCCGTACCTCGCGTCGGCGACCGGCTGGTACCTGTTCGCCGAGCCGGCCACGCTGCCCGCCTTCGAGATCGGCTACCTGCGCGGCAAGCGCGCGCCGACCGTCGAGCGCGGCAACGTCGACTTCGACGAGCTCGGGATCTCCTGGCGCGTCTACTTCGACGTGGGCGTCCGCGAGCAGGACACCCGCGGCATGGTCTTCGCGAAGGGCGCCAACTAGGCGCACGCGCCTCCCCCGCGCCGCGGCGGCCTAGCCCTCCGCGGCGCGGGCGGCGCGCCCCCGTTTCACACACACCCCAAACAAGGAACATCCGAAAATGTCCGCAAAATTCGTCCAGAACGCCGACACGATCGACTACACGCCCGTTGCGGCGGTGGCCGCCGGCGCCCTCGTCGACCTCGGCTTCGCCGTCGGCGTCGCCAAGCTCCCCATCGCGGCCGGCGCGCTCGGCGCGCTCGCCCTCGCCGGCGTCTTCGACGTCGACGTGACCGCGCTCGCCGCGGCCGTCCCCGTCGGCACCGCCGTGTACCTCGGCAAGGACGGCGCGCCGACCTTCGACGCGACGACCTCCGACGGCTCCGACGACGACTCGCTGCCCGACGCGCTCACCCGCATCGGCTACGTCGTCGCCGCCGGCGCGGCCGGCGACACGGCCGTCCGCGTCCGCCTCGGCTAGTCGCCGCAGGGAACGGAAGGGAACCCCGCCACGCCCGCCCGCCGATGAACGTGCTCGACGAAGGGACCGCGAGCCTCCGCGCCGACCTTGCCGGCGCGGCGGGCGAGCTCGTCTCGTACTCGCGCGCGGCGCGGGGGACGGACGCGGCGGTGGCGCTCCGGGACGTCCCCGCCGTCGTGGGCCGCACCGTCTTCTCGCAGGTCGCCGCGTCCGGCGCGACGATCCGCACGGAGACGCGCGACTTCATCTTCGGCGCGGACGCGCTCGGCGCGCTCGAGCCCCGGCGCGGCGACGTCGTGACGTGGCACGGGCGCGCCTTCGAGGTGCTGTCCGTCGGCGGCGAGCCGTGCTGGCGGTGGAGCGATCCGCTGCACAAGGCGCGGCGCGTCCACACGAAGCTCCAGGCGGGGGCCGCGCTATGACGAGCATCGCCGACCTCGCCGCGGGGATCTGCGCGTGCCTCCCGGCGCGCTACGGCGCGACCGTGGACTACGTGCTCGAGATCGAGCGCGTCGCGACCGAGGCCGCGGCGCGCCGCGTCGTCGTCGTCCCGGCGTCCGTCGAGGCCGACCCCGTCGCCCGCGTCGCGGGAGCCGAGCGCGTCGCGTTCGACGTGTGCGTCCTGAAGAAGGCGACCGACGCGGAGTTCCCGCTGCTCGTCGAGGACGTGCGCAAGATCGCGCGCATCCTCTCCGGCGCCTCCGTCGGCGGCGGCTTCGCCGTCGCGAGCGTCAAGACCGACCCGCTCTACCACCCCGAGCTCTGGCTCGAGCAGGGGCTGTTCGCCGGCTCCGCGCGCGTCGAGCTGATCGGCGTCACGCCGAACGAGCCGGACGCGGGCGACGACGACTGGGGCGACGAATCCTCCGGCGGCGACGAGTCGCCGGGCGGCGAAGGGGGCGAGCCGTGAGCCGGCGCGTCTCCAACGCCGCCTACTGGGACCGGCCGCTCGTGCGGGGCATCGGCCTCGCGCGGGCCGGCGGCGTCCTCGGCCCGCACGACGACGGCCTCCGCGGCAAGCGCTACTGGCGCAAGCTCTACGAGGAGGGCCGGATCTCGCTGCGGACCGCGAAGGCGGAGTACGCCGCCGAGTGCCGCGCCGCGCAGCGCTTCCTCCTCCAGCGCAAGGCGGAGAACGCCCTCGTCAGGAAGGAGGAGCGGATCCGCAACGCGAACGTGCGCGCGGAGCTGCGCGCCGGGCAGGTCGCCGACAAGATGCTGCGCGGCACCGCGCTCGGCATCCGCCTCGCCGCCGCGTACATCCGCAAGGCGGCGATGCTCTCCATCAAGGTGGACCCGAAGCCGGCGCCCGTCTGGCATCCGGTCCACTCGCGCCGCGGCCAGGCGAGGCGCGCGATCCGCTACGCCGTCGAGGCGCGCGACCTCGCCGCCGTCGTCGGCCCGATCGCGAGCGAGGTCGGCTTCGCGATGAACGCGCACGAGTTCGGCGGCGAGTACTACGGGCGGCACTACGTGCGCCGCTCCGTGATGGGCCCCGCCCTCGAGCGCTGCGCGCCGTACATCGCCGCGCACTTCCAGGCGACCGTGACGGCCGCCTCCTAGCACCCTTTCCCCACCCCTCCCAACACACCACCGAAAGGAACCACGAAAATGGCCTACAAACTCGGACTGGACTGCACCCTCACGGTGGATTCCGTCGAAATCGAGAACGCGAAGGACGTCACCCTCAACATCGAGGCGGGCGACGCCGACGTCACCACGCGCGCCGCCCAGGGCTGGCGGATGCACATGCCGACCCTCATGGACGCCTCCATCGAGTTCGAGCTGCTCACCGGCGGCGCGGACGGCACCAAGCTCGCGACGCTCTTCAACTCCGGCGCCGCGGTCGACGTCGTGTTCGGTGGCGGCAACGTCTCCTTCACCGCGAAGATGGTCGTCACCAACTTCGGCGGCTCGCAGCCGCTCGAGGACGCCGAGAGCGTCTCCGTGACGCTGCGCCCGGCGCCCGTGACGAGCTCCTCGGACGCGCCAGAACTGGACGTGACCGGCGGCTCCGGCTCGTAAGTTTCACCCCTCGAAAGGAAACCCGAAAATGGCAAAGTACAAGCTCGGTCTGGACTGCGTGCTCACCGTCGGCGGCACGCAGATCAAGGACGCGAAGGACGTCACCCTCAACATCGAGCGCGGCGACGCCGACGTCACCACGCGCAACTCGAACGGCTGGCGCGCCCACCTGGGCACGCTCAAGGACGCGAGCATCGAG
>Ga0310696_10007429_pt1 | contig 12864 bp, 11 predicted proteins | sample AusTroGonzalo_MG_4_FD_203885 | JGI IMG/M metagenome (GOLD analysis project Ga0310696, IMG submission 203885) | Bovine rumen microbial communities from tropical cattle in Woodstock, Queensland, Australia - Gonzalo_02 (v2) (version 2) | ecosystem: Host-associated > Mammals > Digestive system >... | reverse complement strand
CAAGAGAAACTAGTTGATGATGTAGTGGAATGCGTCAACATCCTCCCAAGGACTGACGGTGGCGTTGAACACGATAAGGTCGGCATTGATGGTAAGGTAGTAGGTATAATGCTTTCCAGCGTCCCAGGATTGAACGAAGGGACCGGCATTCTGGCTGTCTTCGTCACGCTGGGCTGTCTGATCCACGTCTGTGGTGTCGAATTTGTTCAGATCGATGGTCCTGGTATGAGTGATCGTTTCGTTGCTGAAGGTAATGCTATAAGTAATCTCCAGTTGCTGGGAAAGATTTAATGACTGCGGCATTACGATAAGGTTGTTGATGAGGTATTCAGAGTTGGCAATTCCGTGCTCTACACCAGCGTTAATGTGCAGGGGCAGTTCAACAGTATTTTCGAAATCGGCAGTTTCAGCCGGGTCTGCAAAATTCCATGTCACTGCGGGCTTTCCACCTACGTTGGCATAGCCCGTGACTGTCATGTGGCCTTTGGTCTGAATATTCTTGATGGCAACAGACTCAATGGTGAGCTTTGCTTCCTTCAAATTTATGGCCTTCTTGACCTTGAGGTCAAAGAGTGCAGCCTGAGGAGCAAAATCCAAATCTACAACTAGACCGTAACTGCCTTTCTCAACTTTTTTCTTCTTAGCGACAAGGATATCTCCGGCTGAACCGTCGAAGGTAATGTCTTTGGTGACAAAGAGGCCAGGAGAGGCCGGTGCTGCAGAAAGGTTTCCCGAGGGAGCAATTGCAAAGAAATTGTAATAGTCTGTGGTTCTGTCCCAGAAACGGATTCCCGAATAGTTCCATGCTCCGTTTCCGTCTAAAGTTACAACATTCCCATCAAAAACGGTGGTGTGTGTGGATTCATTGCCAATGTGCTTGTATCCATAGACATTAAAAGTAGCTCCTGTAACAAAAGCCGAGTGAGGAGTGTAGGTGGGGGTGGTTTTTGTGTGGTTGCTTGTCCAGGTGTCAAAGCCGATGGCTTGTTCAGACACCGAGCTGACCTCGCTGGTTTTGGCACAGGAAACGGCAATGGCCGCCATCGCTGCAAAAAGAATTAATTTTTTCATACACATTTAGGTATTAATAGTGGTTAAACATATTGTCTAGTAAGTTATTGTGGCTCCGGCCTCGACGTCGCTCCAGTCCGAGATCAGAGCCTCGAAACCGCTGCCACCTCCTTCTCCGCTGCCGGGAGGAAAATCATTTACATCAAGGTCCAGCACGATGACGCCGCCCAGGGGCAGGGCGCGAAACTGGTCCGTCAGGTCCACACAGATGTTCTTGTACGTGCTGTTGGCATACATCACGTTCAGGACCAGGCAGTGCTCGCTCACGGATGATTCCACGCTGCTTGCGTCATAGGGATTGCAGCCCGGAATGCCAAAACTGCAGAAACGCATACCCATCATATCCCGGTCCTCGTCCATCACTACCTCCGTGGGCACGCTCACCGTTTGGCTTTCTCCGGTCTTGGTCATCAGGTTCACGCCATCGGCCACCCCGGTAAGAACGCCTCCGCCGCTGCCGATAATGCGGCCGTCATTGTTTTTCAGGTTCACTTGGACCAGATGGATGTAGGAGGCCGGGGTCAGTTCTCCCTTGATCAGAATGACATATCTCCCGTCGACGTATTCGTAATCGTCCAGATTTTCAGAGATTACGTGGTCTTTGTCATAGAGGGAGAACAGGCCGTCGGGCATATAGGTGACCGGTTCGTTCTCCGGTGCCTTACCCGCAGCCTTGGTTCCCATATCCTTCTGCTGCACCGACCTTACTGGACTCGATTTCTTGAGGCCCGAGGAAATGACGCGAGTATAGCAGATTATGTCGTCCTTCCCCTCTTCCTCCCGGAAAAGCAGGACTTCCGAGTCGTTGTTATGGAAAAGAAGGTCATAGGTTCCCACCACAAACGGGATGTCCGTGGTTTTACCCCTGAAATTCTTCTGGGTATGGCTCAAGTGACCGCCCTGGTCGTCGTGCGGGTAAAGGTGAAGGCTCATGCCGTCGATATTCCCGTCATACCCCACGGGGCCCAGGACCGACGAATCCCAGCGGTACGTCCACTGGACTTCCCAGTCTATCTGCCACAGCAGGTTGATGTTCACCTCGGCCTCTACGGATACGATGGACTGGACCGACGTCCTCAGGTGCAGGGGCGGTTCAACGCTGCATCCTGCGGCAAGGACTGTCGCAAGGATCAAGGCCGATATGAGAAGCCGGTGCTTCATCTCTCCCTCTTTCTGCTAAAGAGCTCAAAGCCGATGGAAATCCATACCCGGGTAGGGCCAAACCAGTTAAGGGCGTGGTTCCTGCGCACAAAATCCTCGGGGACACCCACGTAGTCGTAATAGTATCTTTGGGTAGAGTCAAATCCGTATTCGTAGGGGTCGTAGCGGGAATAGAAGTACCCCGCGGCAACGCCGGCATCGAGGAAAAGCCGCTTGTAGATCGTAAGCTTATACCCGATTCCGGCCGATACTCCCAGTCCTTCTCCTTCCCAGCCCTTGGCATCCCAGCCGATTCCGTACCTGGCCGCATTGACGTTTGCCAGCAAATACAGGCCGTGATAATTGCCGCGCTTGAAGTAATAGCGGGTATTCAGGGTCAGGTTCTGGATTTGCAGGAAACGGTGCGTGTCCCAATGCTGCCACATCGGGATTTCCAGATCGGCGCCAACCGTCCAGTGGCCGTAGTTGGAGGGATAATATTCCAGACTAAAGCTGGGGATGGACGTGAGGCCGTATTTGGGAACGTATGTGATGTCGTAGGGGATGTTGGTACTGATGGCCAGAACCGGTTTCTTTATAACGGGCTTGGGAATATGAACTTCCTCTACGGGCTCTACCTGGGGTTCGGGTTCCGGTTCGGACTCCGGTTCGGGCTCGGGTTCCGCTTGCGGTTCTGCTCCAGGCTCTTCCTGCTTTTGCTCCGGCTCCTTGACGTAAACGACAACGTCGAAGCAGCGCAGATAACGATAATGGGCGTAGAGCAGGTAACGATAGTCGCTCTTTTCCAGTTCGTCAATCAGTCTTGCCTTTCTGGCTGTATCGCTTATCGTCGTATCGTCCAGAATCCGGAGGATCTTTTCCCGCAAAGCGGGACGAAGTTTGGGGTCATTGGCCACACGTTCCCTCAACAAGGCCCAGGCTTCTCCCCCGGCTTTGACATGGGCCGATATGGACGGGAACCAATCACTTAGAATCTGGTCAAACTGCTCGGCACGCTCCCGGCTAAGCCTCATATTGTTCCGGTATGTTCCTTCCGGAGAAGCATAGGCCGACACGTCTATCGATTCGATATTTTCCGGGCCGATGCGGTTGATAAAACGGGAAAGGGAATCCACGGCCGCCCTGTTCCCCAAATAGTTCTCTGACCACTGGGAGTTGTTCCATGGGAAGTAGAGGAAATAGCGCTGCTGGGCATGAGAAGGAAAAGCAGTTGCAAATAGCATAAAAAGGCATATGGCAAACACTCGATTTGCCACATGCACATTAAATGAAGTTTTGTGTGTTATACACCTCATAGTCAGCCGGTTAAGCAAGGTCACACCAGCGCTGTCCACTGTGATTTAATACGAATTTAGCAAACACAGAAGTTAATTCAAAACAAATTAATTATTTTTTTCACAATAAATTTACTATTCTTGATTTATGTTTTTTAATTTATTTACCAGGGGGAGGTAATAGCAAAAAGGCAAAATAAATATTACCAATGGCGGTTTTCCCCTGCTAAAACCTATTATTGTTCCAAGATTGCCAAATTTCCGTTTCAAAAATCGAAAAATTTCACGTTTTCAAAAAAATTGTTTATTTTTGACTATTGCTAATTATTTAATTGAATTGATTAGTATTTTTTTAACATTATGAGTCTCACTCCATTTTATGTCATTTGCGGCCTTCTTTGCCTGACCTGGCTTCTTATCCACAGCATTCTGGCCGCCCGCCAGGAATCCTACAAAGTCCTGGTATTTCTCCTGCTTGCCGTGTTTTTTGCCGCTGCCGGAGACGTACTTCTGGGGTCTGCTACAGGATCTAAAACAGTGACTCATCTGGTAGTGCTGCTTTCCGCACCCGCCATCATCCCCCTTAACTGCTTATATCTTGCTCACATTAGCCATCCCTTCCAGGCCAAGCCCCTGCATTATATCTGGATTGTCGTTCCCGCTTCCCTGTTCACGGCCGGCCTCATATTTTCCGGACTTATTGGTCTGGGGCAAACGGATATTTTGTTGGAAAGAATCCATTCGCGCCTTCAGCCCGGACTGAACTTTCCTTTAGAAGGCGTAAATAAAAGCTTTTATATCTGGACCATTGTGGGGTTCCGCATTGTGATGGTGATGGAATCGGTAGACTTGATTGTCTACTGTCTTGTTATGATATTCCGTCACCATTTCAGACCGGCCAACTGGTTCGGCTTCCTGTTTAAGGGGCAAAAGATTCGTGTACTGGAGCTTCAGATGACGCTTTCTCTCTTAATCCTGGCCGGATTCTCCGTAAAAATATTCTTGTACATCCCGTTTTACGACCTGCACCCGATTAGTACGGTTTTGATTGTTTTGGCAACTTCCGTATTGCTATTCTTCTTCTGCCTTTTCGGCTTATTCGGTTCCAGGGAATATATTGCACTAAAAGACCTTTCCGGGGCACTCCGGTTCAATTACTCCGCAGAAAACAAGTCTGCGGTGACAGAAGAAATGGTTTTGGAAATGGTGGAGGATTTGAACGCCGACTCCATTACAAAGATTATTTCCAAAATGGCCATCCGCACCGATTCCCCGTCCGACCCTGTTGCACCGGGCCCGACAGACGCGCCCTCGCTTGCATCGGCCCTGTTCAACAACGCCAAAAGCTGGGACGAAGGCAGCCTGGTGCTGCGCTTCCAGCGGCTGATGACGAACGACCAGCTGTTCCTGCAGCCCGGCCTTAGCCTGGACGACGTTGCCGAAAAACTCAAGAGCAACAAGACCTATGTCTCCAAGATGGTTAACCAGACCTATGGAATCGGCTTCCCGGAAGTTCTCAACATCCTCAGGGTAGACTATGCCCAGCAATATATGCTAAAGCACCCGGACGCCTCTCAAGAAGAGGTCGCCCGCGCCTCCGGCTTCCTGAGCGCCTCTTCCTTCAATACCGTTTTCAAGCGCATCACAGGGTATACGCCCAAAGTCTGGTCCTCCAGGAAGTAGGGTTTACTGCAACTTGGCCTTGACGGCGTAATAACTGCTGCGGGAAGAGAAGCCGGCGGCATCCACAATCTCGGCCAGGGATGCGTCGGGATGGGCCGAACGGTAGGCGTCGGCATAATTCAGGCGAAGAGTGTTAACGTAAGTGAAGAAGCCGCCCAGCCGGGTCTTGAAAACGCCGGCCACGTAGGTGCGGTTATAACCGCAGCGGGTGGCCACATCCTGTACGGTCAGGTGCGGCTCCAGGAAGGCCTCCTGGGTTTCCACCACTTTGCGGATGGCTGTAACGATAGCCCGCGTCTTGGCGGGCGACAGATTGTAGGAATACACCTGCTCCGTCTCTTCTGAAGCGGATTCCTCCTGCTCTTCTTCGGGATCCTGGTGCCGATGGGGATGCAGGGCCTGGATGAGCAGCACCACGGAGAAAGACGCCATCAGGAGTTCCAGCACGGCCATTACGATGCGGCTGTCGGCAATGGCTGCCACCCAGAGCAGCACGACCGCCACCATCATTAGGCCGACCATCCTGCGGGCGAAGTTAACTGGGAAGTCCTCGGGGTTGGAGTACTCGTCGGGGTCCAGGCGCGCCACCCAATGAAGCACCACGCTTACAGCGAAGATGCAGAAGCCTGTCATCAGGAGGCCCAAGCCGTATATGATGTAATAGCCGATTCTTACGTTGTTGACATTGTCTCCCCCCAGGATGGCGATGGCCGGGCCGGTAAACAGGGCCAGCAGGGCAATGACGCCGATGATGACCGTGGGCCGGCGCCATTTGCGCCAATGCTTCACCGTAGCGAAATAGGAGAAGAGCATGATCGCGAACTGATAGAGGGCCCCTGGCAGGAAATACGCCTTGGTAAGCAGCCACGCTCCATTGTAGGAAGGCATTAAGATGCACGGGATTAGCAGCAACGGCATCAGGTAGATGATGGTCATGGCCCGGCGTCCCGGGTAGTAGTAACTGGGATGACGGTCGAACGGGCGGCACATGTGGAACCAGCGCACCATCGCAATCACGACGCACACGGCCACGAACATCGCCGTTGCCAAGCCATAGATATATTCTGCCGTAACAGTCATTGCACTGCAAAGATAGCCAGAAATCAGTAAAAAACCTGGAGTTGAAACTGGAGGGCCTGGACGCAACCCCCGACGCCAGCAATGCAAAAGTGGCAACGCTCAGCGGCACCGTGACCGACTCCATTGTCCTTTAGTTAAACTTTCAATATCGGCATAAAATTACTATTTTTGTTGTACATATCTTGATGCAGAAAACTACGCTGCAAATCTAAGGTTTGTACCAAGTTATGGAAGATTATATCATTAGAGAAATTGACCGGATTGGCGAAATGCTGATGCAGATTGCCAAAAGGCTGGGCCTGTTCCTGGACGATGTCCCGGACTATTCTCTGGCCGAGGTTAAGGAGGTCTTCGGCCAAAACGGCTGTCCCATTGACCTGGATGTGGTATTGAGGCAGGAAAACCCTGTCCTGTACCTGGTAGAACAGGAAAAAATCTCGAACAACGGTTTGGAAACCCTGGTCGAAATCATTTTCCACTCTGACTTGGACGAGACCCGGAAGAAGGCCCTGCTGAATGACGCCCTGGCCTATCTGGACAACAAAGGATACTTCTCCTTCAAGCTTCACTCCTTCCAGGAGTAAAACCCGATGTGGTGAATCCCACCACAAAAGAGATGCGGGCAAACGGTATCTTTGCAAAAAGCATCTCGGTATGAAGAAATTTCATTTACTCATTCTGGCGGCCGTGTTCTCCTGTGCGGCCCAGGACCAGGAAGCCCCCAAGGCGGTCGATCTGGGTCTAAGCGTCCTTTGGGCCGATGTTGACACTGCCCCCGAAGCGGACATTCCCGCGGGCTGGCGGATGCCCAGCCTGGCCGAAATCAAGGAGTTACGCGAGGGCTGCACCCAGTCTGTGGAAGACAGAGAAAGGGAAGAATGGATCGTTTTTACCGCGAAGAACGGCAACAGCATTTCCTTCCTGTGGCCCATCGGAAGCCGCTCGGCCAGGGCTTTCTCCATCATTGGAGAGGATGGATGTTATCTGAAAGAAACCATCCTGAATCCCCTGCTGAAACAGCCCGGCCGCGACGGCTACTATACCTGGGAGGAGTTGGAATATACCCATCACGGCCAAAGAAAGTATCCTGTACGCCTGGTAAAAGAATAATGAATATTTAACTCTTTTTTACTATCTTTGTAGTTTACAGCTAAAAGATATGAAAAAGAGTATTTTTTCCATAAGAAATCTGGCACTCACGTGCCTCCTGTTGCTGGGATTCGTGGCCTGCAGCAAGGATCAGGATGTGCCTCCCACTCACGAGATGACCGAGGAGGAGCAGAAGAAACAACACGTGGAAGATTCCTTTACGGTCTTTGCTGAGGCCATCAACATGGAAGACTCTACGAATGCCTGGGATTACCTCCTGAATCACAGCGACATCAGCCTGGGTCTGGACGGTTCGTTAATCTATTCCCTGAATCAGGACGGCGTCATGCTGCTCTGGCTCAAATTCCGCTTCATGAATCCGGACCGGTATAAGATTGACGGAACCCTGCACGGCGGTCTGGCCCTGAAAGGTTACATCCATCCCCTGAGCATGATCCTGGACACCCCCGACAATCGGGAGAAGCATCTGGATATCCACGTCCTGGACAACGGAGAAGATGTGGCCAAACTGGGACTGGAGTATTATGACGGAAAACTGATTCCCGTATTCCGTTTCTACGACGGAACCTCCTATTCCGTTTCTACCGTCATCCTGATTGCTCCCCTTCTGGACTATCTGTTGAAATATGTCCTGTCTACGGAATAGTCTGTCGCTGCTTTTACTGTTTGTTTGCTGCTTCTGCGCCTACGCGCAGGAGCCGGACACGCTTGCCAATGAGAGACTGGACAATTCGCTCATCATCGAGCGGCTGGAAATGCCCATGATCCGGGCCGATCAAGGCATTAGCGGTGTGGTAAACGTGGACAAGATATCGGCCATCCCCTCTTTTATGGGCAACTCGGACCCCATCCGCTTTGTCCGTCTGCTGCCCAGCGTCCAGCTTAGCACCGAACTCGAGGGCGGCCTTTATATGCAGGGCGGTGAAAGTTCGATGACAATGGTCTCCCAGCAGGGAGTCCCCGTCTATGGCATCACCCATCTGCTGGGTCTGTTCTCGGTCTTCAATACGCCGCACTACAAAGGCATCCAGTATTCCACCACGTCCGGGCAGGAGACCCGCCTGGCAGGCCACATCGACATCCAGATCCAGGACACCCTGGCCCGGAAACTCACCGGAGACGTATCCTTGGGACTGTTGTCGGCCCAGGGGACCCTTTCCTTCCCCACAGGCAAGAAATCGGCCCTGACCGTGAGCGCGCGGCGCACCTTCATCAACCTCGTGTACGGCAATCTCCTCAAATTCGAGGGAAAACCGTTGAACTACGGCTTTACCGATGCCAATATTACCTGGCTATGGAAACCGACCAACCGCGACCGCGTGTGGATAGACCTCTTCGGCTGCCTGGACGATGGATCCGTGTCGATGGGCCTCGTCGAGAAAATAGGTGCCCAATGGTACAACGGCCTGGGGGCCATCCACTGGAACCACTACTTCCCCGACGTCACGCTCAAGCAGCACCTGCACTTTTCCACCTACGGATCAAAGGCCGAAGCCAGGGCTTTCGGCGCCGTGGGCATCATGCCCTCGTTCATCCGGGACTTCGGCTATAATAGCACCGTAAGTTGGAAAGACTGGAAGTTTGGCGCCAAAATCTCCTATTACCGGATCCAGCCGCAGAATCCCACGGTCGAAGGCCACTTCTCCGGCGGGTCCAACACGGGTGACGTCCCCATCCAGAACGCCCTGGAGACCGTAGTTTCGGCCGAGTATAAGCGGAATCTGGGCTACTGGATGCAACTGCAGGCCGGCGTGGGTGCGCACTGGTACCTGAGTCCGGAGAAGCAGAGTTTCTTTGGGGTTACTCCGCAGATTGGCCTGGCGGCCAACCTTCAGGAGAAAGGAAAGATAGAACTTCGCTACGAAATCAAACGGCAGAACCTGTTCCAGCTGGGCATTACCAACTTAGGTATGCCCGTCGAATTCTGGCTGGCCGCCGGAGAGATGCAGGCCCCCCAGTGGTCGCACAACTTTACCCTTTCCTACAACGTGGAGTTCGGCCCGGACCGCGCCTATGCCCTCTCTTCCGAATTGTACTACCGCAAGCTGAACAACCAACTGGAGTATGTAGGAAATATTCTGGACATCTATACCGGCAACTATTCCCTGGCCGGCAGCATCGCCAAGGGAAAAGGGCGGGCCTATGGCGTCAACTTTATGTTGCAGAAGCAGACTGGAAAATTCACCGGCTGGATCAGTTATGCCTACTCCCGCAGCCTGCGCACCTTTGACAATGACCAGCGCCAGGGAGAGTATCCCTCGTCCCACGAGCGCCTGCACGAACTGGACATCGTGGCCACCTACGACTTTGGCCGCTGCGACATAGGCGGCAGCTACATCGTAGCTACAGGTGCCCCCTATACTCCTCCCAAGTCCATCTACCGGCTGGGAGACCGCCTCCTGTGCGAATACGGGGAATACAATTCGGCCCGCCTGCCCTACTATTCCCGCCTGGATGTCTCGTTCAACTGGTATTTCCGCAAAGACCCCAAGGGAAAGACCGGACTTAATGTATCCATCTACAACCTGCTGTGGAAGAAAAACCAACTGGGCCTGGGTATGCACGTCAACAGAGACCTTTCGTCCTACTCCTTCCGCACGTCGGCCATGATCCTTACTTTCCTGCCGGCCCTGGCCTTCTTCCATACTTTCTAGTCATGAAAAAAAGCATTCTATTCATATTGGCCGCCCTGCTCACGCTTTCCTGCGAACAGCTGGTCCCGCCCAGCGAGCCCAAACTGGTAGTAGAGGGATGGATCCAGAACGGCGGGCACCCCATTGTGCTGCTCTCGGAATCCCTCCCCGTGGAACTGGGCAAGGAGATTACAGCCAACGACATGATAAGCAGCCTGGCCAAATGGGCCAAGGTAACGGTGAACGATGGCAAAAAGACCGTCACCCTCACCGGCATGGTAGATGAAACCTACTTCCCACCTTACGTGTTCAGCACCAACGCCATCACGGGAGAAGTTGGGAAGAGCTACAGTCTTCGCATCGAGTACAAAGATTATGTGGTAACGGGCGAGACTACCATTCCCGAACCGGTACCCCTGGATACGGTTTATGTAGCCTCGGTCCAGGACAGCCTGTGCTACGTGAAGTGCGGATTCACCGACCCTCCCCAGAAGGGGAACAACTACAAGTTCATGACCCGTACCCCCGGCGTGGATTCGCGCTACCATTCTTCGGCCCTGGCCCAGCTGGACGACAGCCAGCTGGATGGATACAGTGAAGTTTTCCTATACAGCACCTTGCGCCTGATGGCTGTCGTCGCCATGCCCAACCTACACCTGGGAGAGGAACTCTGGGTCAAGCTGTGCACCCTGGACCAGAAGGCCTACGAATATTGGCGGGACTTCGAGGTAATGCTGTATGCCAACACCTTCAATATGGACTTTGGTGTAGACAACAAGGGAAATGTCCAGGGAGGCCTGGGTTACTGGGTAGGATACGGTGTAGACAAGGAAGTCTGCATCAAGTTGGAGGAGCCTAAAAAAACGAAAGAAAAACAACAATAAATGAAGCGATTACTCTTTCTACTTCCTTTGCTGGCCGTGTTCTCGTGCTCCGGGAACCAGGAGCGAAGCATTGAGCTGCAAAGCGAAGAAGATTTAGCCGGACTCCGCGTGTCTACATCGGCCGGCAGCTGCTACGACATGGAGCTGTCCCAACGCCAGGACATTTCCCTGCAGCTGTACAACACCGACAGCGACGTCCTGCAGTCCCTGCTTAACGGCAAGGCCGATGTCGTGGTGAACGACGAAGTCATCTACAATTCCGCCGTCCGGAAGGAGAACGGAATCAAAATCGGTCTCCTGGGGAGTCAGTACTTCCCCACCGCCTTCCTGTTCCGGAAAGACGAGACCGTGCTGGCGCAGACGATGTCGGCCGTCCAGCAGCGTATGGAGGCCGATGGTTCCATGCAGGAACTCAAGGATTTCTGGCTCACCGACCGTTTCACGGAGGTAAACTCCTACACCCACATCCCCGACGTCGGGACCGGTGAACCCCTGCGCGTAGCCACCTGCACCATGAGCGCGCCCCTCTCCTTTGTGATTGGAGGAGAATGGTACGGCCTGGAACTGGATCTGCTGCGGGAATTGGCCAAAGAACTGGACCGCCCGATAGATATCCGCCATTACGATGCCGGATCCGGTTTCCTGGCCGTGAAGACCGGCCTGGCCGATGTCCTTTGCGGCTGCATCTTCATTACCGAAGAAAGGGAGGAAGACTTCCTGTTCTCGGAGCCTTACCACCAGTACCGGTCGGCCTATTTCGTCATGGACCGGGACGCCGCGGCACAGAAACAGGGCATTATTACCGGAGTTAAAAAAGGGGTCCAGAAGAACCTCATCACCGAGAAGCGCTGGACTTTCATTCTGCAGGGTCTCCTGGAAACGGTCAAGATCAGTTTCCTGGCCATCCTGCTGGGATCCGTGCTGGGTGTCGGGATCTATGCCCTGGGCCAGAGCCGCCGACGCTGGAAGCGCACCCTCGCACAGATATACAACGGCTTTATGGCCGGCATCCCGGAGCTGGTGCTGCTGCTCATCCTCTTCTACGTGGTCTTTGCCAAGACCGGCGTTCCGCCGGACATCGTGGCCGTGATTACCTTCGCCCTGTTCTTCGCCTCCGGAGCCAGCGATATCTATAAGACTTCCCTGGAAGCGATTCCGCACGGACAGACCGAGGCCGGTCTGGCGCTGGGATTCACTCCCCTGCAGACCTTCTTCCAGATTGTGATGCCGCAGGCCGTGCGCCGCGGTCTTCCCCTGTATAAGAGCCTGTGCGTGGCCGTATTCAAAGGCACCGCCATCGTAGGTTATATCGCCATCCAGGACCTGACGCGTGCCGGAGACATCATCCGCAGCCGTACCTTCGACGCCCTGGTCCCGCTGCTCATCGTTACCGTCCTCTACTTTATGCTGGTCTGGCTTATCGGCCTCCTGCTTAAACTGCTCACCCCTAAGAAGAACGTGCTATGATTACCGTATCCCATCTGAGCAAAACCTACCAAAACCCCGACGGTACCTGCCTGCACGTCCTGAAAGACGTGAACTGCGATATCCAACCCGGAGAAGTGATCAGCATTATCGGCCCCTCCGGGACCGGCAAGAGCACCTTCCTGCGGGCGCTGAACCTGCTGGATCCGCCCACCGGCGGCAGCATCATCTTCGACGGAGACGACATCCTGGCCAAAGGCTATCCGGTGCACAAGATGCGCCAGAAGATGGGGATGGTGTTCCAGAACTTCAACCTCTTCAACCATATGACCGTGCTGGAGAACGTGATGTACGCTCCCTGCAAGATCAAGAAAGTAAGCCTGGAACGGGCACGCAAGGAAGGCCTTTCCCTGCTGCGCAAGGTAGGATTGGCCGAAAAGGCCGATGTCTACCCTTCCACCCTTTCCGGCGGACAGAAACAGCGCGTGGCCATCGCACGTTGCCTGGCCATGAAGCCGGAGGTAATCCTCTTCGACGAGCCTA
>Ga0310696_10007428_pt1 | contig 12864 bp, 9 predicted proteins | sample AusTroGonzalo_MG_4_FD_203885 | JGI IMG/M metagenome (GOLD analysis project Ga0310696, IMG submission 203885) | Bovine rumen microbial communities from tropical cattle in Woodstock, Queensland, Australia - Gonzalo_02 (v2) (version 2) | ecosystem: Host-associated > Mammals > Digestive system >... | reverse complement strand
ATATCGTGATAAGATTATTCGGAAATTCCGAATTTTTGCGAAAATTGTCGAAAAAAGTGGTTGTTCGGGTATTCCGAATAACCACTTCACGTAGGGGCGATACTTAGACAACGAGCAATGATTATGCATTCCGCATATGGTCTCCAGTCACTTGCGTCAGTGCTTCTTGCTGTCCTGCTTTCCGCGTTAGGCCTCCAGCCACTTGGCAACTCGTTGCCTTAGTGGCTATGGCCTGCGTTAGGGATGGAAGCCCGTAGGGCCGGGAGGGCCGCCCGTTGCCTGCGCTCGGCCCTCTAGGCGGAAAATATCGAAGGCGAGTGAGCGAAAACATGCTGGCATGTTTTCGTATCCGAGCCGAGTATTTATGCCGCGTGAGCCCGCCCCCGCGCCCGCGCGGGAACGCCCTCATCATCGACGGACGCCCAGCATTGCCTCCAGGCTTTCTTTGTATAGATAAACTCTTTGCTATATTTTATTTAGACTTTTGCAAAAAAAAGGAGGAGAGCGATGAAGATTATTCATGCTGTGACGCTGTTGTTGTTTTTGGCTTCACAATGTTTTTCAACCATTGCTAGTAACGCGATGTACTCGTTGGAACTGCTCAATTCCCCGGTATCGCGTTTGCCCGCGGTAAATAAAAAGATGACGCAGGGCGATGTTCGTGCTCTTGTGCTTCTTGTCCAATTTTCAGATATAAAATTTAGGAATGCAGATCCGGTATCGCAATTTAACGATTACCTAAATAAAGAAGGGTATAATGAATATCAAAATGTCGGTAGTGTCAGGGACTATTTCTTAAAAAGCTCCTATGGTTTGTTTCGTCCTACTTTTGATGTAATGGCTCCTGTGACGCTTTCTAAAACTAAAGCATCTTATGGAGGGCGTTCAAATACGGATCTGAATTTTGAAGGCACTGTTCAGGCGGTTCGTGAGGCTCTGCAATTACTTAATTGGAATGAAATAGATTTTTCGTTGTACGATAACGATGGCAATGGTGTTGTTGATTTTGTCTCTGTTATTTTTGCCGGTGTGGGCTCGGATGGCTCTGGAATTGTAGAATCTATTTGGCCGCATAAAGGATATGTGGGAGATATGACGGTTGGGGGCGGACTGGTTGTTGACGCCTACTCCTGTTCTAACGAAATTGCTAGTGGTGCGTATGTACGAGATGAAGAAACTGGTATTTTGGCAGGAATAGGCACTTTCATTCATGAATTCAGCCATGTTATGGGTTTGCCCGATTTTTATGCGACTCAAGGAAGGAATACTCGCCCAACTCCCGAATTTTGGTCTGTCATGGATATTGGTTCAAGCAGTTGTCCGTGGAACGATGACTATGTTTCTGCGTGTGCGCCAACGCTTTATTCCGCTTTCGAGAGAATGTCGATGGGTTGGTTGACCCCCACCGAACTCAATACAAATGGCTTGGTGCGTTTGGACAAACTAGATGATGGAGTGGCGTTTAGCATTACCAATCCAGATAATCCTGATGAAATGTACTTACTAGAATACAGGACTACCAACGTTTGGAAAGATGGACGCGGAAGAACAGGAATGGTAATTTGGCATATCGATTACAACGCTTATATTTGGAGTCGCGGCTTGGTTAACGAGGATGGCGATCACATGTATGTCGATGTTATTGAAGCTGTTCCAGACGCAGACTACGATTCAGATGTTCCTTTTCCGGGATCTAGCAAAGTAACCGAATTCAATAATTTTGTTTTTTGGAATGGAAATAATGCGAATATCGCTCTTTCTAGCATCAGGGAATCTGAGGATTATGAATATGTCACTTTTAATGTTTGTATGAACGCATCTTCGTGTCCGACAATCGAGGAATCCAGTTCTTCTGTTGAATCAAGTTCATCGTCTGAACAGCCCGTTTCCAGTTCCGAAGTAGAGTCTTCCAGCTCCGAAATTCAGTCTTCCAGTTCAGAAAAATCGTCCAGCTCCGTGGAGTCGTCTTCGAGCGTCGAAATAGAATCTTCATCAAGCGTTGAACCGGAATCGTCATCTTCGGAACAGCCCGTTTCCAGTTCCGAAGTTCAGTCTTCCAGTTCCGAAGTAGAGTCATCCAGTTCAGAAAAATCGTCCAGTTCCGTGGAGTCGTCTTCGAGCGTCGAAATAGAATCTTCATCAAGCGTTGAACCGGAATCGTCATCGTCTGAACTACCTGTTTCTAGTTCCGAAGTAGAGTCTTCCAGCTCCGAAATTCAGTCTTCCAGTTCCGAAGAATCGTCCAGCTCCGTGGAAACGTCTTCGAGCGTCAAGGAATCTTCATCAAGCGTTGAACCGGAATCGTCATCTTCGGAATACATCGAATCTAGTTCTAGCGGTGGTTTGGTTCCGGTTGCTTTCAAGAATCCGTCTTTAGCGGTTCGCATCAGCTTGCAAGATGGCGATCTTGATGTTTATGCCCCTCAGCAAGGGTGCAAAATCGTGAGGGTGTTCTCTCCGATAGGAACCCTTTTGATGGAACGGACGATGGAAAATTCGGAACAAGTCCTCGATTTGCGCACCGTTGGCAGATCGAACGTAATAATATCTGTGACTCAGGGGAATAAACTGCTATTTAAAGGAAATGCCCGATTGAATCGTTAATCGCGTTCTTATATTATCGCCGTTCAATTGAATCTAGCCCCCGGCCCCGCCGGGGAACGGTCGTTTTTTCTTCAATCGCCCACGTGTTTCATTTTTAAACATGCACCGTATATTCCCCCATTCGGTCCTGGACCCGTCTCAAAATAAAACACGCCACGCAATCATTTGCGGATTTCACGGTCCAATACCGTACATTCTCCCCTCCCCTCGCCCTTTTTGCGGTTTCCGGTTCGAATTTTTACATTTGGCACGAAAATTGCTCATAAAGGGGCGAATCAAAGAAATGGTCCAATTTGGAACAATTCCAACGGGACCTAGCAATTTAACTGGGCATAGCCCAAAAGAGGATAATTAAGATGATCAAGCCTTTAGCAGATCGAATCGTTGTCAAGCCGGCCGAAGCCGAACAGAAGACCTCCTCCGGTCTCTTCATTCCGGATAACGCAAAAGAAAAGCCGATGCAGGGTAAGGTCGTGGCCGTGGGTCCGGGCCGCAAGAACGACAAGGGCGAACTGGTCGCCATGGAAGTCAAGGTGGGCGACGTGGTGCTTTATGGCAAGTACAGCGGTACCGAAGTGACCGTCGATGGCGAAAACTACCTCATCGTGAAGGAATCGGACATTTTCGCTACTCTGTAGTAGGTTACAGGTATTAGGGATTAGGCTATAGGAAAAAAATGGCGCCGTAGGCGCATCTATAGAAGGCGGCAAAGCCGCGATAATAACCTAACCCCTACAACCTAAAACCTAACCCCTCAAAAAAATTTTAAAAAGGAAAAACAAAAATGGCAAAGCAATTGAAGTTTGATGTGGCAGCTCGCGAATCCCTCATGAAGGGCGTGGACAAGCTCGCCAATGCAGTCAAGGTTACTCTCGGCCCCAAGGGCCGTAACGTCATGATCGCACGTTCTTTCGGTGCCCCGAACGTCACCAAGGACGGCGTGACTGTCGCCAAGGAAGTTGAACTCGAAGACGCATACGAAAATCTCGGTGCGCAGATGGCGAAGGAAGTCGCGAACAAGACTTCTGACGCTGCCGGTGACGGTACGACGACCGCTACGGTCTTGGCCCAGGCCATCACTCGCGAAGGCCTCAAGAACGTGGCCGCCGGTGCAAACCCGATGGATATCAAGCGCGGTATGGACGCCGCTGTTGACGCTGTCATCGCCGAAGTCGGCAAGATGGCCGTGAAGATCAACGGCAAGGAACACATCGCCCAGGTCGCTACAATCTCCGCAAACAACGACCCGGAAATCGGTGACCTCCTCGCGAACGCCATGGAAAAGGTCGGCAACGACGGTGTCATCACCATCGAAGAATCCAAGACTGCCGACACGGTGCTCGACGTTGTCGAAGGTATGCAGTTCGACCGTGGCTATCTCTCTCCGTACTTCGTTACGAACACGGACAGCATGGAAGTCGCTCTCGAAAATCCGTTCATCTTGCTGTACGACAAGAAGATTTCTACCATGAAGGATTTGCTCCCGATGCTCGAATACGTCGCAAAGCAGGGCAAGTCTCTCCTCATCATCGCCGAAGACGTCGATGGCGAAGCTCTCGCAACGCTCGTTGTGAACAAGATGCGCGGCACTTTGAAGGTTGCTGCGGTCAAGGCTCCGGGCTTTGGCGACCGTCGCAAGGCGATGCTCGAAGATATCGCTATCCTCACTGGCGGTATGCTCGTTTCCGAAGACACTGGCGCTAAGCTCGAAGACGCTCCGGTTACGGTGCTCGGCAAGGCAAAGTCCATCACCATCACGAAGGACAACACCACGATCGTCGAAGGTGCTGGCGACGCCGCTTCTATCAAGGGCCGTATCGGTCAGATCAAGAAGCAGATCGAAGCCACCACGAGCGACTACGACCGCGAAAAGCTCCAGGAACGTTTGGCAAAGCTCGCCGGTGGCGTTGCCGTGATCAAGGTCGGTGCCGCTACTGAAGTCGAAATGAAGGAAAAGAAGGACCGCGTCGACGACGCTATGCACGCAACTCGTGCCGCTGTCGAAGAAGGTATCGTTCCGGGTGGTGGCGTTGCTCTCATCCGTGCCGAAAAGGCCATTGACGCTCTCACGTTTGACAACGCCGACCAGAAGACGGGTGCCGCAATCATCCGCCGCGCTATCGAAGAACCGCTCCGCCAGATCGTCCAGAACGCTGGCCTCGAAGGCTCCGTGGTCGTGAACAAGGTCAAGGAAGGCAAGGACGGCTTTGGCTACAACGCCAAGACGGACACTTACGAAGACCTCATCAAGGCTGGCGTCATTGACCCGGCCAAGGTGACCCGCACGGCCCTCAAGAACGCCTCCTCCATCGCTTCGATGATCCTCACCACAGACTGCGTGATCACCGAGAAGAAGGAACCGAAAGCTCCGGCAGCTCCGGCCATGGATCCGTCCATGGGCATGGGCGGCATGATGTAATTAAAAATTTCTCATTCTAACTCCACAATCCCGGCTCTCAAGAGCCGGGATTTTTTTATGCAGAATGACGCAGAGCAAAAATTCACTGGATGGGGCTATCGCCCCTACCCTTTGGCTCGGTCATGCCCAAGCTTGCTTGGGCGCGACTCTCGCCTTCTGAGTAGTCTTCGGCTTCGCCTCAGAATGACGAAGAGCAATTTTACAGCAGATAAAAGCTCAATCCGCTTGTAAAGCCGAAATTCGCATAGCCTTCATCGACATATGTCAATATAAGGCCAGCGCTTAACTCGGCCCATTTGAACCTGTACCCCACAGTAAAATAGTTCGAATAAATTCCAGAAATGGTAGTAGCCGAGCCATCAATATCGGCTAATGGCGCATAGACGCTCACGCTATAGTTTATGAATAAATTCCCTAGAAAAAGTCCTGCGAACCCACCGCCCAATACGCCTAGGTAGTAATCATTTTTTCTATCCGAAAATGGAGTGCAGTTTTCTTCCCCAAATAAAGCGGCGTCGCAATGTTTCCCTTCATAATTTAGATGGCCGAATTGATGGTAGAAACCGAAAAAGAAACCATATTCATAAAACGATTCGTTGTCTCCAAAAATGATATAATGGAATAAACCATCATTGTATCCTATGCCTAGACCTAAAATGGCTTCGTCGTTCTTGTACAAGAATTCAGCACTGCCTGTAAATTCGAGACCGCCCATTTTATAAATCCATTCATCTTCTTTACCATTTTTTGATGAATCTTCAGGAGTAACATTGACGTTTTTTCTCGCATTGGCGTTGATATTGCCGGTAACGCGCAACGAGGCGGAATGCGGTTTTTGATAAGTGTTCGCACCGTGAACTTCGGGAGCTTCCGATACCGTCATGTGCAGTTTCTGGACGTGCGTGGTGGAGCATCCTGTAAAAGCCAGGGCTAACAAAGAACAAAGAAGTGCGAAAATAAAATGCTTAAGATTCATGGTTATAAAATACGAAAAATGATTTTCGTCAGAACAGTGTTATGAGAAAAGGAGCCGCGAAGGCTCCTATAAATCTCTAAGCTAGATTGATGCGTCCCCTTACAGGGTCCTCGCAAGGACGTTTCACTGACAACGCAAGAACTAGAACATCTTTCTTGCATTGCGCTTCGGCTGAGGTTCCGAATCCTTCTTTCCTTTCTTCTTCTTTGGCGTCGGGGGTTCGTAGCGGTTGTTTTCAACCACGCCCTTGTTGCTGAACAAAGTAGCGTTGTCGGCGGACTTTGTCTGCGAACTGAAATGGTTGCCGTCGCAGCGTTCGGTCGGACCGTACCCCGCCGTGTAGAGGCAGTAGGACTTTTCGGAGCAGAACTCGCCCGCGATAAGGCCTGTGTGGTTGCAGATGCCGCGGCTAATCACGCCAGGCGGAACCGGGAACGGAAGTCTCGGCAAGTCCTTGTGCAACTTGGACATTGTCGCCATCCAAATCGGGAGAGCGTCTTCTGTACCCGTGTGACCGGCACCCATGGTTCCCGGACTGTCGGAGCCAATCCACACGCCCATCGTATATTGCTTGGTGAAGCCGATGTACCAGGCGTCCGTGTAATCGTTCGTCGTTCCGGTCTTGCCACCGCTCGGATGGCGGAATCCGGATGCCCACACGCGCCCTGCCGTACCGCGGATGTTCACGTCCTTGAGCATGTCGACCATCAGGTACGCCGATGCCGGACGCAAGACTTCGTGTTCCACCTTCGAATTCTTTTCGAGAATTTCACCATTGCGGTCCACGATGGATTCGATCATGTACGGCTCGATGCGGTTACCGCCGTTCGGGAACACGGTGTAGGCTGATGTCATTTCCATAAGTGTTGCACCGACGGAGCCCAGCGCAAGGCTCGGGACTGCCTGCAGAGGCGCCCTCTTGATGCCGAACTTGCGGGCATAGTTCACCACGTTGCTGAGGCCATACTTCATGCCCGTCAAAATTGCAGGCAAGTTCTTCGACTTGTACAGCGCACGGCGGAGCGTCATCATACCTTCGAAGTCATGCTCGAAGTTGCCCGGGCGCCAGACCTTGTTCGGATGCTTGTCGTCGGGATCGGGAATCGTTACCGGCTGGTCGTTCACGGAGTCGCAGGGGCTTGCGCCGTTGTCCATTGCGGTCGCATAGACGATAGGCTTGAACGACGAACCCGGCTGACGCAAGGACTGCACGGCACGGTTCCACTTGGACTTGTTGAAGTCGCTGCCGCCCACCATCGCACGGATTGCACCGGTCTGGTTTTCAATCAAGATAGCGGCAACTTCGGCATGATGGTAACGGTTACTGTCCGGGAAGCGGGTAAATTGCCCTTTCTTATTGCGGGTCGTGTCCCCGGCGAGGTATTGCTTTTTGAAGAGCGTATAGACGCTGTCGAAATGCGCGACAACGCTGTCTTCGGACATGTTGTACTTTTTCGTGAGCAGGAGTCTGCGCGTCGTGCGGTATTTGATACGGCGGCGGATTTTCTCGATTTGCGTGCGTGCGACGCCTTCGAGGTAGGCCTGGATGTCCGGATCGATGGTACTATACACAGAAACGCCGTCCGCGTAGAGGGAATTTTCGCCATACTTCTTTTCCATGTACTTGCGGATTTCTTCAAAGAAGTACAAGCCCGACTCGGTAGATTCCTCTTTATCTTTCTGCGCAAGCACAATCGGTTCTTCGATGTATTTGCGATATTCCTCGTTCGTGATGAATCCGGCTTCGCGCATGGCGTAAAGCACCGTATTGCGGCGACGCTTGGAAGCCTTCGGATGACGGTCCGGACGGTACGTTTCGGGACGCTGCAACATACCGGCAAGCACGGCATATTCCGGGATGGAAAGACTGTCGAGCGGTTTGCCAAAGTAGAACTTGCCCGCCGCCTGGAAGCCATAGTTACCGCCGGCGAGATACACTTCGTTCATGTAGAACTCGAGAATTTCTTCCTTGGTGTAAGTCTGCTCGATGCGGATGGCGGTCATCATTTCCTTGATTTTACGGGAAATCGTACGTTCCGGCGTGAGGAACAAAAGCTTGGTGAGCTGCTGCGTCAAAGTCGATGCGCCGCGAAGCTTGTTGCCGGACATGGCGCTTTCGATAAGCGCAGACGGAATCGCCCAGACGTTCATGCCCCAGTGCTTGTAGAACGCACGGTCTTCAGTCGCCATCACGGCCTGAATCGCCTTCTGGGGAATCGAGTCTATCGAAGTCCATTCACGGCGTTCGACGAAGTATTCGTGCGCAATCTGTCCATCCTTGTCGTAGATGTTCGTCACGAGTTTCGGATTGATCTGTTCCAGCTGCGAAAGGGACGGCAACTCCGGAGAGAAATGGATGAAGACCACGACAATCACAATAAAGATCAGAATAATCGGGGTCATGAAGATGAAGAACCATCGGAAAACCTTGTTGGCGAAGGCAATCTTCAGCACATTCCATATTTTCTGCCATACGATGGAGCCATACTTTTTGATGGCCGCACCTAGAGTCTTCATGAAAGTTTTGAACTTATTCATTTTCTATTACGCTAAAAAAGTTTGCGGACAAAAATAGCTAAAGAACGGAGGGTGTTCAAATTCGGTCCCGCGAATAAGGGGCAAATAGGGCCTAAATAAGGCGGGAAAAGAGCTTGCATTAAAGGGAAAGGCACCGATCCAGCGAAGTTTTCGCATTCGAAAACTTTTTTTCGCTTTTTTGGGCGCCAACCCTTGACATTATTTTCGATTATTCTATATTTGGGCACGTCAACGAAAGAAGACAACACGCGGATGTAGCCCAACTGGATAGAGCGTTTGGCTACGAACCAAAAGGCTCCAGGTTCGAGTCCTGGCACCCGCAGAAGGAAGACTCAACGAATGTTGAGTCTTCTTTTTTTATTCGCTCCATCGAGAAACTGGAGCCGCCGTGAGCCATAAGCGACCGGTATCAACCGGTCGTGGTGGCGAGAGGACGAGCCCTTACTTTATTATGGCAGTGTAGGCTCGTCCGGTTTTCATACCGCTCCAGGTTCGAGTCCTGGCACCCGCAGTTTTTGGTTATTTAGCCACTTTGAGACTATCCCTGAAAGAAGAGGAATAGTTGGTCCTTTTTATTATCTTTATGGTATGAAAAAGTTCATTATTCGATATTGGTGGACACTCATCGCTTTCATGGCGTTTGTCATGATCATCATGCTTGTCCTTTTTATGACCGCCCCGCCTACCGTATTTGAAACCATTGTCGGTATCCTGTTATTATTGACGTTAATCGCACTGCTCGCCTCATGGGTCATCTTACTGATAAATAAGCAATGGCTTAAGTGTCTTCTCTCGTTTGTATTATCTTTGGTGACGATTGTCGTCCTCGGAGGGATGCTTACCTTTTCAGCAATGTGGGGACCCGGCTATGATGACTTTGGTAAAAAACATAAAATACCTGATGGCCTGGAATACAGTATTCCATTAGAGAGCTCTACTCTACCTGTTGCAATAGACAGTTTGGATATAAACACATATCTTCAAATCTGGGATGGTGGTCAGGGAGGAATCTATGATTATGACTTTTATTACAGCTCCATACCTGCCGGAGAGGTGTTTCTTCGATGCTTTGAGGAAACAAAGAATATTCCCCTTTCCGAAGACAGGCTTCCGGAAAGCAGCAAGGTTGCAATTGATTCAACAAAAACGTTTTCACAACTTGTACATAATAAGAGCTTTACCATCTACGAAGGAGATTGGGGAGATTACTATGCTGCAAGAATCGAAGTCTGGCATAAGGATGCCAAAACCGGAAAGGAAACCAAGTTGATGGAAAAAGTCTATCGAGTTGAGGGATGGATGAGATAGTTTGGATAGTAACTATGGGAGCCATCATGTCAGTTGATGACTATTACCCCGCCTCAGACTTCCCCAGTGACTATCCGAGATTTTGAGCATTGTTGTAACTAATAGACTTATCGATGTAGAAAAGCATCACAATCTTGTAGCCATTCGACAAAATCCATAACTTTTTTCATGTCTTCAACAAAGGTTCGATAATTGTCAAAGATGCCGCAGAAGGAAGACTAACTGAAAAGTTGGTCTTCTTTTTTTGCGCTCTCGTCATCTTGACCCGTAGGGGAAGGATCCAGTTATTTCTTGTTTCGCGTCTTCGTCACCCTGAGTTGAATACAGTACTGCGTCTTCGTCACCCTGAACGAAGTGAAGGGACCAGTTATTTCTTGAATCGCAATACAAGACGCCCCTCTTGTCTCCCCTATTTACTTTTGTGTATTTTCCTCCTTATGGAACCAAAAAGCTACACATACATTCTTTTCAGTCAAAGAAACGGTACTTTGTACATAGGCGTAACAAACGATATTATAAGACGAGTTACAGAACACAAAGAAAAACGAATTCCAGGATTCACCCAACAATACGGAGTTGATAAGCTAGGATACTTCGAGGAATATAATGACATCCGCCTCGCAATCCAACGCGAAAAGGAATTGAAGGGATGGACACGAAAGAAAAAAATTGCGTTGCTAGAAGCCTCCAATCCCCAATGGAAAGACTTGTTCTTCGAATTACAATAAGCAAGAATCACTGGATTCTTCGGCATCCGCCTCAGAATGACGCTCCTCATAACGTCATCCTGAACGCAGTGAAGGATCCAGAAACGTTTCTCTGCACTGGATTCTTCGGCATTCGCCTCAGAATGACGCTCCTCATAACGTCATCCTGAACGCAGTGAAGGATCCAGAGACGTTTCTCTGCACTGGATTCTTCGGCATTCGCCTCAGAATGACGCAGAATTAAACTTCACTGGATCCTTCGGGGCACAGCCCCTCAGGGTGACGTTTTTCTACAAGCTTTTCGGGTGGAAGCTTTTGCGGTGTGCGGGGGTGTACCCCAGACGGCGTATAGCATCAAGGTGGGCTTTGGTTCCGTAGCCAGCGTGCTTGTCGAAGCCGTATCCCGGATAAAGTTCTTCTAATTTATCCATATAGCGGTCACGGAAAACTTTTGCAAGGATGGATGCCGCAGAGATGCTTGCGATTCGTCCGTCGCCTTTGACAATGGGCATTTGTTTTTCGGCGGGAACGCCACGAATTTTGAGGTTGCCATCGACGGCGATTAGGATATTAGACGAGAGATGAGAGACGAGAGACGAGAGAGGCGATGCATTAGAAGAACCGTCACTGGATCCTTCACGCTTCGCGTTCAGGATGACGGAGCTTGAAGCATCATTTGGGTGCAAGGCTTCGTTGAGAGAGCCTTTGACTTCGATGGGGATTTCGGGAGCAGTCTCGTTCAAGCCGGGAAATCCGAGCGCCTGCAGCGCACGGCGCATCGCCAAGAAATCCGCTTCGAGGATGTTCATCTCGTCAATTTCCTCGACGCTCGCGCTCGCAATCGCATAGCACGCACAGGCGTCCTTCACCTGTTCAAACATCGCTTCGCGTTTCGGACGCGAAAGTTTCTTGGAATCGTTCAGCGTCAAGAGCGCATCGGGCGACTTGAGCACGGCGGCACAGGCGACGACGGGACCCGCCAACGGTCCACGCCCGACTTCGTCAATGCCCACGACAATCGCGGAATTTTCGGCCACATTTCCAGAACATGCGCCCCCACCCGCAGAAAACAAATCCAGATCACCGCCAAACGCGAGCGGATTGGCAGCGTACTTGCGCAACGCCACCTCCCCTTCTACCGGGGATTCGATGTTTTCGAGAAATGTGGGCAGTTTGAATTTCATTTTTAGGTCTTAGGTTGTAGGTTATAGGTTTTAGGCTTTACATCACGTGCTACGCACTTCTATACAGGGCGGCTCCGCCGCGAATTTTATCCCTAATACCTAACCCCTAACACCTATCACCTTCTCCGCGTAGTCGCGAATAGTCTTCCAGTAGAGAGCGTGTTCCTGCACCAGGACGCGGGCGGCAAGCGTGTCGGGTGTATCGTCCGGCAGCACAGGGACCTTCGTCTGCGCCAAGATGCGACCGCGGTCAATTTCTTCGCTCACGAGATGCACCGTCGGGCCGGATTCCGTCTCGTGCGCAGCAAGCACGGCTTCATGAACGAAGTGCCCCCAAAAGCCCTTGCCGCCAAACTTCGGCAATAACGACGGATGGATGTTCAAAATGCGGTTCGGCATACGCTTTAACATACAAAGCGGAAGAGCCTTCATATAACCCGCCAAAATCAAAAGGTCCACATCGTACTTGTCGAGAACTTCAAGCATCGCAGCCTCGAACGCCGCCTGATCCGGATGCGTTTTACCCGAAATGTGGTAAACCGGGATTCCGTATTCCTCGGCATGATGCACCGCACCGCAACCTGCGTTGTTCGTAATCAAAAACTTGCACTGGGCTTCGAGGTCACCCTCGCCAATGCGATCGATAATCGCTTTGAAATTGCTTCCACCGCCGGAAGCCATGACACCTATCTTGAACATGGGCCCAAATATAGTTTTTTTTAGAATTCAAAACCAAAAACTTATTGAAGTATTGGCAAGTACTACAATACTATTAAAGTATATTGGAGTCAAAAAAGTCGCACCACCAGAAATTTTCCAGTGATCTGTAAGCCAGAAAGAAATTCCAACATACTGGCTTAAGACTTTCGGAAACCAAAAAGAATAATCATAATCTCCATCATTCATGGCATATACAGGAAGATCAAATCGATTCCACGGAGCATACAGAGAAGGTGCATACGTCACACCGAAAGCACCATGATAATACGATACATAGCCACCCAACGTCCACACAAAATGGAATATAGATTCATCAGAATATGTTGAATCGCCTCTATGAATATATCCTTCACCTCCAGTCGAAAAAAAGCCCGAGCTTTCATAATAGCTGTATTCATACGAGCCGCT